>Ga0247609_10000166_pt1 | contig 95523 bp, 56 predicted proteins | sample 172DNAGHGlowgp2_FD_193487 | JGI IMG/M metagenome (GOLD analysis project Ga0247609, IMG submission 193487) | Sheep rumen microbial communities from Palmerston North, Manawatu-Wanganui, New Zealand - 1728 DNA GHGlow gp2 | ecosystem: Host-associated > Mammals > Digestive system > Stomach > Rumen ...
TGTCGCGCCAAGGCTGACGGCTTCGTCCTTTGACATAGCGCAAAGCGATATTCATGCCGCCGACATAGCCCACAGCACCATCAATGATGATGAGTTTACGATGGTTGCGGTAGTTTGCCTTGCTGGTGAAGGATGGGAAGCGTACGGGCAGAAAGGGGGCTATCTCGATGCCTCCACTTCGCAAGTGTTCTATGAAGCGACGGCTGACATCCCAGCAACCTACGTCATCGTAGACGATACGGACCTCGACACCACGCTGCGCTTTGTCGATAAGCGCATCAGCCAAAAGACGTCCCAAGGCGTCGTCTTCGAAGATGTACATGTCGATGTGGATGTGATGGCGTGCCCTGGCAATGTCAACCAGCAACTGGGAAATGAAGGCATAGCCATCGGTCATGATGTCAAGCTGGTGAACTTTGAAGGGCAGTGAGAGGTTCTGGTTAACGAAGAGGTCGACCATCTGACGGTAACGCTCAGGGACGTGAAGGTCAGACTGTTCGACGAAGCCTAGCATGGAGCGCTTTGACAATTGGTCGACGGAGCGCTGGTTGACGAGACGCTCACGCCGGTGGTTAACGCCGAAGAAGATGTAGAAGACGACACCCACTACAGGTACAAAGATGAGCACCAACACCCACGCCATGGTCTTGGCGGGCTGACGGTTGTCCATCACGACGTGGACGATGGCTACCGCTGTGAGTATGATGCTGAGTATGTAAAGCAGGGCGTGCATGTGAGAGGTGAGTGATTAAACGATAACATCAGAACCTCGTTGCCGCGCAAGCGCGTTGCGCAGCTCTTGTGTCTGCTTGAAGTCTTCCATTAGTTCCTTCATCTTCTGAACGTCATTACCAAGAGTCTTCAGTTGCTGCTGAATGTCCTTCATGTGTTGGTTGACGATGTCCATGCGGAAGTCGAGGATGAGGTGCTGCATGCGCTGGCGCAGGCTAGTGTCGTTGTTTCTGAGTTCGAAGCTGCGACTTAACTGGTGGCGGTCGATGGCGAGTTGTGCCGCCAACTGACTAATCTCGACGTCGGGGTGCTGCATGAAGTACTGGTCAGCTTTAAACCCAGGGTCGGCAGAGTGCTCTACCGCCTCATGCAAGATGCGGTTGTAACGCTCGTCTTTAAACGACAGACCGTCGGTTTTGAGGTCGTAGTCAACGTATTGGGCAACATTGAGGCTAATGGTACTGCCGTCTTCAGCCTCGAGATTGTCGAAGATAACTTCTTCGCCGTGGCGAATTACGTTCAGGATGATCATGCGTTCGACGGCGGAAGACTGCTCCAAGGTCGAGTGCAGTCCCAGCGGAGCCGGTTGCCGTTGCTGAGACTCTTCTTCGCTGGGTAAACCATCGGACATGCGGTCGTGTTCCTTCTGGCGAGCTTCCTTCTTTTGGGATATATAGTTGTTGACAGTAGTAACAAGCGCATCCTCGCGAACGTTAAACCGATGGGCACATTCTGAGAGGTAGGTATTGCGCTTCAACGCATCAGGAATGACGGAGACGCTCTTCAGGATACTGCCAATAGCCTCCGACCGTTTCAGCGGGTCGGTAACGTCCTTGAGCAGAAGAGAGGTTTTAAACTGGATGAAATCGGTCTGGTGCTCCTCGATATACTGTTTGAATTCTGCTGCTGTATGCTTGCGCGCAAAGGAGTCTGGGTCATCGCCGTCGGGCAGTAGCAGCACCTTGACGTTCATGCCTTCCTCAAGCAGCATATCGGTACCGCGCATGGCAGCATGAATGCCTGCCTCGTCACCATCGTAGAGGAGTACGATGTTGGGTGTGAAACGGTGCAGCAGTTTAATCTGGTATACAGAGAGTGCCGTACCTGAGTTAGCCACCACGTTCTCCAATCCACACTGGTGCATGGCGATGACGTCAGTATAGCCCTCGACCATGTAGACGCAGTCTTCCTTGACGATGGACTTCTTGGCTTGATAGATGCCATAGAGTTCACGTTCCTTGTGATAGATTTCGGAGTCGGGCGAGTTGACGTACTTCTGCTGTACGCCCTTAGTGGCAGCATCGAGCTTGCGCCCGCCGAAGGCCACCACCTTGCCACTGACATTGAGCCACGGAAAAATGGCACGACCCGCAAAGCGGTTGACAAGGATACCTCCTTGCCCCTCATAACACAACCCCGTCTTCAGCAAGAACTCATCCTTATACCCTTTACGACGTGCCTCGTTAGCCAGGGCATCACGCTTGGAGAGGGCGAAGCCGAGCTGGAACTTCTCAATGATGTCATCGCGAATACCACGACTGCGGAAGTACTGCTTGCCAATGGACGAGCCGTCAACATCATGCTTCAACAGCTCATGAAAGTACTGGCACGCCCACTCGTTAACCACAAACATTGACTCGCGTTCAGACTGTTCGCGCTTCTCCTCGTCGGTGAGTTCGCGCTCCTGAATCTCGATGTTATACTTTTTCGCCAGCCAACGCAGTGCCTCGGGATAGGTAATCTGCTCATGTTTCATGAGAAAGTTGACAGCATTCCCACCCTCACCGCAAGCAAAGCACTTGCATATCTGGCGTGCCGGCGAAACCATGAACGACGGCGTGGTATCGTCGTGGAAAGGACACAGTCCCTTGTAGTTGACACCTGCCTTACGCAGATTGACGAAGTCGCCCACCACGTCAACGATGTTGGTGGCTTCCATAATCTTGTCTATTGTCGCGCGGTCAATCATTATTTAGAGGTAAGAGGTAAGAAGTTAGAGGTGAGAAGTGAGAGGTGAGAGGTTAGTGCTGGTGGGTAACGGCTTGACGCATCTCCTTCAGCAGGTCACTGGCAAAGATGAAATCTGTGAGCCGCTTATTCGTTGAATTCATAATCTGACTGCTCTCGCCCTGCCACTCTTTGTGACCCTCATAGATAAAAATGATGTTCTCACCAATGCCCATCACGGAGTTCATGTCGTGGGTATTGATGATGGTGGTCATCTGGAACTCCCGTGTAATGCTGTGCAACAGGTCGTCAATAACCAACGACGTCTTGGGGTCTAGTCCGCTGTTAGGTTCGTCGCAGAACAGGTACTTCGGATTCAGCGATATGGCTCTGGCTATGGCGACACGCTTCTGCATACCGCCACTTATCTCGCCAGGATACTTCTCATCGGCACCTATTAAGTTGACGCGTTCAAGACACTCCTTGGCACGGCGAGTGCGCTCACGCAGTGTCATTGACGAGAACATGTCGAGTGGAAACATTACATTCTCCAAGACGGTCAGCGAGTCGAAGAGGGCAGCCGACTGGAATATCATGCCCATCTCGCGGCGCATGTGTACCTTCTCTTGTTTCGACATTCCCACGAAGTCGCGCCCATCGTAGAGTATCTGTCCACTGGTGGGTTCGAAGAGTCCTACCAGGTTCTTCATAAGCACCGTCTTGCCCGAGCCTGACTGACCAATAATCAAGTTGGTCTTACCATCTTGAAAGGTGGTGCTGATATCTTTCAGTACTTTGATGCCGTCAAAGTTTTTACAGAGATTTCTTACTTCAATCATTTTTAGAGAAAGTTAAGATATTAGCTAAGCAGCTGGGTGAGAAACACGTCACTACAGAGAATGAGCACACTCGACATGACAACAGCATCAGTCGAAGCCTTGCCCACATTTACCGAACCGCCCTCAACAGTATAGCCATAGTAGGAGGGTACGGCAGAGATGATAAAAGCAAAGAAGAGGCTCTTGATGATAGACATCCACACAAACCACGGCTGGAAGTCATGTTGCAAACCCAAAGTGAGGTCATCGGGCACGATGATATGTGCGATATATGCTGTACCGTAAGCTCCCACTATACCCATAGCCGACGAAAAAATGACCAAGATAGGCATGATGGTCAGCATACCTAAAATCTTTGGCAGGATAAGGTAGCTGGCAGAGTTGATACCCATGATGTCCAGTGCATCAATCTGCTGCGTAACACGCATTGTACCAATTTCCGACGCAATATTCGAGCCCACCTTGCCCGCCAGAATAAGACACATGATAGAGCTGGAGAACTCCAACAACATGATTTCACGTGTGGTATAGCCACTCACCCAACGCGGCATCCAGGGTGACTGAATGTTCAGCTTCATCTGAATACAGATGACAGCACCGATGAAAAACGAGATGAGCAGTACGATGCCAATGGAATTGACACCCAACTGAGCCATCTCCTTGACATACTGTTTCCAGAACATTCGGAAACGCTCGGGTACCGAGAAGGTTCGCCCCATGAGTATCATAAACTTGCCAAACGTAGTCAGCGCATTATAGATGATTTTCATTGTTCTGTACGATAAAAACTATTGTTGCATTTCCTCCTCTTGCTCCTTCCGGCGCTTAGCCTCAGCCAGCTCCTCGAAGTTCTTTTTCTGAAGCACGAAGTTGGAACCTAAATACTTTTCCTTCACGATGGGATTGACAGCCAACTCCTCAGGGGAGCCCTTGAAAAGAATGCGCCCCTCGAACAACAGGTAGGCTCGGTCGGTAATATTCAGCGTCTCATGAACATTATGATCGGTAATGAGGATGCCGATGTTGCGATACTTCAACTGCCACACTATCTGCTGGATGTCTTCTACTGCGATGGGGTCGACACCGGCAAAAGGCTCGTCAAGCATGATAAACTTCGGCTCGATTGCCAGACAGCGCGCTATCTCCGTACGACGACGCTCACCACCCGAGAGTTGGTCGCCCTTATTATGACGAACTTTGTTCAGACGAAACTCTTTTATAAGGCTTTCCAGTTTCGCCAATTGATAATCACGCGGTTTACCCGTCATCTCCAACACGCTGAGGATATTGTCCTCAACACTCATCTTGCGAAAGACGCTAGCCTCCTGAGCCAGATAACCGATGCCTGCACGGGCACGCTTGTAGACAGGGTATTCTGTCACCTCTTCGTCACCCAAGTAGATATGCCCGCCATTCGGGACGATAAGTCCTGTTGTCATATAGAAAGACGTGGTCTTGCCGGCACCATTAGGGCCAAGCAGACCTACTATCTCACCCTGCCTCACATCGAAACTCACATCGTTTACTACGGTACGGTTGCCATACCGCTTGATGAGTCCCTCCGTTCGCAGCACCAGCTGCTCCTGTTTTTGATTTTCCATATTGACTGCAAAGATAATAAAGAATATTTGATTACACTCCAACTTACAAACACAATTAAATATTTTTGGCATTTTCACTCCTCTTTACTCCTAATATAATGCCATGATGACAAAACCAACTTTCGTTAGTCTTTATGATATATAATACCACACCATAATGAAAAAGATTATACTAGCCTTTTTGGCTTCAATAGCGTTAGTCAGTACGGCACAGACTTATGAAAACAAGTATCAGCGTTCTGTCAGCGACCTCATGGCCGATGTGCAGAAGAAATTCAACGTGCGCTTTAAATACAACGTAGACACGGTAGGGAAAAGCCTGCCCTATGCCGACTTCCGTATACGCCCCTACTCCATCGAGACGACGCTCGACAACATCTGCAAATACTTCGACTGGAACTGGTGGAAGCAGTCGGATAACTTATACAAAATTAAGCCTTACGAATACCCACGTCGCCATGAGGCAGAGGGAAAGATGATGCTCGATTACCTGTCGACATTGTATAGCGACAAAACATCGTGGGAAGCTCGCCGAGACTCCCTACGCCGCGAGGTGCGCCAACGCTTGGAGTTAGACACCTTTCTCGACTCATGTGTTGTCACAAAGGACAAAAAAGGCAACGTGCTACGCCCTGTCACCCTCTCTAAAGTACGCAAGCACGACGGTTACACCACCCAGAACATCTGCATAGAGCTGACACCTGGCCAGCACCTCTTCGGCACTATCTACGCTTCATTGAAGAAAGGCAAGCACGCACTCATCGTCTGTCCTGACGGGCACTGGCCCTACCGCTATCGCAAGGACGAACAACAACGTTTAGGAACCTTGGCCAGAATGGGGGCTGTCTGCGTAGACTTCGACCTCTACGGTTGGGGAGAAAGCGAGCGGGAGGTGGGAGCCGAAGCCCATCACACCAGTCGCGCTCATGTCTATCAAGCTGCCTGTGGATACATCTTGCTGGACTATATGCTAAAAAACCGCAACGACATTGATCCCGAGCGTGTTGGCGTCTGTGGAGGAAGCGGTGGCGGAACGCATACCGTACTATTGTCGTTGCTTGATGAACGCGTAAAAGCCTCGGCACCTGTAGTACACTTGGCAAGTCACTTTGACGGCGGTTGCCCTTGTGAAAGCGGCAAGCCCATACAACTCTCCGCAGGTGGAACATGCGAGCCTGAATTGGCTGCCGTCATGGCTCCAAAACCTATGCTAATCGTAAGTGACGGCGGTGACTGGACATCATCCGTCCCAACGCTTGAATTTCCCTACCTGCAGCGCATCTACGGTTTCTATGGAGCGAAAGAAAACGTTCGGAATGTCCACCTGCAAAAGGAGCGACACGACTTCGGTCCAAACAAGCGTCAGGCCGTTTACAACTTTTTTATCGACGTCTTCGGACTGGATCGTTCCATGCTTGATGAAAGCAAGATTACTATTGAACCCGATGAACAACTAAAATCAATATACAAATAATGAAACGCCTATTCGTCGCAGCCATCGCAGCATGCGTGGCACAGTACTCCCTCTGTACAGACTATCGCCTGTGGTATGACAAGCCTGCCATGACATGGACACAAGCACTACCTGTTGGAAATGGTGTTATGGGAGGCATGGTCTATGGAATGCCTGCCGTTGAGCATATCCAACTGAACGAGGAAACGATTTGGGCAGGACAGCCTAACCAAGTGATTAACCCCAATGCCAAGAAAAACCTGCCTAAGGTGCGCCAGCTTATTTTTGACGGTAAGTACAAAGAGGCACAAAACCTTGCCAACGATAAGGTGATGCCAATCGGCGCAGGCAAGAACATGGGTATGCCTTACCAGCCGTTTGGTGACTTGTATATTGCCATGCAAGGACATACGAACTACCAAGATTACGAGCGATGGCTCGACTTGGAGAATGGAAAAATCATGGTGCGCTATGTTGTGGACAACGTACGCTATGAACGTGAGGTGATTGCCCCATTAGGGGGCCAGCACGTCATTGCCATCCGCTTAACAGCCAACGAGAAAGGAAAAATCAACTTTACTTCCTACATGACGTCACCCCACGAGAATGTACTCATTGGTGGCGAGGGATTGGAATCGACACTACTAGGAGTATCCTCAAAGCACGAAGGACTAAAAGGTAAGGTGCGCTTTCAGGGTCGTTTGGCGGTACAGGCAAAGGGCGGCAAGGTGAACCAAAGTAATGGCATCATCAGTGTCGCTGACGCTGACGAGGCTGTAGTGTACGTAGCTATTGGCACCAATGTAAAAAGCTACGAGGATATCAGTGGTGACGAGGTAGCTCTGGTGAAGAAAAGACTGCATAATGCTATGCAGATGGGTTATGAAGCCTTAAAAAGTCAACACACCCAAACCTACCAGAAATACTACAACCGAGTAAGCCTCGACCTGGGCAATGACGAGTATGCAAATGTTCCGATGAACAAGCGTATTGAGCTGTTTAATCAACGCAACGACAACCACCTGATTGCAACTTATTTCCAGTTTGGTCGTTACCTACTGATCTGCAGTTCACAACCCGACGACATGAACCCTGCCAATCTGCAAGGTATCTGGAATGACAAAATGTTCCCCTCATGGGACTCGAAATACACGACCAACATCAACTTAGAGATGAATTACTGGCCTGCCGAAGTAACGAACCTAACCGAACTGAATGAGCCACTTTTCCGACTGATTCGAGAAGTTAGCATACAAGGTCAGAATACAGCACGTGACATGTATGGCGCAGAGGGATGGGTGTTACACCATAACACTGACCAATGGCGTATTACTGGTCCTGTAGATCATGCACAGACAGGACTTTGGCCTATGGGGTCCGCTTGGTTGTGCCGGCACTTATGGGAACACTATCTGTACACACAGGACGAGGCTTTCCTTCGCCAATACTACCCCATCATGCTCAACGCAGCTCGTTTCTATACAAAAACGCTTCAGAAGCACCCCCAAAAAGGATGGTTGGTGGTATGTCCTGGCGAATCGCCAGAACATGGCGGCAAAGGACGTCCGTCACCGCTGGATGCTGGTGTTACAATGGACAACCAACTGGTTACGGAGTTATATACCAACGTCTTAGAAGCTGCCAAAAGGTTAGGTTACGACACGCAACAGGACTCTCTTTTGTCAATCATCAATGCTCAGTTGCCACAGCTTCCACCCATGCAGATTGGCCACTGGGGACAGTTGCAGGAATGGCTCGATGACTTGGATGACCCCAAAGATGACCATCGTCACTTCTCACACCTATATGGTTTGTTTCCATCCTACCAGATATCACCATACAAAAATGCAACATTATGGAATGCTGCCCGTAAGTCTTTAGAAGCGCGTGGTGACGTGTCGACTGGATGGAGCATGGGATGGAAGGTATGCTCATGGGCTCGCCTGCTGGATGGAGACCATGCCTATAAACTAATCAAAGACCAGTTGACGCTGACAGCAGACACATTCTTGATTTTTGGAACTGTCAAACAGCGAGGGGGTACGTATCCTAATATGTTTGATGCTCACCCACCTTTCCAGATAGACGGCAATTTCGGGTGTACGGCAGGCGTTGCCGAGATGCTAATGCAGAGCTACGATGGGTTTATCTACCTACTACCTGCCCTGCCTAGTATATGGAAAGACGGCAGTGTCAAAGGACTAGTCGCAAGAGGTGGTTTCGAGATAGCTATCGACTGGAAAGAGGGACAACTGTCAAAGGCAACCATTCACTCCCGTCATGGAGGTGTTTGCCGTATCCGTAGCTACACGCCCCTGAAGGCTAAAGGACTGAAGACAATCAAAGAGAGCAAAACCTATGCATCACTAAGACACACATTTCTTTACGAACTAAAAACAAAGGCTGGAAAGGACTACGTACTGAAATAGTCTTTCGTTTTAAAATAAAGGAAAGTCTTTAATATGATCAATATCAGGAGTTCCGCTATTAGGAGTTCCTACAATGGTGATAGCGTCAAACCGGATATTGCCATTGATGTGCTTGTAGTTAACGTAATGATGGATTGCAGACCGGAGATTGCGCAGTTTCATGTAATCGATAGAATCCTCTGGATCCCCGAAAACGCGATTACGGCGCGTTTTCACTTCTACAAAAACGACCACAGAACCGTCCAAGGCAATGATGTCAATATCGCGATGACCCGACCGCCAGTCACGCTCTATAATGGTATAACCCTTACGCCGCAGGTAGTCAGCAGCCAATTCTTCACCCCATTTCCCTATCTCGTTATGTAATGCCATGATGAAATTCTCATTAGGAATTTGCAAATATAGGCAATTTATCCAATAAACTTAAATGATTTGCACTTTTTTAAACTTATTTCACCTACCAAGCTGCTAACAAATGACATTTGATGACATTTGAGCGTTTAATGAGTCTTATTATTATATTAAGTTGAACTATGAAAAAATTTCTAACTATACTAAGCCTTGCATTGTTGACCGTGTCGGCACAGGCAGGGAAACCGTGGGACAACGGTAAACTATGTGTTTCGGATAACCAGCGTTATCTGCAGTTTGAGAACGGGAAGCCCTTTTTCTGGCAAGGCGAAACTGGATGGTTGCTACCAGAACGTCTTGACAGGGCCGAGGCAGCATGGTATCTCGAATCGTGTGCCAAAGCAGGATATAATGTGGTGCAGGTGCAAACCATTGACGGGGTGCCTTCTTACAACATTTACGGACAGATGTCAAATCTTGACGGATGGAATTTTAAGGACATTAACCGCAAGGGTGTCTATGGGTATTGGGACCACATGGACTATATCATCGATTTAGCTGCTCAACACGGCATTTACATCGGCATGGTGTGTATCTGGGGCGGACTGGTCAAGGATGGGAAGTTGAGCGTAGAAGACGCTAAGAAATACGGAACCTTTTTGGCCAATCGTTATAAGAACAAACCTAACATCATCTGGTTCATGGGTGGCGACATTCAGGGCGACATCAAGCCAGAGGTATGGGAAACACTGGCTACCACTATTAAATCAATAGACAAGAACCACCTGATGACATACCATCCACGCGGGCGTTATACATCAGCCCGTTGGTGGTCAAAGGCCGATTGGATAGATTTCCATACTTTTCAAAGCGGACATCGCCGCTACGGTCAGCGCATGGGTAATGCCGATTACCCCATCCCAGACAATACTGAAGAGGACAATTGGATGTATGTAGACTCTACGTGGAAATACAATCCCATCAAACCCGTATTAGACGCAGAGCCTTCCTACGAAGACATTCCCATTGGACTTCACGATCCTAACGAAGGCCGCTGGCAGGACTATGACGTTCGTCGCTACGCATATTGGAGCGTCTTTGCCGGCAGCTGTGGACATACCTATGGCCATAACGCCATCATGCAGATGCTTAAGCCTGGATATCCAACTAGCTATGGCGATGCCGGCGACGTAAAGACATGGTATCAGGGTCTAAAAGACCCTGGATTCTCTCAGATGCAGTATCTGAAGCGACTAATTCTCTCATTCCCCTATTTCGAACGTGTGCCCGACCAGAGTATCATTCAAGACAATGGCGAAAAGTACGACCGTCTGATAGCCACCCGAGGCAACGACTATTTGCTGGTTTACAACTACACAGGGCGGCTTATGAAACTGGACTTAACAAAAATCAGCGGTTCAAAGAAAAACGTGTGGTGGATGACGGCAGCAACAGGTAAGTTAAAGTATCTGGGCGAGTTTGATTCCAAGGTACTTTCCTTCCGTTATCATCCATCGTCTGCCCGTGTGGAGGATGGGGTACTCATCGCCATTGATTCTTCTAAAGACTATCTGAAGAAAGACCAAACAGACCTGTCGCCTGACGGATACAAAGATAAAGAAAGAGATCTGAACGAATAAGCCCACACTCTTTCCCTTTGATAGAGGGGAGTAAAGAAGAAGAAATATGAAGAATAGAATCGCACTAAGCATTACTTTATTTCTTGTGCTGTTTACTACTCCTCTCTCTGCTCGGAGAGGGACCGGGGAGAAATCTGTCTGCGTAAGCTGGCTACGCGTAGAGAACATGGATAAACCTTTGGCTATCGATACTGATAAGCCTCGTTTTTCATGGTGCATCCTCTCCGACAAGCAAAATGTCAAGCAAACAGCTTACCAGATTATAGTTTCTACTGACAAGGGGGAAGTGTGGAACTCTGGCAAAGTTATGAGCGACCAGCAGCTATGGGTATGCTACAAAGGACAACAGCTGGCAAGTGCCACACAATGCACCTGGAAGGTAAAAGTGTGGACAACCGCAGGTGAGACTTCCTGGAGTGAAACGGAAAGTTTTGGAATTGGGTTGTTAAAGGAGAACCATTGGAACGGACGATGGATTGGTCTGGAACGGCTGATGCCTGGAGAAGTGCGTGGACTGCACACACGTTTGGCAGCCCGTTATATCCGCAAGGAGTTTGAATTGGAGAAACCCGTCCGTCGAGCAATCGCTTACGTAGCAGGCATCGGACTCCATGAGTTGCACATCAATGGTGTAGCATACAACCGTGAGGTCCTATTGCCCATGCCCACTGACTTTCGCAAAACAGTTTTATATAACACGTACGATATCACGTCAGGACTAAAGGAAAAGAACTGCATTGGCGTCATATTGGGTAACGGCAGGTTGTTCCCCATGCGGCAAAACAAGCCTTACAAAGCTCCTGTCTTCGGCTTACCCAAGTGTAGAGTCAACATCTTGATTGAGTTTACCGATGGCACCACCAAATGTATCGCTACCGATGAGAAATGGAAAATTACTCCTAGTGGTCCCATCCGCGCCAACAATGAGTACGACGGCGAAGAATATGATGCTCGCAAAGAATTGACAGGTTGGGACATGCCTGGTTTCGACGATAGCGCATGGCTGAAAGCGGAACGTACTGCGATACCAACAGGAACGCTACGCGCACAGATGGCACCAGGAATGGTGTCTACACCACTCACTCCAGAGCCCACGAGACTGCGTGGTAACATCTACGATTTCCATCAGAACATGGCTGGTTGGATTGCCTTTGTTCCTATGGGTAAAGAGGGTGATACCATCCGTGTAAAATATGCCGAGAAGCTAAAGGCTGATGGCTCACTCTATCTTGATAACTTCCGCGATGCCCGTTCTGAGGATATCTACATCTGCGGTCGGACACCTGCGGGGGCAACCAATAGCATCGCCGAGTGGCATCCTATCTTTAGCTATCATGGTTTCCGCTATGCCCAGATAACAGGACCCGTGAAGGATGTTCATGCCTATACCGTCAGCGACGACATGCAGCAGTTGGGACACTTTGAGTGTTCTGATAGCACACTGAATAAAGTCATGCATAATGCTTGGTGGGGCATATATGCCAACTACAAGGGAATGCCTGTTGACTGTCCGCAACGCAACGAACGACAACCGTGGTTAGGCGACCGCACCATGGGAAGCCTGGGTGAGAGTTATATGTTCAACAACGAGCGTCTCTACACCAAGTGGATGCGCGACATTTGTGAGTCACAACGCGAAGACGGTGTATTCAGTGATGTAGCTCCAGCCTTTTGGAACTATTACAATGACGACGTCACATGGCCTGCAGCACTGCCTTTCTGCTGCGACATGCTATGGAGACAGTATGCTAACCGCGAAGCCATCGACAAGTCATACCCATACATCAAGCGATGGCTGGAACATCTCATGGATGAATACCTCAAGGATGGCATCATCACTAAAGATACTTATGGCGACTGGTGTGTACCACCAGAGAAGATGGAACTCATTCACTCGCAGGATCCAGCACGAAAGACGGATGGCAGCCTGATTTCGACAGCTTACTTTATACGCATTCTTCAACTCCTGGAGCAATGGGGCTGTGAGGCTAACCGTTGGCGACCTATTCGTGAGCAGATGATAAAGGACTTTAACCGCCGTTTCCTAACCTGTAAGCAAGGAACCTCTCCACGCCCTGGTCACGTGCTTTATCCCGACTCTGTCTTCTATGGAAACAATACTGCTACAGCCAATCTTCTAGCTTTATCTTTCGGCATCGTACCCGAAGAATATCGCCAAGAGGTGACAAAGAATGTCGTTGAGAATATCGTCGTCAAGAACAACGCCCACGTTCCTTGTGGCGTCATCGGCATCTCGTGGCTCTTACGTGGGCTGTCAGACAATGGTTTTAGCGACGTGGCTTACATGATAGCAACCCAGAAGAGTTATCCCTCATGGGGATATATGGCAGAAAACGGTGCAACGACAATTTGGGAATTATGGAATGGCGACAAGGCCTCACCCAAGATGAATAGCGGCAACCATGTCATGCTGCTTGGCGACCTCATCACCTGGTGCTATCAGTATCTCGGCGGCATCCGACCTGCGGTTAACGACACCCTCATGGCTTATAAGCATTTTCGCCTGCAGCCCGACTTCAGCATTCAAGACTGTGAGTGGGCTAACGTCAACTACATAAGCCCTTATGGTACCATTGAAAGCCACTGGAGAAAGACGCTCCAGCATGTAGAATGGGACATCCGCATTCCCTGTAACACTACCGCAGATATCTGTTTCCCAGATGGTACCACGAAAACTCTGGGTTCTGGCAAATACCATTTCTCATGTAACATTCCCACCACGCATGCAGCTATCATAAAGAACGAATTCCTATATGAACAAGCACCGTTTCCCCAATGCCATTCTGTCAGCTTAGTAGAGACCAAGAAGGGCGATATCGTTGCGACCTATTTCGGTGGCAAGCATGAGCGCAATCCTGACGTCTGCATTTGGGTAAGCATCAAGAAGAAGGGGGCGCAGGAATGGAGCAAGCCCATCCTTGCTGCTGATGGCGTTTTCGAGTTGGGCTCTTCCAATGCTGCCATTGCTGGTATCACCGCAGAGAGCACCCCCGCTTCTGCTGGTCCTATTCGACATATCAATACATCTGCCGACCAACGGCGTAAGGCATGCTGGAATCCTGTCATCACTGAAATGCCCAACGGTGAACTATGGCTGTTCTTTAAGGTAGGTTTGAAAGTTGCCGACTGGACAGGCTGGCTTTGTAAATCTAAAGATGGCGGTAAGACCTGGAGCGACAAGGAGCCGCTACCGAAGGGATTTCTTGGCCCTATTAAAAACAAACCAGAACTTATTGATGGACGTCTGCTTTGCCCCTCCAGTACAGAGAATGACGGATGGAAGTTCCATATGGAAATCTACGACCTAAAAAACAAAGAATGGAAATACGTTGGTCCTGTCGAAGCTGAACTGGCAATTCGCTGTGAGGACATGCCCACCATAGCTCCCGTTGGTAGCGGTTCACCCGTTACCACCCCCGCAGCTACCGCTACTGCCCCTTCAAAAGAAGATATTGAGGCTCCTGATGCCGGAGGCGTTGCCGACAAGAGTGGAAGGCACCCCATCGACTGCATCCAACCATCCATCCTCAAACTCAAAGATGGCAGACTGCAGGTATTGATGCGTACGCGCAATGGGAAAATAGCCACGTCCTTCTCCAGCGATAATGGCAACAGCTGGTCGAAGGTAACCTTACTTGATGTGCCCAACAATCAGAGCGGCACTGATGCCGTCACATTGAAGGATGGCCGTCATGTGCTGATTTACAACAACTTCCAAACACTACCTAGCACTAAGAAAGGTGTACGAACACCGCTCTCTATTGCCATCAGTAACGACGGCATTCACTGGAGACATGTTTTGACACTGGAAGACTCCCCTATCAGCCAATACAGTTACCCTTGCATTATACAAGGCAAGAACGGCATGCTTCACGCCGCCTACACCTGGCGCCGTTTACGCATTGCCTATAAAGAAATTGATATCAATAAACTGAAATAAAACCATGAAGAAGTTACTTATCACACTTGTACTTTCCTGTCTCTGCACCATATTGATGGCACAGCAGGTGAATATTGTGACGAATAAAAAAGCTTCAAACCGTGAGAAGTATGCCGCAGAATACCTTCAAAAGAAACTGACGGCTTTAGGCTACGAGGTCTCTACAAAAAAGGGGACTAAAATCACGTTATCCGCGTCAGGAAAAGGTCCTGCAGAAGGATATTCCATTATGAAAGATAAAAATGGACTGACCGTAAAAGGTAACGACAGCAAAGGCGTCATCTATGGCTGTGTGGAATTAGCTGAACGCATAAAATTTGCAGGGTCTTTAGACATCCAGTCTTGCACGGAAGCTCCTCAGATGGTGATGCGCGGCACGTGCATCGGACTGCAGAAGACGGTATATCTTCCTGGGCATGCTGTTTATGAATACCCATACACCCCCGAGAACTTTCCTTGGTTTTATGACAAGGCCGAGTGGGTGAAGTATCTCGACATGATGGTCGATAACAAAATGAACTCGCTTTATTTGTGGAATGGGCATCCCTTTGCATCGCTAGTAAAACTAAAGGACTATCCCTTTGCATTGGAAGTTGATGATGCGACTTTTAAGAAAAATGTCGATATGTTCTCTTTCTTAACCCGCGAGGCCGACAAACGCGGCATATGGGTTATCCAGATGTTTTACAACATCATCCTTAGCAAGCCTTTCGCCAACCACTACGGACTGAAGACCCAGGACCGTCATCGCCCTATCACGCCACTGATAAGCGATTACACACGTAAGAGTATAGCCGCTTTCATAGAGAACTACCCCAATGTGGGGCTGCTTGTTTGCTTAGGCGAAGCTATGGCGACCATCGAGGACGATGTGACATGGATGAAGGAAACGATTATTCCTGGCATTAAAGACGGTTTAAAGGCGAGTGGAAGAAAGGATATCCCCCCTGTTGTACTCCGTTCTCATGACACCGACGGACCGCTCGTCCTCAAGGAATCATTGCCCCTCTATCCCAACATATACACCATGTCTAAATATACTGGCGAGAGTCTGACGACTTACGAACCTGGAGGTCCCTGGGGTGAGACACACCGTCAGCTGGCCGCTGCCGCTCCTGTTCATATAGACAATGTTCATATTTTGGCTAATCTGGAACCCTGGCGCTGGTCTTCTCCTGCCTTTACCCAGAAGGCCGTTCAGGCCATGCACCGAGCCCACCATTCTAAAGGTCTGCACTTGTATCCGCAGGCTTCGTATTGGGACTGGCCATATACCGCCGACAAGCTTCCCAACGGTCAGCGTCTGAAGCAACTTGACCGTGACTGGATGTGGTATCAGGCATGGGGACGCTACGCTTGGAATAGCGACCGTGCTTTGACAGAAAGCGGGTGTGCAGCGTCCGTCGAGTCTTCGTATTGGAAACGCATCCTTGCTGACTACTATGGCATTGACACCGTCAGTGCCGGCCACCTGCTCAACGCTTACGACGAAACTGGCGAGATAGCTCCGAAACTGTTGCGCCGATTCGGCATAACCGAGGGCAACCGACAGACGCTGCTCCTCGGCATGACGATGGGCGAATTGGTCAACCCCTATAAGTACACCATATACCCTGGATTCTATGAAAGCTGTGGACCTGAGGGTGAGAAGCTCATCGAATATATTGAGAAAGAGTATAAGGGACAACCGCATAAGGGCGAACTGCCTTTTGACATCGTGGATCAATGCGTCAATCACGGCGACCGTGCTTTGGTGGAGATGGGAGCTATCACTGCTAAACCGACACGTCATGCCGATGAATATCAGCGGGTGTGGAACGACGTTCTCTGTTATGCAACCTTTGCCAAGGCCTTCCAACTGAAGGTTCGTGCTGCCGCCGAAGTTCTGCGCTACAAATGGACGAAGGATATCAGCCATCTCGAAACAGCTGTCGTCTGGCTGGAGCAGTGTCAAAGCATCTGGTATGACCTGAGCCGGATGACTGACGACTGGTACCTCTATGCCAACTCCATGCAGACGGCTCAGCGCCGCATTCCAGTTGGTGGCGACAATGGCAAGATGAAGACGTGGTCTGAACTTGCCACCGTTTATCAGGCTGAGCTCGATGCCTTTAAAGAGAATATCGAAAAACTGAAGCACCCCAAGACACAGTCGAACATAAGTATTCTGCCTGCTAACGCCGCTAAAGTCAAACTCCTCTCGCCGATAGCTACCGTTCCGCTCAAGAAAGGGGCTGTTGTGTTTGAGAAGCGCGAGGATACCAAGATTGACTCATTAGCCCCTGAGCTGACTAATTTGCAGGCGTTGGTATTAAACCGCGACACCACCCGCATTGTGGGTACTACTATCGAGTTCGAGAGCGATGAACCCGTCAAGGTGTTGGTGGGTCTCTTCAAGGACGACGACCACAAGTGGGCAAAAGCACCCAAGCTGGAGATTGACGCTACAGGCAATGAATACGGACAGGCAGAACCTGTCCTTACCAATGCCATCAGCATTGAACAGATGCCCAAAGTGAACATTCACCAATACAGCCTGCCGGCCGGACATCACACGTTACGCCTTCCTAAAGGCATCCTTATGGTGGCAGGCTTCACCAATAGCACCATCACGCCACGTGAGTGTGGACTCAACGGTCCATCATCGGAGGTTGACTGGCTCTTTCAAAGGTAAAAAGGTAAAAAAGTAAAAAGGTAAAAAAGTAAAAAGGGGCAAGATAGTAAAACAGTGAATAGGGTTAAAGTTTATGAAACAGATGAATAACGATAGAAACGGATGCAAGGTGATGAGTATTTTACTTTTTTACCTGTTCGCCTTTTTACCTTTATCCGCTCATAACATCAGCGATGACGTCATGCAGCGCATTTACCACGAAGTGCGCACGCCATACAAATATGGTATGGTTATTGCGCCTACGGACAACTATCACAAGATAGACTGCCCTAGCGTCTTCCGTGAGGGCAATGTCTGGTACATGACCTATGTCTGCTACAATGGTAAAGACGGACGCGACGGCCGAGGCTATGAGACGTGGCTTGCCAAGAGCGACGACTTGCTGCATTGGCAGACGCTTGGACGCATTCTGGCTTTTCCTGCCGACGACCTCAAGTTGTGGGACCAGAACCAACGCGGAGGTTTCCCTGCCCTCATCGACTACGAATGGGGAGGCAGCTATCAGATGGGGGCATATAAGGGGCGCCGCTATTTGACATACATTGGCGGACCTGGTACTGGTTATGAGGCTGTCAATGCGCCGCTAAGTATCGGCATCGCCTCTACCGATGGCGACATCTCCCAAGCACACCAGTGGAATCCGCAATCCACACCACTTATGAGCTACGATGACAAGGATGCACAGTGGTGGGAACAACTGACACAGTATAAAAGTACCATCTACGACATGAGGAGCGAACAGGCGAAACACCTGCTACCTGCTGAACTGCGCAACTATCGATTCCTTATGTTTTATAACGCTGGAGGCAAAGACGCCACCCATCCCAAAGGCGAACGCATCGGCATCGCTGTGAGCAACAATTTAAAAAAATGGAAACGCTATAGCGGCAATCCTGTCTTTGCCCACGACAGCGATGGCACCATTACCGGCGATGCACAGATTGTAAGAATGAACGACTACTGGGTGATGTTCTACTTCTCAGCTTTCAACCCCACACGCAAGTACAATGCTTATAACACATTCGCCGTCAGCCGAGACCTCATCCATTGGCAAGACTGGGAGGGCGAAGACTTAATCATCCCCTCCAAGCCCTATGATGAATTGTTTGCACATAAAAGCTATGTTGTAAAGCACGACGGGGTTGTCTACCATTTCTATTGTGCCGTCAACAACGACCAACAGCGGGGCATTGCCGTAGCTACCAGCGTGCCTATGGGGCGCTCTTCCGTTTCCTTCCCTGCGCCTGAGCGCAAAGGGCACCGCCTTGTCACTAACCTCAACGAGGGCTGGACGGCACGTATTCTCAACTCTCAACTCTCAATACAACGCCACACTCTCGAAGAGAGAACTATCACCATTCCTCACAACTTCGACGATTACTATGGCTACCGCCAGTTGCGACATGGCAACCTGCACGGCTCAGCCATATATAACAAGCGCTTTACGACCGACAAGAAAGAGGGCAAACGTTACTTCCTCCAATTCGAAGGTGTGGGCACTTATGCCACTGTTACGCTTAACGCCACTACCTATCCCAAGGAACTCGTGGGTCGTACTGTATTCACGCTTGACGTTACCGATGCTTTGCAACAAGGTCTCAACACCCTCACAGTCAATGTCGACCATCCTGCAATGCAGACCGCCTCACCCTGGGTTTGTGGTGGATGTTCGTCTGAATGGGGTTTCTCAGAAGGCAGCCAGCCCTTCGGAATTTTTCGTCCCGTGTCACTCATCGAGACTGATGCCGTCCGCATTGAGCCCTTCGGTGTGCATATCTGGAACAACGTCAACTGTGACAGCGTGTTCATTGAGACCGAAATCAAGAATTACACGTCTAACCCGCAGCACATTGAACTAGTCAACAAGTTCTCTCTCGCCAGTGGAAAGCAGGTGTTTCGTCATGCTCAGCCTGTCGTATTACAACCTGGCGAGACAAAAACGCTTCTCCAAGCCGAGGCCATTGCTGACGTCCATCGCTGGAGCATCAATGACCCCTACCTGTATACGCTTGCTACGATGATTAAGCGTGACGGCAAGACAACCGACGAGTTGCGCACGCCGTTCGGCATACGCAGCATCTCTTGGCCTGTGCTTCGAAAGCGCCTGTCCGCTACTCGCAATGACTCCATAAAAGTCACTGACAATCGTTTCTTCTTAAATGGCACGCCAACCTTCATCAATGGCACGTGTGAGTATGAACACCTATTGGGTAGTAGCCATGCCTTCACACCTGAACAAATCCGCTCGCGTGTGAAGCAGATTACCAATGCCGGTTTCAATGCCTTCCGCGAAGCCCACCAGCCCCACAACCTGCTCTACCAGCAACTGTTCGATCAGCAGGGCATCCTTTTCTGGAGCCAGTTCTCCGCCCATATTTGGTATGACACACCTCAATTTCGTGACAATTTCAAGCGTCTCTTAGTACGCTGGATTAAGGAGCGTCGCAACTCACCCTCTATCATCCTTTGGGGCTTGCAGAACGAGAGCGTATTGCCCAAGGCTTTTGCCGAAGAGTGTGCTGACATCATCCGCGCACTCGACCCCACATGCAAAGACCAGCGAGCCATCACCACTTGCAATGGGGGAGAAGGTACCGACTGGAATGTCATCCAAAACTGGAGCGGCACCTATGGGGGTAGCGCCGAAAACTACGACAACGAACTCAAGGAGCCTTCACAACTACTCAACGGCGAGTATGGTGCCTGGCGTACCATTGACTTGCACGGTGCTGACAAATACAGCGAGGAAAGTTTTACACGCCTCCTCGAGACCAAGGCCCGCCTGGCTGAAAAGGCCTTTCAAACTCAGACATCAGGCGTCAGACATCAGACATCGGAATTCTCTGGTGTCTGCGGCCACTTCCAGTGGATATTCAACTCACACGACAATCCTGGACGCGTTCAGCCCGACGGGGCACTTCGGCGCATTGACAAGATAGGTCCCATCAACTACAAAGGACTTGTTACCGCCTGGGAAGAACCTACCCCAGCCTACTATATGTACCGTCAGAGATATGTAAAAGCAGAAGCGGAAGAAAAAACTTCAAACTTCAAACCTCAAACTTCAGACTTCAAACTTACTGCTGCCGACCGCAACGTCGATTTGGTCAAAGGGGCAAAGGGATACTACTACCTTTATCGCATCAACTGCGGCGGCGATGCCTTTACCGATGAGTACGGACAGGAGTGGCTGGCTGACGACACCATTCACAGCCATTCCTGGGGTCAGGACTTTGCAGGTGTCAATGCCCTTCAGGCCTCTCAGCGTCACATCCGTCATGACATCCGTGGAACCAAGAGCGACGAACTATTCCAGTTCTTCCGTTTCGGTCGGCATCGCCTGTGGTACGACCTGCCCGTCCCCTCCGTTGTCAGCGGTTTACCCACTGACACGGCGACTTACCGCATTGAGCTCTATTTTGTTGAGCCCTGGCATGGGAAACAGGCTTCCGAGGAAGCCGACTACGAAGGACTGCGTATCTTCGATGTCGCCGTCAATGGCAAAACTGTCGTTGATGACCTCGACCCATGGGCAGAGGCTGGCTTTTGCGGTTCACTGAAACGCGTCGTCTATGCTCAGGCTAAAGATGGCAAACTACGAATCTCGTTCCCAGAAGTCAAGTCAGGACAGGCAGTCATCTGCGGCATTGCCGTTGCCTCGAAACATCAAACATCAAACATCAAACATCAAACATCAAACATCAACTGGCATGCCCTCGACACCGACACCATAGCCAAATTGACGAAAGCCGAGCTACCTAACGATACCGAGGCGCGTCCTGCCACCGTCTACCAGCCGTCAGCCAAACAGAACGGCACGTTCAACATTACACCAGGTCTGGGACAGGAATATGCCCTGCGTTTCCGTTATAAGAACACGACGGGCAGCCCCGTCACGGCGCGCATGACTATTACCGACTCCAAGCGCGCTGTTCTCGTAGATCGTAACGTCACATTTCCACCCACTCCGAACAAGTTCAAGATGCTCTCCACCACTACCGGCACACAAATCAATGCCGGAACATACACGCTGTGCATCTATACCAACGATGTTGAATTCAAAGAAATGGAGATACAATAGTTTCTACAAGGTATTACATCAGACATCATACATCTTACATACATATACTAAACCAAACAAATACAACGCTATGAAAGAATTAAAAGGAACAAAGACAGAGAAGAATCTGCAAGAGGCTTTTGCCGGTGAGTCAATGGCTCGCAACAAGTATTCGTATTGGGCTTCTAAGGCCAAGAAAGACGGTTTCGTTCAGATTGCCGCTATCTTCGAGGAGACGGCAGCCAACGAGAAAGAACATGCCAAGATGTGGTTCAAGTTGCTGGAGGGTGGTGCCATCAAGGACACTGCCAGCAATCTAGAGGCTGCCGCAGGAGGTGAGAATTTTGAGTGGACAGACATGTATGCACGAATGGCACGTGAAGCACGTGAAGAGGGTTTCCCTGAGATTGCCGAAAAGTTCGAAGGTGTAGCAGCCATCGAGAAAGCTCACGAAGAGCGCTATCGCAAACTCTTGGACAACGTCAAGCGCGAGCGTGTCTTCACCAAGGACGGAGACGTCATCTGGCAATGCAGCAACTGCGGACATATCGTCATTGGGAAGAAAGCTCCCGATGTATGCCCCGTCTGCGACCATCCACAGTCGTATTTCCAAGTAAAGGCCGAGAACTATTAAGTCTATAAAGCAAGACAATCAGACAGAATAAAATCCAGTTTCGACCGACCGCTCCAACATATCAGGGCGGGCGCTCCAATATTTATGGGCGCCCGCCCTAATTTGTGCGGCGGACGCTATCGACCAGCAACTCGGCGTTTTTCTACCAGCAACTCGGCGTTTTTCTACCAGCAACTCGGCGTTTTTCTACCTGTTAGATGGCACGTTCACCCCTACTTGAAAGGTCCGGAATGGTGAGCATTTAGTAAGAGGACTGACGACAAAATGGGGTAACGTCAGTCTTTTTTTATAGATAAAAACATGACTTATGATGAGAAGAAACATAATCTCTTTACTGCTGCTCATGACGGCAACGCTGATGGCGGCACAGAGCAAACAGCACGACTGGGAGAACAACCACGTGTTAGAAGTAAACCGTGAGCCGGCACGCGCATACTTCATCCCCTTTGGCAACCAGAAGGGCGACCGTATGATGTTGCTCAATGGCGACTGGAGATTCCGCTGGACGAAGACACCCGAGTTGCGGGTGAAGGACTTCTACCGCACCGACTTCGATGACAGCGGATGGACGGTGTTTCCGGTTCCCGCCAACTGGGAAGTGAACACCAGCGGCCATTGCTATGGGACGCCTATCTACGTCTCTGCAGGCTATCCGTTTAAGATAGACCCACCACGTGTGACGAGTGAGCCCAAGAGTGACTGGACGACGTACGAGGAACGCAACCCGACAGGTCAGTACAGAAGGACTTTCACCATTGGCAACGAGTGGCTGACGGGGCAAACCTTTCTGCGCTTCGAGGGAGTGATGTCGGCGTTCTATGTTTGGATAAACGGCAAGAAAGTTGGTTACAGCCAGGGGTCTATGGAACCGTCCGAGTTTAACGTGACCCCATATATTAAGAAGGGTGAAAACAAGATAGCCATCGAAGTGTATAAGTATAGCGACGGCTCCTATCTGGAGGATCAAGACTTCTGGCGTTTTGGCGGCATCCATCGTGACGTGCTGATGTATCACACACCCGATGTAAGGCTCAGGGATGTTGCTGTACGCACACTATCCGCCGACGGTGCCTCACAAGGCAACGACCTATGGACATTAGCCATCAACCCGCTGTTTGCCGTCTATAACGGAGCGACAGGCGAGGGCTACCGCCTAGTGGCAACACTTAAGGATGGTTCGCACGAGCTAGCCAGCGACTCTGTTGCTGCCGACGAGGTGCTGGACCTGGCGCATAAGGCCAAACGCATGAACGAATGGTATTCACAACGGGGGTACCGGAAATTTGAGCGTATGGCGATGAAGGTAAACAAACCACGACTGTGGAGCGCAGAAACCCCCTACCTCTACAGCCTATGTCTTGAACTGAAAGACACCAGCGGGAAGACCGTTGAGCGCGTGACACAGCAAGTGGGCTTCCGAAGTATCCACATAGAGGACGGTCAACTGAAGGTGAATGGCAAGGCCATTAAGATACGCGGTGTAAACCGCCACGAGCACGACCCCTATAGGGCGCGCGTAATGACGGAGGCTATGATGAAGCGTGACCTGGAACTGATGAAACAGGCCAACATCAATGCGGTGCGCCTGTCACACTATCCCAACTGTCCACGCTGGTACGAGTTGTGCGACTCTATCGGTATGTACGTCATGGACGAAGCCGACTGCGAGACACACGGTCTGCGTGGTACGCTGGCATCGACACCCGACTGGCACGATGCCTTCATGGACCGCGTGGTGCGTATGGCCGAACGTGATAAGAACTACCCCTGCATCATTTTCTGGAGTTTGGGCAACGAGAGCGGATATGGCGCTAACCATGCGGCAATGTCGGCATGGCTGCACGAGTTTGACCCCACCCGTCCCGTACACTACGAAGGGGCGCAGGGCATGCTGTCGGTGAATATCGCTTCAGGACGTACCGCCTCAGACCCCCATACGGTGGATGTCATCTCGCGTTTCTACCCACGCGTGATGAAGGAATACCTCAACCCAGGCATTGCCGAAGGCTCTGACAAAGAGCGTGCCGAGAATGCACGCTGGGAACGACTGGTGGAAATAGCAAACCGAACTGGAGACCACTGCGCGTGGGAGGGCAGCGATGGCGGACCCCGTCCTGTGCTGACCAGCGAGTATGCCCACTCAATGGGTAATGCTTTAGGCAACTTCAAAGAGTATTGGGACGAGATAAACGCCAACCCACGTTTGCTGGGCGGCTTCATATGGGACTGGGTAGACCAGGGAATTATTCCAGTTCAAGATTCAGGGTTCAAGATTCAAGATTCTGCTTCCAAGGTTCAAGGTTCAACCATGAACAATAAACCATTGGCCAAGAATCCCCCAGTGCTCTATGGTGGCGATTTTGGCGACAAGCCCAATCTGCATGCCTTCTGCATGAATGGCATCATCATGAGCGACCGCAGTCTGACGCCAAAATACTACGAGGTACAAGCCGTCTATGGCGGCAGCAGCGAGCAACAGATTGCTGACAAGTACCCCGAGACCAAGGCTGCCAAGCCCAAGGCGCTGAAGAAGCAACAGGTACTCAGCGCCCACCTTTCAGCCCTCGTCGATGCCATCAGACCGCAGTGTTTCCGTGCACCAACTGACAACGACAAAAGCTTCGGCAACTGGTTGGCAAAAGACTGGAAACGCTGCCGACTGGACACCCTGCGACTCCCAATGACGATGGAGCAGAACGGCAACGAACTGACCTTTACCTTCGTGATTCCCGACACGTTGCCCCCACTGCCACGTTTGGGCATCGTCATCGAACTGCCGCGTGAGTACGAACTGCTGACGTGGTATGGTCGCGGACCGTGGGACAACTACCCTGACCGTAAGGTGTCGTGCCCCATTGGCTTGTGGCAATCGAAGGTCAGCGAGCAGTACGTTCACTACCCACGTCCGCAGGACTCAGGCAACCACGAAGACTGCACATACGTGGAACTGAAGACCAAGAAGGGCAAGAAGCTACGCATCGAAGCCGTCAGCCAAGCCTTCTCGTTCTCAGCACTGCCCTACTCCGCACAGTATCTGGCGAGCAAGAGCCACGACTATGAGCTAAAAGAAGAGGAAGGCAAGACCTTCCTCTCCATTGACTGCGCCGTGATGGGACTAGGCAATAGCTCTTGCGGACCTGGTGTTTTGAAAAAATACACCATAGACAGCGGTAAGAAGCACCAGCTTAGTATCCGAATATCTCAGTAGTCGACAGACGCTTGACGGGAGCTATCTGCTCCAGTGACTTCATGTCCAGCTCACGCTCGTCGCCCAAGATGACGTAGCGGTAAGGCTTACGAGCCATATGTTCCTGTTCGAAGCGCACCACGTCCTTCAGCGTAACATCAGGCAGTTGTTCGTAGATGCGCTGGTTCAGGTCGTAGTCGATGTTCATATTACGCGCTAACAGCCAGGCGCTGATAAGTGCCGACTTCGTAGTGCGGTTGCTGGCTATTTTCTTCTTGACAGCCTCTTTGGCTATTTGGAACGACCCCTCGTTCTGCGGAATAGTATCCAGAATGTGGTGGAACTGACGTACACAGTCCATCAGCTTGTCGTTCTGGGTGACGATAAGCACCAGCGCCTGGTCTTGTAGGTCAGGGTATTTTCGGTCACTGAAGACGGCATTAGCATGATAAGCCAAGCCGCGTGATTCACGAATCTCTTGGAACACAACGCTCCCCATCGAGCCACCGTAATACTCATTGAAGATAGCCTTGACGGCAGCATCGTCGACACGCCAAGGCTGGTCTTCGATGTGCATTAGCATCATGTAGATGTTCTTCGCATCGTAGGGGGCTATCATGACCTCGTTCTTCGGCGTGAGCTGCATGGTGTAGTGCCTGCCCTGCGGTACAGGTTTCAGTGTCTTTGCCAAAGGTTGACCTTTGGCGACAGTTGTTGCCAATTCGGTAGTCGTCAGCGGACCATAATACAATATGGAGTGCTGGTACTGGTCCAACCCTTTCAGCAGGTCTAATAGCACCTGCGGGTCTGTTGCTTCTAGCTGACGCGCGGTCATCAGGTTACGCATGGAGTTATAAGGACCATAAAGACCATACTGCGCTAAAGCCCCGAAGTTGGTCTGCTGGTTGAACTTCCGGTCGGTCAGTTTTTTGTCATGCACGGCAATATACTGCTGATAAGCCGCCTTGTCAACCTTGGCGTGGTGCATCAGATGGTCAAGCAGCGTTAGTGCCTGAGGCATATTCTTGGCGAGACCTGACAAGAAGACTGTCACCGTACGCTCTTCTACATTCACACCATAATGGCATGCCAGCTTGTAGAACTGCTGGCGTACCTGCTCGGCACTGAGCGAGTCGGTACCCAGATAGTCCAAATAGTCAGCCGCGTAGTAGTAACGAATGTCAGCGTCCTCGCCGAAGTCGTAGCGGAAGTACAGCTGGAAGCGTCCGTTTTCCGTATTCTGGACGTAGACTATGGGGGAACCATTGTCGGCGGTTGTAAAGGTCAAGTCGCGCTGGAAGTCGACGAAGCGTGGCTCGATGGGCTTTACCTCCATCTGCTGTATCTCCTGCACAAACTGGCTGACGGCGTCGCGGTTCGTAGGTATGGCGGTTATCTCGGGCTTGTCAATCTTCTTCTGGTTGGGATCTGTGCCTTGCCGTTTATAGACTGCGACGTAGTTGTCACGGAAATGGCGGTTGACGAAATCAATGATTTGCTGTTTCGTGATGCCGCTGACGCGGTCGAACTTCTTGACGCGCTGCTCCCATGGAGTGCCATTGACGAAGGCTGAAAGAAAGGCTGACGTACGAGAATTATTGTGTTCCATCGCCTCGAACTCACGTAGCTTCAGGTTGTTGATGACCGATGGTAACAGATCATCACTGAAGTCGCCGCTCTTCAACTTCGCCACTTCTGCCAACAGCAGGCTGCGCACCTCATCGAGCGACTGTCCCTGACGGGGTGTTCCGCCCAGTTGGAAGGTGCTGTAGTCCAACAGCATCTCGGTTGAAGCCTCAGCGCGTTGCATCTTCATCTGCTGATTGATGTCCAGGTCAATCAGTCCTGCCACACCGTTATTCAGCATATATTCTACTACCAACAGGGTATCTGACTGGAGCGATGATGCCTTGTCGAAACGCCAGCCTAATAGCAGCTGCTCTGCCTCCTGACCGACGACGGTAGTGTCGACAGCAGCAGTCAGCACAGGCTGCACAGGGAATGAGGGTTGTTGGATGTCAGCCTCAGACGCTGGCTGCCAGTCGCCAAAGTACTTATCAATCAACGCGATGACTGCATCGGGGTTGAAGTCACCGGCCATACAGATGGCGGTATTGTTAGGCACATACCACTTCTTGAAGTAGTTCTTGATGTTCGTGATGCTGGGATTCTTCAAGTGCTCTTGTGTACCGATGGTGGTCTGCGTGCCGTAGGCGTGCGAGGGGAAGAGCTTTGTCATCATGGCGTTGTACATCTTCTCGTTGTCATCGGTCAGATAGATGTTATACTCCTCATAGACAGCCTCCAGCTCGGTATGGAATCCGCGAATGGTCATGTTCTTGAAGCGGTCGGCTTCTATCTTCAGCCACGCCTCGACTTGGTTCGACGGGATGTCCTCGACGTAGCACGTACGGTCGTGCCACGTGTTAGCATTCGTACCCTCGGCACCGATGTGTGACATCATCTTGTCGTACTCGTTGGGAATAAAGTAGCGTGCCGCCAGTTGCGACACGGAGTCAATCTCATGATAAGCCCTCCGGCGTGCATCGGAGTCCTTCAGCTGGCGATATTTCTCGTAGCGCTGCTCAATGTCGGCAAGCAGGGGGGCTTCGGCTTTCGGGTCTGTCACACCATACTTATCAGTACCTTTGAACATCAGGTGTTCCAAATAGTGTGCCAGTCCCGTCGTCTCTGCGGGGTCGTTCTTCGAACCCGTACGCACCACAATGTATGTCTGTATGCGTGGCTTCTCGTCGTTGACACTCAAGTAAACTTTCAAACCATTCTTCAATGTATAGATACGCGTCTTCAGTGGATCATCCTTGACCTCTTCAAACTTGTACTTGCTAAAAGAGCTGAGTAGCAGCACAGCAAGCAAAATGCAAAGCATTTTTTTCATCGTTCTGTCTCTCCTTATTACCTATTTCTATTTAGTCTTCATAATCCACTTCGTGATCGAGCTTCGAAATAAAGTCGTCGAATACCTCCTGTTCGACATCACCCATGTCAAACTCTTTCTGTGCATCCTTGCGGATTTCGGCTATCCAGGCACGTCGAGCCTTGACATAGTCTTCACGAATGCGCTGGATGGCAGCGTCAGTCAGTTCGTCCAGCCCGTAATAGTCGAGGATGAGCTGATAGGTCCACGCCCACTGATATTCACGGTAGTGGCTGTTGATGTCGTTGAAACGGTCAAGCACCTCCTGTATGCTCTCTATCATTCCGCTCTTGATGTCATTAAGCAGACGCGCTTCCTCCGATGCCGGCAGCAAGAGACCCGACAGGTCGTTCCAGTCGCCCTCGCCTATGGTATTCTCAGGTTTTCCCAGCCATCCGCCCTTGATGGCACGTTTCACGACGGCACCTATGTAGATGCGCAGAGCGATATCGTAGTATTTGATGCCTTTCTTCAGCGACGTGGCGTTGATGATGTACTCTTGGAAGTTATACGACGACACATTCTTACCGCCTGCCTGACGCAGGTTTTCGAGGATACGCTTGCCCTGCACGATTTCGCCGACGGTAAATGGTGACAACCAATCGAAGTTGATAATCGATTTACGGCAGGATGCTGGCCGTTTGTCGCGCTTGGGCCATTTCTTGATGTCACGATACAGTCCCACCGTCGTGATGTTACGTCCAGGAACGATATACATTGTCTCGCCGTATGCCAGCAGGTATGCAAAAGGCAGACAGCGCATGTCGGGGTGGTTCATCAGTTTGCCAAAACAGACACTGAAGGCGCCTATCTTGGCGGGCATCAGCACGTAGGCACCACTTGCTGTCTTCGTACCGCGTTCCAGGGTTCCGTAGTGCAGAGGTCCCATTTTATAGGCGTGGTTCGAGAAGTTGGTATTCGAGCCGGCATTGTAGAACGAGAACTCGCCGCCGATGAGCAGGCTCGACTTATGGTGTGACGCAGAGAAAGGTCCGCAGAAGGCGGCACACGCCTCGCCGTTAGCCATATAGCTATTGGCAAAGAAGACACTGGCCTCGGCAGTAAAGCCGTTGGTTATCTGGCAGGCTTCGCCCACAAAGCAGTCTTGCATCTTCACCGAGTTGGTGATGCTACAGCCATTACAGATAATGGAGTTCTCGCAGATGACACCTGTACCAATATAGACAGAGGCATCGGCCGAAGACATAATGGTGCAGTCGCTCAGACGTGCGGCACCGTTTATTTCACAGTCATCCTTCACAACTGTATTGGTAATCTCCTTCGAGTTGACAATCTTCACCCTATTGCCAATGGTGCCCTGCTCGGGCTGCGTGAAACGTATCTCCTCGTTGATGAGGCGGGTCAGACTGTCTTTCAGCTGCTTATCCTTGAAATATTTCACCATAAATGCTGCCAACTGAGAGTTCAGGTCATGGAACAGGATGACGTTTCCGTCGCCCATCTCATTGAGCACGCTAACCAGGTGTCCCTCACCGTAGGTAGCGCCCTGTGTCGTCTCCATCGTCGAAATGTTGGAGATGAAGCAGTTGTCACCTATGGTGTAGTTGTTAATGTAATTGCCCACACGTTCAATCAAGCAGTTGTCACCCACGGTCACGTTGCGCAGTGTAGCGTCGTTGATGCCCGCATGCTTAGTAAAGCCACTGGTCACCTCCACTTGTTGTTCGAAGACCCCCAGTCGGATATCTCCGTAAAACACTACACGGTGGAAACCATAGGGTGAGAAGGCCTCTGCCACCATGATGCGGTTCCAGTCTTCAGCCCAACAACTATTGTTCTCTAATACAATGATTTCCTCGTCTGTCAAATGTCTGTAGTCTCTCATAAGTAATACTATTTGTGTCTGGTTCTAATGTTTCTCTTTTACTCTTCCGAAGGATATAGGAAGTCGTTATAAGGATATTTCTGAACGTGCAACTCGCGCACTTTCTTATATAGTACGCTGCGCAACTCGTCGATATTCTCCTTCTGCTTGGCTGAGATAAACAGCGGGGCGGCGGAAAGTTTGGCCATCCACGTCCGCTTCAGGTCATCCAACGACACGTTCTCCTTGGTGGGTGGTGTCAGGTCGTCGTCATCCTGAGGTTTCCACGTATAGGCGTCTATCTTATTGAACACCAGCAGAGAGGGTTTGTCGGCGCAGCCCAGTTCGGCAAGCGTCTTCTCTACCACCATTATCTGTTCTTCAAAGTCAGGATGCGAGATGTCAACTACGTGCACCAGCAGGTCGGCTTCCCTCACCTCGTCGAGTGTCGACTTAAAGGAGTCAACCAGGTCGGTTGGCAACTTACGGATAAACCCCACAGTGTCAGCCAAGAGAAATGGAAGGTTATCAATGACCATCTTGCGCACAGTCGTATCGAGTGTGGCAAAGAGTTTATTTTCGGCAAAGACATCGCTTTTCGCCAACAGGTTCATCAGCGTTGACTTGCCTACGTTGGTATAGCCCACCAACGCTACGCGGATGAGTCGGCCGCGATTCTTTCGCTGCGTCGTCTTCTGCTTGTCAATATCCACTAGCCGTTCTTTGAGCAAAGAGATACGCTGCCGAATAATACGCTGGTCCATCTCCAACTGCGTCTCACCTGGTCCGCGCAGACCCACAGAGCCTTTACCGCCGCCGCTGCCCGAGCCGCCGCCTTGCCGTTCCAAGTGTGTCCACAGTCGTTGCAGACGGGGCAGCATGTAGCGATACTGTGCCAACTCAACCTGAGTCTTAGCCTCGGAGGTCTGTGCCCGCATGGCAAAGATGTCGAGGATTAGCGATGTACGGTCTAATATCTTTACCTTCAGTTCCGCCTCAATATTGCGTATCTGCTTGGCGGAAAGCTCGTCGTCGAAGATTACCATACCCACAGGTTCGTCAGCGTCTTCCTGCTGCATGATATATTGCTTTATCTCGTCAAGCTTGCCCTTGCCGACATAAGTCACCTGACTGGGACCCTGCACCTTCTGCGTGAAGCGCCTGACGGTAACAGCACCAGCAGTATCAGCTAAAAATTCCAACTCGTCGAGATATTCTTTCGTCTTCGTCTCGTCCTGCTGCTGCGTTATCAGACCTACCAACACAGCAGTCTCGGCTTTGACTTCAGAGATAACAAATTCTTTCATATTCGAATAATATGGCGACAAAGATACACATTATTTTTGAAATAAGCACGCTTTGCTCATAATTTTTCAATTATATTTCTTGTACTTTTCTCCCTTTTACACTTAAGGACGGTTTCTGCAAGCCTAACGAGCACCCCAAGTAAAAACGAACTCAACGCAATAAAACAGCGAGGCTTGCGTTATTAGTATTGTATGCGCAAATGTCTACTCCTGATATGTTTCGTAGCGGTAGCCGTGCTCTTCGTGGGGTGCGGTGCGGAGCAGGCTATGAAGAAAGGCGACAAGTTCTACGCGTTGGGCGAATACTACGACGCATCGGTACAATACCGCAAAGCCTACTCGCAAACGCCTTCCAAAGAACGGGCGCTGCGAGGACAGCGTGCACTGAAGATGGCGGAGTGCTACCGACGCATCAACTATACGCAGAAAGCCATTGCCGCTTATAACAACGCCGTTCGCTATAAACAGACGGACTCGCTGACGCACCTGCGGTTGGCCCAGCAGTTGATGAAGAACGGCGACTACAAGACGGCAGCCAAAGAATTTCAGACGTTTTTGGACAGCGTGCCTCTCGCCTCTGCCGCATATATTGAATTGGCACGAACAGGACTGCGTTCAGCACAAAAAGCCCCCCAATGGCGCAAGGAAGGTTCGGCATATACCGTCAAACGCGAGAACTTCTTTAACTCAAGACGTGCCGACTACTCGCCAATGCTGAGCGGTGATGAGAACGACTTTCTGTATTTTACCTCGACACGCAATCAGGCCAAAGGCGATGAGTTGAGTGGCATAACAGGAACGAAGAATGCTGACATCTTCTATTCGCAGAAGGACGACAAGGGCAAATGGCAGAAGCCCGAAGTGATAGACACCGAGTTGAACAGCGACGGTGATGAAGGTGCGTGCAGCTTCACGCCTGACGGTAAGACGATGTACCTGACACAATGTAAGACCGACCCCTCATACCCCCGCTATGCCACCATTGCCACCAGCCAGCGCTCAGATGCCGCATGGAGCAAGGCTACAGAGTTAAAACTGACACGCGACACATTGTCGGCATATGCGCACCCTGCTATCTCGCCTGACGGGAATTGGCTCTACTTCACCAGCGACATGCCAGGCGGAAGGGGGGGATACGATATATGGCGCGTCCGTCTGACGACCAGCGGCGTAGGTGGCGTTGAAAATCTGGGGGCACCCATCAATACGCCTGGCGACGAGATGTTTCCTACATTCCGACCTAACGGCGACTTATACTTCTCAAGCAACGGTCACGAGGGAATGGGGGGACTGGACATCTACATTGCTAAGCCCGACTCTACCCACTGGACTATCGAACACCCAGGATACCCCTTGAATTCGCATGGCGACGACTTCGGAATGACTTTCGAGGGACTGCTTAACAAAGGTTTTTTCTCAAGCAATCGCGGTGACGGCAAGGGCTGGGACCACATCTACTCGTTCTACAATCCGGAAATCATCCAGACGGTGAAGGGGTGGGTGTATGAGAAAGACGGCTATGAGCTGCCAGCAGCACAAGTATATATGGTGGGCAACGACGGCACGAACTTAAAACTCAGCGTAAAGGGCGACGGTTCATTCACCCACGAGATAAAGCCTGGCATAGACTATGTTTTCCTAGGAACGTGTAAGGGATTTCTGAACCACAAAGAACAGCTACGCGTGGAGCCTGTAGAGGAGTCGACGGAGTATGTCTTGCAATTTCCCCTTGCAAGCATCACGGCGCCTGTGCTGATTGACAACATCTTCTATGACTTCGACAAGGCTACGCTACGGCCTGAGAGTGCATCGGCACTCGACTCGCTTGTTATCCTGCTGAACGACAACCCCAACGTTACCATTGAGCTATCGGCTCATGCAGACTACCGCGGCTCTGCAGAATACAACAAGCGGCTGTCGCAACGCAGAGCAGAGAGCGTCGTGAACTATCTCATTGAGCACGGCATATCGAAAGAGCGCCTAACCCCTATGGGCTACGGCAAGGAGAAGCCCAAAACAATTCGTCGGAAGCTGACGGAGAAGTATGCGTTCCTGAAGGAGGGTGACGTCTTGACACAGGAGTTCATTAAGACGCTCGATGCGGATCAGCAAGAGACCTGCAACCAACTGAACCGCCGCACCGAGTTCATCGTGCTGCGCACGACCTACGGCCTGTTCGACAGGGAAAAGTAAGTTCTTCTGACAATAGTTTGTTGTAAAAAGCTTACGATTTTAGCGTAAACGTTTACGCATAAATTATTGTGTGCTAATGAGAAAGATAAATTAAAAATACTTATCTTTGCATCAGATATTCCAACTACTATTTCAGAAAGAACTTACTAACAAATATACTTATGAAAAGGACTCTTCTTACAAGGCATATAACGATGTTTGTCATGTCGTTCTATGCCGTACTGTCTGCCAGCGCCATCGGTGGTGACGGTCTGTATTTTCTTCAGGACTTCGAGGACCAGACGACTTTCCCCGACGAGACACAGGGAAAGGGGACTGGAGTTGAAGTAAAATTCAATATTGCCGGACAGGGCGAATGGATATACTACAATTCCTTCTCGGCAACCAACGGCAGCTATATTCCTGACGGTTCGACGATGAACCTGCGCTTGCCAAAGAACGGAACGTATGTCATCACGCCCGTTCTCACCAATGGCGTCAGCAAGGTGACCTTCGACATTGGACGTGCCAGTGTAAAGGTGTACACTTCGACTGATGGCGGAACCACATGGACTGAGGTGACAGCTACAACCAACGGCAAGAAGGTGACGGCAACGGTAAACAGCGAGACAGTGAACCGCATCAAAGTGACTAACACTGCCTCAAAGGATGCCGACATTGACAATCTGGCTGTCTATGCTCAGACTTTCGACACCCCCGTTACCGTTGCTACTGGCGAAGCGACAGACATTACGCTGACAGCGGCAACGCTGAACGGCACTATAACAAAGAAGGAACAGGACGTGACGGAGGTTGGTTTCGTGTGGAGCACCAGCAACAAGGAACCTTCCATCAACGACAATGTAGTCAAGTCTGCCATTGTAGCTGACAACTTTAAAGTATCGGTAACGGATCTACGCGAGGGTTCTACCATTTACTATCGTGCCTATGCCAAATATGGTGACACTCAAGCCTATGGTGTCATCAAGTCGTTTAAGACGCTGATTGACGATAAAGGACAGACCGTTGACAGCGAGGGTCGCTATTTTTTGCAGGACTTCGAGGATGCCGCAACCTTCCCTCAGACACAGTCAACTTCCGACCAGGAGTTCTATGTTGCCAACCAGGGCACGTGGATATACAATAACGCCTTTGTATCAACGAGTTCGAGCTACAATATCAACGGGTCGACGATGAACCTACGCGTCTATAAGAATGGCGGTTACGTCATCACCCCCATTCTGAACAGCGGTGTAAAAAGCGTCTCATGGAACCAATGGCGCAAAGAGGTGAAGATATATACGTCGACTGACGCAGGCTCAACATGGACGGAAGCTACGGCAACAAGCGGTACCGATGGTGCCCTGCGCACAGCAACGATTGAGAATCTGAATGTCAATCGTATAAAGCTTGTTAACGAGAATAGCGGTGACTCCGACATCGACAACATCACTGTGTATGCTCAGGCATACGGTACTCCTGCTACCATAGTAACAGGCGAAGCGTATAACATCACTAAGAATACGGCCGAGGTGAATGGCGAGATTACCGACCGAGGTGATCAACCCATTACGGAGGCAGGAATTATCTGGAGTTTGACAGCACAGCCCTCATTGGCTGACAACGTCGTGGAGACGGAGGACGCCACGAAGAACAATATCTCTGTGCTCATCACTGGTCTTAAAGCAGAGCAGACTGTATACTACCGCGCTTATGCTCTATCGAATGCTGGTTATGCCTATGGTGAAATCAAGAGCTTCAGTACCGCTGAGGCAACATCTGCAGTTGTGGCTACCAGTGATGTCACTAAGAGCGGCAAGAAATACCGTTTGGGCGGTGTCGTTACCGACGATGGCGGACTGGAGCTGACCGAAGTCGGCATCATCTACGACACGACGAATGGCATTGATTATAATAAAGGTACACGCGTAACAATGTCGAAGCCATCGTATAAGTTCTCGACCAGTGTTACCCTCGACGAAGCTACCACTTACTATGTTCGTGCCTACGCCATCACCGCTAAAGGTACCGTCTATGGAGAGGAGAAGCAGTTCCTGACAGAAGACGTTCCTGATATGCCTGACAACATCCTGGGCGACGAGATATGGTGCGCACCCGATGGTAACGATGCAACTGCCGATGGCTCAGAACAGAACCCCTTCTTCGACCTGCAGAGGGCGGTGGCTATTGCGCAGCCTGGCGACCGTATCTGGATGAAGGCGGGAACCTACGTCTACGACAAGCGCATCAATATTGACGAGACGAACGGTGAACCCAATAAGTACATCGAGCTCTTCGGTAAAGATGGACAGGCCGTGCTCGATTTCTCTGGACAGCCGTACCACGCACACTCTAACAACCCGTATCAGGGTGTGCGCCTGACAAGTTCGTACTGGCACTTCAAGAACATCGACATCACCAATGCTTCAGACAACGGTTTGCTCATTGAGCGCAACAAACCGACGGGCGGCTCCAGTGCTGATGTGGTGAACCGCACACAGGACGGCCACGACAACATCATCGAGTTGTGTAACTTCTATAAAAACGGAGACACTGGACTACAGATGAAGAACTTGGCATCGAACAACAAAGTCATCAACTGCGACTCATACCTTAACTGCGACGAGGATGAGGGCGACGCAGACGGCTTTGCTCCGAAGATTTCAGTGGGCGACAACAACTATTTCTACGGCTGTCGTGCTTGGGCCAATAGCGATGACGGATGGGATGTCTTCTATAAGAAGGACGGTAATTTTGGCGACAACATGACCATCATTATCGAGAATTGCATCTCCTATAAGAATGGGTTCCTTGCGCTGGACAAGGTTGCACCAAAAGGTAACGGCAATGGCTTTAAGTGCGGTTCCGACCAGGGAGCCATGAATGTTTACATGAACCGCTGCCTGGCTGTCTATAACAAAGCAAAAGGCTTCGACCAGAACCATAATGCCGGCGATATTATTTTGAACAACTGTACAGGCATTACCCACACAAGTGTTCTAGCCAGTTCGAGCGACAAGACCTATTCGTACCGCATCTATGAGGCTATAGCCAGTGGTCATGAGGTACGTCTCATCAACTGTATCGCCATCAACGACAACGATGCCACTGACAAGCGCGATAAGGACGGCACGGTCAAGCCGTCTGAGCACGGAAAGAATAGTCAGTACGGACGCTTTGAAGTTGACGAGACGCTGACGGGACTGACCGTAACATCCTGTGAGTTCCAGAAAGCTCACCCCGACTTCTTCGTCGATATTACCAACCATGAGGAACTGATTGGTGCACGTGACGAGGACGGCAACCTGCCCGAGACGACGTTTGCACACATCAAGGGAGGTGCTTCTCATAAGATGTACGACGGTAGCACCGTCACCGCCGAGCAGTTGCTCATAGACAAGGGTACAAAGGTTGACGCCACTACCTATCGCGGCATCGAGGTAGGTGGTATTGAGTATGCGGGCGAGGCGCCCGACTTAGGAGCCTATGAGTATGACGGCGAGCTATCGAGTATCAAGATGGTTAGCCAAACGTCACAGGATGAGCGCATCCGTCTCTTCCAGGCACAAAACGGTGTGCTGTTTGTCAGTGTCAACGATACACAGTCCGACCGCGACTACCAGCTGTCTATGTTCGATGCCGCAGGTCACACGTTGGGACAGCATAGCTTTAACGGCAGCACTACCGCCATTCGACTGCCGCAAGGAGCTAACGGCATGGTTATTATCAGCGTTAAGGGTAGCAAGGGATTCCATGGGACAGCAAAAGCCATTTTAAGATGAAGAAGACTATCATAATATCGATGATGTTAGTGTCGCTGGGCATCGAGGTCAGTTTTGCACAGCTATCGTCCTACGACCAAAATGCTCCTGTAGGTTGGGCAAGCATCGGACTGGAAGAAGGTTGTACGGGAAGCAACGACGAGAACCCCGTCGTCGTAAAAACGGAGGAAGAGCTTCGTGCAGCACTCCAGGCGTGTAAAGGCGGTAAAGCCTCGAAGACCATCTACATCAGCGGGAATATTGAGGTGAAAGAGAAGCTGCGCTATGACAAGGTAACGAACTGTACCATCTATGGTCTGCCAGGGTCGTCACTTTATAACCGCAACCATAATGACAATGCCGACTATGCAGGTTTCTTCTATTGCCAAAACTGGGAGAACTGCATTCTGCGAAACCTTACACTATTAGGTGCTGGTGCTTACGACATCTCTGCCTGTGATAACATCCAACTAGTGGAGTCAAAGAACATCTGGATAGACCATTGTGACATTCAGGATGGGGTCGACGGCAACCTTGATGCCAAGACGAAGTCAGACTACCTCACTATCTCATGGTGTAAGTTCTCCTACCTCATTGCGCCGTGGTCACGTGCAGGGGAGAGCGACGACCACCGCTGCTCCTCCATGTGGGGTTCGAGCGACAACCGCGGTGACGACGAGGGTTATCTGAATGCCACCTTCGTGAACTGCTGGTGGTATCACGGCTGCGGACAGCGTTGTCCGCGCATCCGATTCGGTAAGGTACACATCGCCAACTGCCTGTGGGAGAACGGTACCGAGAGCGACCCAGCCCAATATTGCATTGGCATTGGTCACAGCTCAAAGATGTACATTGAGAACAGCGACTTCACGCATACCGTTTTGAAGTCAGGCCAGAGCAATATGCGCGGACACAACAAGTATTTCTTGCAAGACGATAAGAAGTATCACTTCACGCTGAAAGGAAACCTGGGCGAAGCCGATGCCGTTGAGGTAGGCAAGGGCTATACAGGTACCGTCTATAATCCTTATGCAGATGCCAACTACAAGTGTGGTGTCTATCCTGCTAACCTTGTTGCTGACGTGCTGCGTAATACAGAGAATGGCGCTGGCGCTACGCTCGATGAAGACCAGTTGACCACGCGCGGAAACAACAACTACAACGTTACAGCCGTCAAGGCCGTGAAGACTGCCGACCCAGCCCGTGTGGTAGGAATTCGCTACTATAACATGAATGGTATGCAACTGACATCACCCCAAAAAGGTGTCAACATTCTGGAATTCCAGATGAGCGATGGAACAACACAAATCAATAAGATATATCAGTGAAGATGAAAAAAGTGAGTTCTCCTTTCGTCGCAACATTCTTCGCCTGCCTGCTGACGGCAGGGGTGGTACGTGGACAGCAGCCACTGAGCACATACGACTTGAATAGGCCTTTGGGATGGGGCGCGCTGCCAGGTTTTGAAGTGACCGGCGGTGCTGGTGGTGAAGAAGTGGTTGTCAGCACAGAAGATGAGTTTGAGGCAGCTATCACCAGGAAGAATCCCGCAAACAACAACGAGCGCGACTTGCCGATGATTATCTATGTGAAAGGCGAGATTGAGTTTAAGTCTATGCATACCTGGCACGTAAAGAACAAGACCATCCTGGGACTGCCTGGCTCGCGCATCTTCAGCAAGGACCGCACGAAGAAGAATAGCGGCATCATGAAATTCTCCAGCGGCAGTGGTGCGGACTGTGAGAACATCATTCTGCGTAACCTGACGATTCAGGGAGCAGGTGCCTACGACATTGACGGTGACGATGCTTTGCTGTTTCAGGGTGTGAAGCGTATCTGGGTTGACCACTGCACGATAGGCGACGGCGTGGACAGCAGTTTCGACTGCAACCACGAGTCTGACTACATCTGCGTCACGTGGTGTCATTTCCTCTATCAGATTGCCCCTATGAGCGGAGGCAGCGGCGGAGCTGACGACCACCGTTTCTGTAACACTTGGGGGGCTAGCGACAAGCAAACGGAAAGCGAGGGACATCTGAATACGACATTCGCCAACTGTTGGTGGGACAGCGGATGCCAGGAGCGCTGCCCGCGCGTACGCTTCGGCAAGGTGCATATCGTGAACTGCTATTATACCAATGAGACGACAACGGGTTACAGCATCGGATATGGCTACAAGTCGAACATCTACGCCGAGAAGAACTGGTTTGAGAGTGGTACGATACCCACCAAAGACTATACCGACGCCAAGCATGGTTATGCCGACTACAACCTGCAGGTAACGGGATGTTACGGACAAGCGGACATGAAGCAGAAGGTTGGAGACGGTGCGTATTTCAATCCTGCCGACTATTATGCATACGAAGGTTTCGACGTTAACTTGGTACCCTCTGTTGTTGGCAACGTAAACACTGGTGCTGGTGCCAACCTCATGGTAGAGATAGGCAAGGGTGTGACGGGGTATGCAAAAGGGAGTACCGCCGTAGAACAGCATTTCGACACTAGCGCGCGCCAATCGGCTAAATACTTCTCGCTGTCGGGCATGCAGCAGCAGGGCTTACAGCGCGGCATCAACATTGTCCGCCAACAGATGAGCGACGGTGGCATAAAAATCACAAAGATTATAAAATAAAAAAACTACACATATATGAAAAAGCTAACTACACTATTAGGTTGCCTGCTTTGCGCGATGACCATGCAGGCTGCAGACCTGACCGAAGATTTCAGCACGCTGGCAAACAGCACTTACGGTGGCAGCAGTGAGCAGGCGGTAACACTGCCTACAGGAACGTGGACAATGTTTAAAGTAAAAGTCCAGACGAGCAGCAACGTGAAACAAGCAGTATTCAATGGCGGAAGTTCGTCATATCTCATCACCCCAACACTCGACGACCCTGGCAAGATAGCAGTAAACTGGGGTTCTGGCGGTAGCAACAAGCTAACCATCAGCTACTCGATTGACGGAGGAGCATGGCAGACGCTTACCGAGCAGTCTTCAGGCGGTAGTGGTGCCAGAACGTACAGCGGGAAGACCGGTCTTGACGGCAAGAGTAACGTACGTTTCCGCTTTGCCGGAAGTTCCAGCAATACCTATGTGTCGAAAGTGACCATCAAGAGCAGCGCTGTTGAGCCAGACACCGATGACCCCACCTACATCACAGAAGGCACATGGGTACCGTATAAGCCCATTCCCGCTGCGACAGGAAAGACCTACTACATCTCTCCAAGTGGTAATGACGACACGGGCGACGGCACTGAGGCAAAGCCCTGGTATAACATTGCAGTTGCCTATGCTGCCGCTGGGGCTGGCGACCACATCGTCTGTAAAGGCGGCACCTATAAAATAAGCAAGTACGGAAGCGACGGCAAGTTGACGGTTCGCATGAACAAGATAGGTACAGAGACACAACCCATCGTCATTCGCTGTGCCGATGGTGAAAAGCCCGTCTTCGACTTCGAACAGCAACTCCTGGACTGCAATAAACAGACTAGCAACGTTGGCGACCGTGGTATTCTGCTTACAGGCAACTACCACATCATCTTCGGCATCCACATTATGCATGCTGCCGACAACGCCATCAAGTTGGAAGGTAACCACAACCGCATTGAGCGATGTGAGTTCTCCTATAACCTGGACACAGGTCTGCAATTAGGCTTTGGACATAAGTTCAGCGACACCTTCCCAGGCATCTCCAAGAACGACGGCAGCTACTGCGCGTACAATGACATCGTAGACTGCGACTCTCACCATAACTGCGACTGTGACGCCAACTACGGGTCAGATGCCGACGGCTTCGCCTGTAAGATGCACAACGGAAAGGGCAACCGTTTCATACGGTGCCGTGCATGGCGTAACAGCGACGATGCCTGGGATCTCTACGAGACCGACTACGATGTCGTACTGGCAGAGTGCTGGGCGTGGGAATCAGGCAATGCCGAAGACCACCAGTGGGTGAAGCAGTACCTGAACACCTCGGCATCATTCTCAGGCAACGGCAACGGCATCAAGTTGGGCGGTAACGGAACGGGAGGTTCGTCCGAGGGCGTTCACTATGCCTTCAACTGCATTGCTTTCGGTTGCGACAAGAGCGGTTCCACCAAAGGTTTCGACTGCAATAGTCATAAAGGCGGGCATGTACTCGTAGGATGCTTAGGTTTCGACAACGGTTATGACTTCATGTTCGAGAGTGGCGGTTCTCACGAGAAGACCTTCTATTACAATAACGTCTGCATTGGCAAACAGGAGATTTGCGTCGGAACAGATGACTATAATGCCATTGCTGCTGCGATGCAGAAGAACGGATGGAGCAACCATCTCGTCACAGAGATTGGTCCAGACGATTACCTCACACTGGAGGAAGACGATGCCTTGCGGCCACGCGACATCTATGGAGGGTTGCCTCGTAAATTCGGGCGTTTGGCTTCTGACAGTAAGCTGATAGACAAGGGTAATGCCTCGCTTGACGATGTCAATGGCGTATGGGCGAAGCTCGTTGCCGACTTCCCGTTCCTGAAGCGAAGTGTTACAGGTTCCGCACGCGATCTCGGTCCCTACGAGCGTCCTGGCGAAGCATCCGCCATCAATGCCATCAGCAGCAAGTCTACCGATCGTTCTATCAAGAAAGTCATTGTCAACGGACGCCTTGTCATCATAAAAAATGGGACACACTATAATGCTGTTGGGCAAAAAATGTAAAAAGTAAAAAGGTAAAAGGGTAAAAAAATCAAAAGTAAAAAAGGTAAATGAGAAGGACTTTCTTTACTGCAATAATGACCTTCTTGGTCATTATTGCTTTACATGGACAGACCGCTAACAATGACGTGACAAACATCACTTGGTCCATGACTGCCGGAACAACAACCGAGCAGCCTTCGTACGCACCCACCACAGCCAGTCAATTCATCGACAAAACAGAAATCAGCAAAGGCTCTGGCATCGGGACGCCTATTGCCCAGACATCAGAGATAGGAAGCATCACACAAACCATGTTTCCTGTTTCTGCAAAGTCTTCCAGTGCAACAGACAACAATACCGTTCAGTTTCTGATAACGCTGAAAAACGGCATTGCTTTTACGCCGAAGAAGGTTAGCTTCAAAGCATTCCGTTGGAAGACCGACAAGGGCAACTTCGATGTAGCATGGCTGTGTGACGGAAGCAAAAAGAACTTGGCATCAGGACAGCATCCCAATCGTGGTGCGGGGAGTGGTGCAGGAGAAGTTTCCTCATATAGTTACGACCTGAGTGGTAGCGCTGCCAGCGAACAGCAATTTGGTATTACCTTCAACATCTATAACTTTGACGTTGCTGCAGACAAGGGACTCTCAGTAGGTGACCTCGTTATTGAGGGAACACTCTTTGGCACCATAGGGCAACAGCTGAAATACACGCTAAACCTCTCTGTCTCGCCCGTGGGTGCTGGACAGGTACAGGCTAACCCGACAGGTCCAGAATATGTCAGTGGTACAGCTGTTACCTTGACACAACAACCAAACGAAGGTTACATCTTTACAGGTTGGAAGACAGAAACGGGCAAAGCCCTCTCAACAGCCGATAGTTATACCTTTAACATAAAAGGGAATATAAATCTTACTGCCACCTATGTCACTGAGCAGAGCCTGCTGGTAAACGACTATATAGTAGTTGGCAACCAGACAGAGTTTCGTGCTGCCATCAAGGCTGTAAACGAAGAGAATTCGGGAGTTCGTCGATTCATCTTCCTAAAGAACGGTACGTACGACTATGGTACATATAAGAATCCGGAATCAGGATACACCCCTTATGGCCGCGACACCATCAAGGTTGACAATATCTCAATCATTGGACAAAGCACCGATGGCGTAAGCATTGAGATTACACCCACCATGGCTAGCGTCAGCCGTACGGCACCCCTTGTCATCAGTGGTACAGGCACTTATCTGCAGGATCTTACCTTCAAGAACAACTATGCCTATGGCGGCGACGACGGACAGGCAGCGGCACTGATGGATCGTGGTCATCACACCATCGCAAAGAATCTGAGCCTTATATCACGGCAAGACACCTACTACTCTGTAACCGACAATGGTCAATTGTACTTCGAAGACAGCCACATTGAAGGTACCGTAGACTATATCTGCGGGCGCGGTGACGTATTCTTCAATCATTGCGATTTGGTGTGCGTCAATCGCCAGCCTTCACAGGGTGATTATAAGGGTGACACCCATATAGCAGCACCCTATACCATCGGTGCAAACTTCAACGATGCAGGCGGACACGGCTATATCTTCTGGAATTGCCATGTCGACTGTAAATCAAAGACATGGGATTTTGGGCGCGGCTGGCGAGGCTTTCCTCGTGCTGCATTCCTTAATACTATACTGTCGAATGATGCAGCCAAGCGCATCGGCAACGATCAAACTAGCGGAAAAGCTACTGACAACTACGCCGTAGTACGCGCAACAGACTATTCCTTACGTGTTGGTACTAAAGGGGTACAGAGCGGAGAACCAGGCTTTGAGTTCTACGAATATAACACCATGGACGAGCAAGGAAACGTGGTTAGCCCCGAGAGCAATGTGCTCACATTCCAGGGTTCTCCCAGCCGTACGGCAGAGACGATACTGAAAGACACCGAGATTGAGCGCTTTAAGTTGCACAATGTCTATCCGGACTGGCGCCCTGACGAGGATTGCCGACAAATTGTTGTCACCTCGTGTCTGCTGAACGGAACCGAGCTTTCTTGGAGCACTAATGAAAAGGCCAAAGCTTTCCTCATTGAGAACAATGGTGATTTCGTTGCCATCGTTGACGGCACACAAAACAGCTGTACGGTAAGCAGTTCATCTGCTGACGGATTCACCGTCCGTGCCGCCAATCGTATGGGAGGATTCGGTGTGGCTGTCCCTGTAGGAACAACAAACAGTGTTCAGACTGTCAGCGGTTCACATGCTGCCACTACGACCTCAATCCGAAAGTTCTTACTCAACGGTAAGCTCGTCATCGCCAAGGATGGTATGCTCTATAACGCCATTGGACAACATATTGACAGGTAATAAAAGTAAAAAGGGAAAAAAGTAAAAAAGTAAATATGAAAAAAGTATCTTTTGTACTGTTCTGTCTGCTCGCATTTCATGTCAACAGCAGCCTTGCCCGACAGTTGTATATAACGCCAAACGGCGAGGTCAACGCCATCAAAACAGCAATCGAAAACCTGGTAGCAGGTGACACGCTTTGGGTAAAGAGCGGAACTTACGAAGTTAGCGACTTCATCAACGTTCGTCGCAGCGGGACTCGTCGTCACCGCATTTGCGTCTTTGGTTATGAAAATCTACCAGGCAGCAGACCTCAGGTTAACCCTGTCTTCGACTTCTCTAAGCAGCCACATACCAATGATGACACTGCCAAGCAGTTCCGTGGAGTGCTGCAGAACCCCAATGCAGACTATTGGTACTGGCGTGACATTGACATTACAAAGGCAGCCGACAGCGGCATGAAGCTGGAGGCATCCTACTGTGTCATAGAGCGTTGCAACTTTTACAGATGTGGAGACACTGGTTTACAGCTAGGTTTCGACAAGGACGGCAACGGAGGAAACAATCGTAATCCAAAATTCCTCTACGGTCGCTATAACCAGATTATCAACTGCGACTCGTACTTCAACTACGACGTACAGGATCATGGCGGCAATGCCGACGGCTTTGCAAACAAACTCTATCCAGGACCTGGCAATGAGTGGCACGGCAATCGCTGTTGGGGTAACTCCGATGACGGATGGGACCTCTATTATGCTATCTATCCCTGTCTGATTGACAACTGTTGGGCTATCTGGAACGGATATCTTGAGGACGGTAGCATCGGTGTCAATGGTAATGGTTTCAAGCAGGGGGGCAACAAGCAGAGTGGTGGTTCTGCCGACGGCAAGGGCGGCTCGTATGGTGCGCATATTCTCACCAACTGCGTGGCAGCCTATAACCTTTATCATGGTTTTGACCAGAACAACCACGACGAAGGGACATGGATACTCAACTGTACGGCCTTTGGCAACAAGCAAGTGAACTTTCGCTTCAACTGCGATGTCGAAATGATAGGTAACACGGTGTTTCATCTGCGCAACTGTCTGGGGTTCCGTCCTGGCGAAGCCAACCATCGTTTCGGCGATATGTGGCCCGACTCGGAATACACCTCATGGCAAGACTTGCTGGGAGTGTCTCCACAGTATAATATGGGCAAAGGTATTGACCCAAAGACGGGCTTAGACTATAAGCGCATTTCAGCGAAGGACTGGCCCGACTACGATGACCAGTTTGAAGATATTTCCATGGAGACAGCCCTCGGTGCCCGCCAGGCCAATGGCGAACTGCCGTTGAAGTTTGCCCGTCCTAAGCCAGGCTCCATCTTTGTTGACAAGGGAACACCTATTGAGAATCTAAAATGCGCAGACGTCTTTAAGGAGTATTATTACAAGGCTGCCGGCAAGTGGATGGAGGACTACAGCCGCATCGTCACGCTGCCTTACGCTGGTGAAGCCCCCGACTATGGAGCCTACGAGGCTGGCTGGGAGCGTCCTGCCTATAATCTTGCTACGCTACCCGTTAACGACGGCACTTTGTTTGACGGTAGTCTTGACGAGGTTGTCACTTTCAAAGATAAGCAGTATAACGTGATTCCTATCATCGATGACTACCTGTTTCAAGACGGCACCCTCGCCAGCAATGTCTCACAGTATATTACAGAGGCTACGACAAGCAACAAGCTATTGCCAACCTATTACGGAAAGAACGGTACCTACCCCACCAAGCCCGGAGCGCTGTATGGTGGTGCGACACTCGGCGCCTATATGCTGACAAAAAATGGTGGATATATAGAATTCAGTGTTCCCAGTCTTAGCGTGATGCGCTCCGACTGTTATGGTGGCGGCAAGTCGTCAACCCTCAAGGCTCAGTGGCGGTATCCTGACGAATCGACGTGGCACGACGGCGAGAGTGTCACCTTTGACCAGCGCGTCTTTACCGTCGATTTTACGGCATACGGCATTCCGCAGTCAGAGAAGCCCATCATTGTCCGTATCAACAGCATTGGCTCGAACGATGTGTATCTTACCGATTTCACCCTCAGCGGTTTTAAGCTGTATGAGGGTGACGCATCATCCATAAGCATGGTGAGCAGTGCTGCAGCCGACATGCAGGTTACGTCGAATGGTATCATCATGTATGGTGACGTTGCAGCCATACAGGTGTATAATAGCGGCGGACAGCAGGTTGCACAGTCTTGCATGTCGCAGTTCTGCAATCTGTCATCACTGGATAGCGGGCTCTATGTGGTGCGTGCAAGGATGAAGAACGGCGACAGTGTCTGCACAAAGATTTTAAGAAGATGAGGTTTAAGGTTTGAAGTTTGAAATTTGAAGTTTATGATTTGGACCTGAAACCTGAATCCTGAAACCTAACTTATGCTTGTGTCCGTTCCTTAAAGCGTTGCATGAGCCACTCCTGCTGCTCGGCTATGGTCATCTGGCTATTGTCGAGCAGCAAGGCATCTGTAGCCTGTCGGAGGGGCGACGTCTCGCGATGGGAGTCGATATAGTCACGCTCTTGAACGTTTTTCAATATTTCGGCATAATCGGCATCCATGCCCTTGGCTTTCAGTTCGTCATAGCGACGTTGAGCACGTACCTCGGGTGAGGCAGTGACAAAGACTTTCAGTTCGGCATCGGGGAATACAACAGTACCAATGTCGCGACCGTCCATCACCACACCGCCGCCCTGTCCCATGCGTTGTTGTTGGGCAACCATTGCCTCACGCACGAAGGGGAGTGTGGCAATGGGGCTGACGTGGTTAGAGACCTCCATCGTGCGGATGTCGCGCTCAATGAGTTGTCCGTTGAGGTAAGTATCAGGTCGCCCTTCTTGTGCATTATACTGAAACGTAATGTGTATGTCAGGCAACAGGCGTCGGAGTTGTTCTTGGTCGATAGTACCATCTGGCGCAAACAGACCGTGCCGCAAGGCATAAAGTGTCACACTGCGATACATGGCACCGGTATCGACATAGATGTATCCGACGGCTTTGGCAAGGTTTTTAGCCATGGTGCTCTTGCCACAAGAGGAATGTCCGTCAATAGCAATTGTTATTTTTTTCATTTTCGCGATTATTGTTAGAGGGAATAGGTAGCATTGACTAGCAGCGAGTATGCCGACACGTGATATTTGGCGTATGCTAGTTGTAGCTTAAAACGCTGAAGTTGCACTCCAGCTCCGAGTGACAATCCTGCGCCGTGACTACCGCCTTTATCATCAGCTTCAGATATTTTCATCTCACTGGCACGTCTGAAGTTATAGCCTGCAGCAAGATAAACCGTTTCGCCCAGGTAGACGTCGGCTCCCACGGCGAGATGCTTGAGGAAGGATATGTCCCAGTTGTGGAGTCGCGACATGGTGGCGTGAAGCGTGAGTGGTGATGAGGGGAGGCTACGGGTGACACCCAGTTGGAGGTCAAGCGGTATGCGTTCAAAGTCTTCATCGTAAGCTTTAATTTGTCCACCCAGATTCTTTACGACAGCAGATATCGACCAGCCTTTCTCTTCGTGATAATAGTTGATTCCTAGGTCGAAAGCTACGGCGGCAGAACTATAGCTGGCAATGGTGCTGGAGATGAAGCGGGCTGTGATGCCACCGCTGATCTGATTGCCCAGCATATAGGCGAAGGTACCTGCAAGTGCGATATCCTTTGGTGAAAAGGTTCCTGTCTGCTGGCCCGACACGGTCATCTCCTTAATAGCGCCGTAAGCCATGTACTGGGCACTGGCTCCCCATGACGCACGCTGACCTGCGGTCTTGATGAACGAAGCCGACGCCGTATTGGTGCCTTGCATATACGTCATGAAATTAAGATTGATGCTCATGGGCGAGACGTTGTTGATGAGTGCAGGATTATGGAAGATGACGGTAGGGTCGTCTTCGACAATGGTTATGTTGTCACCTCCGACAGCAGCGACATGGGCACTGACGGGTAGTCGGAGGAAGCTATATACCTCCTTGCTCTCCTGTGCCAGCATGCTGCTTACGGTAAGAGACAGTATGGCTGCTAGTAATGTTTTCTTCATCATAGTATTAAACGTCAGAGGTCGCGGTTTATTGTAAAGGTAAAAGGGTAAAAAGGTAAAAAAGTAAAAGATGCTAATATTCTGATAGGTTTTGACGTTATTTGGCAAAAAGTTTGTAACTTTGTCAGCGCTTTTGAGAACTGAGAACTGAGAGTTTTGGAGCAGAGAAAGACAGGTAGAGCAGACATGGAACGAAGTCGCATGACGGGTTTCCTTCTGGGATTGGTTGCTGTGCTGGCGACCTGCTACGTTGTGCTTGAGTGGAATTCGGTAGAACAGGATGACGGAATAGCCCCTTTGGACCTTAGCGATATGATTCATGAGAGTGAGCTGGTGTCAATGGCTGACGCTGTGGTAACCGAGCGTGACAAGCAGGCGCGGCAGGAAGAGCCCGAAGGACAACTGAACATTGTTGATGATGACGTAGAACTGCCAGATACTGTAGAGAATGCGAATGTCGGCGACGCAGGTTCAGAAGACATGACGACTCAGAAAGAACTTCTGGCTGATGACGATTCGGGAAAGGCGAAGGATGCCGATGCGCAGAATCCGCTGAACTTCCGCATCGTTGAGGACTTGCCGCAGTTTCCTGGTGGTGCCGTAGAACTGATGAAATGGCTTACCAAGAATCTGCGCTACCCGCCAGAGGCGCGCCAGAAGAAGCTAGAAGGCAAAGTTGTTGCCGTCTTCTATGTAGAGAAGGACGGCACCATTACGGGGCAGAAGATAGTCAAATCGCTGTCGGCAGAGTGTGACCGTGAGGTGCTTCGCGTGTTAGGCATGATGCCGACATGGAAACCAGGCATTGAGAACGATGCGCCATGCCGCACCAAGGTCTGCATTCCCGTTGTGTTTAAAAGGTAAAAGGGTAAAAGGGTAAAAAAGTAAAAAGGTGAGAAATAATATTATACAAAATAACAATATGAAAAGTTCAGAAGAAATACTTCAGCTGGTCAACGACTATTTGTCGGCTCTGCCATACGACCGGCATCCCAAGTCGCTCTATGAGCCCGTCAAGTATGTGCTTTCAATGGGTGGCAAGCGCATTCGTCCAGTGTTGATGCTGATGGGTTATAACCTTTGGCGCGAACATCCTGAGGACATCCTGATGCCAGCCATCGGTTTGGAGACCTACCATAACTACACGTTGTTGCACGATGACCTGATGGACCATGCCGACATGCGTCGCGGTCACCTGACGGTGCATAAGAAGTGGGATGCCAACAAAGCAATTCTCTCAGGCGACTCCATGCTGGTGCTTGCCTATGAGCGCATCAGTCACGTTGATGAAGCCAAACTCCCCGCAGTGCTGTCACTTTTTACCGAGACGGCACTCGAGATTGGCGAGGGTCAGGAGTTGGATATGGCTTTCGAGACGCGCAACGATGTGACAGAGGATGAGTATATAGAGATGATACGGCTTAAGACGTCAGTATTGTTGGCATGTGCTTTGAAGATTGGTGCCATTCTGGCTGATGCATCGCCAGAAGATGCCGACCTGCTTTATCGTTTTGGCGAGCAGTTGGGCTTGGCATTCCAACTGCAGGACGACCTGCTGGATGTCTATGGTGACCCTGCTGTTTTCGGCAAGGCTATAGGTGGTGACATTACATCGAACAAGAAGACGTATATGCTCATCAATGCCGTACTGCGAGCCAATGCTGCACAACGTCAGGAGCTGGAGCGGTGGATTACAGAGAAAGACTTCAATCGTGAAGAAAAGGTAGCTGCCGTCACCCGCTTGTACGACGAGATAGGGATACGTCAGCTCTGCGAAGAGAAAATCAGCTATTACTTTGAGCAGGCACACCAGACGCTGAACAAGGTCAATGTGGCAGATGCACGTAAACAGGCTTTACTACAATACATGGACGAGCTTCTGCATAGAGAGAAGTGAGAGGTGAGAAGTGAGAGGTGAAGAGATGAATACCTACATAGACACCCACTGCCATTTAGATGGCTCAGAATTTGACGCCGACCGCGACGAAGTCGTACGTCGTGCCCAAGAGTCAGGCTGCGAAGCCATCTTTCTGCCTGCTATCGACCTTGCAACCTGTCATACGGTGCTTGCCACCTGTCGGAAGTACCCTGACTATTGCTACCCGATGTTAGGACTGCACCCCGAAGAGGTGAAGACAGACTGGCGCGAACAGCTCGCCGCCATCAGTTCTCAGCTCTCAGCTCTCAGCTCTCAGTTCTCTGTTAGCGGTCCTATCGCCATTGGCGAGGTAGGTCTGGACTTCTACTGGAGTCGCGAGTTCGAGCAGGAACAACAACTTGCATTCGAGGAGCAGGTACGCTGGTCTGTGGAGCTGCAACTACCGTTGATGATTCATTGTCGCAAGGCGCAAAACGAGTTGGTGTCAATCTTAAAGAAATACAAGCATCAGTTGCCAGGTGGTGTCTTCCACTGTTTCACTGGCAACGAACACGAAGCACGGGAGTTGTTGGATTTCGACAACTTTCTCTTGGGCATCGGTGGTGTCTCTACCTTCAAGAAGAGCCATCTGCCAGAGGTGTTGCCAGCCTGTGTACCGCTCTGTCGCATTGTGCTCGAGACTGATGCTCCTTATATGGCTCCTGTGCCCATGCGCGGTCAGCGTAACGAGCCCGCTTTCATCCGCCACGTCATTACACGTTTGGCAGCCGCCTACGAAACGACAGAGGAAGACATCTGCCAACAAACCACAGCGAATGTCCGAAGACTCTTTAAGAAAGGTAAAAAGGTAAAAGAGTAAAAAGGTAAAAAAGTAAAAAGATAAAAAGGTAAAAAGGTAAATAAAGTAGTTTACATTATATATACAATCCACACAAAATGCGAAAACTTGTTCTCAGTTATCACCTCTCACCCCTAACCTCTCGCCTCTCAGTTCTCATTCCGTTATTGCTGGTAGCGATGGTTGCCACGGCACGTATGCCCAAGAAGAAGACACACCAACAGAGCTGGCCTGACGGCACAGTGATGTCTTCATGGTTTGAGAACACGCAAAAGGTCGATGTGACAACACTGGGTCGCCAGTATGTGCTGACCGACTATGGCATTAAGAACGATAGTACGCTGGTGCAGACGGAAGCCATGCAACAACTGATAGACCGCATAGCACAGGAGGGCGGTGGTGTGATGGTTGTACCTGAGGGGACCTTCACGACAGGAGCCCTGTTTTTCAAGCAAGGAACACACCTGCACGTGAAGGGCACGTTGAAGGGTTCCGAGCGAATCATAGACTTCCCTATCGTGGATACGCGCATTGAGGGAGAAACGTGTAAGTATTTTCCTGCTCTTGTCAATGCCGACGGCATTGATGGTTTCACCATCAGTGGCAACGGCACCATCGACGGCAATGGTTTAAAGTATTGGCAGGAATTCTGGATACGCCGTCAGTGGAATCCACAATGTACGAATAAGGATGCGCAACGTCCGCGTCTCACCTATATCAGCAACTGTAGCAACGTCACCATACAGGACGTGCGGCTGGTGAATTCGCCATTCTGGACCAACCACATCTACAAGAGTCACCACGTGCGCTACCTCGACTGCTACATCTACGCCCCTACCGAGCACATCTATCAGCCTCAGCCCCAGCGTGGCGCACCCTCTTCTGACGCCATCGATGTGGATGCGTGCAGCGATGTGCTCATTGACGGCTGCTACATGCATGTGAACGACGATGCTGTAGTGATGAAGGGCGGCAAGGGGACATGGGCCGACAAGGACGAGACGAACGGTCCTTGTGAACGTGTGCTGATACAGAACTGTACCTATGGTCGTGTGCACGGATGCTTGACGTTAGGCTCCGAGGCCATTCATTGCCGTAATATCGTGTTGCGCAACTGCCGTAGCGAGAATGCCGACCGTGTGCTGTGGTTGAAGATGCGCCCCGACACGCCTCAGCGCTACGAGTATATTCTTGTACAGAACGTCACAGGCCGGTGCGGTCGTTTTCTCTTTATTCATCCCTGGACCCAGTTCTTCAAACCTGGCGACCGCAAGGAGATGCCGCTCAGTCGCTGCAGCCATGTCAGCATGTTGGGAAACCGTGTAGACTGCAAGACGATGTTTGACGTCAAGACCAGCGACAAGTATGTCTTGGAGGACTTCACCCTTGACGGTAACATTATCGACTTCTCGCAGTTTCCTAAAGCCACGAAAGCAACCAGTCCCAAGATATTGTAAGGTTTTTTATAAACAATTGAAATTTTGCGATTTCCCCCTTTTTATGCCCTTTTTGAGGGCTCTGAGCGTTACGTCGTTTTACTGGGAGAGAAACGGCGTTTTGCTGGTAGAAAAACGGCGTTTTGCTGGTAGAGAAACGTTGATTTACTCCCAGCGTTTCAATGTGTTGCTTTTTTAAGGTCGTAGACGGTTGAACGAGATACATCGTTTTAGCTTAAAATGCAAAGAATAATCTTAGCGCCGTTTTACGCGTTAGCTACCGTGTAAACAGCAATGATGCTTTTCGTTTGTATTGTCCTTCATTTGCAACGCAAAACGGCAGGCCACCCGCTCATGGGTGCCTGCCGTATAGTTAACCGACGGGGCTGTCAGCGCTGGCTGACGTACTTATGCAGCGTTGCTCTGACGGCACCCTTTCCAGCAAAGAGTTCACGCACCATACCTTCTATCTGCTCGCCCAAGCCGGCGGCGTAGAGGTCGAGTCCGAAGACATCTCTGCGGCTAAACAACTGGTGCAGGCAGCTATAGTCCTGCTCCGGCTTGCCCACCTCCAGCGGTGCCACTATCTGCTGCAATTCAGCCAGCATGGGGTCGGGCGATGGCTCGAAGGGAGTGAGGTCGTCCTGCACGCCTTTGAGGTAACGTGCGTAGCCAGCCAGCACGAGGGGTATGAGCTGGAGGTTTGACATGTCGAGTCCGCGTGCAATGTACTTCTTGATGGTCTCGCCAAAACGAATGGGCAGCTTCTGCGACGTATCCATAGCGATGCGCTGCGGCGCGTCGGGCATGAAGGGGTTAGGCAGTCGCTTGTTGATGACGGCACCGATGAACTCGTAGGGGTTCAGCACGCCAGGGTCGGTGACGACGGGCATCGCCTCGATATACCCAATCTTCTGGATGAACGAGCGGATGTCGGCATCCTGCATCTCAGCACTGATGAGGGTGTATCCCAGCATGCAACCGTAGATGCTCATGGCGGTATGCAGCGGGTTCAGACATGTCGTCACTTTCATGGTCTCCACCTTGTCGACGGTCTCGCGCGTGGTATACAGCGCACCGCCCAGGTCAAGCGGCGGACGGCCGTTGGTATAATCATCCTCGATAACCAGATACTGCGTCTCCTCGGCATTGACGAAAGGTGCAGTGAAGGTGTGTTTTTCGGTCTCGATGTATTCGTTGTCCTCAAAGCCATCGGCAGCCAGCAACTCCTTCACCTTCTGGTGCGGGCGCGGCGTAATCTTGTCAATCATCGACCAGGGGAATGTCACCAGTGCCTTGTTGCGAACGTAGTCGGCAAAACCGGCAGGCACCAAGCCGTCGTTCACCCAGCGCTCGGCATATGCCAGCACGCCGGCTTTCACGCGATCACCGTTATGCGAGCAGTTGTCCATCGACTGCACGGTCAGTGGCAAGCGTCCTGCCTGATAGCGCTCATAGAGCAGTGCTGTCACCTTACCCAAAGCGAAGACGGGCTGCAGTCCGCGGCTGAGGTCCTGTTCGTTATAGCCATAGCCTTTCTCGGTGATGGTAAACGAAATCTGTTGCAGCGAGGGATTGCGGAAGATATCGCACAGACGCTGCCAGTCTTGGAACTGATAGTCAGCCTTCAGTGCCTCGGTGACGCTGGCGATGACTTTCTTCTCGACAGTGCCGTTGCCCTTCAGTGAGACGAGCAGCGACAGGTTGTCGTAAGGTGCGTAAGCCTTGTCGATGACCTCGTAGTCAAAGGTTTCTGCAACGATGACGCCGCGGTCGTATTGTCCCTTGTTCAACGCGTCGTTGAGCATGGCGGCAGGGAAAGCGCGGAAGATGTTGCCACCGCCGAAGTGAACCCACGTAGGTTCTTTTCGGGTCTTCTCGCGTACCTGTTCTATATTGAACTTGGGAAGCTCATAGCCTTTGCGCTCCCATTCTGCGGCATTGAAATTGCCGCTCAGTATGTCTTTCAGTTTCATAAAAAAAGTCAATTATCAATTAGTCAAAGAATCCCGGTTGTTTGTATTCGATGCCCATTTCACGATCGACAGCTGCCATGATGCCCTGCACCTGAGCCATAGCAAACATACGACCCAGCAACGTGTAACCTGCGTTGTGCCCATGGTTACTCTCGTCCATCACACCGCCAGGCTGGTCGGTGAACGTCATGCCGTGGTCTACGCGCATGGGCAGACGGCGTCCACTGTTGCACTTACCTTGGCGCTCAGCTTCCTCAAAGATATGAACCAACTGTACCAGGTCGGCACGTCCTCCCAAGTGGCTTGCCTCGGTGAAGTTGCCGTCGGGGAAGATGTGGCAGGAACGCAGATGCACGAAGTGGGTGCGGTCGGCAAACTCGCGTGCCATCGCCGGCACGTCGTTATGCTCACCAGCCGACAATGAACCAGCACAGAACGTCAGACCGTTGTGGCGGTTGGGTACAGCATTGAGGAACCAGCGGATGTCGTCTGCGTTGCCAACGATGCGTGGCAGTCCGAAGACAGGATATGGGGGGTCGTCGGGATGTACGCACATGTTGATGTCGTACTCCTCGCAGACGGGCATAATGGCTTCCAGCCAGTATTTCATGTTCGCTTGCAGCTGCTCCTTGCCGATGCCCTCGTAGAGCTTCAGCAGTTCGCGGAACTTCTCAACAGGGGCAGCGTCGCCCTCCTTGAAGTTGCCTGAGACAAAGCCCTGCGTCTTGATGACGATGTTCTCCACCAGTTCGTGGTCGCTCTCCGGCGTTGCCTCCTTAGCCATGGCATCAGCTTCAGCCACCAGGTCTCGCTGCCAAGAGGCATGGCGCTGAGAGAAGGCGGCCCAGTCCTGACGGGCACCCTCACGCTTCAGTATGTAGATGTCAAAATAAGCGAAGGCGCCCCAGTTCATGTAGAGGTTCGTCGAACCGTTAGGATTAGCGTGCAGCAGGTCGGTACGAGCCCAGTCCAGCACGGGCATGAAGTTATAACAAATGCAGCGGATGCCCTCCTCACCCAGGTTGCGGAGCGACTGCTTATACACCTCAATCTGTTCGTCGCGGTCAGGACCGCCATACTTGATGGTTTCCGTCACAGGCAAGCTTTCAACCACACTCCACGTCATGCCGTAGGACTCGATGTACGTCTTCAGGTCATGAATCTTCTCACGTGTCCATACCTCGCCGAGGGGTACGTCATGCAGGGCGGTAACGATGCCCTCTACTCCAATCTGTCTCAGTTGGGCAAGTGTAATCTTATCCTTCTTGCCAAACCATCTCCAAGTTCTTTCCATAGTCTGTCAGTATTACATTTTTTTAGGTACTGCAAAGATACGCATTTTTTCTTTTTTATGCACCCAAAATAGAAAATAATCCATTTATGTTATACAATATTACCAAACATTAAGACGAAAACACACATTTGTTTGGATATTTCAGAAGAAAAGTGTAACTTTGTCCCCAGAAAAGACAAATTACACATTATTTATTAACCTAAAGGCTAAAACAAGATGGTAAACAGATTTATTCTGAACGAAGTGTCATACTTCGGACCAGGTGCGCGCAAGGAGCTGCCTGGAGTGGTCAAGAGACTGGGATTCAAGAAGGCACTGGTCGTCACCGACAAAGGGCTGATGCAGTTTGGCGTTGCCAAAATGGTGCTTGACGTGATGGACGAGGCTGGCATCGCCTACGACATCTTCGACGACGTAAAACCCAACCCCACCGTGACGAATGTCAAGAACGGCATCGAGGCATGCAAGAAGGCACAGGCCGACTTCATCGTTGCCATCGGCGGCGGCTCATCGATGGATACCGCCAAGGGCATCGGCATCGTGGTAAACAATCCTGAATTCTCCGACATCATCTCGCTGGAAGGTGTCGCCGACACAAAGAAGAAGTCGCTGCCCATTATCGCCCTACCGACGACGGCAGGCACAGCAGCCGAGACCACCATCAACTACGTCATCATTGACGAGAGCCGCCAGGCAAAGATGGTTTGCGTCGACCCCAACGACATTCCCTGTGTCGCCATCATCGATGCCGAACTCATGTACTCACTGCCTAAGTCACTGACGGCAGCCACCGGTATGGATGCCATGACGCACGCGATAGAGGGACTCATCACCAAGGCAGCTTGGGAGTTGAGCGATATGTTTGAAGTCAAAGCCATCGAAATGATATACAAGTACCTGCCGCTGGCTGTCGACGAGCCTAAGAACCCGAAGGGTCGCGACGGCATGGCAGTAGCCCAGTATGTAGCAGGTATGGCTTTCTCGAACGTCGGTCTGGGTGTCGATCATGGAATGGCACACCCGCTGTCAGCACTGTTCGACGTACCCCACGGCGTAGCTTGTGCTATGCTGCTACCCACCGTCATGCGCTTCAACATGCCTGCCGCCAAGGAGAAATACGTCGAAATTGCCAAAGCCTGCGGTGTCTATGAAATCGGCATGACTACCGACCAGGCTGCCGAAGCTGCCTGCCAGGCCATAGAGGGTCTGAGTGCACGTGTTGGCACCAATAAGAAGCTGACCGACCTGGGTATCACAGAGAAAGACATCGATGCACTTGCCGACCAGGCCATCCGCGACGTCTGCACACCAGGCAATCCCCGTGAGGTAACACGCGACGACATCGTCAACCTGTACAAACAGATACTGTAAACAACAACAATTATGAAACAGATGAAATTCATCCTCCTGTCGCTGCTCTGCCTGATGGTATCAGGCGCAGCTATGGCTGACGACAAACCCATCCCCGTTGGGAGTCTGCCCGCAGCAGCCAAGACGTTCGTACAAACCAACTTCCCCAAGGCGAAGATAGTGTACGCAGAGAAAGACAGAAGCACTTACGAGTGCCGGCTGGACAACGGTACGGAGATCGAGTTCAACCGCAAGGGCACATGGGATAAGGTGGACTGTCACACGACGGCCGTTCCTGCTGCCCTCATACCAAAGGCTATCCAGAATTACGTCGCTGCCAACTACAAAGGCGCCATCATCACCAAGATTGACAAGGAGCGCCACGGCTACGACATTGAACTGTCGAACAACATCGAACTGAAGTTCAACAGCAAGGGAGCCTTCATCGGCATGGACGACTAAACAACAGGAGGGAAACCCTGCCTGCAGGGAGAGAAACGCCGAGTTGTCTGTAAATAGCGCCCGCCCACACATATCAGGGCGGGTGCCTTTATATATTGGAGCGCCCGCTCTGACTGCCAAAATGAGTAATTTTGTTGCCGATTATAAATACGATACAGAACAATGATTAGATTGGAAAGATTAAAGACTTGGTTTATGATAGCCGTTCTGACCATTTACGGAACGGCCAGTTTTGCCTCATGCTCTTCAAACGAGGGTAATGGCAAAGTAGCAGAGATTCTGAATCGAGGCACAATTCTCTTTGGTACTACTGGTGACTACAGACCGCTATCATTCTGTGAACCCGACGGAACATATTGGGGCTTTGGTATTGATGTAGCAAACGAAATAGCAAGAAGGTTAGGAGTAGACATAGAATTCAAAAAGACCTCATGGCCTTCATTGACAACCGATGTACTTACAGAGCCTCAGCTGTTCGACCTTGCCATTGGGGGGATTACCATAACAGATACCCGACGGGAAACTATGCTAATGAGCGACGGCTATCTGGCTAACGGCAAAACCATCCTTTGCAGGGCTTCGGAGGCTGACCGCTACAAGTCGTTGGCTGACATTGACAAGCCCGAAGTGACTGTAATGGTGAATCCTGGTGGACTGAATGAGAAGTTTGCCAACGAGAACCTGACTCACGCAAAGATTGTCGTTCATCAAAAGAACGAGGAAATACCGACACTCATTGCTGAGGGTGCTGCAGACGTAATGATAACCGAGATAACCGAGGCTCCTTATTATGTGCAGACTGACACCCGACTTGCAGCCCCACTATTGAACGCTCCGTTTACTCATGGTGAAATTGGCGTCCTCATGCAGAAGGGCCAGGAGGATCTTTTGCAGATGGTGAACAATGTCATCCGTCAGATGAAGTCAGACGGTTCTCTTCGGAAGCTGCATGAGAAGTACGGGTTAGTATATGCCTACGAATAGCAACAGCTCAGTGTAGACTTGAGTACTGACTGCAAGACTTAATAGTACTGACTGCAAGACTTAATAGTACTGACTGCTAGACTTAATAGTACTGACTGCAAACCTTAATAGTACGGATTGCAAACCTTAATAGTACGGATTGCAAACCTTAATAGTACGGATTGCAAGACTTAATTTTTATTTTTTATTTTTCCTGTGTCCGCGTGTATCTATTTTCCACAATTTTATTGCATCATTCACATTTTTTTTGTATCTTTGCAACCGAAATCTTTCAAACAACATCGTAAAAAGAGCAACTACATCACGCGCCAACACCATGCCCCAAGTCCCACTGACATACACCCGCGACGCTGCGACCAGCCCGAGGCTGACGGGCGGGAGGGCTGAGGGTGCCCGGCAGGGCGGCGGGAGCGGCTTGGCTCTTATCCCCCCCCCCCGTTAAAAATCTTTACATTCTACACTGCGCCTCGCGCGCAGCTGCGGTTTGACATGCGGTCTCGCCGTGCCTTCGGGCATGGCGGGACCGCTGTGCTTTCGGGCATTCACCAACCACGACAATTCTAATTACAAACAATTTTAAACTAAAAATTTTATGCGTATGAAACAAAAATTATTTTCAATGCTCGCCCTGCTGCTGATGGCAGCGACGGGCGCGTGGGCACAGACGACGGTGAATGGCATATTCACTGTCAATGCTGACGGCGACCAGGTGCAGTTTGCCTCGGGCAACCTGCGCTACACGTCTGGTGCGTGGAGCTTCTTCGATCACCAGTATGACTACTACGCTGAGTACAGTGCCGCTTCTTGGGACAAGTTCGGATGGAGCACCAGCGGCACTACCTACGGTATGAGCACGTCGACGAATGAAAGCCTATACAAGGGCGCCTTCGTTGACTGGGGTAATGCCGTGGGCACTGGCTGGCGCACGCTGAGCAATGACGAGTGGGCGTATGTGGTTAACACGCGCAGTGGCAGCACCATTGGCACGACGGCCAATGCCCGCTTTGCCAAGGCTAAGGTAAACGATGTACAGGGCCTTATCCTCTTCCCCGACACCTATACTCACCCCGACGGCGTAACTGCTCCGACAGGTGTCAACGCAACAGGCAACACTGGCTGGAATGGCAACAACTACACCGCTGCAGATTGGACTAAGATGGAGTCTGCCGGCTGTGTGTTCCTGCCCGCGGCAGGCGGTCGGTATAACTACTCAAATCCGACTTTGGTGGTCAATGCCGGCAACGAAGGCAACTATTGGTCGTCTACGTCTGACAATTCCACTGCCAACCTTTTGACCTTTAATGGATCCACTTTCAAACCTTCGATTACCGACAGCCCCCGCATGGGTTACTCGGTTCGCCTGGTGAAGTCCGCCCCGACCTACAGCATCACTCTGGCCGAGGGCACTGAGGATGAAGGGAATTGGAACGTCCCCACCAAGGCTGCCGAGGGCGCAACCGTCACCGCCACCTACAGCGGCGAGAAGAAGGTGAAGAGCGTCAAGGCCGTGAAGAAGGAGGTTGGTCCAGAGGTTACAACCTTTAGTGAGTTGCAAGCCGTACTGAGCGCCGGAAAGGATGTAAAACTCATGAACGACATTGTTTGCACTGCAGAGATTGAAATTACCAGCGGGGCATTGACCATCGACGGCAACGGAAAGACGCTCAGTACCACTTCAGCAATCAGGGCTTTCAAGGTTGGGTCCTCTGCAACCGTTGCCTTTAAGAATCTCACCCTCACAGGGTTTGTCAATGGTGGCGGCCCTGCCATCAATAATGACGGTACAATAGTGCTTGACGGATGTACGATAAGCAACTGCCACGTAAACAACAGCAACGGTGGCGGTGCGATAGAGAGTACTGGTAAACTGTATGCCGTCAACACGATATTCAGCGGCAACTATTCCGGTGAAATAGGCGGAGCCATCAATAACTACTGGGGCAGTCTCTACATGACCGACTGTACGTTCACCGATAATTATACGACCGATAGCCACGCATACTATGGCGGTGCGATTGGTATCAATGGCGGAGACGAGGTACGCCTGATAAACTGCTCTTTCTCGGAGAACAAGTATGGCACGACTGCCGGAACCAACGACATCGGTGTATATAATAAACCCACAAACTATACCATTGCCGGCTGCACAGGGGCGACCATTGCGGCTAGAGCTGATGTTGGTGAAATTACCCCTATTGCCAGCGGAACCGCAACGCTTGACTACTCTGACCTGAGCAACATCTCATTCACATATAGCGCTCCCGCTCCGGCTTCTGCGACCGACCTCGCTACCATCACCGCCGACTACGAAGCCAAGGACGGTGAGACACTGACAGGTGAATTGGGCAGCAACGTAAAGATCAGCATTGCCGACGGCGCCACCGTAACGCTGAAGGACGTGAACATCAATGGCGTGAACAATTATAGTTATGCATGGGCCGGCATCACCTGCGCGGGCGATGCCACCATCACCCTCGAAGGCACGAACACGGTGAAGGGATTCGCTGAGAAATATCCCGGTATCTTTGTAAGCTCTGGAAAGACGCTCATCATTAACGGGACTGGGGAACTTAACGCCAGCTCTAACGGTTCTGCTGACAATGGCTCAGGCGGAGCAGGCATTGGCGGAGGATACCAGATGAACTGTGGAAACATCGAAATACAAAGTGGCACTGTAACAGCGACTGGTAACCAATGGGGCGCTGGCATTGGCGGCGGATACAACGCTAGTTGCGGCAATATTACCATCAGCGGTGGAACCGTCACTGCTACAGGCGGAGAGTATGGTGCTGGAATCGGAGGCGGTAAAAGAGGTACAGCGAATGTCTCCTGTGGTAATATTACCATCAGCGGTGGAACCGTCAATGCTACAGGTGGCGCAGATGCAGCCGGTATCGGCGGAGGTAAAGGTAACAATAACAGCTACAAAAGCAGTTGCGGCACCATCACGATTACTACAGGCGTGACCAGTGTGACTGCCACGAAAGGCAACAGCAATGCGCAAAGCATCGGCGCGGGCAAATATGGAACTTGCGGCTCTGTTACCATCGAGGACAGTTCCAAGGTGACGCAGAAATAACCCGCTCCGCACACGTGGGGGACCCCCTGAGAAAACACCCCACCCAGCGGCAGCGACGAAGGGTGAAGAATAAAAAATAACAATAAAAAAATAAACAATAATATTATGAGAAAATTTAAAAGACTAACACTGACGCTCGCACTGCTACTCACGGCAGTCGGCGGAGCGTGGGCCGACGGAACGGTATACAATACGACCGTGGCATTGAAAGACCTGAAGGCAGGCGACGTGCTCACCGACGGCTTCAAGCTGACCACAGAAAAAGGTCAGTACATCTACGTCAAAGGCTACATGAAGGACGGTGGCACAGCAGAGACCAGCGACTACACGCAGCTGAATGCCGACAACTCTACGTTCCCCGGAGGCGTTACCATCTCTGAATCGGGCAGCACCTACACACCCTATGCCGACGGCAAGGACGCCAACGCGTGGATTGTGAGCGACTGGAAGGATTTAGGCTCCGCCACAATGCTCTATCTCGACGGCTACAACTACACCCCCACCGAGTGGTCGCTGACCCCCGACGAGACCGGCAAGACGTGGACGCTCGCCAAGATGCCCGCCAGCAACATCGAGCTGCAGGTGGAGTACGAGCCCACCAAGGTGACGATGGCTGCCAACGACAATGCAATGGGTACCGTAGAGGTTGCCAGCGGAAGCAAAGTGGAATGGACGGCTGACACATGGCAGGGCTGGAAGTATAATGACAAGGAACATACCGTAGATGACATCACTATGACCAGCAGCCAGAGTGCATCTATCTATGAGCTCACTTACGAAGGTAAGTATAATCATAGTCTTAGCTTCTTCGTTGACCAGACGGAAGATAATTCTACCGTTACCTTCAGCACCACAGGCGACCCCTTCAGCCGCATCGAATTCACGATGATTGATGATTATAAGGAAGATGAATATTTTATTAACAGATGGAATGGTAACCCTACCATAATGCCTAAGGACAATTGGACCTTCGAGGGCAAGAGCGCCGTATGGGAAGGCGAAGCCACCAAGAGCCTCACGCTCCAGAGCTGCACCACCTATGTCAGCAAGATTACATTCTACAAGGGTGGTGCCATTCCCGACGGCGTGACTGTCAACGGCGACGGCACATTCACCGTGGCCAAGACTGCCACCGTGACGCTGAAGGCTACACCTGCCGAGGGCTACAAGTTCCTGTACTGGGAGGATGACCAGACCAACACCAACCCCGTTCGCGAAGTCACCATCGAGTCTGGCATGGCTGACAAGACCTATAAGGCCGTGTTCGCTGAGATTACCTATAACGTCACCTTCGTAGAGGGTACCAACCTCGACGAGTGGACTGCCACACCTAACACCGAAGTGAAGAAAGACGCCAAGGTTGACATCAAGTACAGCGGCGAGAAGAAAGTCATCGGCGTGAAGGTGAAGGAGAAGAAGGAGGCTGCTGAAGGCCATGCACTCACATCAGCAAAGTTTGGCGAAATAGTCTGCTCCGACGGCAAAGCATACGCCGCAGCCGACAAGGACAACCTGCCCGAGGGCGTGAAAGCCGAAGCACTGGTTTGCTATGTTGATGGCGAACACGGACTGGCATTGGCAATGGCGGATGTAAAAGATGAAAAAATGTCGTGGGATAATAAGCGTGGAGCCAATGACGGCAAGTCCGCAGCCGAATGGTGCACTGGATGGAACACATCTCATCCAATTACTGGAGCGACATGGCTGCTGGCCAGTCAAACCCAGTGGAACAATATGATAAGTGCTGCAGGCAGTGCAAGCAACCTTAGTAACGCCTTCAGCGCCGTAGGTGGGACTAACTTGCAGGCTTGGAGCTATTGGTCGAGCACACCAAACCATGGTGGTAGTGCTGCGTGGTCCTACTATTTCCCAGATTCAGAGTGGCAATGGACATATTTAAATCAAGATTACTACGGCAGTTATATCCGCCCCTGCCTAGAATGGTAACCCCCTCTCGCGCGTATATAATATAAAAGGTATAAACAACATAAAGATATGAACAATATGAAACATAAGATATTAATGACGCTCGCGCTGCTACTCACGGCAGTCACGGGCGCGTGGGCTGACGGGACGCTGCTGACCACCATTACGGCAAGCGCAGACTTCCAGAGCGGCAGCAAGACCTTCGACAACATTGCCACCGTCACCCTCGACGGCAACTTTTTTGGCACTTCCGATTGGGCCGGCAACGGCACGATAAAAGTCACCCCCGTCGCTGGTGTCACCATCACCAGCGTCAAGTTCTTCAGCAACTCCAGCAACATCGAGGATACTGCGGATCCCTTCCAGGCCGTACAGGCTTACGACAGTAATGTGTCACACGAAATATATGACGTCGATGGCGTAAAAGGCGATTACCCGGTGATTAAGATTGAAGTATACGGCACCGCCGAGCCCGCCCTCACCGTCGAGTGGAACCCCGCAACCAAGACCGGCAACTTCGTGATGCCCGCCTACGACGTGGAGCTGACACCCATCTACGCTCCTGTGGCTCAGTGGGCCAAAGTCGAGAATGTGGATCAGCTGCCGACAGCCATTGAGGGCATCTACGCCGAGAGCACCGATGCTATCGTTACTGCCGGTACCGTAGCCAAGATTGGCGAGACCGAGAACCCGCAGGGCATCGTGATGTACGCCGTCACCAGCACCAACCAGGCTACAGCTCCCGCACTCGATGCCTTTAGCGCCGACGTGCCCACAGCCGAGAACATCACCGCCGCTGGCGACGTCCTGGTATGGTACTACATCAAGGGTGCCGACGCCCCCGAGGGCGAGAAGGCCACTGCCGAGAACACCTTCAACGACTCCGAAATCTGCGCTGAGCCCATCAAGGTCACCGTGCTCAGCAACAAGTTCGACATCCAGTTCAAGGCCGCCAACGACAACACCATCGACGCCGGCAAGGCTACCGTTACTGTAGGTGGCACAGCCGCCACCGTCACCGACGGTAAGCTCGAGGGCGTCAAGATGGGCACCGAGGTGAAGGTCACCGCCAAGGATGGCTACAAGTTCCGCAAGGTCGAGGTGAAGAAGGGCGCAAAGGCCGATCTGTCCGAGACCATCACATTCTCCGGTGGGAAAAATGCTAATTATACATACACCGGCACACACTTCAGCGCTACCGGTGAGGCAGACCCTACCGATGGTACATTCGAGCTTAACAAATGGAGCAGTGTGACTATCAATGCAACGGACGGAAAAACCATTACTAAGGTTGTATTCAGCTATCGTGAAAATGGTAATAATGATCTTGACCTATTGAGTTTCTCCTCTGGCACCTTCGATGGCATCGATACGGTCAACGACGTGAATGCCACCACGCTCATTGTCACCTCTACCACTGTCGGTGCCACTAAATTAAACGGTGTAACGATTTATTACAAGTAATCATCGCCTCTCGCGCGTATATAATATAAAAGATATAACATAAAAAGAATACAATATATGAAAACAATATCAAGATATATAATGACGCTCGCGCTGCTACTCACGGCAGCCACGGGCGCATGGGCGCAGGAGGAAACGCTGCTGACCACCATTACGGCCACAGGTACAGACTCCTACAGTGAAGAAACTCCAGGAGTTGTCACAGTTACACATGACAATAGTCATTTCGATGGTACATATGGGTGGCTATGGTGGTCCCATGCAGGTTCTATAACAGTTGAAGCGAAGGAAGGATACACAATCACCAGATGCGTATTCCGACAACCCTATAAATCGCCTTTCACGGTTTCCACAGCACCGTTTAAAGTTGATTTTATTCAGGCATCGGATCCTGATATGCCGGAATTTAAGCAATATTTGTGTAACGGAGATTGGTATTTAAATATGGATGGTGTCTCAACAATTGAGGTTTACGGCTACGTTCCTGCCCCCGCCGCCGACCCCGACGCCATCGACGTGACCACCAACGCCGCTGAGGAAGGCGCCACCTTCACCGAGGCATCGTTCTTGATGCCGACCAGCGACGCGACGGTAGACTACGAGCTGGTGCGCGACATGAGCGTGAAGATGACCGCCCAAGTGGGCGACGGCAGCGACGGCTACCGCATCCGCATCAAGAAGGATGGCAACGATTACGTGCCGGTAAACACTGAAGATATGCTGATTTCTGTCTCCGACGAACTCGATAAACAGCATCCCGACCTCACCGTCAATACCGATTTCACATTGCTGGTTCAGAAGAAAGGCGAGGGAGATACGTGGACAGATCTCAGCAATGAAGACAAACTCAGCGTGGGCACCTTCCGCTACAAGGTTACCGGCGTGGGCAACTACGACGGCACCATCTACAGCAACGAGTTCAAGCTCTTCGAGGGCTACGAACTGAAGATTGCCGCCGGCGAATACGCCACCTACTATAAGGACGAGGCACTCTACGTAGAGGACGAGGACGCTAAGCTCTACACCATCACCACTGTAAGCAACGAGACAGCCACAGCCACTGAGCTGACCGTCGCCGCTGCCTACACGCCGCTGCTGGTGAAGAACAACGCCGCAGAGGCGAAGACCATCCTGCTCATACCCACCACCACCGCAACGTCCGACGACGTGACGCCGTACGAGGGCTTCAAGGGTACCCTGGAGGCAACACAGATTGCAGCCTCTACCGCCACACAGAACAACTACGCCCTGAACGGCAAGGAGTTCGTATGGGTGATGGATGCCATCGACATTGCTGCCAACCGCGCATGGCTGGAGATTCCTGCTACTACCACAAACGGCCGCGCCCTGACGATTGTCTTCGGCGACGTGACAGGTCTGACGCCTGCGAACATCGCCAAAGCCATGAATGGCGACTGGTACACGCTCGACGGAATGAAGCTGCAGGCTGCTCCGACGAAGAAGGGTGTGTACATCCTCAACGGAAAGAAGGTCGTCGTGAAGTAAGGATGTTTAATGGTCGCTTCGCGAAGGCGACCAAGAGAAAAGAAAACAATTAAAGTATAAGTAATATGAAAAAGATATTTTCGATTTTAGCACTGGCTCTCGCGGTTATGACCGCGAGCGCCAAGCCCGCAGGGTATTCACTGACGGTGGGTACCAATGAACACGGAACAGTGGCCTTCACCGTGGGCGGCAACGACGCCACCACCGCCAATGAGGGAGACGTGGTGACCGTGACCATCACACCCGACAAGCACTGGGCAGTAGGCACACCCTCAGGAAAATGGTTTGCCGGTACTGCCAATGCGCCGCACCGCACGGCCGACATCGACCTGCTGCAGGACTTTAAGCTGACTCCCGTGGAGGGCAGCGAGAACGCCTTTACCTTCACCATGAAGCGTGCCAACGTGAAAATCAGCACCACCTACAAGAAGATGCTGGCCCACGAGGACATCGGCATCAGCGGTATCAAGGACCAGACCTACAACGGCCAGGCCCAGACGCCTGCCGTCACCGTGACGGACGGCGAGTACACCCTCGTGCCGGGCACCGACTACACCATCAGCTACAGTGACAACACGAATGCCGGCGAGGCTACCGTCACCCTCAAGGGTACGGGCGACAACTACGCCGGCGAGTGGGTGATGAACTTCACCATTCAGAAGGCCGACCTCACCGCTGTGGCTCCCACTGCCCGCGACCTGACCTACAACAAACAGGCACAGGAACTCATTACTGCCGGCAGCATTGAGGGCGCAGGCAACCTGCAGCAGTGCCGCATGGAGTACTCTCTGGACAACCAGACATGGGACACCGCACTGCCTAAGGGCACCAACGCTGGCTCGTACACCGTGTTCTACCGCGTGGTGGCTGACGCTAACCACAACGACGTAGCAGCACAGTTCATCAACGTGCCTATCTACAAGGCTGCGCTGACAACAGTACTGCTGGCAAACACCAACCTGGTGTATAACCAGCAGGCACAGTCGCCAGTAATCACCGGCGTGAAGGCAGGCGAACTGGACGTTCCTGCCGACGCATACAACGTCAGCGATAACGTTGCGACAGTAGTTGGCAACTACGAACTCACCGTAACACCTAAGGACGACGAACAGAACTACGACGGTACGGCGAAGGCTGCCTACAGCATCATCGCTGCCGACGCACAGACCTTCACCATCAGCGACATCGCCACACAGACCTACTGCGGACAGCCGCTGAAACCCTCCGTCACTGTGCAAGACGGTGCCACCGTATTGACGGAGAACACTGACTACACACTGACATACGACAACAACCTGAACGTAGGAACAGCAACAGTAACCGCACAGGGTATCGGCAACTACACAGGTACCCAGACCAAGACCTTCACAATACAGAAGGCAGACATAGCAGTTACAGCACCACAGGCAAAGACCGGACTCATATACACCACCCAGGCACAGACACTGGCAGTGGCTGGCGGCGCTGTAGGCGGAGAGCTGCAGTACTCACTGGACAACCAGACATGGAGCACCAGCGTTCCCACCGGTACCGACGCACAGGAATATACCGTGTATTACCGAGTAGTGGCTGATGCTAACCACAACGACGTAGCAGCACAGAGCTTTAAGGTTACCATAGAGCAGGCTACACTGACATCGGTAACGCTGGCTGAGACAACATTCATATACAACCAGCAGGAGCAGACCGCACAGGTGGTTTATGTTAACGCAGGCACCATACTCGTGCCGGCAGAAGGCTACGACGTCAGCGGCAACACACAGAAGAACGTTGACGTCTACACAGCCACAGTGAAGGGTAAGGGCAACTACAAGGGCTCCGTGACGGCACAGTTCAGCATAGTACCCGCTAACGCCAAACTCTTCGAGGTAATACTGTCGCAGGAGGTATATACATACGACGGCACAGCAAAGACCCCCGAGGTAACTGTGAAGGACGGCTCCGCCACATTGGTTGAAGGCACCGACTACACCCTCGACATCACCAACAATGAGAATGCCGGCACCGCTGTGGTTACTGCTACAGGTAAGGGTAACTACTCAGGTACACAGACCAAGACATACACAATAAATCCTGCAGCGCTCACCGCCGTGACACTGGCACAGACAGAGTTCAACTACGACCTCTTCAAACCGGTGCCACAGACCGCCAACGTGGCTGAGGTGAAGGCAGGTGAACTGATAGTGCCCGCAGAGCAGTATGACGTGGAAGGCAACGTTAAGACCGACCCCGGCACGTACTACGTCACCGTGACGGGAAAGACAAACTTCACCGGCAGCGTAGAAGCCAAGTTCGTGATCCTTGACCAGGTGCTGACAGCCGACGCCGAGGAGACAGAGAGCGGCAAGGAACTCAACGACCTGAAGATGACAGTCAGCGTTATCGACCGCACCAGTCAGACACTTTCCATAGATAAGTTCACCGAGGGTGCACAGTCTTCGGCAGGGAACATCACAGTGGAGATACCTGCCACCATCAACGGCTGGAGCGTGACAAGCATCACCGCTGGCGCTATGGCAGGACTGAACAACGTGACCGACATCGTCATGCCAGACACCGAGAAGCCCATCAACGTCCAGACCAACGCACTGCCCTCAACGGCTACCATCCACACCACACTGGCGCTGCTTGACGACTATGCCCTGATGACTGGACTGAAGAACAACTACGAGGCATCCAAGATAGTCTGCACAGTAACACCGGCCAACAAGTACTGGACGCTGGGCACGGGCTGCGACGTGATTATCCCCGCGGACATCGACGTCTATACCGTGCAGGTGAAGAACACCGCAGAGGTGGCTACCGAGATTGTGCCCGAGGACCAGCTGAAGTACAACAGCGAGCGCATCATCAAGGCCAACAACGGCGTGCTGCTGCTCGGAGAGGCCGGACAGAGCTACGACCTGGTGGCCTACAGCGGACGCATAGCCAGCGGCATGCCCATAGCAACGACTGACAACAAGGACTACGGCCACAAGAACGCCCTCGAGCCTGTCATCGAGAAGAAGCACTACGAAAGCGGCCACTACTTCGTGTTGCAGAACAACGAGTTCCACGCCATCCTTGCCGAGGGTGACGAGGTGAAGGTGCCCGCTGGCAAGGCCGTGCTGCACCTGGGCGACGACCAGCCCGGCGCTAACGCCCGTGTGCTGAAGATTGAAGGCGAGACCACGGGTATGAGTGAAGAGTTAAGAGTGAAGAGTGAAGAATTTGCTACCGCACAGTGGTATGACCTGCAGGGCCGCAAAGTTGCTAACGGCCAAAAGCCAACAGCTAAGGGCCTGTACATCGTCAACGGCAAAAAGGTCGTCGTGAAATAGTTAAGAGTTAAGAATTAAGAGTTAAGAGTTAAGAAAATATGAAACAAAGAGTATTGATTCTTATGCTATTCTGTCTGGCGCTGACAGGCGCACAGGCACAGACGCGAGACTCGGTGGCCTTCAAGCCCCACTGGTTCGTCCAGCCCCAAGTGGGCGTGGGTTACCACGTGGGCGAGGCCAAGTTCTCGAAGCTGCTGTCGCCTGCTGCCCAGCTGAGCGTGGGACGCCAGTTCTCGCCCCTGTTCGGGCTGCGCCTCGGTGCGTCGGGCTGGCAGACCCGCAACTGGCAGGCTCATCCCAAGGCAGAGTATAAATGGAACTACGTGCAGGCCAACCTCGATGCTACGCTGTCGCTGAGCAACCTCATCTGGGGCTGGAAGGACAGCCGTAAGTGGAACGTCTACGGATTTGCCGGCGTAGGTCTGAACATCGCGTTCAAGAACGACGATGCCAACCGGCTGGCCAACACGCCCGAGAGCACTGGCGTGCCTGCACAGCAGAACACGGAGTTTGAGAAACTATGGAGCGGCACCAGGCTGTTTCCTGCCGGCCGTCTGGGTGGCGGCGTAGAGTACGCCCTGTCAGAGCGCGTGGCGCTGGGGCTGGAGTACAACGCCAACGTGCTGCCCGACAAGTGGAACTCGAAGAAAGGCAAGAAGGACAACCTGGACTGGCAGCAGAACCTGCTGGTTGGTGTAAAGATTGCACTGGGTAAGACGCGCAAGCACATCCGGATAGAGGAGCCTGCACCTGTGATAGAGGAAAAGCCCGTCGTCAGGGAAGAGCCGAAGCCCGTCGTGGTGGAACAGCCGAAACCGGTGGTGGAGACCAAGGCCGTGGTGGAGAAAGCTCCTGACATGCCGGAGGTGAAGGTATACTTCACCGCCAGTTCGACGAGACTGACACCCAAGGAGGTGGAGAAGCTGCAGCCTGTGGCCGACTACCTGAAGAAGTACCCCGCAAAGCATGTCGCCGTCTACGGCTATGCCTCTACCGACGGGCACAAAGCCTACAACCAGCGGCTGTCCAACCGGCGTGCCAAGGCCGTGGAACGCTGGTTCACCGCCAACGGTATCGATGCCAGCCGCATCAAGGCTGAAGGCAAGGGCGAGACCAATATGGGAAGCCGTAAGAAAAGCCGTGTAGCGGCAGTAATTCAAATTAAAGACTAATAATAAAAAAAAGAATACAGATATGAAAAAGACTGTTTTTTATGCACTGATGATGCCCGCACTGCTTCTGGGCACGGTATCCTGCACCGACTATCAGGACGACATCGACAAACTGACTGCAGAGAACGACGCTCTGCGCAGCTACAACAACCAGACCATCTCGCGTCTGAACTCCGTGGTGTTCCAGACCGTGAACGGCGAGAACAAAATCACTGTCGACCAGCCTAACGCTGCTACGCTGGTCTATGAGGTACAACCGAAGGAACTGGCTCCCACGCTGGCTGCTGACATCAGCCGACTGACCTTTGTAACCCAGAACGGTGGCGCACTGGCTATCACTGCCGCTACCGCCAATGCTACCAACGGTACGCTGACCATCACAGCTACTCCCAGCGGCTTTGACGGCAGCAAGGCACAGAGCGCGTCGCTGGTGTACACAGAGAACAGCCGCTCGTACCAGACGGCCTATTCGCCGGTATATGTGGTGACACGCCCCACGGCCCTGGCCATCGAAATCGCCACTACATCGAGCGGCAAGTATGCCGTGGGTGAGAAGTACCAGCTGAAGGCTGTCTTCACCCCAACATACACTACCGAGAAGGAAGTGACATGGAGCGTTGACGACACCACGCTGGCTACCATCGATGCCAACGGTGTGCTGACTCCCGTGAAGAACGGAACCGTGGTCATCACCTGCACGTCGAAGGCCAACACCGCTGTCACCAGCAGCATCAGCATTGAGATTACCGGCGGTAACATTCCCTTGAACGAGGGCGGTGTCAGCCAGGGTGGCGCAGAGTAACCCCTACACCACCTTAATAAGAGGAATATTTCCGAATAACTAACACTGGAGAGGATGTGCCTGTTTTGGGGGCACATCCTCTCTTTGCTTTTCCTCATATTAGTTTATTTTATCGGGTCTGAACAATACTCTCTACGGCCACGTTACTTCCATGTGGTGCGCTATTGTTCAAATAAATAACAAATTAATGCAAGTTGAATAATGATGATGAGGAGATTCAGTTCTTTCATTTACTTTTCAAATTGACTCCAATAAATTCTTAGCCAAAGGCACATACCAGTTACGGACTTCATCTGCTGTCGGGGTGTGACCTCCTGGGAAATGAAACGACTTGTTGTAATGCTTCAAGAAGGTCGGTTCAAAGTGTGCCAACGTGTCCTTTTCCCCGAACAATCCCCAAATTCTGTCTTTGAAGTCTGGATAACAGTTATTGAATTGAATAGCCTCCAGTTCTGCAAACTCTTCAATCAAGGTTTCATCAATGACAAAGTTCTGTTTGCCGTCCTTTCGAGGGGACTTGTATTGATGCTCACCAATACGCTGTTTCAGAAACTCTGTCATCTGGAAGTGAGGATTACCGAGCAAAGCAGGAGCACCCACAACAGGAGCCACCATCTGAGCATAGAAGGAACCACAACTATTACCAATCAAGAGGTCTGGCTTCTCACTGTTAATCAGCCCACGAATAAAACTGACAGCCTCTTTCGGGTGCATCGGCAAGTCAGGTGTGGAAACTTCTGCACGACCCTCAAAAGCCTCTCTCAGTGCAACAGCAGGTACACACTGACCACTGGCATAGAAACCGTGAAGGAACAGAATCTTCTTCATCCTAATTCATCTTAGTCATGTGAAAGCCCATCCTGTTCAACTGCATAGCGGCTCCAAACAGGTAGAGTTGATGCAGACAGGAAACTTCTTGGCTCATTTCATCTGCATACGAGGCAATGGCAATCTCAATGTCATCTTTCTGCCAGTCGAGCGTAGAATGAACATAGATCCTCTGCTTCTGATGCAGAAAACTATAGGCTGTCTCTATACTGTCTTTCGTTATCATTCTTTCTTATCATATCCTATCGGACGGAATTGCTTCTGCTTTTCGCTATAAACAAATCCATGTCTGTATAGGTAATTCTTTATATCTTTTGGCTCCGTCCCAAAGTTGTAGCACAACGCTTCCAAAGTGTCAAAATCTTCGTCTCTCAGAAGCATGTTGACGCTCGAAACTAGTATTGCAGGATCTTTGGGTAGGTAGTCCATATCACAATTCTTATTAAATCAGAGGGCAAAGGTACTCATTTTCCCTTTATTATTCGTATCTTTGCATCCAACTTTACAAATTATTAAGATGGACTATAGAAAGATAGGCGAAACATATTATGTCCGTATGGATCGAGGCGACGAGATAGTCAGCAACCTCCTCGAAATCTGCGAAAAGGAGAATATTCCATCTGCGGTTTTCTCTGGTATCGGTGGCTGTCAGAGTGCAGAACTACAGGTGTTCATTCCTGAGACTGGCAGCTTTGAGACTGAGCGACTGGAGGGTATGCTTGAACTTGTATCACTCAATGGAAACGTGGTAAGAGACGATAAAGGTCAACTATTCCACCATACCCATGCCCTATTCTCATTCAAGGGAGGGGCCCGCGATGTTGATAATATCGTGGGAGGGTACCAGGATGGCCAGCATGGGATGGCAGGAGGACACCTGAAGGCTACAACCGTCCTTTATACAGCAGAAATAGAGCTGCGTCCTACTATTGGTGGATCTATCGGTAGAAAATTCGACCCTGAGACTGGTACTGGATTTTGGGAATTTAAAGAATGAATGATATGGCACACGGTCATCTTTGGTTGTTTAACATGAATATGTGTTGTGGGATGCAGATTTCCTCACTCTTAGTAAAATTGAGAGACTGCAAGAGGATGGGAAGAACCACATCTTGTGTGGTCAGTCCCAACTATCCTGCGGCTTCCAACGAGGACTATCTATTTGACTGCATGAACTTATATGCAAGGCTTGGTGATGACGGGACGGTTGAACTATCGGGGACTGTTTTCTATTGGGATCCTGTCGATGGTGATACCCAAAAGTCCGTGACTATCCAGACATTCCCAGACCTTGATGACTGTCTTAGTTGGCTTGGCAGTGAGAGTGCCGCCCGTGACAAGTGTGTTGAAATGTTAGACGAAAATTGTTAGTGAGTATGAAGAAACTACTGTTACTGCTAATTCTAGTCATTGCTTCACCAAAAATTGGGATAAACGTTGATGCAAGTAACTCTATTGTCTCAATCTGCAATATCATTAAGAAAGGAGTACGCTTTCTGTTTATCGGCGACTCTATTACCGATGGCGGTTGGGGACGTAGCGGAGGAAAAATGATGCCGGCAGACGAACGGAACCAGAAGGACTTGAACCACATTTATGGTCATAGTTATATGATGCTGTGTGCTGCCAGAATTCAGAGCGATTATCCAGAGCAGGAAACTCAGTTCTTCAATCGTGGTATCTCAGGTAACACACTACGAGACCTCCAGGAACGTTGGAAAGCAGATTGTCTCGACCTGAATCCTGATGTTGTTACGTTACTCATAGGAACCAATGACGTTGACCAGTATCTCAGTGGTAAGGCTCCGCTCGACATGAAAAAGTGGGAGAGTGACTATCGTCAGCTACTCGACCAACTACGTACTGCTAATCCCGATGTGAAGATAATCCTTGGTACACCCTTTGTGGCACAGGTTGGACGTATTGGCTCGAAAGACAACTATCAGCAGCGAAAAGCCCTCATTGCAGAGTGTGCAGCTGTTGTTCGCCACATAGCTTCTGACTATAATGCTACGCTGCTTGATTTCGAAAAGCTGTTCAATGGCCTTACCGAACACAATGCCTCCTACTGGATCTGGGACGGTATCCACCCGACGGCGGCAGGTCATCAGAAGATGGCTGATTTGTGGTTGAGTACAATCAAATAAACATGTCTATTATGAGAATCCTCTTAACAAATGTAGAATTCACATCAAAGCGGAGATAAACGCTCTTGAACGGTCATAATTAAGACATTAAAGAAAATTTCGTGTTAAACTTTCATAAGAGAAAAACGGAACCTCAAACGGAACCTCTAAAGTGGAGAAAAACAATAAAACCCGCTGAAAATCAGCGGGTTTCTTAATTAAGGAGCGGAGAGAACAGAAGGCTGAGAAGTGCATCCTGGAGCAGCTGTTGGACTCGAAGAAGGTGAAGCTGGACGGTCTGGGCACGTTCTACCTGTCGGCACAGAACGCCAAGGGTGGTGCTGCAAAGGTGGAGGACTTCAGCGTGACGAAGAACCTGAAGGGTCTGCGTGTGCGCTTCCTGCCCGACCAGTCGGACTCTAAGAACCTGACGGCGAAGTCGCTGTACCGCAAGGCCAGCTTCATGTGGGCTGAGGACATGAAGCACGAGTCGGCGGAGAGCAAGCCTGATCCGCAGCCGTAAAGCGACCCACCCCTGCCCTCCCTGTGAGGGAGGGGGATTAAAGACGAAAGAAAGAAGTCTCCTGAGTCAGGGGGCTTCTGTTCTTTTAGTCATCGAGCATGTCGTTCTGGCGGGCACCGCCAGGTTCCGTAGCATCGTGTGAATCATCTTGAAGACAAGGCATTGGCCTCATCTTGATGACGTTCAATGCCGGTTCTTGGTAATTCTTCTTTTGGTCTTTCATTTTTGCGTTTTATTGATGGATGTATTTCTTTCCGTTCTTGATGTATGCACCCTTGGTGGGCTTGCTGTTGAGTGGACGACCGCTGAGGTCGTAGAGGTGTTCTGTGCCGTCGAGGTCGATGGTGTGAATAACGGGACGGATGCCTGTGGGGGCATCCTCTACCTCGAAGTCGATATCGCTATAGTAGGCGTCCGTTGGGAAGTCGCTGATGCCGTCGTCTGCTACACGCTGACGGGCTTGGCTCGCACCAGACTGATAGTTGGTGATGAAGCGACTACGAGTAAAGCCGTCAGTACGACTGAAGTAACTGCGGAGAGGATAAATGTTCACTCTCTTTTGTATCTCAGTCTTGTTATTGACTCGATGCCAGTTACCTGTGCTTTGAATGATAAAGGCATGGTCGGCGACGGCCTCGTCATTGCTTAAGAAAGCGAAGGTTCCTTTGAACTGTCCCACGGTGGCGCCAGTGTTGTAGTCGGTGACGGTCTGCGGATGCAGCTCGGTGCTAATCTTGGTCTTCTGGTCGTTCGTCAGCATGAAGCCGCCGCCGTTTACAACGATGAAGTAGGGCTCGCCAGCCTTGAGCTGCTGGGGCACTTCCACGAAGATGAAGTGGAGATTGTCCTTGACATACTTCAGCTGGTAGGCTTTCAGCACACTCTCGTCGTTGACTTCCATGGCCTTGAGGTCCACGTCGAAGGGCAGGCAGAGGGTATAGGCCTTGCGCTTGTACTGGATGTCGAAGAGGTCGAAATCGACTTCGCGTGCCAGCGCCTCGTTGGTGCCGTCCTTGCCATCGACTTTCATCTCTTCTACATTGCCTGCTTCGTAGTTGCTAACGATGTCGGTCTCTGCCCACAGACTTCGGGTGTACTGCACGTAGTCGGCATAGAAGTCGTGAGGAGGAATGAACGACTGTTCGTCGGCAATATAGAGCCGCTTGCACTGGTCGCCCATTACCACGTTCCACTCGTCATCAGGCATGGTGTAGCCTGCATCGGCAGAGGGCAGATAGACGATGGTGCTGTCGTTGAGTCCGTAGAAGGGGTTGTCCTTCTCCCTGCGCGCCACGCGCAGCGTCTTGATGCTGCTGGGCACGGTGACCGACCAGACGGGCAGCTCGTTGCCGTAGAAGACGTTCTTGCCCATGGCGGTGACGGGAATGCCCTCCACCTCGGCAGGAATGGTGATGTTCTGAGGGTCGCCGTAATACCACACGGCACGGCACGACTTCCCGTCGTCGCTCTTCTTGTAGGCGAAGAGGTCGTCGAAGAGGTCGGCTTCCGACTCCTGGGTGGGTTCTTCGGTGTCGCTGGCGATGTCGAGGTCAGTGACGTCGTCGAACTCCACCATTCGGGCGTTGATGCTGTTAACGGTCAGATAGGCACGGTAGGGCTGTATGAAACTGTTCTTGTAGTAGAAGAATCCCAACTGTTTCTGACTGTTGCGACCCAGCGTGAGGCAGTTGCCCTGGTTGCTGTCGCCCTGATTGACGTGCATGCCCTTCTCGCCAACGCCATTGAGGCCGTTGAGGTAGAGGGGTATGGTGACGATGTCGGAGCCGGTATAGGGGAAGAGCTTGACAATGCCTGCGTAGGGCGACCGCACCACGACGGCAGTATTCTTTGCCAGCTTGTTATCAATCTTCTTGCTGATGTTCAGCAGCATGGCAGTCCCGTCGTCGGTATCGTCCTTGCTGACCAGATAGACGCGCTGGTCGGCGGGCAGCTGTGTGTCGAAGCCCAGATAGAGCGTGGCAGCCTTTGCGTCGTTGAAGGTCAGCGGATAGTATCGTCCTAACAGTCCGGCATCGGCAATGTCAGCCCACGTGTCGTTGTTCATATACCGCTTGTAGAGTGTGGCATCCACGGTGCCGTCGTTGATATAGACGCGCATCTTCGCCTCGCCGCTATAGTGGGTAATGCCGTTGTTCTGCAGATACGTTATCTTGTCGGCACCAGGGTTGTCGATGAAGATGGAGTCTAACTTGTCAATCTTGTAGATGGCATTGGGCAGGATGTTGCCGATGGTTCCCGAGAGGGTGATGCTGGTGCCGCTGCGCCCGTTGGGGTAGCACACCAGGTCGCCGGTCTTGGTCAGCAGCATGCCGTCGCGCGACTGATAGACGGAATTGAGCGAATCGACGAGTATCGTCTTGACGCTGGAGCCATAGAACGGATGGCCCTTCACCGTGGTCAGCTTGGAAGGCAGCGTGACGGTCTCCAGGTCGGTGCAGCCCTCGAAGGCTCCGTCGTAGAGTGCCGTGATGTTTCCCGGCAGGCGTACCTCCTTCAGGTGCTGCAGGTTCTTGAAGGGCTTGGTAGCTCCCAGCGCATCGCTAGCACCGTGGAACCTGGCACTGGCGTCGTCGGCACCGAGGGCGGTGATGCCCGTGAAGTAGGACAGCTCGAGGAACTTCTCAATCTGGGAAGCCTCAGCCTCGCTCGCCGCCATGGCCGTACCGAGGGTTGCTGCCGTCACGCTGTTGAGCTCGCGGAGCGTCAGCTGCTGGTTGCCGTCCTTGTCGAAATGGGCGGTGCAGACGTTCTTGGCATGCTCGTCGGCAAAGGTGATGCCCATCTTGCAGCCGCTGCCCAAACAGATGGGTAGCAGCACACGGGCATCGTCGAGCTGGCGAACCAGATAGCAGTCCTCGTCTTTCAGAGGCACCATGACGAGGGCATCGTTATTCACCTCCACCGCATCGTTGTTGCTCGACCACGCCGTACTGCCGTAGCCAAACTCGGTGGATTGCATCATACCAGTGATGCGGTTCTCCATGGTGGAATAGACGGGCAGCGACAACAGGCGTCCGTAGCTGGTCTTGGCGAAGGTCTTCAGCATGGGATAGTGGCCGGGCTCCGACAGCCAGCGCTCTTCACCGCTGTATAGCGTGCCGCTGGTCAGGTCTTTGGCAGAGCGTGCATATTCTTCATCCTCGCCCACGTACATGCTGCTACAATAGCCTTGGTGGTAATAGGTCTTGTCGGTGCGCGTGACGTCCTGTACGAAATGGATGCTGCTCGACGCCGTGAGCACCAGACAGCGATTGATGTGGCTGGGTTCTTTTAACACATTGCCGCTGCCCAGCAGGTACATGTCGTTGGAATAGTTGAACTGAATGGCTATCACGCAGTCCTCGATGGTGACTTTCGCCTCGGGGGTGTGCAGGTAGGAGTAGCACAATGCCCTCGCATTGGACCCCTTGCTGTGTACGAAACCGTCGAACAGACAGTTGCGCACCACGGCGCCGCCATGGATGTATTGTGCGAGGAAAGCCGCATAAGCTGGATTGACATCGGGAACCTCAACGCGGCTGTTGACGATGGCAAGGTTCTCCAGGACGGCGGTGCCTGCTATCTCGTCGAAGATGCCGTAGCCATTCGTGACATGCAGTCCGCGAATGAAATGGCCGTCGCCGTTGAGATGGGCGCGCCACACGAATTTCTCGTCCGACTTGCGCTCCCAGGCATACTTGCCGCTGCGAGGCTTGGCATTGTCGTCGTACAGGTCTTTGTTGAACCAGATGTCGCCCATGAGTCTGAAATACTCGTCGGCCTTGTTGTCGCGCATGGCCTTGACGAACTGGCGTACATTATATATCTGATAGGGGTCGCCAGCCTTTCCTGTTCCACCACCGTAGTTGTTGGCCACGGTGCCGTCCCATTGCTCACCGGAGGAGAGGACGAGCAGGAAGTCCTTGGTGAGGCGTTCAGGCGACGTCACAGAGAGGGTGACTTCTCCCGGATAGAGGGGCGTCACGGTAGTACCGTCCTTCTGAACGGAACCGGAAGGTGCCTTTAGATCGTATCGGAAGGTCTTGTCCTCTATCGTCTTGTCAGCAACCGAGAAGGGAGCGTCCAGGTGGTAGGCTTCGTTGGTATTGGTGAAGCCCGGCGGTATGGCAGCCATCAGGGCATAGGTGGGGAAGAGTACAGGGGTCTTCAGCTCCATGCCGTCGTTCCAGGCAGCCTTCACTATGTCGATGGTAGCGTCCATCATCTGACCGGCAGTGGTGTTGTTGGTGCTGGCGATGACAATCTTGGGATAGCGCCCCTCCACAAACTGATAGCTGACGCCCGTGACCTCGATGGCACCGGCTGACTCGCGGGTGTTCTTGAGCGTCGTGACGTTGGCGGTGGCCAGCGGCAGACTGTTGCTTTGACCGTTGATCAGCGTGCCGACGGGTAATGCCGTGGCGTCCTTGTCGGAAGGAGCATTGAACAGGTTGAGGTCGAAGTAGCAGCAGACGTTATTCTCGTCGCGCTTGTTATCGGTAGGCTGACTTACGGGATGCGTCTTGCAGGAAGTGCCCACCTTCATGGTGCCTAGGAACAGCGAGTTGGTCTCACCGACAAACGACGAGCGTGCGGCAATGCCTCCGGCATAGCGCGAAGCAGTGCCGTCGAGATGGCCGCTATAGACGCAGTAGGCAATGCGTCCGTAGTAGGACTTGCCGCCGATAGTGGTGTCTTCGTTCTTTCCGACAATGCCGCCGACGTTCCAGCCGCCCGTCAGACGAGCCACGCTGACACAGCCGATGACGTTTCCCATATTGCGTCCGCAGATGCCTGCCGACGTGCCGTTCTTGGCAGTGGTGATGGAGCCCGACGAGGCACATGCCTCAATGTTGCCGCCGTCGTTGTCGCCACAGATGCCTCCAGCGTGGTAGTGCTGCAGCTTCTCGTCGCCGGCTTGAATATCGACCTGAGCCGTACAGTCGAAGACGAAAGTCTCTAAGGGTCCCCATCTCTTTTTCCAATGATCTATCTGATTGCCGTCATAGCCATTGAGAAAGCCTACGATGCCGCCAATGCTGCGCATGTCGGTGGCACGCACGGTGACCGTTGCCTGGCAGCGGTAGATGCTCACGGGATTGTTGGCATAGCCCACCAGTCCGCCTACGACGCCACGGTCGCCAATCCAGTCAGTCATATTGCCCGTAATGGTGCCATCGACCGTACAGCCATAGACAGCGCCGTAGATGCAGTTGTAGGCCTCATCTTGCCTGTCGTAGAACAGATAGCCGCACAGCAGTCCCGCATAGAGGCTCTTGATGCTGGCACTTCTCGAACTGAGACGCATGTTAGCCGACTTGATGATGACGTTCCTGATGCCTCCACGGCAGGCTCCGAACAGTCCCCAGCTGAAGTGTTCTTCTATGCCGGCTTCCGAATCGATGCGCAGACCGGTAATGGTCTTGCCATTGCCGTCGAAATAGCCGTCGAAGGGGTACTTGCGATTCACGCCGATGGGAATCCAAAGGCTGGGATAACCATCCACCTGAGCTTCCTGCAAGTTGATGTTGTTGCTGAGCTTGAAAAACTTGCCCTTGAAAGTGTTGTGGCGCACATTGACCTCGTAGGCCAGCTTGGCAAGGCGGTAGGCATCCGGAATGAGATAAGGGTCGTTCTTGGTGCCCGAGCCGCTGAAGCCGCCGTAGCCTTCCTTGTACATTTTATCCCACATCCACTCCCAGTTGTTATGCCCGAAATAATAGGACTCTGCCGACACATGCACTTGGGGCGTCAGAAACAGCATGGCGAATAGCGCTGCGCTGATGTATATGATACGTTGTTTCATCATGGATAAAGCATTAATAGTTGAACTTGAAGATTTCACTGTTGGTAGAGATGAGATAGACTCCGTGCTGGCTGACGGGAACGAGCATCGTACCCGTGGTCACAGGAGCACCATGGACAGGCGTTGCCTTGGCGTCGAACACACGGACGTAGCCGTCGGCACTGGTCAGTCCGGAGAGGCGGAAACCACCCTCCGTGCGGGCGACTGTGATGTGGCGCCGCTGGGCTTCATTGCTACGGACAACGGGAATACCCGTCACCTCGTCTTCCTCGGCAGGAATGATTTCGACACCTGTATGGCAGTCGCCACTAGACAGGTTGCCGACGACATAGTAGTCTGACAAGTCTTCGTCGGTCTCAAGGTCTAACAAGCGCTTGTCATAGACAAAGGCATTGATGCAGCCCCACGTGTTCTCGCTGACGTTCTGCACGGTGACGGTGACGTAAGCCCTGCGCTCGCCACCGATGATCTCGAAGTCGTCGGCTGTCAATGTCTGCTCGGCAGTGTCGCAGAAAGGAATGTTGTAACACGGACCGGGATAGACGCCTACATAGACGACGTGGTTGTCGCGCAAACCGTCCTCGGAGTGGTCGGTGACCTCGATGTCGAAGGTATTGACGGTGCCCTCGACGGAGTGGTTGACCAATCGGCAGCTGATGTTTTCATAGCCGCTTGCCAACTCACACTCGTTGTCCTCGTTGGGCTTGACGGTGCGGCGCAGGCTGGCACCACGGCGTTTGGAGTAGCTGGCCATGAAGACGTTCTCGTAGTTTGCGGCAATGTCCTTGGGCAGCAGAACGCCGTTGAAGTCGGCAGAAACAGGATATAGCAGCGGGATGGTCTCAGCGTCGTTTGGAGCAATATAGAGGTTGTAGCGGTCGTCGTCAGTCATCATCGTCGTGATGTCCTGGTCGTTAATCTTACCCGAAACGCTGATGATAGGCGAAGTACCGGTATTATAGATAGTCAAATCCACGGGCATCTTGTTGCCGCCTATGAGGGCTGCATCGTTGCAGCTCAGCCTATACTCGAAGTTGTTGTAGAACTCCTGCGTGCTCAGCATGATGCGCGACTGGTAGGTCTCAGGGGCTGTCAACGTATAGACCGTGTGTATCTCGTTGTCGTTCAGATAGGCATCGAAGGCATCCAGCACCAGTTTGTCGCGTGTGGCACCGATGGTAATATGCGGCGTGGCAGCCATATTGTCTTCCATAAAGATGCGAGAGACGTTGAGAATGGTCTGCATGGTGGGCAGGGATATCTTCTTGCCGTCCTTGCGAATGATGTTGTCGTTGCGCGTCCACACGATGGCAAAGTCGGTGGGGTTGTCGAGCTTTTGGTCGGCCACAATCTTGACACTCTGGGGCATTTGGTTAGACAAGGCAAGGTCTGTGGAGAACTCGCTGTCGGCAATACCCCGCATGCTTAATGCCTTGACGTGGATGTCGCGGATGGTGTCGGGCGTCTCGATGATGGAAGCACAGAAGAGGCGGTCGCCAACCATGCCGAGCGAGAACTTCTGGACGTTATCGACGTCGATGGTGGAAGCCAGCTGCCCGTTGACGTAGCTGTGATACCACAGCGTCACGTCGCGCTCCAAACGACCATTCTTCTCTTCTTCACCAACGATATTGACAGCCATCAGCAACGAGTCCTTGTGCATGACCAGCTGGTAATCAACGGGCGTGCTGTGGTTGTTGATGGAGGGAAGGAGGGCCCGGGGGGCTGTCCACTGCTGACCGTCATAGACGGAGAACATCATCTTTCCGTTGAACTCGCGGCATGCCAGCGAGTCTTCTACCGTCATGTCCGAAACCTTGTCGTCAAAGACCGGCATCGTGAACTTGCCGTGCTTCCACAGACAGGCCGCTTTGCCGTCAGCCTGGACGGTAACGCGTGGAGCCATATCCACAAAACCTTCAGCGGCTCCTTCACCCTGCACCTTGGGAACAACAGTCTCCTTCCACGTGCCGCTGGCACCTTGGCGTATCTTCACCACGATGCGCGAGTTCTGCATCACCTCGTTGTCCAGGTTGAAACGCTGCTGCGTGTTTGCCGAGGCAGGAACGGAGATGTGCTGTGTCACCTCGCTGAAGCCCATCGCTTCGCACTCGCCGGCAGTGGCAGCACTGAACTCGCTGGCCTGACGGTTGGCAGACGACTGGCTGGTCGTGGTCTTAGCGCTGATGTCGTAAAGTTCTACGTGGTCGTCGTTCAGCTCGCTGCTCTGCTCGTTGAGCAGGGCGACGGTACCGTTGTGCAGGAACGTGGGATTGGCTCTGCCTCCCACATTGCTGATGATGCAGTCGCCGACATCCACAAAGGAAGTGGTGGGCGTCAGCTCCTCCCTGCCTTCTTCTCCCGTTTCACCGGCACGGTGTGAGAAGTCCCTCGCATTGTTGTTCTCCTTTGCCCACCAGGGATAGTCGGGGTGGTAGGGATTACCCGTGTTTTGTGGCAAGATCCATCTGTTGCCTAAGCAGCCTGAAATACGCGGACGCCAATGGCACACTGGTGTCTTGATGTCGGCCATGAGTTCGCCACCAGCCATGATTAAAAGTTTGAAGCCCCAGTCACTACCGGAAAACCCCTGATAAATCTGGCCACCCCAGGCAAAGCCTCCTTGTGCCTTGGCACCGACACGGGCGTTACCGGACACTGAGACGAACTTGGACAAGTAACCCCATTTACCCTTAGGATCATATCCTCCCAGCGGGTCCCATGTCAGCGAGAGAGCCAAACCGGCTCTGGCCACCAAGTCAAGCTGTATAATCCATCCCATCTTGCCGCTCTGCAATACACCGTTCTTACGCTTGAAACCATAGCGCTTGACGCCTATTGTACCCTCACCATATAGAGCTGCATTCATCATGGCCTTGAACTGAAGCCAATTCGGGAGCTTACCAATGACTCCTTCGTTAAGCCGTCCGAGGATATCCTTCGCATCACCTCCCCAGGCAGCATGCATACCATAGCCAAGGGTTGCGGTGATGTCTTTCACGTAGAATCCCTCAAAGTTCAAAGGAAGGCAGAAGGATACCAGAGCGTCCAGATACGCGCCCTTGCCCATTTTGTTGCCCTCTACCTTGAAAATGTCGTCGAACTCAGTCAGGAACCACTTTTCCTTATCCTGCTTTTTCAGGGCAAACGATTTGTTAGTGGGGTTCAAGATCAGCTTCTTTGACGGTACATTCTCACTCTCACGAGTCTTCGGGTGAATCTTGTCCTTCGAGCCTGGCTCGCTGTACAGCAAAATACCCTCCTTGACGTTATAGTTATTCACGGCATCACGGCTTTCTTTGGTCCTGCCTTTCTCTTTAACCTTACCCCAGCCAAGGGAAAACTTTAAAAACAGGTCCATATACATTTGATCCCAATGAAAGACAGGCACCACGCTGAAAGCCAGACCTGGTATGGAGGCCAAGTTGAAATTAAAGCTGGGCGCGAATACAAAGTTGATGTCTGAAAAACCGGCATAACCATGTGCCATCTTCGCAGGGTCTAAGGCAATGGTCTTTTTACCCTTTTCCTCGGCTTTCTTCTCGGTCTTCTTATAATCTAACGTACGGCGTTTCAGATAGGGGAACTGTCCGAAACTGCGGTCGCCGATGGTCAGCAGCAGCTTGTAGGGCTTGCCCTCCGGCAGCTGCGGGTCGAGCAGGTTGTAGTAGAGGTCGAAGTAGTCGCGCGTCAGTCCAGGATAGTTGCTGGCAAGCACTGACTTGCGGTCCAGATAGGAGAACGCGTACGACGTGCTGCCACCCTTCTCCTTGGCAGTCAGCGCAGGCTCCTGCTGGTTCTTGCCCTTGGGAACGGACATCGTGATGCGCATGCGGGCGTACTTGTCTATCTGCTTGCCGTTCAACATCTTGGGGTCTTGATAGCCGCCGTCCTCGATATAGATGACCTCGCTCTCCTTGGAACGGGTTTCCGTCCTGATGGAGTCGATGCCAAACTTCTGGTACTTCTTGTCACCGATGGTGGTCGATGTGTTCAGGTTCTTCAGCAGGAAGATGATCTGCTCGCTGATGACTTCCTTCTGACTGTCGTAATTGCCAGGCAGCAGCGTGACGCTGGCGTGGCAGCGCTTGGTGTCGAGTACGCCGGTGGCTGGGTCGCTGGCACCGAGGTAGCGGTAGAGGCGCGGACAGTAGCCCGAAGCCAGAATCTCTATATATGCCGGATTGCCCATCGTGATGACGCGGTAGGCATTCTTCTTCGGGTCGTATTTATCTACCTTCACGTTACTGTCAGCAACGTATTCGCCCTTATGGTTCAGACTCACCACGTTCAGCGTGGCATTCTCCACAAAGCGGTTCTTGCGTCCATGGACTGTCAGGAACAGCGTGTCGAAACGTTCTACCAGACCCGTGCCTAACATGTTGAAGATGGTCAGCTCGCGGTTGGCGTGCTTGTCGAGATTGAAGGTGGTCTCCAGACGCGGACGCATGAAATCGTCAGCCAGCCAGACACCATTTAAAATCTTGTTCAGGTCCATCTTCAGCTTCTGCTGGTTGCCGTTGTTGTTGCTAATCAGGTTCACGGCGGTCAGCAACTCCTCGTCGGGAACGTAGAACGACTGGAACTTGTCATTCCTCAGCTCTAAGGTCTTGGTGGTCGTCTGACCGTTATCTTTCTTCGTGGTGTATTCCAGCAGGTAGCTGCGGTTCTCAGCCTGACGCTTGGAGTCGAGCTGGAAGGTATATAGGCGGTCGTCGTTCCAGTCGAACACCTGATAGGTAAAGGTCGTCGTGTCCGTCCTTTCTACATTGCCGGGAACGTTCTGGTTGACCTTGATAGTCACCTTGTCGTCTTTGTGGGGAATGTTCACGAAGAAGTAGTTGCTGACATTGAGGTAGAGGAATTCCTGGTTGTCGTTATAGTACATACGCACCTCGTACGACGCTCCCTTGTTGCTGCCGTCGTTGATGCGGAAGCACAGCAGGGTGTTGTCGCGCATCTTCCAGAACTGCTGCTGCTGCTCACGACCTTTCATGGACGTAGATGCGAACATGCTCTTCACGCCTTCCACCTGTACTTTGTTGGTAGCCAAGACACCGTTGGTGACGAGTTGCCATTTGAGCTGATTCGACTTGCGAATGCTGCGCAGATTGGAAACGTCGCTGATATTGTTGGCAAAATATAGGTCGAAGCCTTGTGCCTGCAGAGTGAGGACGGTAATAGTCAGTAGTAATAGGGAAAAGATGCGTTTCATATTCGTCATTGTTTAATTTAACTTGTAAAGTTACGATTTTCTATTGAAAGATTGTTTAAAAGGAACTTATTATTAAATCTTTTTAACGGCCTGTAAAAACTCTATAAGCGATCATGAAAACGACAAAACCCGCCGAAATGGCGGGTTCCTGCGGAGAGAACAGGATTCGAACCTGCGAACCGGTTTTGCCGGTTACACGCTTTCCAGGCGTGCCTCTTCAACCACTCGAGCACCTCTCCTTTTAGTTTAGCGGATGCAAAGGTAATACAAATTATTGAAAATAGGAAGGGGAGAATTGAAAAATATGCTGCCTTTAAGTATTTTTTAGTTCTAAAGGCTCGCAAGACGCGTTTTATTTCTTCAGCTTAAAGGAGTTTTCGATGCTGGAGAGTTCTGCCACGAACGACTTGTCGAACTTCAGACGTTGTGCAATAGTAGAACAGCTATGAATGACGGTGGAGTGATCGCGACCGCCAATGAGTTGTCCTATGCGTGCTGCAGGCATCTTGGTGTACTTCTGTGCCAGATACATGGACACCTGACGTACGAGGACGTAGTCGCGTTTGCGGCTCTTGGAGAAGACGTCTTGCTGAGAGACATTGAAATGACAGCAAACCTTCTCAAGGATTTCATCGATGGTAAGCGGCTTGTTGTCGGCCTTGACGGCACGTTTGATGATGCGCTCTGCCAACCGCATATCGACATTGGTGTTATACACCACACTATAAGCGAGCAACGAGTTGACAACACCCTCAAGGTCACGCACGGAGCCATTGACAGTCTCCGCTATGTACTGAATGACATCAGCCGGTATCTTCAAGCCGTCGCGACGGCACTTGGCATTCAGGATGTCGACACACAACTGCACATTGGGTTTCTCGAGTTCGGCAATGAGTCCACACGAGAAACGTGTCAGCATGCGCTCCTGCAGCCACTTCAGGTCGACGGGAGGACGGTCGCTTGCCAAGATTATCTGTTTGCCCAGTCGGAACAGGTGGTCAAAGATATGGAAGAAGGTGGCAACGGTCTTCTCGGCGGTAGCCCACTCTTGTACGTCATCGACGATGAGGACATCGATGGTCTGGTAGAAGTGGATGAAGTCGTTGACGGTGTTCTGTCTGCTGGCATCAGTGAACTGCACCTGGAAGAGGCGTGCCGAGACGTAAAGCACACGCTTCTGGGGATAGAGTTCCTTACAGCGGATGCCGATGGCATTGATGAGGTGCGTCTTGCCACAACCCGATGGTCCGTAGATGAAGAACGGATTGAAGGTCGACTTTCCAGGATGCTCGGCGATAGATAAAGCGACGGTACGCGGCAGTTTATTGGAGTCGCCCTCAATGAAGCTTTGGAACGTCTTGTGCAAATCCAGCTGGGGGTTGAGGTCTCTTGACGTGCTGTCAAGCAGAGATGGCGACTTGTTACCGCGTGTTGTGTTGGCAGGAGCCTCAACACTGACGGCCTCGCTGCCCTGCTCATCGATGGTGAGATTGTGTTCGACATCCACCATGATGCGGTAGGACAACTGGATGCGCTCGCCAAAGCTGCGTTTCAAGGCGCTAGCCATTATGCCAACAAAGTACTGCTCCAAGTACTCATACACGTACCTGCTCGGTACTTGTACGAGTAATGTTCGCGTTGTGTCGTCGTAGTTCTCGAAGACGAGAGTCGCGAACCATGTCTTGTATTGCTGCTCAGTGACGTTGGCCTTAATCATACTAAGGCAGTTGTCCCAAAGCGCCTTTGGATCAGTTACCATGCGGCGTTACTATTTTTTATCTCTTTTATATTAAAAATAAAGTAAAGACGGTTAGGTCTTGCTTGTTTTGAATTTACGAGTGCAAAGTTCGTATTTTTTTTTCAATCTTGCAAATCCCAGAAATTTATCGCTCCCCTTTAAGGAATACGTAACTTGCTGATTTTTCTTTAATTAAGCACCTTTTAAGATTTTTTATCCTCGACGTCTCTTGCAGAAATGTATTGTCTTGAATATCAATAATTTACATAATACTCGCACACCGCTTTGACGGTGTGCAGTATATGTTTTTTTGTTTGTTGTAACTGCGTGATTTTCCGAACAGTTTAGTTCGTTTTTACAAGACTTTTGTACTATAGCGTTTTATTTAGACAAAATAAAAATAGACCTACTTGGCTAACTATTTTTTTCCGCCAAAAACGGAGAAGTGTACGTAGCGTTTAGGATTCTCGCGCAGGTCGATTAGCAGTGAGTCGGCATCAGCAGCCGTTGATGTCAGGTTACGATACAGCTGCTTGTCGCGCATGAGCAAGCCCAGCGTACCGTCGGGGCTGTTCAGCTTGTCAGTCATTTCCTGTACGTTCTTCAGCGTCTGGTCAACCTTTGCAGTCATTGCTGCCACGTCGACAGCAGAGAGGTTAGCCGTCAGAGTCTGCGTATTGTCAAGTACGCCGTTAGTCTTCGTCAAGAGTGTGGGAACCTCGCGGTTGAGCGATGCCGACATGACACGCAGTTCGCGACTTGTGGCTTCGAGGTTGGCAGTCGTCCCCTCCACGTTACGCAGCGTCTGCTGCAAGGCAGGGTCAGCCAGCAGTTTGTTGAGACTAGTCATGATGGAGTCGAGTTTGGGCAGCATCGACTCTACGGCAGGCATCATCGCACCCAGCTTACTCATCATGCCGACCTCAGCCTCACCGGAGATGGTGTCACCCACCGCCAGCATGTGAAGCGGGTCATCAGAGAGCACGAGGTTTATCTTGATGTTACCCAGCAGGTCGCTTGCCAACTCAGCACGGGAACCACGTGGCACACGCATCTGTTTGTTCAGGCCGACGACTGCAATAATCTTCCCTTGAGGGTCGAAGTTGTAGTCAAGCGATTTGACCACCCCTACCCTGTAGCCGTTGGCATAGACTGGCGACGACTCGGAGAGCCCCGTAGCGTCGGAGAATGCCACGTAGAAAGAGTTGTCGTTAGAGAAGATGCTCAGTCCCTTGAGGAACTGCAGTCCAAAAAACAGCACCACGATACCCAGAATGGAAACGAGTGCAATCTTGATTTCCTTCGTAAATTTCATATCTTTGTTCGTTACTTTTTACTTTTAAATTCCTGTATAGCCTGTCGCACATCGACTTTCACACCGTCTTTGAAGGCGATGATAAATGCCTCGGGAAATTTCTCCAAGAGACGACGACGCAGCTGTGCTATCTCGTTGTAGTTGGTTGAAGCGCCAAAGGTGTACTTATAGAGTCCACCCTCCTGGTAGTAGTCGGCTCCGCTCTCGCCTTTCAGCCTTGGCGACTGCTGGGAGAGTTTTGTTGAGCTAGCCAGCACCTGTACTTTGAAGACGGGTTTCTCGCTGGCTGCTGCCGCAACGGGCGATGTCGCAGCGAAAGTTGCTGGAGCAGTAGCTGTCGTTGCGGGAGTTGTCGCAGGCGTGGCAGGTGTTGCTGCGGAAGTTGTTGCAGGAGTTGTCGCAGGTGTTGCAGCGGAATTTGTCGCAGGCGTGGCAGGTACTTCGGCAACAGGCTTAGACGCTTGCTGCGTGCTGTCAGGTGCAGGTGTAACCGTAGTGGCAGCATTCTTTGCAGCCTGTTCCTTTGCCGCCTGCTCCCTTTCAGCTTGCTCACGCGCCTCCTGCTCTGCTTTTTCTCTACGACGTCTCTCACGTTTGCTCTCCTTGGACTTCTCACGCACCTGTTCAGGCACCACAGCAGGAATCTCCACCTCTTGCTTAGTTTCAGCCTTGTAGGGAACGCTGTTGCTAGGGGCATACTTGCGTAGATAGTCCGTGAACGCTTGATAGATGCCCTGACTCATCTGGTTAACACCGCTCTGCGAGTGCAGGAAATGCTCCTCATCGCTAGTAGAGATGAACCCCAGTTCGACGAGACAGCTGGGCATTGACGTCTCGCGCAACACGAGGAATCCCGCCTGTTTTACGCCCTTGTTCTGTCGTCCTGCTTCCACACAGGTACGGCGCTGTATAAACTTCGCCAGTTCGACGCTTTGCGCCATATTTTGATCTTGAATGAACTCGAACATGATATAACTCTCCGAAGAGTTAGGGTCGAAGCCCTGATAGCGCTGCTTATAGTCTTTCTCATAGAGAATCACCTCGTTCTCGCGCTTTGCCACTGCCAGGTTATCGGCAGCGCGATGCATACCCAGCGTGTAAGTCTCCATGCCACGTGAGATGCGTCCCTTTGGCAGGGAGTTGGTATGTATGGAGATAAAGAGGTCCGCCTTATTGCGATTGGCGATGTCAGCACGCGTGTGCAGAGGCACGAAGACATCGGTCTTACGTGTGTAGATGACTTTCACATCAGGACAGTTGCGCTCAACCAAAGCTCCAAAGGCTAGCGCCACGTTCAAGTTGATGGCTTTCTCCTTGGTGATGGCTCCTATGGCGCCGGCATCATGTCCGCCGTGTCCTGCATCGATGACGAGTGTAAACTTCTTCGACTTATTCGCAGAAACCTCGCCTACCGATGCTGCTGCCGCTATGGAAAAGGGTAAAAAGGCTAATAGGCAAAATAGCAAAATCCACTTCGCCCACCTTTCCTTTGATATCGTTTGTCTTCTCATTGTTAGTCTCTATTACCCTATTGATTTCTTATACCTTATTATTTATATTGTTATCTTACAAAATGTAGCTCGACGCCTGCTCCGTCGCACACTGCCCCCATAGGCGGATTGCATTTCACGACGGTAAGGTCGACAGCTGTCACACGCGGGAAAGCATCCATGACGGCTTGTCCTATACGTCCTGCCACATGTTCCAGAAGCGCCGAGGGGATGAGCATCTCGCGCTTGACCACCTCATAAAGTGTGGCATAGTTCAAGGTGACATCGACGACATCGTGTTCAACGGCAGCCGCCACGTCAACGGCGACACGCAGCGACACGCTATAGTCTCCGCCTACCACTTGCTCCTGCGGCAACACGCCGTGATAGGCGTAGAAGTGCAGGTTGTTGAGATGAATATATGACTGTGCTATCCGCATCTGCTACTGCCGCAATTCTTACATATGAGACAACCCTCCTGATACACCAGACTCTCAGCGCCGCAGTTGGGACACTTCTGCCCTTTGGCTTCAGTACCGTCAACGATATATTTCTTCAGCGCACGCTCCACACCCACCTTCCAGGTGTTGATGCTCTCAGACTTCAGCTGGAGTGACGAGACGAGTTTGATGACGTGGTCGATAGGCATCCGGTAGCGCAGCACGCCACTGATGAGTTTGGCATAGTTCCAATACTCTGGATTAAACTTCTCAGACAAGCCCTCGACTGTCGTCTTGTAGCCGCGTTTGTTCTCAAACTGGAAGTCATAACGCTTGGTGCCGTCGTCATTGATCTGTTTGATAATCTTTCCCTTCGTCACTGTCTTTGGCAGTACGATGCCTTCCTCGTCGTCTTGCAGACCGGTAAAGATTTCATAAGGATAACCGTCGAGCAATCCCACAAACGCCACCCACTTATCTTTGTTATTCTGGAAACGCACCACGTCGCACTCCAGCTCCTTAGGACGTACCTCCGTCACCTCAGGATGAACATAGGGACAGGCTTCTTTCTCCTCCAGGTTGTTGTCTTTGGTAGTGTCGGCGTCCTTTGTGGCGGCATCGCCCTGCGTTTTCTTGTCTTTCTTTGTAACGCTGACCATCACCCCTGAGCGGGAGCCGTCGCGATAGATGGTACAACCCTTGCAGCCAGACTTCCATGCCTCGACATACAGGCGGTTCACCAAAGCCTCGTCAACGTCGTTGGGCAGGTTTACGGTGACGCTGATAGAGTGGTCTACCCACTTCTGGATAGCACCCTGCATACGAACCTTCATAAGCCAGTCGACATCATTAGCTGTCGCCTTGTAGTAGGGCGACTTTGCCACCAGGTCGTTCACCTCGTCAGGGGTGTAACGTTTGGTGGTGTCCAGTCCGTTGACCTTCATCCACTCCAGGAACTTGGGGTGATAGACGAGGTATTCCTCGAACGAGTCACCAACCTCGTCGACATAGTCTACGTGGACGGCGGCATCGTTAGGATTGACCTTGCGGCGACGAGTATATACGGGCAGGAAGACGGGTTCAATGCCGCTGGTAGTCTGAGTCATCAGACTGGTGGTTCCCGTTGGTGCTATTGTCAGACATGCCAAGTTTCGACGACCGTACTTCACCATATCAGCATACAGTTGTGCATCAGCCTGCTTCAAGCGCAGCACAAAGGGGTTCTGTTCCTCGCGCTGTGCGTCATAGATAGCGAAGGCACCACGCTCCTTAGCCATCACCACACTGGAGCGATAAGCGTTCAGCGCCAGCGTCTTGTGTACCTCGACGCTGAAGTCGGTAGCCTCCTGCGTACCGTAACGCAAGCCCATAGCAGCTATCATGTCGCCCTCGGCTGTGATACCCACGCCAGTGCGACGTCCCTTAGAGCTCTTGGCTTTTATCTTCTCCCACAGATGGTACTCGGCCCCTTTCACCTCTTCCGACTGCGGGTCGCTCTGCACTTTCTGCATGATAAGGTCAATCTTCTCCAGCTCCAGGTCTACGATATCATCCATCAGGCGCTGTGCCTTCTGAACGTGATCGCAGAACAGCTTGTAGTCGAAGTATGCGTCCTTGGTGAAGGGCTTCTTCACGTAGCTGTAGAGGTTGATGCACAGCAGGCGGCAAGAGTCGTAAGGACAAAGGGGTATCTCACCACACGGATTGGTAGAGACGGTACGGAACCCCAGGTCGGCATAGCAATCGGGGATGCTCTCTTTCAGAATGGTGTCCCAGAACAGCACGCCAGGCTCGGCACTCTTCCAGGCATTATGCACAATCTTTTCCCACAATTTCTTGGCGTTGATTTCCTTCTTCACCAGCAGGCCGCCCTCTCCAGGCTGTCCGTCGAGGGGCCACTGCTGTGTATAGGGTTTATTCTCTATAGCAGCCTGCATAAAAGCATCGTCAATCTTCACTGAGACATTGGCTCCCGTCACCTTGCCTTCAGTCATCTTGGCATCGATAAAGGCTTCTGCGTCAGGATGCTTGATGCTGACTGACAGCATCAAGGCGCCACGACGTCCGTCTTGTGCCACCTCGCGTGTACTGTTGCTATAACGCTCCATAAAGGGTACGAGTCCTGTAGAAGTCAGCGCCGAATTGTTCACCGGCGACCCTTTGGGACGGATGTGGCTTAAGTCGTGCCCAACGCCACCACGCCGTTTCATGAGCTGCACCTGCTCTTCGTCAATACGCAAGATGGCGCCGTACGAGTCGGCATTGCCGTCAAGTCCTATCACGAAGCAGTTTGACAGGGATGCTATCTGGAAATTGTTGCCGATGCCCGTCATCGGACTGCCGGCAGGAACGATGTAGCGGAAGTGATCCAGCAAGTCGAAGACCTGCTGAGCGCTAAGCGGATTGGGGTATTTCTGTTCTATGCGTGCTATCTCGTTGGCTATGCGCCAATGCATCTGCTCGGGTGACTTCTCATAGATGTTGCCATAAGAGTCCTTCATAGCATACTTGTTTACCCACACGCGAGCTGCCAGTTCATCGCCATTAAAATAAGCTAACGAGGCCTCCATAGCCTCTTCATATGTATATGTCTGCATCGTCTAATGATAATTTGGGCACAAAAGTAATAAAAAGTTTTCTGTTACGGATAACTTTCTCTATTAAAAATACAAAAAAGTTATCCCTTATAGAAAAGTTTCGTCACGAATATTGAAAATTATATGTACCTTTGCAGCATGAAAAATCTGATGACAAGGCGAAGCATTCGCCAATATAGCGACAAGGAAGTGACGGAAGCGTTGCTGAACCAGTTGATGACAGCAGCAGCACGTACGCAGACAATGGGTAATCTGCAGTTGTACAGTGTGGTAGTGACACGTAGTCCTGAAATGAAACAGAAGCTGGCACCCGCCCACTTCAACCAGCCTATGGTGACCAACGCCCCTGTTGTGCTTACCATCTGTGCCGATTTCCGTCGCACCACGCGCTGGTGTGAGGAGCGTAAAGCCCAACCTGGCTACGACAACTTCCTCTCTTACCAGAATGCTGCTATCGATGCGCTGCTCTACACCCAGACGCTGTGCTGTCTGATGGACGAGGAAGGGCTGGGTTACTGCTATCTGGGCACGACGGTGTATATGCCCGACATGATTATCGACACGCTGCAGCTGCCCCGTCTGGTGATGCCCGTAGCCACCCTGACAGTAGGATGGCCTGCCGAGGAGCCTCCCCTCTCCGACCGTCTGCCGCTAGAGAGTTTCGTCCATCAGGAGACTTATCAGGACTATACGCGTCAGGCCATCGACAAGTATTACACCCCCAAGGAGCTATTGCCCGAGAACCAGCAGTTCTGCGAAATCAACCACAAGGAGACGCTGGCACAGATTTTCACAGACATCCGCTATACCCGTAAGGACAACGAGGCGATGTCGGCAGGACTGCTGAAGGCACTCAAGCGGCAAGGGTTCCTGGATTAGCAAGCAGTAAATACCCCCCAACAAACCGAAAAAAAATATAAACCGTAACATAAAGTGACATGAAGATAGGAATTATCGTAGCTATGGACAAGGAGCTGACGCAGTTGCAGCACCTGTTTACCGACGGCAACGTCTGCGTAGAGAAATGTGGCATCGGCAAGGTGAATGCAGCCCTCGGCGCTCAGCGAATGATTAACACGTTTCACCCCGACATCATCATCAGCAGCGGCTGTGCTGGTGGCAATGGTGATGACCTTCGCATACAGGACGTCGTCGTCAGCAGCGAGCTAACATACCACGATGTCTATTGTGGCTTGGCTATTGACGACAAGACCATCTACGGACAGGTACAGGGACTGCCTGCACGCTACAAGCCTGCCCCAGAACTGCTGGAGAAGGCGTTGGCACTCTCTACCCCTGAGGTACGCATCGTCCCAGGACTCATCGTCACTGGCGACTGGTTCGTTGACACTAAGGACAAGATGG
>Ga0247609_10000167_pt1 | contig 95370 bp, 75 predicted proteins | sample 172DNAGHGlowgp2_FD_193487 | JGI IMG/M metagenome (GOLD analysis project Ga0247609, IMG submission 193487) | Sheep rumen microbial communities from Palmerston North, Manawatu-Wanganui, New Zealand - 1728 DNA GHGlow gp2 | ecosystem: Host-associated > Mammals > Digestive system > Stomach > Rumen ...
CACCGTATGCCTGATATAATAAGCTGCCGTTCATATCTGATATGGTTGGGGAACCACAAAGATAATGAATTGGCGGCTTTTTCTATACTACTATATAAACTTGCCAACGCAATTCGGGGATGAACCGAAAATATAGTCTTTTTGACCCAAAAGTACTATGTTTTTGCCCCAAAAACACTATGTTTTTGGGTGCTAAAGACTATATTTTTGTGAATTAAAATGTTGGATTTTACTAATACGCTCATTATCAACGCTTTACCAAACCTCTCCAGATTTGCGTTTTTACGACCGAGAGGGCGGTTGGTTCTCAAAACGCGATTCTCGCACGTTAAACGAAGTTAATTCGTCAAGATAGTTCAAAAATTTAACAATTAACAAATGAGAATGTTCGCTTGCGGCGTGCTTAGAAAGCAATTATTATACTCACACAGAGTCATCAGAGCCAGCAGAGAAGCCACATGTGACTTTATCGTTCCTTGCGCTCACTCCGTTGACTCTACTGACTCTGTGTGAGTTTATTAAAAAGGGGTGTACCTCGCGGTGCACCCCTTCCTCACATAATTAACTCAAGTTTTGTAATATAATAGTGTTTTCGGCTTATTCATCCCACAAGGAGAAGAAATCGCCGTCATCCCACAAGTCCCAAGTATTCTCCTTTGATCCTGTGTGACTTGGACCTGTTGTACCGCCTCCTCCAATGGGGCCTTCCTCTTCATTTTCTCCCCCTTCTGTACCAAGATCCCAACCATCGGTTGACTTAGCACAGAAATAACTCTCGAAGAGCAAGGAAGATGTCTCTACCTCTGGCTTGATATAGATTCTTTTCATAACTCATATCCATTTAACGAACAACATACTTTCTACCATTCACCACATAAATGCCCTTGGGGAGACCATTAATACCGTCTGTGGAATCAGCCACCACCTGTCCGCTCATATTCATCACCTTACCCTCGAACACAGTAGCACTATCCTTCGTAGTTGATGGTTTAGTGATTGCAGTAGCTATACCCAGTTGCTCCTCATTGATCTCAAACAGATCGTCCTCAGTTTCGATATAGTACACCATCTTGGCATTGGAGGCATGGTTGTCCTTGTCACACAGCACTACAGATGTGTAGGGAGACCAAGATACTGCACCATCAGTCATGGTCTTATAGAAGCTGGCTTCCCAACCATCACCGCCAGGCCACCAATAGTATGTGAACTTTGGCAGTTTCTCATTTTTAAAGTAACTTCCCTTGAAGGTATAGGTGACACCACCTTCTGTAATGTCCGTCTGCTGAGCGGTAAGAGCAGTTCTTAATCCGCCGATAACAGTCTGTTCATCCGTTGTCAGCTCTGCTGCATCCTTTTCCACAATGGCTTTGTTAAAGTCATTGGCTAACTTTACACCTACTATAGTATTGGTTATTGTCCCTGTTCCACTCTCCGCATTGTGGAATCCCGGATGAATCATATAAGCCCTATGAGCCACCGTTTCAGTAACAGGTCGTTTGAACTTCAGGGTTATCAGTTTCTTATTACCCTTTTCCTGTATATCCACACCACTGAACTCACAGACCTCAACAGCAGCTCCGAAAGCGTTACCCAACTGCACCCCTGTCATCGGGAAAGGAAAACACATGGAATACCATTTGTCATCAACCATTCTAGTATCAGGCCACTCTTCCTCACGTTTCATCTTAGCTGTTAACATAAATTCTTTCCATCCCGCTTTATTGTCCGAAGGATCAACAAAAGGCTGTCCAAATGATGATCCTTCCCTTTTAAAATAGACTCTTCCTTCTTCATCAATTTTAAATTCATAATCAAATCGGTATTGCACCATCCACGTGTAACCACTATACCCATCGTTAGACATATCGGTTATCACCGCCTGTTTTTCTTCATTTGTTTGTGCTTCATAATATCTTGTAGCATAAGCTAATAACGGATGTGCAACCTCATCATAAACATCTTCTGGCAGATGTAAGACTACAGGATGTTTATCATTACCGTACGTGGCCGTATTATCACTGAGCCAGTCTCTTCTATCGGTCACGCCATCAAGATTATCATTATATTCGAATTTATTGATGTCTTTATTGTCAAATCCACCTTGCTCGCAAATGGTATTCGAGCCTAAAACATAAACATCCGAAAGTCTTTGGCATGAATTAAAAGCTAAATTACCAACTCTTTCAACGCCAGCGGGGATAACAATTTCAGTTATATTATCACAGTTCATAAAGGCATTCGCCCCAATTGTTCTCAAAGAGTTTGGTAATCGAATTGAACTAAACGTCGCATTAGCAAACGCGTCTGAACCGATAGTTGTCAATCCCTCAGGAAGAATCACAGTATCCAAAGAGGTGCAATCCATAAATACACGAGGGCCCAAAACTATTCCACCTCTCATATCAACAGTAGTAAGCGATGTGCAATTTCTAAAGACCTCGCCAGATTCAGATCCTATGTTGGCTACTCCCCTACCTATAGTTACAGATTCCAAGCTTGTCAGGTTCATAAAAGCCTGACTTCCAATCGTAACATTTGAATTATCCAAATCTGGTATGATGATTTCTGTTAAAGAATAAGTATTTGATGTGTGGCCGAAAAGACCCGATGGAATAGCTACTATAGACTTGGGAAAGGATAACTTCTGCAATCCAGTCCAACCTTGTAAAAACAACAATTCACTACCATCCTCCTCATCACCGACATAATTCATCTCAGATGCATCAAGATCTGTGAAATTACTCCAAAATCCGGTACTCTCATTCACAAATAGAGTCGCCAAATCAAAGTCGGAAAAGTTACCGATTAACTTAAGCTTTTTGCATTCATCTTGTCCCAAACCGATCAGTCCATCATCGTCTTTATAAGATGCATACAGATTAAATAAAGCATCTGGCTCTGTCACCTCAATATATTGAGTTCCATTACCATCATCATAAATGCGCAAGCCTTCAATTGGATCATTACCTGTATTACCAGGCCAAACAACGGCGTTGGCCCCTATTGTGGTCAATGCGCAAAAAAACACTAAAAGAAAATACTTTTTCATTGTCACTTAAATTAATTATGTTAATAATATTATGAATAACTCCCTATATCTTGCCGCTAATGGGGTTGTTTAGTCCAATATGCGACTCGTTATGCTGTATTGATCAGGGAAGATGCTACTTATTTCCAGTTGTTGGCGCACACAGTTTCCACTGATCGATTCTTGTTTCATTAAAAAGGCGCCGCTGTCTCGCGACTGAGCGCCGTAAACCAAATTGCAGGTGCTTATGATCTCTCGCAGACGAAACACCTCAAATTAACATAAAACATAACAATAAACTCTCAAAAGAGAGCTATTAATTAACTCGGTGCAAAGATACAAACTTTTGCAAAAAAAAAAACGATTTAACTATTTTCGACTATAATAGTGCCAATAATTAACTTTTATAAACACTTAAGGGGATAAAAACAGTCTTTTATGGAAATATGTAGGTATAAAAAACAGGGTGGCACCGAAGTACCACCCTGTCTTGTTGTTATAGATTCTCGATTGTGAATAGTTGATATAAGTTATTTATCTTTTTATTTTCATTTATCTTCTTCCGCCGCCGAAGCCGCCACCAAAGCCGCCTCCACGACCACCGCCGAAGCCACCGCCACGGCCACCGCGACCACCACCTCCAGGCATGCCCATACCCGGACCACCGAAGCCGCCCATACCACGCATCATCTGTCGGTTCTGGCGTCCACCGAAGGCATTGATACGATAGATCACATGGAGCATGGCATAGCTGTTGATGCTGTTATACTCCGTATCGCTGCGCTGCATGGCAGTGATCGAGCGGGAATATGTACTCATCTCATGCAGGATATCATAGAACTGGAGTGACACGGTGAGTGCGTTTCCTTTCAGGAATCCCTGTGAGATCTGTGCATTCCAGACCAGTTCGTTGGTATTCATTGAACTATCATTGTATCCTCTGCGGCTCTGGTTATGCAAGTCGGTAGAAAGGCTGGTGCCCCAGGGTGCAAAGATGTTGATAGATCCACCGTATGAGAACTGCCAAGTATCGAGGTCGCTCTGGCTCTGCAGCTCGTTACGGGCATGAGTATAGTTGACAGAACCATCAAGGGCGAGCTCAAACCAATCCTTGCGGTAACTTCCCTGCAGGCGTTCCATCAACATGGTGTTACGGGTTGTATTCTTCACCGATGCTTTTTTCTGATTGTCGAACATGTAGCCCACATTATTGCTGTGGTTCATCATAGTGAAAGTATTCACGTTCCACACTCCGACGCTGTCGATAGACGTATTGAACATCAAGCCCATGCTGGCATTCCAGTTTCCGTTGATATTTTCAGGACGGGTTGTCTGTCCACCGGTTTTCGTGTCGTAAGTCACCATATTCGAGATAGAGTTTCGGGTATTGCTATAGTTACCAAACACCATGATGGATCGCATGTGGCTCTGCATGTAGGTGTTGTAGAACAACTGGAGACTATTGGTGAACGAAGGTTTCAGTCCGGGGTTACCCTTAGTGATGTTCAGCGGATTGCTGTCGTCGGTGATATCGAGCAGGTCGCTCATCTGCGGCTGCGAGGTAGATCCCCTATAGGTCAGCTGGAGCTGAGTCAGGTCGTTCGGGCGATAGCGGAAATCGATCGTCGGTGTTACGTTGAACACGTTGCGTGCTGTATCCGTATGAATGTTCTGATAGTCCTGAATGAACTTGGAGCGCTGCGGCTGGAGCATCACACCGGCATTCAGCTGATAGGTGTCGCGGATTCTACGGAACATCAGGTTGAACTCATGGATATAGTTCTTATACTCGGAGAAGCGGCTCAGTCCCTGATTGTAGTAGTCGTTGCTGAACGGATCGGCCACATGTGAGAGGTAGTTGTTAAAGCCACCATAGACAGGGGCCATCGAGCTGTTATAGAAGTTGGGCACCAAACTATAGTCGTAGGTGGAGCGGTCGCTCTTATTGTAGCTATATCTGTACTGATAACTGAACTGCAGGTAAGTGCGGTCGGCAATGGGCTCACTATAAGTAAGCTGTCCCGAGTAGCTCCAGTTCTTTGTCGGAGTGAGGTTATAGCGGTTGGTATAGTAAGTAGAGTCGCCAGATGCTACCTTATACTGATGGAGGATCACTTCAGAAAGTGAGAGGTTTTTGCTCTCCTGATCACCATAGCTGGCGTTACCCACGAATGTGATATTTCGTCCGGTGTTGCTCAGACGACGGTTCACCTGCAACATCGCACTGGCAGACGTATTGTTGTTCGTACCTAAGGAGCTGCTTTCCTGATGGTTCACAATCAGGTTATCAGATGCCAGCTGTTCGATAGAAGCCTGTGAGAAAGGATCTGCCACATGGAGATAGGGATCCTGGTTGAACGTCAGCGAACTGCCCTCACTGGTATTGTCACTCTTGGTGATTCGCAGCGTGGGTCGGAACATGACATTCCACATCTCATCGGGTTTCCACTCTAAACGCATCTGGAAGTTATAGTTGTCGGAACGGTTATAGCTCTGACTGAGTCTGTTGGAGAACATGCTGGTACCAAAGCTCTCTGTGGTGCTCTTCGACCAGGTATCACCATCATTGTGATTCCAGCGCAGACTGGCATCCAGCTCCAACTTCTCATCGTTGGTGGCGAAATTGTAGTTAAGACCGGCCATTTTGTTGGCGGTAAGACCGTTGCGGCCTCCCCATCGGCCACCGCCGCCACCACCGGGGAATCCCATGTTGTTGGTGTTGTTGGCGTTGAACATACCGGTGAGTCGCATATTACTGTTCTGATATGAAGCCATCAGTCGTTCGGCATAGCGGCTCTTCGTTCCCACACCGAGATCGGCATTGCCGAAGAATCCCTTGTTCATACCCGGTTTGATACCGAAGTCGAGCACGGTCTCCTCGTTACCATCCTGAATACCCGTCACACGTGCCATGTCGCTCTGCTGATCGTAGGCACGGATATTATTGATGATGGATGTAGGCAGGTTCTTCAGGGCCGTCTCGGTGTCACCCGTCATGAACTCCTTTCCGTCCACGAGGATCTTTCTCACCTGCTTACCGTTGATGGTGATCTTACCATCATCGTCAATCTGTGCTCCAGGGAGTTTCTTCACCAGTTCTTCCACCACACTACCCTCCGGTGTACGATAGGCAGCAGCATTATAAATAAAGGTGTCTTTCTTTACCGTCACCTTCGCAGCCTGTCCTGTCACCGTAGTACCTTTCAACATGATGGCATCAGCACCGAAGACGATCTGTCCTAAGGCCACATCCTTACCATCCTTCACAGTAACATCCTTTGTGAGCGGCTTATAGCCCACACTGGTCATTTTCACGATGTACTTGCCATCGGCAGGAGCTTCCAGGCTGAAATGACCTTCCTCGTCGGAGAGGGTTCCCACGACGAAGGTACTATCGGTCTTGAGCAACTGAACAGTCACTTGCATCACTCCCTCTTCTGTATCACGGTCGGTGATTTCGCCCGTTATCCTACTCTGGGCGTTTGCGATTGCTGATATCGCCATCAGCAGCATGAGTAATAATGATTTTTTCATTTTCTTTGTGTGAATGTTTTGCTTGTTTTGACGAATCAACGATTCATTGGTTTAATCAGAAATACGGAAAAAAGCAAATAAATTTGTTTTTTTGCTTACTTTCCTTTAATTTTGCACCCGAAAACGTTGCATTTCTCTTTGGGTCAAAGAGGATCGGCGAGATATGACAAAAACGAATCTTTAATTACGTGAGTATGGAGCAGAGAGTGATATTTTCCAAGAATCTTCAGGAGGAGCTGGCCATGGCCATCGCAGAGTGTCATCACGACAAGATCTTTGTCTTGACCGATGAGACCACTGCCGTCTGTTGCTGGCCCGTTATCCAATCGTACCTTTGTCTGAAGGGAGCGCAGGTAATCACCATTCCCGCCAGCGATACCCATAAAGACCTTGACAGTCTGGCGCAGGTATGGACTGCCTTGGGGAAGAACGGTGCCACCCGTCATTCCCTGCTTATCAACTTAGGAGGCGGGATGGTTACCGACTTAGGAGGCTTTGCGGCCTCTACCTTCAAGCGCGGCATCAATTTCATCAACATCCCCACCACACTGCTCGCCATGGTCGATGCCAGCGTGGGTGGTAAGACCGGCATCAACTTCAATGGGCTGAAAAATGAGATCGGGGTGTTCAACGAATCGAGATTCGTGATCCTCAACACCTGTTTCCTCCGAACACTCGATACAGAGAACCTGCTCTCAGGCTATGCCGAGATGCTCAAGCACAGTCTGATTGCCAACGAGAAGATGTGGGCAGGACATCTGAACTTCAGTTTGGAACAGGATGTAGAGAGTGAAGAGTTTGCTCTCCTACTCAGACAAAGTGTGGAATTGAAAGAACGCATCGTCACAGAAGATCCCAAAGAACAGGGCATCCGCAAGGCACTGAACGTTGGACATACCATCGGGCATGCTTTTGAATCATTCGCCATCCAGACTCATCGTCCCATCCTTCACGGCTATGCTGTGGCATACGGTATCATCTGCGAGCTGTATCTGTCGGTGGTGAAGACAGGATTCCCCACCGACAAGATGCGCCAGACCGTTAGATTCATCCGTGAGCACTATGGCTCTTTCCCTATTACATGTGATGACTATGACACATTGATTGAGTTGATGACGCACGATAAGAAGAATACATCGGGAATCATTAACTTCACGTTGTTGGGCGGCATCGGTGACATCCGTATCAACCAAAGTGCCTCAAAAGAAGAAATTAAGGAAGCACTTGACTTCTATCGCGAGTCATAGTGTAGCGATCAGCTTCTCTACCAAGCGCGGAAGAGCATAGTCGTCGAGGGATGCCTCGGCCACCCACTGATAACCTGATGGCAGGTGGGGTTGCTGCTCCGGTTCCCAAAGATAGAGGTCAGCAAGCAGGATACGATGGGTAAGCACATGTTTTACCTCCTTCTGAACCAAGTGGCAGTTGTCATCCGACAACAGACCAGGGTATTGTGCTGCCCATTCGGCAAACAACTCCTTTGACAGCTCCACCAGACAAGGTTCCCATAGTCCTTGCCAAATATCACCAGCCGTCCGACGATGAATGGCCGTCTGTCCCCTATACCTTATATATATATAGGTAAGCCGTCGTGTCTGGATTTTCATGGTACGATTCTTCACTGGCAACATACTGATCCTTCCAGAACGCAAAGCCTCACAGGTATCGGACAGCGGACAGAGAAGGCAGCGTGGTGACTGTGGTGTACACTGGATGGCACCGAAATCCATCATAGCCTGATTAAATGCCGAAGCTTGGTCGTTGGGAAGCAGTTCTTGGGCAAGAGCCGTGAATTCCTTTTTTCCCAAAGTGGTATTGATGGGGGTATCAATACCGAAATGACGGGCCAGTACGCGATACACATTCCCATCCACCACAGCTGCAGGCAGGTTGAAAGCAATAGATCCAATGGCAGCCGCCGTATAGTCACCCACTCCCTTCAACGCCTTGATACCTTCCAGGGTATCAGGGAAACGTCCTGCTGCCACCACTTGTCTGGCTGCAGCATGTAGGTTACGTGCCCTGCTGTAGTATCCCAGTCCTTGCCACAACCGCAACACCTCATCCTCGGTAGCCTCAGACAATGCTTCCACTGTAGGGAACCGCTGCATGAACCGTTCCCAATAGTCCTGTCCTTGCTGAATGCGGGTCTGCTGTAGTATCACCTCACTCAGCCAGATAGCATAGGGATCGGTGGTCTGGCGCCAAGGCAAATCGCGCCGGTTCTCTTGGAACCAGCGCAATATAGCCGTAGTGAAGGGATGGTTACTCATCTCTCATCACTAAATAATACCCAGCTTACCCACGAAATACAACACGGTATATCCGATGAGCATGCTGATTATACCTACAATGATACCGATCTTCACCATGTCTTTCTGCTGAACCAAATTGGTAGAGAAAGCTAAGGCATTCGGAGGGGTACTGACTGGAAGAATCATCGCACTGGAAGCAGCTACAGCCACACCAATCAACACCGTTGGTGTACCACCAATGGAAGAGAGTTTGTCACCCATAGCCGTACAAACCACAGCGAGTATAGGCATCAGCAAGGCTGCTGTGGCTGAGTTACTGATGAAATTAGACAGCAAATAACAGATCAGACCGGAGAGGACAAGGATCACAATGGGAGAAAAATCTCCGAAAGGAATACTCTCTACAGCATTCTCTGCCAATCCCGAGGCATTCAGACCATAACCCAGGGCAAAGCCACCGGCTACCATCCAAAGCACACTCCAGTTGATCTCTTCCAAGTCGTATTTCGTGATCACACCTGTCATGGCAAACACCACAAAGGGAATCAATGCCACGGTGTAACTGTTGATACCTGTCAACGTATCGGTGAGCCAGAGCAACACGGTAACACAGAAGGTAACAATGACAATCCAGGAGTTCCTGCCTTTCTTCATTCCTCCCTCAATCTCCAGTTCTACCGTTTTCTGTGTGAAAGGATAAAGTCGTTTCAACAGAATCCAACTGATGAACAACAGGACTGCCACCAAGGGCAGCATGAAAAGCATCCACTGGCCGAAGCCCAGGTTCATGTTCATGCCTTCAGGATCATTCAGATATTTCAAGGCTATGGTGTTCGGAGGTGTACCGATAGGTGTTCCCATACCACCGAGGTTGGCAGCAACAGGTATCGACAAGGCCAAGGCTATACGGCCCTTCCCCTCGGGTGGCAGCTGTTTGAACACTGGAGCCAGGAAGGTAAGCATCATGGCAGCAGTGGCAGTGTTCGATACAAACATCGAAAATAATCCAGTAATCAGGATGAAACCCAGCAGAACATTGTCACTCTTCTTTCCAAAAGGCTTCAGCAACACCTTGGCCAACTGGGCATCTAAGCCTGTCTTACCTGCTGCAATGGCTAATACGAAACCACCGATAAACAACATGATCACTGGATCGGCAAAGCAGGCCATGATATTTTTATAAGGAAGCGGATCTCCCAAGTTATCACCTGTCATCATCATGTTGATGCCACTATTCGACGTAAAAAGCAACATCAAGACGATAATACCTACCGACGTTGCCCACGATGAAACCACCTCCAAAACCCACATGAGGGTGGCAAAAGCAAAAATAGCGATGATACGCTGTTGGATGACCGTAAGGTTCTGAATACCAAAAGCCTCAGATGGGGCATTCCACAGAAGAAGTGTTACGATGGCCACAAAGGCCGCCTTGAAAAACTTTTTGGTTACTGTGTCTGGATGATACTTGTGCGCATGGCGGGCCTGATGGTACGCCTCAACAAGATGAAATCCATGAAAACTCTTAAACATGACTGTTTGATAAAATGGTTAATGTATGATTGATAATTGAAGAATCTGCCCATGATCATCAAAATCACGGGCAAAGGTACAAATTATCTCCGATAAACAAAAGCAAAAACAATCTTTTTACATCGCTTTCCCACGATGAAAAATCACAAATTCAATCTATGGCCTGCTTTTGCAAAGTCGGCTTTACAGAACAGAATGTTAACGTGCACGGTTCACCATTTGTTCTGCCTCTGACCGAGCAGGCTTCCCCGTCTCGGTCATTGGCAGACTTGGTACGGCCATCACCTGTCGTGGATGCCAATAGACAGGAAGAGAAGAGAAGCTACGAGAAACCTCGGTGGGAATAGAAGTTGATGGCGAATTCCCATCAAGGATGGTGATTCCGGCCACTGACGGATCCTCAATCAAGAGCACAACGATCTCTCCAAACTTCTCATCTTTCTTCTTGGTGATCATAAAAGGGATGGAGAGGACAGGTTTGAGTATCCGTTCCACTTCTTCTATCTGTATCTTGATACCACCAGAGCAGATTACATTGTCTTTCCTGCCTATGATTCGGAATTGCTGACGGCCATCCTTTTCTTCCAACAAAGCAATGTCGTGTGTGACTAATGGCCCCTGACATACCTGTGGGGCATCGATCACCAGACACTGATCTGTGTCCAATGAAACATGCACGCCAGGGAAAGGAATGTAATAATCACTGGCCTCCTCACCGCTCAGTCGTCTAAGGGCGATATGCGAGAGTGTCTCAGTCATGCCATAAGTGCTCCATACAGCATGAGGGAAGGTCTTCAGTTCCTCTGCCATTGTTTCATCAACCGCCCCACCTCCAATGATCAGATGCCGGATAGCTCCCAATCGTTCTCGTTCCACTGGCACACGCAAGGTGTTATATACCTGCATGGGAACCATCGCAGCGAAAGATATAGGACAGGCAAGAGTGGAAAGGGGATGACCCGAAGGTGGCTCCACAATCAAATGCAATCCACGTTCGATAGCACGCACCACCATCATCTTTCCCGCGATATAGTCGAGCGACATGCAGAGCAAAGCGGTATCACCTTCTTTCAGTCCTAAGAAGTTACAGGTGATATGCGCCGAAGCTAACATACGTTTCTTCTCTACCCACAGCGGCTTGGGTGTTCCCGTGGATCCACTGGTATGTACCAACAAACGGTCGCTGCCGTCATACCACTCATCCAAGAAACGATTCATCGCCTTGCGGCACTGTCGGACCTCCGCAGAGGTACCTTGATAGACTATATCATACGCTGTCATCATATTATCATTTGAGCAGGATATCATGAACTATAGGTATGAACACTCGCCCCCTGAGCCGAAGGCAAATAGTTGATGCCCCACCAACACATCTGCAAGAAGAGAAAAGAGATTAGGAGGATGTATAACGAAGGTTTGACAGCTTGGGGACTGACCTTGCGTACATGTATATAAACAAGGTATGCAAACCATGTGACAGCTGCCCATGTCTCCTTGGGATCCCATGCCCAATAATGCCCCCATGCCTCCTTTGCCCACAAGGCACCGAAGAGCATGCCAAGGGTCATGAAACAGTAGCCCACATCAACCAGGTTATCAGTGATGAGCATTTCTCCTTGTAGGTCATAGGAAGTTCCTCGGAAAGTGCCACTTCCCCTACTCCGCCACAACAGGTAAAGTGCCATCACTGTTGCTGCTCCGAAAAGAGCATAGGCGAACATATAGACGATAACATGCGGAGCAAACCACGGACTCTGCAAGGCTGGCATGAGAGTCTTACTATGGATCTCGGGCTTGAACAGGTTCACGCAGATGAAGACGATAGCCAGTATCGTACTGAATGAGAGAATCCATTTGTATTTCCACCGGCTATAGACAATGATGCCAGCCGTGGGGAGGAAGAACGAATACCACAAACGGGTCTCGCCCATCGTACGCAACGGTGGACGTTCCAGACTGCCCCACATTAAGATGATAAAACTAAAGAACACGATGAGTCCCAACAGGGTGGCGGAAAAAGCCATTCGCCGCTTGTCTTTCCATGCCGACCATGCTCCTATGATCCACAGGAGGACAGCAGGGAGAGCGAAATATATAAAATGGTTCCAAGTCATGCTAACTAAGTGTTGAAGGTTGATACACGGGGGAGGGACGACTGTCTCCTGCCACTCTGGAAGAACATACACAGGGCACCGAGCATCATCATGAAGATACCCGTATAGACCACCGGAAGCCATGGGTCACGAACCAGTTCAAGCACGCTGATCTCACTCCACCGCCCCATTGTCGTGTCATAGTTCAACTGGTAGATCTTCCACCCATCCACAGAGAAGGGCTTATTCACCAGGATATCCGTCTTGATATTTTTCCCTGTCTTAGTAAGGATCTCCACACACGACACATAACGTTGTGGCTCACGGGGTAGCATGGCCACACTCTGCTGATCATCAATCTTCAGCATCTGCGCAGGGAACATGTAGCTTCCACATGTTACCCATCCACTTTTCTTTGTGTAGTGCCGCTTTGCCATCTTTCTTGGATGCCATTCCACCTCGACATTGACAGCACTGACGGCACCTGAAGCGTTCCAGACTTCATAGTAAGTACTGTCGGCTTGCATCGTAGGTGTGGCACAATCCAGGTTTTTCCGCAGCGTGACCTTCCAGTTGCCCAGTTGTCCTGTGATGAATGTACTGTCGATGAGCAGGGTCTCAGCTTGATTACCACCTGCTGGATTACCTGTGCTGTTGTCTATCAGAACGAGTTTCGGTGGATACTCATCAATACGGAAATCCTCTAATTGTATCGCCAACGGAAGCTCATGGATCTCTCCTTGGTCATCGATAGCACGCCACTCCGGACCATCACCGCTCACTGTCATCTTTAGTCGCTGCATATCAGCATTGCCCAACGTGGCTGCAACCATTGTCACGAAGAGTCCGAGGTGGTTCAGCAGAAAGGGGATGTCATGGTACCATCGGCGACTATTATTCTGATCAGGAAACAAGCGTTTCAGAATAACCATTCCCAAGATAAAGGCTATCCACACATAGATGAGTATAAACGGCCAAAAGGAGAGCATCCGTGTGATACCCAGGAAATCTGCAGGAGGCTGCGTTCCAGCCACCTGACGGGTGAGTCCCATCACCGCAGTCAGTGCCACAGCATAGACGAGAGCCGGGATTGCCGACAGATACGTGCATAAGAACCGGAAGGCATACACCCTCTTGCGGCACACGAAAGCGATGCCGATAAGGAGCAGTAACACGACCAATACTACGAAATTGGCAGGGAACGAAAAAACGCTCCAGTCAACAGGTCCCACCGTTAACTGCAACGACAATCCTGTCACAATCAGTCCCGCTCCAATCAAAAAGCCTTCGGCCAGTCTCCAAGGTTTATTCCACATACTGTCCTCGTCTTAGATACCAAACAACCGGGAGAATCCTGTCATCGTGAAGATCTTCAGTACCTCACCCTGCACATTCTTGAGCTCCAGACGACCACCTTTGACCGCACTCTCCTTCTTGAGTTTCAAGAGGCCACGGAGGGCCAAGCTACAGATATATTCCAAAGAGGTGAAGTCGAGGACGATGGACTTGTCAGCATTCTCTTCGAGAATCTTAATGTCGTCCAAGAATTGTGTGGCCACATTGGTGTCGAGCCAGCCAGACAAGGTTCCTACATAACTACCGTTTTGTTCTTTGATTTCGATATTCATCACTTTATGGTATTAATGGGGTTAATGGATAAAGGATATTCACAATAAGGATATTGGCCGCCAGGATGATGAGGTTCATCAACAGACCTATGCGCATGAAGTCGCTGAAGCGGTAACCGCCAGGGCCATACACAAGCATGTGGGTGGGTGAGCCAATGGGCGTGGCAAAGCTACTGCTCACACTCACCATCAGCGCAATGAGGAAAGGATATGGCTCGTAGCCTAACTTCTCTGCCGCCTCGTACATGATGGGGAAGAACATGGCACCGGCAGCGGTATTGGAGATAAACTCCGTAATGAAGGTTCCCACGAAGCAGATAGCGGTCATGACCACAATGGGATTCGTACCGCAGACATCAAGGATACCGAAGGCCAGACGTTCTGCAATACCCGTCTTCTGTATGGCGATACCCAGCACAACACTTCCTGCAAAGACCATCAGGATCTCCCAGTTGATGGCTTTCATTGCCTGATCGACATTGCAGCAGCGGAACAGCAACATGGCCATGGCAGCGAGGAAGGCACACTGCAGCAAGGGGATCACGTTCAAGGCCGACAGTACCACCATGGCTATCATGATCGTAGTGGAGATCAGTGTCTTCTTTCCAATGTTCGGCACCTGTTCGGAGTCGAAGAACTGTAACTGCGAGGACAGGCGTTCTGTGTGGATATTCACTCGTGGGGGACATTCGAAGAGTAAGGTGTCTCCAGCTTGGAGCACCACTTTCCGCGGTGACTCGTTGATGCGCTTACCACGACGGGCCACAGCCACAAGGATCATGTTGTTGTCTTTTTCGAAGGTGCTGTCACCGATGGCAGTATTAATCAGGCTGCTGCCGAAAGTGACGTATGCCGTGCGTAGCTGACGGTTCTTATCCATCTCGTCCATGGTGAAAACATGGTGGTCGGCATTCACAAAACCATGACTCTTCTTCAAGTCAAGAATCTCATCTATTTGTCCGGCAAAGACCAAACGGTCACCGCCCATGATCAGCTCATCGGCAGTAACAGGAGAAATCACCTCATCATAATGGATAAGCTCTATCAGCGTACCCCCCGGGAACCGATTCAGTCCCGCCTCCTCAATAGTCTGTGCAACATAGGGGTTGTCGGTAGGTACTAACAGTTCCACGGTATAGTCGGATGTTGACTCAAAAGCCGACTCGGGGGCTTTCCTGTCAGGCAGCAGACGTCGCAGGGCAATGATAGAAAGTATTCCTACAAAAAGACAGAACAGTCCAGGTAACGTGGTGGTGAGCACATTCATTGCCACACCTGTCTTCTCTGCATAGAGTCCAGAGATGATCAGGTTCGGCGGTGTGCCAATCAACGTACAAACGCCACCCATTCCGGAAGCATAGCTCAAAGGTATCAGCAATTTGGAAGGCGATATATTCAGTTTCTTCGACCACATCTTGACGATGCCCACGAAAAGAGCCACGACAGTGGTGTTACTGAGAAACGAGCTCAGGGCGGCTACAGGAAGCATCAGGCGCACCACAGCCTTTGAATAGCTTTTCGGCTGACCCAACAGTTTCTTGACGATCCATTGTAGCACACCTGTATGTGTAAGTCCCGCCACCACGACAAAGAGAACGCCAATGATGACCACTGAGGTGCTGCTGAATCCAGAGAATGCCTCCTTGGCATCAAGGACACCTGTGACGAACAGAATGGAAATGGCACCGAGGAACACCAAATCAGCCCGAATCTTTGTGAACAACAAAACGGTAAACATCGATAGTACCGTGATGATGGTTATCCACGCATATAGGTTAAAACCCAAGAAAACGATCGATTCCATAAGCTTTTTTTTATTGATGATGAATATGTTTTGTTAGTGTCACTATATTGTATCCGTCTGCTGTTCGCTGGTATGAGAAATCATCCATGATGGACCTGATCAGGAAGATTCCCAAACCGCCAATAGGACGGTTTTCCAGTTCTGAACGAGTGTCTGCCTCACCATGAGCCGTAGGGTCGAAAGGAATACCGCTGTCTTTTATCACAAGGCGCAACAAGTCGTCGTTCATCTCTGCAGTGATATCGATATGACCGCGGCTGCCTTTATGATAAGCATAGTTGATGACGTTTGCCACCCATTCCTCAAGAGCGAGGTTCAATGATTTTCCCAACTCATCATCAATACCGTATTCACGACATACAGAGAAGAAGAAACTCTTCACCCGACTGATTTCTGTCATCTCGTTCTTCAACAGGATATGATTAGGCATTGAGTAAGGATGATGCTGACTGCCGTCTATGCCATGTCGCAAGAAGAGGAGCGTGATGTCATCACATTGTTCTGTGCCGTCACCAAAGATAGCCACATGATGGTTCAGGTATTCCACCATCTCCTGAGCACTGGCATTCCGGTTGATTTCCAGATCATATAGCATACGATCCTCACCAAACAGGCGTCGGTTACCATTCCTGGCCACATACACCGCCTCAGTCAAGCCATCAGTATAGAGCAACAGGGATGACCCCAAAGGAAAATCGATCTGCTGGTCCTCGTAATGGTATCGGTCTTCTATACCTACTGGCAGGTTTACCTCCACATCCAACAAACGACAGTCGCCATTGGCTGTCAGTAACACGGGGGCATTATGCGCTGCATTACAGTAATTCAAGTGATGGGTCTTCAAGTCAAGGACACCCACGAAAAGTGTCACGAAGACGAAGGAATCATTGGTAGAGGCAATGGCATGGTTCATCTCACGGACGATGTTCGCCGCACTCTGATAGTTACCAGCGAGGTTGCGGAATAGGGTTCGTGTGACAGCCATATAGAGGGATGCAGGAACACCTTTACCTGCCACATCACCAATGATGAAAGAAAGCTGATCGCCTTCGATGATGAAATCATACAGGTCACCTCCCACTTCCTTGGCGGGAATCATAGAGGCAAACAAGTCAAGGTCTTGCCGATGGGGGAAAGTGGTGGGAATCATTCCCATCTGAATGTCATGGGCAATCACAAGTTCACTCAACAGTCGTTCCTTACTGGCTGTAGTAACCTGCAGGTCTTTAATATACTGTTTCAGTGAGGTCTGCATGTAATCGAAAGAGTCTCTCAGCTGGCGCAGCTCGTCTTCAGAATGGATCTCCGGCAAAGGGGTGTCCATGTTACCATCGGCAATACTTCTGGCTGATTCTGCAAACAGGTGAAGCGGAGCCACCATGCGGTAGATGGCAAAAGCACAGAAAAGGAACAGCACGAGCAATCCCCCGAAAAAGGCGATACTGCCATAGAACAGGAAGGGTTTGTAGATAGAGAGGATATCTACACGGGAGCATACTACCGCCACATACAACCTACAGTCTTGTACAGGCTCATGGATAAGGAGAGAAAGGTTACTGCCTTCAAAGACCTCCTCCATGCCCGGTGCCTTACCGAGTACTGCTGTGATGATTTCCTTCTTACGGGCAGAGGGAAGGCCGAGGATGGTGTCATTACTGGTGTAGAGTAGTTCTCCAGCATCGTTGACCATCAGCGTGAAAGAATTTTTATAAGGCTGCACGGTCTGGAGAATACGGATAAAACCATCAGTGGTCATGGTATCGCGTTGCATCTGTGCCTCAGCGTTTGATAAACGCATCCGCATGACTGCATCATGGAGCTGAGCCTTGGCCATTGAGGCCGTCTGCTCCTTCACCTGTTCCTGCTGGAAGTAGAAAAAGGCAAGGATTGCGACCAAGAAGACTCCCGCTGCAATCAATAGAATTGCAAGACTGAGTCTGGCCGCAAACGACTTGTACAAAGCCAGTTCGTACTTATATTCAAAGTTCGGTGCTTCTATCATAGTCATACAATGACAGAAAGAGCCGCCTCTACCGGCGGCTGTTTCTGTTTGATCAGACCGAATTAGATCTCAATCAACTTTCCTTTTGCCTTAGCATCTTCGATCCACTTCGGGACCACTGTGTTAAGGAACTTCTGTTTCTTTTCATTCAGTTTTGGCATGTCAAGACCTATGGCCACTTGTGCCTTGGCCTTTGTGGAGTAGTCGGGCACGGGGATATCACCGAGATGCCCATGCTTAGCCGCTACCTTAGCAATGAGCAAACGGGCCTGCTGGGCATAGTCAACAGAATGAGAGAGCAAACGGGTCACCTCTTGTGGGGCATGGAATGTAGCACCATGTGAGGCAATAGCATAGTCCCACCGCCACTGACTCTTCCGGAGAAGAACCTGAATCGGCTTCAACTCTGCCTCTGTAGCACCTTTCTCAATGATGAACTTCGTCTCAAAATGGGCACGGGCTAACTCTTGTTCCGCACGGTCACGCACCTCATTACATTTAGCTTGACGCTCATAGACATTCTGACGGAGCACCTCGGCATCCTGACGATGACAGGTCTGACAGGTACGATCGATATAAGCCAACGGTGACATGATATGATGATCGGTGAACTTCACACCGCCCTCACTCTTGTATGGCATGTGACAGTCAGCACACGACACGCCGCGCTGTCCATGGATTCCTTGCAGAGCCATCTCATACCCTGGATGTTGAGCCTTCAGGATCGGAGTCTTTGACAACGGATGGATATAATCATAAAATCCGATACTGTCGTAATACTCCTCCGCGGCCTCGCAGGTCATACCTTTGTCCTGTGGGAACATCAGATAGTTGGCCTTACCAGGGTTCTTAGGATCATCTGGTTTGATAAAATAGTATTCCGTATGGCACTGGGCACAAACCAATGAGCGCATCTCCTGATGGGAGGCTTTGCGCACATCCTTTCCTGCTCGCTGCCAAGCCTCATAGAGGGCAGGACGGGCAGGACGTAAATCCATCGTACGCGCATCGTGGCAATCGGAACACCCCACGGTGTTCATCATCTCACCACCCAGCTCGCTCCATTTAGCTGCATAGTAGTTTCCTGGATCGAACACTGACTTCGAATTACTCAGTTCACGCATCATCCGTGGCACATCAGGACCCTTACAAGTCCAACAGGTAGCGGGCTGCATGTCTCCATCTCCATCAATTCCCGGATTTCCTGTACGTAGGATTTTACGCAAGTCGTCAAGACAATGCTTATGCCCTCGCGGAGTGTTGTAATGCCGGGAGAAGGCATAGCCTGCCCAAAGGACGACCATCTCCGGACGCTGTTCCAGAACATCCACCTCCTGAGAGCTGTTGTACTTAGAGACGAAAGAGGTATCCTCGGTCATCGCCCATGTCTCATACTCGCGGGGATAATCAGCCTTGAACTTCTCGTTCTGAGCAATGATCGAGTCGGTAAACTCAGTACGTTTGTTATTGAACACGCTGGCTACCTCCGCTCTCCGTTCCATCAGGGATGACACGAGGAGCCCTAACAAGAAGACGATGACCATCGCTCCTCCAAAGAAGAGCCATCCTTGCCATTTCTTTAATTGCTTTGCCATATCTACTAATTATTAATTGTTCGAAATGATTAAAAAACTTAGTTCTGCCAGTCTGACAAACAAAACGAGTCACACTGTTTTTATTCCAATAGTGACTGCAGCCACTCGGGTACCGGACTGGGTGGCAATGGGGTCACCCCATGGGCATCGGGTGTGCTGCTTAAAGAGTTCATTCCACCATGAGGGACATTACGGTGACAGTCCCAACAGGCCTTTCCTTCTCCTTTCTTCGCCATCATGTAATCGATGCGTCCCGTCTTGACAAACTCCTGGTTGAGCTGTGTATGACAGCGGATGCAATTGTTCATGATCACCTCTGCCGACATATCCTCAGCCATTATGGCCTGACGCTCACTATGTGTCACGAAATAAGCCACGTGTTTCATGCCATCCATCGCCTTGAAACCATATTTGGCCACCAAGCTGGAATGGGGCACATGACAATCGTTACAGGTGGCATCACGACCATGGGAGGAATGCGACCATGTAGCATAATAGGGAGTCATAATATGACAGTTCACGCAGGCCGAAGGATCATCTGCAATATAGGTATGAGCACGCAAGAGATAGACGAAGAGTCCACCCAGACCTACTATCACGCCAGCTATCGTCAACAAAAACACTTTTTGGCCATAGCTTAGTGATTTGTTTACTGTCTTCAGTCTTTCCTTTATCATAGGTTATTACTTTCTGCTGCAAAGATAAGCATTAAAAAGCAACATCATGTAAAGATTCTGGAAATAAATAAGAACAGCAAAACAGTCTTAACAACCGTTAACAAAACAATCGTTTTATCCTCTTTTCAGTGGACATATAACACGCTCATCGATACCAGATATGCCGAAAGCCGGGATTAGCGTATCCTCATTAATAAGGATGCCAGTTTTTCGATTTGGTAAAAAAATTCACAAACACTACATTCTTCATTCACCGACATACCACAACTGATCGCCACGGATTTCCAGAGGCATATCAATATTATCGGTAAAAAGCTGACCGGTTCCCAGTCCTTGCGGCATCGTCATCCCCGGGCCATACACATGGGCAGTCAGATGTGCGATGGCATTCAAGCCGATATTACTCTCCAAGGCACTGGTGATCCAAGAACCGATTCTTCGCTCTTGAGCCATGGAGACCCATTCTCTTGTGCCGGTCATTCCTCCGTGGAGTGAAGGTTTAATAATAATGTACGCAGGAGAAATCGTATCAAGCAATGCCGCTTTCTTGACAGGATCGTTCACCCCTATCAGCTCCTCATCGAGAGCTATAGGCAAAGGTGACTCCTGGCACAACCGCGCCATCTTACTCCATTGACCTTGGCGGATAGGTTGTTCTATAGAATGGATATCGTATCGGGCAAGAAGTTCCAACTTCTCCAGTGCCTCCGCTGGGTGAAAAGCGCCATTGGCATCTACCCGCAATTCGATCTGCTCCCGACTGAAATGCCGGCGGATATAATTGATCAGATCCACCTCACGGTCAAAGTCGATAGCACCAATCTTCAGTTTGACACACCGGAAGCCAGCCTTGAGTTTCTCCTCTATCCGAGAAAGCATCTCTTCGTAGGTACCCATCCATACCAGTCCGTTGATGGGAATTCCTTCCTCACCGCAGCCAAAAGGGGTATCAAAGAGACGAGGCCCCTGCTGAAGATTGAGCAGAGCCGTCTCCATACCAAAGAGCATGGAGGGATAGTCACGCATGGCATCGAAGAAAGCAGAAACGGCAGTATCACCCTTTTGAAGGGCAGCGGCAAATTCCTCGCTTTTCCCTTTTAGTTCTTCACTATAATTGGGGATGTCATCACAGCTCAGTTTCGGCAATGGCGCACATTCCCCCACGCCGACCTTCCACTGATTCGTCACAGGATCGTGCATGGCGATACGGATAAGCCAGATATGCCGTTCGGTATAAACACCCCGTGAAGTTCCTGCCGGCTGTTTGAAATGAAGTGTCCGTTCCTCTATATCTATCTTCATCATGCGTTCTGTCATCACATTCCGTTAATCTTATGGTAGGATCGGGAACTGGTCGAAGTCAGGCTTCCGCTTCTCCAAAAAGGCTCTTCCGCCTTCCTGCGCTTCATCGAGATAATAGTACAGCATCGTGGCATCACCTGCCAGCTCCTGGATACCCGCCTGTCCATCCAGTTCTGCATTGAGGCCGGCCTTAATCATTCGCAGGGCCAGAGGTGAGCGTTGCATGATGATCTCTGCCCATTCCACACACGTATCCTCCAACGATGCCAGCGGCACCACCTTATTCACCATCCCCATCGCTTCCGCCTCTTGGGCAGTATATTGCTGACAGAGGAACCAGATCTCACGTGCTTTCTTCTGTCCTACCATCCGTGCCAGATAGCTGCTGCCGAAGCCAGCATCGAACGAACCCACCTTCGGTCCTGTCTGTCCAAAGACGGCATTCTCGGAAGCGATCGTCAGATCGCAGACTACATGGAGCACATGTCCACCACCGATGGCATAACCGTTCACCATAGCTATCACTGGTTTCGGCAGGCGGCGTATTTGCATCTGTACATCGAGCACACTCAGGCGGGGCACCCCTTGCTCATCCACATAACCTCCACGACCTTTCACATGCATGTCACCTCCACTGCAGAACGCGTGTTTCACATCTTCCACACGCTTTCCTTCAGGGACTTCCGACATCGCTCCAGTAAGGAGGACGACACGGATGTCTTGCATCTCACGGCATAAGGCGAAGGCCTGACTCAATTCCAGGGTTGTCCGTGGTGTGAACGCATTACGATAGCGCGGACGGTTTATCGTGATCTTTGCAATATGATGATACTCTTCGAAGAGGATCTCTTCAAACTTCTTTATCTCTTTCCATTGTCTGTTTGCCATACGCTGTTCTTAACTTCTACTATATAATAACATGCAATTCACAGCAGCAGACCTCGTGTCTCACGTTGCTACCATCATTGTCACGTGAGACACGAGCCTCCTGCTTGGAACTGCAAAGGTACGAATAAGTGTGGACAAAAACAAATAATATGTATTAATAATCCAGGATCAGATACTGGAAGGGGTTGAGGGTCACTGATTCCCCGAGTTTCATCTTCCGGTCGGTGATCTCATCCTCCGTCTCACGTCCCACCCATTCTTGGGGAGTCTGCACCGTCTTACTCTCATTACGTACATTGACAAGAACGAGGAAACGGTCATCCCCGTCGGCTTTCTCAAACACGAGCACATCAGCATCGGGGTAGGTCGTCAGAGAACCCTTGCGCAAAGCTGGTTCTTCGTTGTAGAGTTCGATCAGTTCCTTGTACTCCTTGTAGATCTCAGGCTTTGCGGTCCAGTCAACAGGAACATACTTAAAGAAATTGATCGGTTCAGGATACCCTACCTCCTGAGAGCCGTAGATGAGTGCTCCTCCGTGGGGGAAGATACTGGCTACGTAGGCAGCCATGGCACCCCTGTCGTTGGTGAACTGCACACAAGGCTCCGTTTCGGTGGCATGGTCGTGGTTGGTGGTGAAGCGTAACTTCACCTTCCCGGCGGGCAGACTGTCATACTCTGCCTTATCGGCAGCAATCAGATCGGAGGCGGGAGCACCGTTGAACACCTTCACGAGTTCGTCCTTATAGTCCCATCCATAGTTCATGTCAAAACCACCTACTGTAAAGTTATCCAACCGTTTGCCTTCTGCGAGCATCACGATCTTACGGTTTCCCGCAGCAGCACGCAACTGGTCAATGGCATCTTTCCAGAAATCAGCGGGGACACCATCTGCCACATCACAGCGGAAGCCATCGATTCCCACCTCGGTAATCCAGAACTTCATCGCATCGATCATCGCCGCACGCATCTCCTTGTTATCATAGTTGAGGTCTGCCACATCAAGCCAATCCCAAGGACGTGGGTGGATGATGGTATCGGTTTTCTCATCGTGTGTGTACCAGTCAGGATGATCCTTTACCCAAGGATGATCCCATGCGGTGTGGTTAGCCACCCAATCGAGAATGATACCCATGCCATGCTCATGGCACACCTGTGTGAGGTGCTTGAAATCATCGATGGTACCAAACTCCGGGGCGATGGCTTTGTAGTCACGGATACAATACGGAGAGTTCTTCCCTTTCTCGATACCGATAGGATAGATGGGCATCACCCACATCACGTTCACGCCCAACTCGCGGATAGAGTCGATACGTGCCGCCACAGCATTCAGGGAATTCTGCGGGGCAAACACTCGTGGGTTCACCTGATACATGGCGATGTCAGCTACTGCAGGCATTTCAAATGCCACATTCTTTGTCTCTGGGGTTGGCTTGCAGGCAACGATGGCTGCCATGACGCAAATAGAAAGAAGTATTTTCTTCATGTTTGGTTATGTAATAAGATTCTGCGTGCAAAAGTAAACAAAAAGGCAGTTGATTGTATTCCAACGAGTTAAAATCCTTGCCGTGTGTTTGTGCAAACGATTGAACGACACCGTAAACACCATAGTTACTCATTAATACCACATTGTTAGTCAGCCAAAACATAATTGTTTTGACGCATATTACACAAAAAGAAAGACTTTTCTTGTTCGAATCAGGAGAAATTTGTATCTTTGCAAAGACAACAAGTTGGATAGGCCAACATCAGAATCAACCATTATTCATGGAAACCTAAAAGAAGACTGCAGCCTATGCTACAAATCCGCTGTAAAAACAACAACACGACCAAGAGTTTCCCAGAGGGAGCCTCCTTATTAGATGTTTATCAGGCCTTTGCTGATGAAATCAAACTGCCCTACCCCGTAGTATGCGCCAAAGTAAACAACACCTCCCAGGGTCTGAAGTTCCGACTATTCCAGAACCGTGACGTGGAGTTCTTAGATGCCCGTGAAGGATCGGGCCACCGTGCATACGTGCGTTCCCTCTGTTTCGTCCTGTACAAGGCCACCAGTGATCTGTTCCCAGGAAGTAAGCTGTTCATCGAGCACCCTTTGTCACGCGGTTACTACTGTAACTTCAAGAAACAGGAGGCCAGGGGGAAGAAGCCCAACGAGAAGACCGCCCTCACCGATGGCGATGTGGCTGCCATCCGTCATCGAATGCAGGAGATCATCGGTCTTGACATGCCGTTCCGCCGCAATGAGGCTACCATCGAGGAGGCCGTGCGTATCTTCTCCGATCGTGGCTTTTCAGATAAGGTGAAACTGTTGGAGACCAGTGGACAGATCTACTGCGACTACTACACCCTGGGCGACACCGTGGATTACTATTACGGTCCGTTGGTTCCGTCAGCCGGTTATCTGCAAGTGTGGGAACTGGAGCGATACAACGAAGGGCTCCTCCTGCGTGTTCCCGATCAAGACAATCCGCTACAGTTAGCACAGAAAGTGGATATGCCTCGCACGTTCGAGGTGTTTGCCGAGAAGGTGCGCTGGGATATCATTATGCGTCTTTCAAATGCCGGTGATGTGAACAAGGCCATCCTCAACGGTCATGCCTCGGAACTGATTCAGGTGAGCGAAGCCTTGCAAGAGAAGAAGATTGTTCAGATTGCCGAAGAGATCAACCGACGGTTCCATGCAGAGAAAGATCCCATCCGTATCGTTCTCATCACCGGACCGTCCAGTTCTGGTAAGAGCACCCTCTGCAAACGACTCTCCATCCAGCTGTTAGCCTGCGGACTGCGCCCCCTGTCTTTCTCCACCGACGATTATTTCGTGAACCGCGTGGATACGCCCAAGCTTCCAAACGGACAGTACGACTTCGATAACATCGAGACGGTTGACTATCATCTGTTAGAGGATCATCTCAGCCGACTGATGAAAGGCGAACGTGTGGAGATCCCGGAGTACAACTTCGTCACCGGTAAAAGGGAGTATAACGGGAAGAGACTGAAACTGTCGAACGACAGTGTATTGATCATCGAAGGCATCCACGCCTTGAACCCGCTGCTCACGGAACAAATCCCCGACACAGCGAAATTCAAGGTCTATGTCTCTGCCCTCACCAGCATCTCGTTAGATGATCATAACTGGATACCTACGCGTGACAATCGCTTACTGCGCCGCATCATCCGCGACTACAACAAGGGAGCCTTCACAGCCCGTGAGACCATCAGTCAGTGGAAAAGCGTGTGCGAGGCGGAGGAGCAGTGGATCTTCCCCTTCCAGGAAACTGCCGACGTGATGTTCAACTCAGCACTGAACATCGAGTTCGCCGTGCTGCGCACCCATGCCGAACTCATTCTTTCCACCGTTCCCAAGAACTGTGCCGAATATGCTGAAGCCCATCGGCTGCTGAAGTTCATCCATTACTTCATTCCCGTGAGCGACAAGGAGATACCGCCTACCAGCATTATGCGTGAGTTCGTGGGAGGGTCGAGCTTCAAATATTAAAGTTCGCGTGAGCATTCGGGCATCCTGCGATCACCTCGGCCATACCATTTAACTGAAGGCACTCTTCGCGGGAAATCGTTCGATGCTCCATGTGGTATTCCCACGGACTGATCTGTAACAAACGACCTTCGGTGCAGGCATTAAAAGCCTCGCCCGAAGGCTTATACTCTTCCCTACTCCTGCTCATAGTATTCCTTCAGCACACGACTGTCCTCATCCACATCCGTGAGCACCTCCAGCAACAGGGGATGGTCACTGTCTGAATACAACAGCCATTCAATGCCTTGCTGCAAACCATCCACGTCGATAGCTTTCCTGTAACCTATGCCGTTCTGTCTGCATATACCTTCAGCAGAGGTGTGATGACTGGCAGCCACCAGCGAATTTCGGGCATCGCTCCGTTCCAGTCCTTGCAGCATGTTGAAGATGCCGCCCCGGCCATTGTTCAGCAACAGGACGCGGAAGTTTCCCCTCAGGTTCTGGTTCCATAAAGCATTCTGATCATAGAAGAAACTCAGGTCGCCGATCACACAGATGGTGATGGGGGCTGTCTCTTCTGTGATCGAATAACCTGCCGCCACAGAGAGGGAGCCTTCGATGCCATTCACCCCACGGTTGCACCATACACGGTGATGGGCATAGATATTGGCAAGACGAATGGCCGAGGAGTTGGCATAATGGACCTGATAGGTCATGGGGTTCATCCTTTGCAGTTCCCGCTCAAGACATCTCACCGCCAGCATCTGTGAGTAGGCAGGGACATAGTTTTCTGCATGAGAAGCGGCTTTCTGCAGCAGACTGTCCCATCGTGACACATAGTCGGTTGTATCTTCCAAGGGCACATCCTTCTCTATAATCTCATCGAGGAAGGAGCCTCTCCGGCAGCAATCATCCAGTTTCCCGAGTAACTCGTATGGCTCCGCTTCCACCAAATAATCGAGGTGCATGAAGGTATCCACCAGATCGCCATCAGAGGAGACACGAATGAAGGTGGCATCGACAGCACGCCGTAAGAACTGCTTCAGTCGTTTGCTCACCAGCGTACCACCTATATAAATGACACTGTCGGGAAGGAGATCGGGATGATTGCCCCAGGTGTAGAGCACCTCATCGAAATGCACGGGCGACTGACTGCGGCAGAACAGCGATTCATGAAGTACCACGGCATGCCGTTGAAGATACAGGTAATCAGAAGGTATGAACTCGTTGTTCATCTGTCCAAAGACAATCATCGGACGACGGGCACAGAGGAAACTGGGAAGGACCGTGTTGGTAAGCAATTCCCTACTGTCACCGTGATAGAACTTCAGAATCCTACGCACTGGCGGCAGCGCACGCTCTGTAAACTCGAACAACGGTTCACTGATAGGCACATTGATATGTACCGGTCTGTCACAGACGAGCAGTGCCTCCTGGACGAGTCGCTGACAGTACCACCGCTCTTCATCATTGTGCGGCTCAGGCAACGTGACAGCTTTCCTCACGAAGCGGCCCAAAGCATCCTCCTGAGGTAAGGTCTGCCCATCCAACTGGTCGATCCACTGCCGGGGGCGGTCGGCAGAAATCACCACTAAGGGGTGATGCTGATAATAAGCCTCTGCCACGGCAGGAGCCAGGTTGAGCAGTGCCGTTCCCGAAGTGACACACACTGCCACCGGTTCACGTGTGGCCTGTGCCATCCCCAAGGCATAGAATCCCGCACTACGCTCATCAGTGACAGGATAGCATTGGATTTCCGGGCACTCATTCAGGTTATGCACGATAGGGGCATTCCTGCTTCCCGGACAAACCACCACATGCCGCACGCCATGGGCCACCAACAGGGCAGTCAGTATATTGACATTCTCCTTATTACTATACACGATTAACTGTTATCTTTGAACTATAAACTATGAACTATGAACTATGAACTATGAACTGAACAGCCTCTTCATCGTCTCCAGTTTCGCCTCCGTCTCTTCCCATTCCTGTTCCTCCACACTGTCCCGAAGCAGTCCGCCCCCGGCATAGAGCCTGTAGTGGTCTTCGAGAATCTGCATACAGCGCAGGGACACATAGAGATGGGTATCCTCGGCGGGGTTGAACGGTCCGGAGAACCCACTGTAGTATCGTCTCGGTTCCGATTCATTACGACAGATGAAGTCGAACGTCTGCCTCTTTGGCAATCCGCATACAGCCGGTGTGGGGTGCAGGGCACGGATCAGTTCCCCGATCTTGCTTGGGTCGTCCAGCACGAAGTTAAAGTCACTACGCAAATGCACTAAGTTTGCCGCCCTTGTGGTATAAGGACCTTCCTCTTCTATCTGATGGGAGAATTGCTCCAGGCACTCCATCAGATAGGTAGCCACATAGCGCTGTTCCTGGATGTTCTTCGTTGTCCAGGCGATGTCGGAAAGACTGGCCTTTCCCTTTGTAGGAGGAGTATCAAACGACAGGTCGTTCCCCTCCAGCTTCATCGTTCCTGCAAGCGCGATGGTGTGCCAGTCGTTACCACCTCCCTCCAAAAGAGTCTCCGGTGTTGCCATCAGCCACATTCCGCTTTGCGGGGTATAGACCAGCGAGATAAACATCCGTGGATACAATTCGCACGCCCTCTCGAACAGCGTCAACGGCGACACCTTCTCCTTCCGCTCCTCATAGAAGCATCGCGACAACACGATCTTCCTGAACTCTCCATCGGCAAGATGGGAATGGAAGTTGGAGAAATCGATGTGGTAGCGGTCACGGGGAGACAGATGGGATGGATTCGTGGAAGGAGGAAGGGGAAAGGAGGAAAGGGGACAAACTCCACACTCCCCACTCCACACTTCCTCGGGCTCTATCAGCAGGATGGGCTGTGAGGGAGAAACGGCAAAGGGAGCCACGACGAAACCGCTCTTCCCGTTCAGTTCCGTATAGGAGTTCAGCTGCAGGGGTTCCTCCTGATGCTGGATCATCCATGTGCACACCTTCTGATAAGGAAGGCGATAGACAGCAAAACTCTTCATCTTTCCTTCTTCGGTGTGATAATATAGTTCGTGACATGCACGTTCGAGATCAGCTCGTTGGCAGAGTTCACGATCTTCACGTCCCATACGTGCAAGGCACGCCCCTTACTCACCAGCTTGGCATGAGCCGTCACGGTATCACCTTCGGATACCGCCTTCACATGATCACCGCTCACACTGATTCCCACACAGATCTTCCCCGGACAAAGGGCCGTGCTTCCTACGCCCGCCACATTCTCGGCCAATGCCAATGAGGCACCGCCACTGAGGAAGCCGAAGGGCTGTCGGTTCCGGTGATCCACTTGCATCACCGCCATACACGTATCATCTTCGGGTGTGGAATAGAACTCCATGCCCAAGGCTGTTGACAGGTTGGGCTCTTTTTCTATAATCTTCTTGATTGCTTCAACGTCCATAACTTCTTTTTGAATGAATACGCAAAGGTACAAAAAATCTGATGAAGTGGGTACAAAGAAAGCATTTTTCTTTCTTCCTGCGTGATTTTTATCTAAATGCCACGAATGGAATCGCTCATCCGTGGCACCTCCTCAATTACCTTAAACGCACACATCCGTCAATTGTTAAAAAATTGAACAATCTTGACGAATTAACTTCGTTTAACGCAAAATACGGGCACGGAGAGAAACAAGTGGCCTCTCGGTCGAAAATGAGCGATTCTGACGGGGTTTGGTAAGTGGCTGATAATGAACATATTAGTATAATCCGGCATTTTCGACTTGCCAAAAACCATGTTTTTAGAGTCCAAAAACATAGTATTTAGGGCTCAAAAACACCGTTTTTGCAACCCGAAATCACCGTTTTTGTGAAGCAAAAGGACTAAAAAGGGTTGTTCCGATCGGCGTTTTCGCTCGTTCCGACGGCATCTACAGGAGTAAGGTGACGGCGGAACGAAGTGTAGATGACGGTGGAACAGGTATTAGAAACGTCTGGAACGACCCTAAACAGACCCTACGTAAACATTACTTAGACTCTACTTGGGTTCAAAACAGACTTTAATTGCACCTCAATGAGACTCTAATTGCATCTAAATAAGACTCTATTTGGATCCAGAACAGCCTTTACTTGCACAAAAAGGCACTTTTGGACACATCTGTACACCCCGAGTTTGTCCCGCCATTCAATTAGCATTCTTTCACAACCCTTAAACAATTGCGAATTATCCTGACAATATTTTCACACAGAGTGGATGGAGTCAACGGAGAATCTCAAATCATGCAGAGCAAAATTACTGACCCCACCCCTCGCTACGCTCCACCCCTCCCCTACGATGGGAGGGGAGTGCCATGCGGACAGGGGGCCCACCCCTGCCCTCCCAAAGGGAGGGAGTGCCATGCGGATTGGAAGCCCACCCCCTGCCCTCCCAAAGGGAGGGAGTGCCATGCGGACTCATCGCATATGACTTTGAAGCATGTGTACTCAGCGCAGCAGCTCCCCTCCCATCGTAGGGGAGGGGTAAGGGGTGGGGTCAGTATCTATTCTATCTATCCGTTCTGCCGAATTTTTAATCCAGCGGCGTTAAGTTTAAGAATCTGTGATTCGCTACAAGGGAACTGGCGCAAGGACACCGATACAAGAGCACTGGCACAAAAGCACTGGCGTAAGCCGACAAAAAACAAGCCGCCCCTTTGATGGGGCGAGCTTACCTTTGTTTATAGTTCATAGTTCATAATTCATAGTTCATAGTTCAATGATCAACGTACATTGCGTAAGCCGACAAAAAAAACAAGCCGCCCCTTTGATGGGGCGAGCTTACCTTTGTTTATAGTTCATAGTTCATAATTCATAGTTCATAGTTCAATGATCAACGTACATTGCGTAAGCCGACAAAAAAACAAGCCGCCCCTTTGATGGGGCGAGCTTACCTTAATGGAAGAGCGACGGGAGGGAGCGGTTGAGCCTTCCCATATAGGGGAAGGACGGGTTGGGGTGGATGTTTCTTTTGTCTCTTTTCTTTGCGCCAAAGAAAAGAGTGATGAACGACGTTTTCTTTATACCAAAGAAAAATTTGAACTTTTCTTTATGCCAAAGAAAAGAATGAAACAGTCAGTAGATTAAGGAAAGAATCATCTGCCGATGCTACAAGAGGAAAAACAGGGAGACACCGATGCACGAGACAACAGCACCGACAACACTCTTCAGCGTGATAGGCTGTCCAAACAGATAATAAGAAGGGAGCAGGATGATGATAGGTGTCATCGCCATGATCGTACTGGCAATACCTGCCGCCGTATATTGCACGGCCATGAGCGACATACTCACTCCGAGGAACGGACCGGAGAAGACGGCAATGACCATCGCAAGCAGTCCTTTGCGGTTGTGGAGGGAGGTACGGAGTGTCTGGGGATCATCCGGACGCTTGCGGATCATCACAGCATAGAACGACGAGAAGCAGAGGAGTCCCGCCACGCAACGCACCATGTTCGCTCCAAAGGGCAGGTAGTTCTCCACTGATGGCAGCACGGCAGCAGGCACAGCCGCAGTGTAGGCATCCAGTCCGATCTTACTCAGCACCAGTCCGACACCTTGTCCCAAGCCGGCACCGATACCAAAGAGGATTCCTTTCAGTGGCAGCTGCAGGGAAAAGGTATGGTGCTCTCCATGTCCCAGCACCGAGATGGCGATACCAAACAAGGTGACGGTCATCGCCAACAGCGCATTCCAGCTAAGCACCTGTCCTAAGAGTATCCAGGCAAAGAGTGCGGTGAACATCGGAGCGAGTGTCATAAAGAGCTGTCCGTAGCGGGAGCCGATGGTGAGGTAGCTGTTGAAAAGACACCAGTCACCGAAGAAATACCCCACCACACCCGAAGCCAGCAGCCACAGCCACGCCTCACCGTTGGCATACATGGGATAAGGACTGCCGAAGACAAACCACATGAGCAGTGCCGACAACAGCAATGCCACACCCATGCGCCACACGTTCATCACGAAGACGCCCAAACGGCGACTGCCTACCTCACTGGCCAGTGCAGCCACTGTCCACGACATCGCCACCACCAAAGAGATGGTTTCACCCAGATATTGCATAACAAACGAAAACTCTTTTTTGATTCTGGGTGCAAAGGTACAAAGAAAAAGTGAAGAGTGAAGAAAGTGAAGAGTGAAAAGTGAAGAAAGTGAAGAGTGAAAAGTGAAGAGTGAAGAATTTGCTACCGCACAGGTCATAAATACATAGGCACTTAGCCCTATGCCACAGCGGCAGCAAATTCTTCACTCTTAACTCTTCACTCTTAACTCTTCACTCTTCACTTACTTAAACTGCACCCAGTCCACGCTCGCTGCACCGTCGTCACAGGTCACGAAGAGATCTGCCACGCCCTTAGGCAGGGCCTTTGTCTTGACATTGACGAGAGTCCACGGGGAACTGCGTTTAATCTTTGCCACAGCAATGGGTTTCCCATCGGCACTGCCTGCACGGACAGTGAGGGTGGCCTTTCCATCGGTCTTCACCATCAAGGATACTTTGTTTCCGCTCACCTTCGCGAAGTCAACGGCATTGTATCGCACCCAGCTGCCTTTCTGCAGGAAGTCAACACACCATCCTTTGAAATAGTTTGTGGTATCGAGGTAGTGCATATCGGCATTCTTGCTGATGGCACTATAGCGATCGATCTGGATCTTGGAGGTGGCAGCGGTGAGGCCCACACCACGCAAAGTGGGTTTCACCTCCTGGATCGTACCGTCGGGATTGAAGAACAATGAGTCGATGCACACCGAACGGCGCTTGTCATCGTTCGGTGAGAACTCGTTGTGGTGATAGAACAGATACCACTGTCCCTGGTAGTTGATGATACTGTGGTGGTTGGTCCAGCAGCCGTTGGCATGCTCTGCCATGATCAGACCCTTGTACTCGTAGGGACCCATCGGATTCTTACTCATGGCGTATGCCAACACCTCCGTGTCCTTCCTCACATAAGGATAGGTGAGGTAATAGTTGCCGTTATACTCGAAGGCAAAGGGTCCTTCCGCCTGACGGTTGGGCAGTCCCTGCAGACAGCTCACACCCACCATCTCCATCTCGCGGTTTCCCCATCTCACAGTCTCCTTCGGGTTGTCATCGGCCAGCTCCTTCATATTCTCCTTCAGCTTGGCACAACGTCCGTTACCCCAGAAGATGTAGGCATTGCCATCGGATGCCTGGAGCACACACGGGTCGATACCGTTAATGCCGGCAATGGGTTCCGGTTCCGGGATGAACGGTCCTTCGGGGTGATCGGCAATGGCCACACCGACACCAAAGCCTCCTCTACCTGCTGCGGGAGCAGAAGGGAAATAGAAATAGTATTTCCCATTCCTGTAGATACAGTCGGGTGCCCACATCGAATACGAATCAGGTCTCACCCAAGGCACTTTATTCTGCGTGACGATCATGCCATGATCTGTCCAGTCGGTCAGGTTCTCAGAAGAGAACACATGGTAGTCCTCCATGCAGAACCAGTCCTGCCGCTGTCCCTGTGGCGGGACGATGTCGTGCGACGGATACAGATACACTTTCCCATTAAAGACACGGGCTGTAGGGTCGGCAGAGAACTGATCACGGATCACGGGATTCTGTGCCGAGGCGGATAGTGTGCTCATCAAGAGCAACGCTGCTAATACATTTTTCATTTTTATTATGGTAATAGTTGATGTTCTGTTTGCAAAGGTACGACAAATCCCGCAAACCTACGATATGAGATGTTACATAAGATTTACTTTTTATACCAAAAACGCACGCTTGTTCGGAAATATTTTGTACCTTTGCAGCGTTATATCGATATATCAAAGGAAATATGAACATATTAGAATTAAGCGAGCAGGAGATAGGCAGACGACAGAGTCTGCAGGAACTGCGCAATCTGGGCATTGATCCCTATCCGGCAGCCGAGTACCCAACCAACGCGTTCAGCACCGATATCCGTGACAATGTGGAAGGTGGAAAGTGGAACGTAGAAGAAGAGACACATGAGGTTGTCATCGCCGGCAGGATGATGAGCCGACGGGTGATGGGAAAGGCTTCGTTCGTGGAACTGCAAGACTCCAAGGGTCGTATCCAGGTGTATGTCACTCGCGATGACATCTGTCCCTCGGAGAACAAGGATTTATATAATACTGTATTTAAAAAGCTCATGGACATCGGTGACTTCATCGGCATCAAGGGCTTCGTGTTCCGTACACAGACAGGAGAGATCTCTGTCCATGCCAAGGAGCTCACCTTGCTCTCCAAGAGTCTGAAACCCCTGCCTATCGTGAAATACAAGGATGGCGTGGCCTACGATAAGTTCGACGACCCCGAGCTGCGCTACCGTCAGCGCTACGTTGACCTGGTAGTGAACGATGGGGTGAAAGACACCTTCCTGCAAAGGGCCACGGTGATCCGGACCATCCGTAAGGTGCTCGATGAAGCTGGCTACACGGAGGTGGAGACCCCCACCCTGCAGATGATTGCCGGCGGTGCCTCTGCCCGTCCGTTCATCACCCATTTCAATGCCCTTGATCAAGATATGTATATGCGTATCGCCACCGAGCTCTACCTCAAACGCCTCATCGTGGGCGGCTTCGAAGGGGTGTATGAGATCGGTAAGAATTTCCGCAACGAGGGAATGGACCGCAACCACAACCCCGAGTTCACCTGTATGGAGCTCTATGTGCAATACAAAGATTACAACTGGATGATGGCATTCACCGAGAAACTCTTAGAGACGGTGTGCATCGCCGTGAACGGCAAGCCCGAACGAGAGATTGACGGGAACATCGTGTCGTTCAAGGCTCCCTACCGCCGTCTGCCTATCCTCGATGCCATCAAGGAGAAGACAGGCTTCGACTGCAACGGCAAGACCGAAGAGGAGATCCGCGCCTTCTGCTTAGAGAAAGGGATGGAAGTGGATGAGACCATGGGCAAGGGCAAACTCATCGATGAACTCTTCGGAGAGTTCTGCGAGGGCACCTTTATCCAGCCTACCTTCATCACCGACTACCCCGTGGAGATGTCACCACTCACCAAGATGCACCGTTCGAAGCCCGGACTGACAGAACGCTTCGAACTGATGGTAAACGGTAAGGAGCTTGCCAATGCCTACTCCGAGCTGAACGACCCCATCGATCAAGAGGAGCGTTTCGTGGAGCAGATGCGACTGGCCGACAAGGGTGACGATGAAGCGATGATCATCGATCAGGACTTCCTCCGCGCCCTGCAATATGGTATGCCTCCCACCAGTGGTATCGGCATCGGCATCGACCGTTTGGTGATGCTCATGACTGGCAAGACCTTCATCCAGGAGGTGCTGTTCTTCCCACAAATGAAACCTGAGAAGAAGATTCCGCAAAGCTCCGTGGCCGAATGGGCTGAGATCGGCGTCAGTGAGGAATGGGTTCCCGTGCTCCGCAAAGCCGGCTTCAACCTGATCAGCAATATCAAAGACGAGAAGGCACAGGGCTTACAGCAGAAGATCGGCGATATCGTGAAGAAGTATAAACTGGATATGCAGAAACCTTCTGTGGATGACATAGCGGCGTGGATTGAAAAGGCACAAGTATAAGGACTAAGGTCAAAGGTTGAAGGTCAAAGGTCGAAGGTCGAAATGTACGAATGCGGTAACATAGCCATCATTGGCGGCGGAAGCTGGGCTACCGCCATTGCCAAGATTGTGGTGGGGCACACCCACCACATCGGGTGGTACATGCGCCGCGACGACCGTATCGAGGACTTCCGACGGTTAGGGCATAACCCCGCCTATCTGATGAGCGTGCACTTTGACATCAACGAGATTGATTTCTCCAGCGATATCAACAAGATTGTGCAAAACTACGACACGCTGGTATTCGTCACACCATCTCCCTACCTGAAGAACCACCTCAAGAAACTCAAGACACGCATCCGAGACAAGTTCGTCATCACCGCCATCAAAGGCATCGTGCCCGATGAGAACTTGGTATGTTCGGAATATTTCCATCAGGTGTATGACGTTCCTTACGGCAACCTCGCCTGCATCGGCGGACCGTCGCATGCAGAGGAGGTGGCTCTGGAAAGACTCTCCTACCTCACCATCGGATGCTCCGACCGTGAGAAGGCGCAGGGCTTTGCCGACTTGATCGCCAGTGAGTATATCAAGACAAAGACGTCCACCGATGTCATTGGCATCGAATATTCATCGGTATTGAAGAACGTCTATGCCATCGCCGCCGGTATCTGCAGCGGACTGAAATATGGCGACAACTTCCAAAGCGTGCTGATGTCGAATGCCGTACAGGAAATGAACAGGTTCCTGAACACCGTGCACCCCATCGAACGCAACATCAACGACTCGGTATATATGGGCGACCTGCTCGTGACGGGCTATTCCAACTTCTCACGAAACCGCACCTTCGGCACAATGATCGGAAAGGGCTACTCGGTGAAGTCGGCACAGATCGAGATGGAGATGATCGCCGAAGGCTACTTCGGTACGAAGTGCATGAAGGAAATCAACCGGCACATGCATGTCAATATGCCTATCCTCGATGCGGTGTATAACATCCTATACGAACGCATCTCCCCACAGATAGAGATCAAACTACTTACCGACTCCTTCCGGTAATAAGACATCACCTCAGGAGACTATTTTCAACAGTATATACATTAATCAAACTAAAAACAAATGAAGAATATCTCATTAGACATCACAAAGGCCGCATGCTTCCTTCAGGAAGGAGCGGTAAAGGCTTTCGAACCGAAAGTAAAAGCAGCTCAGGAGGCTTTAGAGAACGGCACATGCCCTGGTAACGATTTCTTAGGCTGGCTCCATCTGCCATCCAGTATCTCACGTGAGTTCCTGCAGGAAGTGCAAGACTGTGCCACCGTGCTCCGCGAAAACTGCGAGGCTGTGGTAGTGGCAGGTATCGGTGGTAGCTACCTCGGTGCGCGCGCCGTGATCGAAGCACTCGGCAACTCCTTTGCCTGGCTGGTGGCCGACAAGAAGAACCCCACCATCCTCTTTGCCGGAAACAACATCGGCGAGGACTATCTCTCTGAACTGACCGAATATTTGAAGGATAAGAAGTTTGGTGTCATCAATATCTCAAAGAGTGGTACCACCACCGAGACTGCCCTTACCTTCCGTCTGCTGAAGAAGCAGTGCGAGGAGCAGCGCGGCAAGGAAGAGGCCAGAAAGGTGATCGTGGCTGTCACCGATGCGAAGAAAGGTGCCGCCCGCACATGTGCCGACAAAGAGGGTTACAAGAGCTTCATCATCCCCGACAACGTGGGTGGTCGCTTCTCTGTGCTCACTCCGGTGGGCCTGCTCCCCATCGCATGCGCCGGCTTCGACATCGTGAAATTGGTGGAAGGTGCACAGGAGATGGAGAAAGCCTGTGGCAAGGATGTTCCCTTCGAGGAGAACCTCGCTGCACAATACGCTGCCGTCCGTAACGGTCTCTACCAGAACGGAAAGAAGATCGAGATCATGGTGAACTACCAGCCGAAGCTCCACTTCATGAGCGAGTGGTGGAAACAGCTCTATGGTGAGAGCGAAGGGAAGGACAAGAAAGGTATCTTCCCCGCCAGTGTGGATTTCACCACCGACCTGCACTCCATGGGACAGTGGATCCAGGATGGTGAGCGTACCATCTTCGAGACCGTCATCAGCATCGAGGAGCCGAACCGCAAACTGCTCTTCCCCAGTGATGAGGAGAACCTCGACGGTCTGAACTTCCTCGCTGGAAAGCGCGTGGATGAAGTGAACAAAATGGCAGAGTTAGGAACACGTCTGGCTCATGTCGATGGTGGAGTGCCCAACATCCGCATCAGCGTGCCTCAGCTGAACGAATATTACATCGGACAGCTCATCTACTTCTTCGAGATTGCCTGCGGCATCAGTGGAAACGTACTGGGTGTGAACCCGTTCAACCAGCCTGGCGTGGAGGCTTACAAGAAGAACATGTTCGCGCTGCTCGACAAGCCTGGCTACGAGGCCGACTCCAAAGCCATCAAGGAACGGCTTGCTAAAGAGGCCTAGCCCAACCAGTACACCAATGTACAACTGGCAAAATAGTGCAACCTGCATATAATGAATAATCTAAAAGAATATCTTTCAAGAACTGGCTTTGGGGCATTCCACCCCAAAGCCGTTCTCTTCGATATGGACGGCGTACTCATCAATAGTATGCCCAACCATGCCGTGGCCTGGCAACGCTCAATGGCCACCTTCGGCATCCACATGACCGCTGAGGATGCCTATGCCACCGAAGGGGCTCGTGGCATCGATACCATCCGGAACATGGTGCTGGAACAACAGGGGAAAACAATCTCTTTGGAAGAAGCACAGCGGATGTACGATGTGAAGACCCGCATCTTCGGCGAACTGCCCAAAGCAGAGGTGATGCCTGGGGCATATCCATTGATGGAGAAACTGCAACGTGACGGCTTGCTCATCGCCGTGGTAACAGGAAGCGGACAGCGACCTCTCATCCAGCGGCTCTCCACCGACTTCCACCCTTTCGTTAGCGAAGAACGCATCATCACGGCATACGATGTAAAAAAAGGGAAGCCTGCTCCCGATCCCTATTTAGCCGGTATGGCGAAATGCGGAACAGAGCCATGGGAAACGATTGTCGTTGAGAATGCACCGTTGGGTATTCAGGCAGGAGTAGCCGCCCAGTGCTTCACTATCGGCGTGAATACAGGACCGCTACCCGATGAACAACTCTGGCAGGCTGGTGCCGACCTTGTCCTCCCCTCCATCATTGCCCTTTGCGATCTTTGGGACAGTCTTTTCGAAATAACGTTATAGTGTTATTTCATTTCGCGGTTTCGATTTCGATTATCGTTATTTCGTTATTTCGATATAACGTTATATCGATATATCGTTATAACGATTATCCCCAAAAATCAAAAGAATCAAGGCTGGCTTCCAATCTCCCCCGATCCGAAGCAGCGGTGATGATCTTGATCATACACCACACAGAACTGCCCCGGTGCCACACCATGAATGGGATGTTCGGAATGCACCAGATATTGTTTCTCCCCCACTTTCTCCAAGACAGCAGGATGGTAATCGGGGGTATGGCGAATCTTGAAAGTAACACGCTCCGAGTCGATGGGAGCCGTGAGCAGATGGAAGTCATGAATCATGAAATCTTTCTTATAGGCATCCTGCGGATCATATCCATGACTCACATAAAGGATATTCCGAGGCACATCCTTCTTGATGACGAACCACGGTCCTTCACCGAATCCTAACCCTTTACGCTGTCCGATGGTATGGAACCACAAGCCTTTATGCTCACCGATACGGCGCCCCGTTTCCAGTTCTATCACATCACCCGGATTCTCCCCAAGATAACGTCTGACATATTCGTTATAGCTGATCTTCCCCAAGAAGCAGATGCCCTGCGAATCCTTGCGCTTGGCATTCACTAAATGTTCCCGTTCTGCAATCTCACGCACCTCTTCCTTCATATAATGTCCAATGGGAAACAGTGCCTTGCGCAGCTGCCAGTCGTAGATCTGTGCTAAGAAGTCTGTCTGGTCTTTCACGGGATCAGGACTGGTAGTGAGCCATTTCATCCCGTCGATCCACTCCGTCTGTGCATAGTGTCCTGTGGCAATCAAATCGTATTCCTGACCTCTCTTCTCATCGAAGGCGCCGAACTTCACCAAACGGTTACACATCACATCGGGGTTAGGTGTAAAGCCTGCCTTCACCTTCTCCATGGTGTAGCGTGTCACACGATCCCAGTATTCGCGATGACAGTCAACCACCTCCAGCCTACACCCATACTTATGTGCCACGGCAGTGGCCATTTCCAGATCTTCCTCCGACGAGCAGTCCCATTCCTCCTTTCCCCCGGCGCCAGACTGATCCTCCTCGGGTCCGATATGGATATAGAAACAGTCGGGATGCAGTCCTAACCGTGCGAACTCATAGACCACCACCGAACTGTCCACGCCACCCGACAGCAGAACGGCAATGCGTTTGTCTTTTATCTCTTCGATATTCATGTTGCAAAGATACGGCAAAAAATCCATTACACGCTGTTTGACACAGTATAATGATGTTAAACAACCCTAAAAAGGAGTGACAGACGGAGTAACATTCAGCGAAAAGCCATATCTTTGCACCCGTAACACTTTAAAACAGAAAGATTATGATTGGAGCAATTATCGTAGGTATCATTGCCGGTTTCCTGGCAGGTAAGATTATGCGTGGCGGCGGTTTCGGACTACTGTTGAACCTGTTATTAGGTATTGTCGGCGGTGCCGTCGGCGGCTGGGTATTCGGTCTGTTAGGCATCAACTGGAGCAACGGCTGGATTGGTGAGATCGGCACAGGTGTAGTAGGCGCCATCATCGTTTTATATGTCGCTTCTTTATTCAAGAAATAACCACCTACCGACAGGTTCCCTATTTCTTCCCTAAGAACCTACTGTCCAGATAGGCTGCGAACGCATCCTTGTAGTTCTCGCCTATGGGCAGGTAGGTGTCGGCATCCATGATCACACGGTTCTTGTTCACCTCCCTGATCTTGGCGAGGTTCACGATATAACTGCGGTGGATGCGCATAAAAGCGGATGCGGGGAGCCGCTCTTCCAACTTCTTCATGCTGAGTAGTACCACCAAAGGTTTCTGCCCATCCAAGAAGATCTTCACATACTCGCTCATCCCCTCCACATAACGGATCTCCGAGATACTCACACGCACCACTTTATAGTCGGTCTTCAGGAACAGGGTGTCATCCTCCTCAGCAGCAGAAGCTGTTGGAGCAGGGGTTCGCTCCTCTAACCGTGTCTTCACCTTCATCGCTGCCCGTTGGAAATCCTGCAGGCCGAAAGGCTTGAGCAGATAATCCACGGCATCCACCTTGTATCCCTCAACGGCATATTCGCTGTAGGCGGTGGTAAACACCACTAAGGGTGGCATGACTAACGATTTCACGAAGTCCATGCCGTTCAAGTCGGGCATGTTGATATCCACGAAGATGGCATCAATCACCTCCCGCTCCAATACCTTCATGGCATCCGCAGCACTCTGGCATGCTTCCACCAGTTCGAGGAAAGGAACCTTCCCGATATAGGCCGTCAGCTGCTGCAGGGCTAACGGCTCATCGTCAATTGCCAATACTTTAATCATATTCATCCTTCTATTCTCTCCAACGGCAGTAACAGCATCACTTCATAGCTGTCTGCACCGTCTTCCAAATCTAAAGTAAAGTTTTTACCATATAACAACTCCAGTCTTTGTTTGACATTGGCGAGCCCCACCCCACCTTGTTTCTTCTCTTTGTTAGGTTCTGCCGTCTTGGTGTTCCGGCAGACGAATTTGAGACGCTCATGATCGATACCCACCTTGATATGAATCAGTGAATCCTGCTGATAGCTCACCCCATGCTTGAAAGCATTCTCCACAAACGTGATAAGCAGCAATGGGGGGATGCCCACATCGGGCAAGTGTTCGGGAGCCTCCACCTCGATCTTCACCTTGTCGGTATAGCGTATGCGCATCAAGTCGATATAGTTGTTCATGAACGCGATCTCCCGCTGCAACGGGATGATACTCTTGTCACCTTCGTAGAGCACGTATCGCATGATCTTCGAGAGGATGAGAATGGTCTCCTTCGACTTCTCCGGATCGATATCCACCAGAGCATGGATATTGTTCAGCGTGTTCATGAAGAAGTGTGGGTTGATCTGGTATTTCAGGTAAGCGAGCTGTTGCTCCAGACTTTTCTTCTCCAGCTCACGCATCTCCTTGGCATCCTCATCAGCCTTGAAGTAGAGCTTGATACCGAGGTTCATGCCTACCATCAGCAGAAGCACCAGTACCGAGAACACCTCCACCAGTCCAAAGGGACCCATCGGACCATGACGGCCATCTGGCGGCATTTCACCCTCTGGGTGGTGCCTGTCGCCCGGTGGCTTCATTCCATCGGGCGGTGCCTCCGGAGGCATCATTCCTCTCATCGTGGTATCGTTGTCTAACAGCACGACATCATCGTAAGGTGACCTCTCAGGCAGCATCTCCCTGTGGGGAGGACCGCCATGCGGCTGTCTGACCTCCATCACACCGCCGGATGACTGACACTGATACACGATAAAGGCAACGGCCATCACTCCAACGAACGAGAAATACAGCACCTTCTTATGCTGACGGATGAGCAAGGGGGCAAGAAGGTAGTTGTGGATCAGGAAGAGGAACAGATAGATGGCATAGATGCGCCACACACTCAGCACCTCGTGCCAGGGGAATCCCCCGTGCCCGAGTTGCTGTGCCCTTACATACTCGGTGACCATCGGCACGATGAACAGCAACAGCCACAGTGCGACATACACCAAGTTCTCTTTCCAATCGCGTTTCGTTATTTTCATTTTCATTCCTCTCTCCTCTTTATTCTTTCCTCTTTCCTCTCTATTCTCTCCTCTCTCCTCTCTCCTCTCTCCTCTTTATATATATAACGGATGAATTCCAAATTATTGTGCCATACACGTCTTTTTCGTTGCCATGCCAGCAGCCACACACAGACATTACCAGCCGCCAGGACGACCACCGCCTCCGCCCATGCCACCGGGAAACCCACCGCCAGCACCTCCCATCATACCCCCCGACGTAGTTGTTGAGGTGGAGAAGGTGCCCAGTGCGGTCTCGCCGCTTACCGTAGCTCCAGCAATATATCCATAGAATTCATCATAACCTGAGGCAGAGGTAGCCGTACTGAGTGTATAGGTACTGCCCGACGAGAACTTCGGACTGCTCATCTGCAATGTAGCACCGCTGTAGGAACGAGGTACCTTAAAGGCGAAGAGGTTGTTTCCGCTGCTATCCTTCACGGTGAGGAAGGCACCATTCGACACGCTCACCCCACTGATCACCGTTTTCTGCTGGGAGCCGGAGACAGCCTCTGCACCACCACCGATGCCAATCACCGTACCTCCGTTGATGCTCAGTGTCTTCCCCTCGGCGGCATCGATACCCTCCTCTGGCGATGTTGTGCCACAGGCAATGACGAGTCCGCCATTGATTGTGAGGTTTCCATTAGCATCCAGGCCGTCATTGCCTGTGGAGTAACAGAAGAGATAACCGCCATTGATCACCATATCGTTAGCAGAGTTGATGGCATCATCCGAGCTGTAGGCAGCCATACTACCTGCATTCATGGTGAGCGTGCTCTTCGTCTCGATAGCCTCATGGGCAGCAGCACGTGCCATGATCTGTCCTCCTTCCACCAAGAGGTCACCATCCACCTTGATGGCCTTTGCTGATACACCACTGTCACCACCAGTGCGATCGACGAGGTTGTTACCTGCCGCAATGGCATTGATCACACCGCCGCTCACCGTCATAGTCTGATCCACCTTGATGCCCTTACCGCCAATACCGGTACTCTTCACATGGATCTCACCGCCCGTCACCACCATCACAGAGTCGGTGTTGATACCCGAGCAGCCTTTATACTCCATGTCTTCTGAGTCGTATTCCGTACCGCCGGAGGTGATGGCAGTCACCCTACCCCCCTCGATCTGTACGATACCATCTGTCTTGATGCCCTTGGCGGCATCTGCCGTCACCTCCACATTCACCACACCACCGCGAATGATCACGCCGTCGTTACTCTTGATGCCATTGCTGGCCGTTGACTTCACGTATATATTCGTATTCGGACGAATGAAAACATAGTCATCACTCACGATACCGTTCTTCCCCACGGCATATACCAGCAGCTTACCCTTACCGCTGAAAGCCAGCTTACCCTCACTGAACAGCGTACCTTTCTGGTCCTCACCATCCACCATGGTATAGGTGCTCCCATCCGTCAGCGTATTCTCCGTACCATCGTTCACCACCACATAGCACCGTTTACCCTGGTTGTTGATGGCCGCTCCCGCAGGGTTCGTGAGGGTTACACCATTCAGGATCAGTTCGAACTTCTTCTCACTGTAGATCTTGAACGAGCCGTCGGTGGTGGATCCACTGAGCTCATAGGCAACATTCTTCACGGTGGAGTTCACCGTGACATGAGCGCCTTGTGTGGATACCGTCACCCCATCCACCTCGCCTGCTACCGTCGCGGAATTACCGTTGAAGGCAATCTGGAGGGTGGCAGTCGGTGTGTACGTCTCCACATAGTCCTCATAATAGGTGTCACTGCTCGATGGCAGAGTCTCCGTTTCATTCAGCGACGCGGTATTGATCGCCACATCGAATGTGGCTAACGATCCCGTCAGTGCCGATCCCGTGGTAGCATTACCGCCAGAAACGGTACTACCCGACATCGTCTGTTGGTTGTTTACATCACCATATTCATCCCAGCCATCATCGGTAGTGCAGGAAACAACCATTCCCGCAACCATCATCAATAAATAATTTAGCTTCTTCATATTCATTCCTTTCTTCATTCTATTTTGATGGGACAAAGGTACGACAAAGCAAAGAAAGGCACAAATCCATTCAACGAACACCCCGTTCCGTTCAGCGAATCCAGTACCGATCGCACACAGAGATCATATTTCACACTGAAAAGCTATTTTTTTCACACAGATAGCACAGATAGCACAGAATTGAAAATCGGAGCCATGGGGGAAGCCAAATTCATCAGCCTATGCGTCTGATGATCCTTAGGAGCCACCCCCAAGGGGTGTGTCAAAAAGAATTGTTGGTCGCCCTTTGGGCGAGAATTGAAAATCGCCGCTTTAGGGGAAGGCAAATCGAACAAAATCTAAACAAATCCAACAAATTAAATACAGGAAGCCGATGTGATAGATTTTGTTAAGATTTTGGAAGATTTCTGCGCGAAGCGCATTCCCCCAATCTGCTGAATCCGCTAAATCCGCATGCCCAAAAAATGAACTGGATTCATTGGAGATTAAAGTCATGCGGATATATTAAAGGTTATTGTTCGATTTTGAATTGATTTTGTTGGATTTCTCTGCGTAGCAGATCCACATGGCTTTAACTGAACACGAATCCCACGGATCGTCAGCCTATACGGCTGAAAATGTTTTTTTTGTCATGCGGATCTCACAGATCTTGCAGATTTTTAAAGTCCCGCAGAGATGGCAGAAAGAGCGGAAATTTAATCATTGGCAGGCCAATGATGAGAATCTGCTGAATCCGCTTAATCTGCATGCCCAATTGCAAACTGGATTCACAGAATTATAGGTCATACAGATCTTGCGGTGCCCCTCTTTACGGAGGGGTTAGGGGTGGCCAAAGCACATTTATTCACGGACCTCACTAACCATATCTGATTCCTTGTTAATGATCAGGTAAGCCATTTCTTCCAGAAACTCTTGAAGCCTAATAACAGAAACTTGAGGAAAAGGGATACTTTTAAGAACGTCAAAATGAGCATCATCACTAACGATATAGTCTGCACCAGAAACTATTGCACAATCCACAAACTTATTATCATCATAATCTTGTTCTATCAAATGGAAACGATACTGAGGATCGACAAAAACAGTATATGGACTATGAATAATCTCACTTATCACATTCTGTGCCACAGCAGGAGAAGCTTTCCTTCCGATTATCTCCTGATACTCACTTAAGATCTCGTTGCTCACACATAGTTTGTAAAGTCCTTTACGGAAAGCGTCCCACCCGATGAACTTTGCGCTTCTTCGTGAGAGCATCTGTATCAAACAATTGGTATCCAGTACAACAAGTCGTTTCATTATTGCTGATAAGGCGTGCGATCATGAGCTGTTTCCAGTTCCTTTAATGTATCCTCATTCCATTCACCACTTTCCCACAAACGGTTCATTTCCGCATCAACACGGCGGGCAAAGAACTCGGAAATTGCTTTTTTCAAAGCAAATAAATCCTCTTCGCTGTTAAGAACCGATACAGCTCTCAACAGTTCTAATTGCGCAGAATTGAAAACAGGTTTTCCCATAATTCTCATTGTTACTTTTTGCAAAAGTACACTTTTCAAGCGAAACGAACAAATAAAATGGAGGAAATCTTTCCTTCTTCTCAGTTAACTTATTACTATTGCCTAAGGATTTCAGGATAATAGGATTTCCCCTTCCCTCACGATGCCGAGGGTGTGTCAAAATGTTTTTTAGTCGCCCTTTGGGCGAGAATTGAAAATCGCCGCTTTAGGGGAAGGCAAATCTTACAAAATCAAAACAAATCTAACATATAAAATGTTGAAACACAAAGTGATAGATTTTGTTAAGATTTGGAGGATTTCTGCGCAAAGCGCACTCTCCCAATTATGACACACCCTCGTGGCCGTACAGGTAATATTCGTGAGATTCGTGCAATTCGTGTTCCCTTACCCCCTAGTCGTACAGGCTAATTATCCGTGTGATCCGCGTCATCCGTGTTCCATAAACTTCATGCGGATCACACAGATCCTGCGAATAACCATTGGTTGTTAACTATTCTGTATCCTTCGCATCCTCTGAAGTTAGTAAATAATCCGAGATTTGAGTTAAAATGATTGAAAAAGCAGATCATTTTGTTGCGTATTTAAGAAACAAATAGTACATTTGCACAAAATTTTGTTAATCATGGAATCATTAATACAATTTGAAGTAGTATTCATGCAGGAGGCAAGCGTATTCCTAAAGGACTTACAGCCCCAAGCAAGAAAGAAGATTTATTATAACATTGCTAAGGTGGCGAATGGTTTGAAGGATAGTGATTTGTTCAAAAAAACGGATGGTGCATCTGACCTTTGGGAGTTTCGTACACTCTACGATGGCATTCAGTACCGACTATTGGCATTTTGGGACGAGCAAGAGAAACGTCTGGTAGTAGCAACTCATGGATTCGTCAAGAAAACGTGGAAAATACCTAAAAAAGAGATTGTTCGTGCCGAAGCTTTAAGAAAGAAGTATTATGAATCAAAATAAAAAGAACATGGAAAAGATAAAGTTATATACAATGAACGAACTCCTTGACAGAGATCTCGGCCTCATCGGGACTCCTGAACGGGATAAGTTTGAACAAGATTTAGCTGACGAGCTCCAGGCGTATCGTGTGGGCGAAGCCATCAAGAAAGCTCGCAAAGCTCAGAAGCTGACTCAGGCAGAACTTGGTGAGCGTATGGGGGTACAACGGTCACAGGTTTGTAGACTCGAAAGTGGCAAGAGCATCACCCTTGCTTCCATGATGCGAGCCTTTAGGGCATTGGGAGTGCAGGTGGCTCTCGATATGAAAGGGGTTGGCAGACTGGTGCTCTGATTCAAGACATTGGAGCACCTACAATCATTATTTTGATTATTTGTACGGATGGCCTCGATTTTTTATTGGCCATCGATAGTCCCGTGATTTTCGTGAGATTCGTGCAATTCGTGTTCCCTTACCCAGCCGTTCAGGCTAATTATATCCGTGTGATCCGCGTCATCCGTGTTCAATAAACTTCATGCGGATCACACAGATCATTGAATCCTGAAATCCTTAGAATTCAGATGTAAATTCGTCTAATTAGTCTAATTCGTAGAGTGCAAGGCCCTTGCACAACTTGTGCAGAGCCTTTGCACAACTTGTGCAACCTATCTGCACACTTTGTGCAACGCATCTGCACTAACTCATGGAGCCATTGCTCAAATAATTAAACACGAAGACACGAAGAAACGTTCCCAAGATTTTTGATCATTTATTTGGCTCTGGACGATTTTATTTGTATCTTTGCCACCGATAACATATTGTTTAACTCTTATTTCTCATGCTATGAGTAAATACATCAATCCGTTTACTGATGTCGGATTCAAAAAAATCTTTGGGGTGGTGGGATGCCCGCTTTGCGGGCAGAAATCCTACAAAATCGAACCAAAATCGAACAATAATAATCATATACGATGACGCTGATAGAAGAACATAACAAGAAATATGACTTTTTCCGCGTTGTCACAGGAGAGGCGATGAAAGTTCACAGTAAGTTCCATGGTGGCTTGCTTGAATCTGTTTATGAGTCAGCATTGACACATCTGCCATACGGCATGCTCATCAATTTCAGTCCTGACGGTCTGTATTCTGAGTGGTATCGCAGAAACGAGCGGACAGAAGAAATCGACAGAGTGAGGCTGCTTTGATATAATGCATGAAAGATTTTGTTTGGATTTTGTAAGATTTCTCGCCGTAGGCGATCAAGAAAGAAAAAGAATATGGAGAAGCTGAATAGATATCCTTTCGAGATCAAGGACAAGGTCTTCAAGAAGCTGATCGAGACCTGTGATGTCGCCTCATGGAGCCGTGAGGAGCGCATCAAGTACGACCGTGCCCTGAAACGTTACCGCGATACGATTGCCGTGATGGAGGGGCAGAAACTGGAAGGGCTCAAGCAAGGCATTAAGCAGGGACGCGCTGAAGGAATTCAAGTTGTTGCCCGTAATCTGAAGAACTCTGGAATCCCCATTGATGTGATTGCCCAAAACACGGGTTTAACCGTTGAAGAGATCAACAACCTATAACCATTAAAGAGAGGAGCAATCCTCTCTTTTTTCGCGAATAATCTCACAGGTATCTTCATACACTTTGATTTGATTGATGTAACACAGAGATGTGGTTTTTAATCTCACACAGATAGCACAAATACCACAGATTATTATCTGCCTGTACGGCTGGGGGAGTTTTTGAACACGAATTGCACGAATCAACACGAATACAGCCTGTACGGCTGTGAAAAAGCATGAAGTTTATTGAACACGGATTGCACGAATCGCACGGATAATCATTGGCAGGCCAATGATAAGAATCTGCTGAATCTGCTTAATCTGCATGCCCAATTGCAAACAGGATTTATAGAATTAGAGGTCATGCGGATCTTGCAGATCTTGCGGTGCCCCTCCTTATGGAGGGGTTAGGGGTGGCCGTGTAGGTAATATTCGTGCAATTTGTGGGATTCGTGTTCAATAAGCTCCATGCGGATCACACAGATCCAGCGGATATATGGCACACAGAGATATGGTTATTTGTGTCACACAGATACCACAGAAATCACAGATATTTTTCAGCCTGTACGGGTTGGGGAAAAGAACACGAACCGAAGGTCTTTCAAAGCAGAGCGGAGATAAATCCCACGAATCACACGAATATAGCCTGTACGGCTGTGAAACTGCATGAAGTTTATTGAACACGGATTGCACGAATCGCACGGATAATCATTGGCAGGCCAATGAAGAGAATCTGCTTAATCTGCTTAATCTGCATGCCCAATTGCAAACTGGATTCACAGAATTAGTGGTCATGCAGATCTTGCAGATCTTGCAGTACCCCTCCTTATGGAGGGGTTAGGGGTGGCCTAAGTTATCTGCCCTTCCCCCCAGCCGTACAGGCTATGTCCGTGGAATTCGTGCAATCCGTGTTCCTCTCCCCTAGCCGTATAGGCTATATCCGTGTGATTCGTGTCATCCGTGTTCAATAGAATTCATACAAGGTTTCACAGCCGTACAGGCTCATTCGTGCAATTCGTGGGATTTATCTCCGCTCTGCTTTGAAAGACCTTCGGTTCGTGTTCCTTTACCCTTTAGCCGTATAGGCTAAAAATAATTGGCTTCCCCCATGGCGCCGATTTTCAATTCTGTGCTTTCTGTGCTATCTGTGTGACCTTACTCCCCAGCCGTACAGGCTGATAAGGTTTCTGCCCTTTCTGCTATATCAGCGGGACAAAAAATATCAATAGGCTCTTACCCAAGCCGTACAGGCTATATTCGTGTGATTCGTGCAATTCGTGTTCCCTTATCCCTTAGCCGTACAGGCTAAAAGATCTATCTGGCATCTGTGTAACTCCATATTTATCCTCTGAGAGAGATCTAAGGCATTCGTCCAATTCGTCTAATTCGTAGAGAAAAAAACAGGGACCGTCATCACGACGACCCCTGCTTCCCATAAAAACTATTTGCTTCTATTACTAACATTACAAATGAAAAGCTATTTACCTAAAACTTGGTCAAATACTTTTTCTATTTTACATCAACTATTCTATTCTTATCTTTTACTCGCCCCAGAGATCGTATGCGTTGCTGCCTGCATCCTGATCGCTCCAGGTATCACCGAAGGAGTCATCAAACACGATGTCGGAGTTCTCCTTGGCATCACCATCGTTGGTCCATTTGGACCAACCTCCTGGTTGCGGTTTAGGCTTATCCAAAATTGAACCAAGAAGTTTTAAGTTCACCACCTCAGCAGAGGGCTTCTTATATTGCTTTTTCATTGCTATATTCCTTTCTTCTTTAAGTCAATCCATAGTTACTTTACTAACACTTTCTTCCCGTTCACGATGTAAAGACCGCTTGAAGAGGGCCTACCATTCAGTTTTTGACCATTCAGGTTATACCACTCGGCGTTATTCTCGTTGACATTCTCATTTGAAGAAACATTGTCAATGACCGTTGCGATACCTTGGCTACTGAATAGTTCGTCATCGAAGACGATAGAGAATACCTTCGCAAAAGAAGCATTTGTTGGCTTAACTTTCGCCGTGAGCAGTTGCAGGTACGCCTTGTTGGTTCCAAGTGAAGCGCTTGTACCAGCGCGATAGAATGCTTCCGGGCCTTCATGCGTGCCGTCTTTATCAGAATATTTGTAGTTCAGCAGATAGTTGGCATAGGAAACACCATTAATTATTTCCTCCTGAGGAATTAAGCCGCCTTGATAACAAGATCTGAGATGGTTCTTGCCGCCTTCTGTATCAAGGATGGTCTTCTTTGAATCGGCATCAGGATCGTCGTGCATATCAGGCACAAAGAGGTGGAAGCCGCCATCGAGAATGCTCACAGCTTTTGTTCCTTCTGTTGTTCCTTCTGGAATAACAGCATCATCGGTATTGTAGATGATGTATCCTCTATGGTCACCAGTAGTAGCGGCCTTACCCATCACGTTCTCCGTAGGAATCTCCGACAGCTTGATGGAAGGAATGTCGCCAGTCTTGTCTCCATAGACAACCTTGGTCACGGTGTAAGCCTTCAAGCCTGTACCGGTCATATAGCCCATCAGTTCGGGATCAATTACCACGTTGCGGCTTTCTGTAGCATAGCCCAACTTGTTTACCTTCTTGGGATCCTGAGAAATGGCAATTTTCTTGATGATCAGGTTATTGAACATGAGTTTCATGTCCTTACCCGTACCCTTTATTGCATAGATCTTATCTCCTGTTCCGTCAGTTGCAGTCCCCTCGTAGGTGAAGGAAGCATTTTCTAAGATATCACCGACTGCGGCATAAATAGGCTCATTGCCAACTTGCTTAGCCCTGACATAAACAGAAGCAATAGTACCAACCAGAGGAAGCGTAATAGTCCACTTTCCGCCAGTCAAGCAGAGACCCTCATCACAGATGCGAACACCACCATTGTAGTTTTTGTTAATATCGGGTTGTAATTTACCTTGATTATCTAAAGTTTCAGGAACTTTGATGCTGAGGAAATAAGTCTCGCCAAATGGCTGGACACCTGCATAGAGTTGACCACCAGACCACATACAGCCTCCGCCATAAGGCTCATTATTGATTTGCAAACCATAACCGGCAGGAATGTCGTCGTCTTCGTCTGCAGCATATTGCTTCCACTGCTCAACAGCTTTCACGTTCTCTCCAACAGAGTTGTTCATAAACTCAATATCATAGTTGCCGGTAACAGTTTTGGGTGCATAGTTACCCACTTTCGTGCGTTCGGCTTGGATGTAGGTGCTAACATAGCCCGTCAGATCTGTGAAGTCCCAAGTGTAGGGATAGTTTTTCTTCTCAAGATAGCCCACGGTGATATTCTGCAGTGCATAATCGGCCACGTATTCATTTCCCAACTCCAAGTCCTCAACACGCATTCTGAACATGCCATAATCACCTATTTTCGATTTATAAAAAACGTATAGCCCTTTATCATCTCCATTCTCGGAATAGAACAGATTCTCGGGGCCTGTGCTGACGTTTCCACTTGTATGAACCACTGTTGGCCTTCTCAGTCTCTCACCCTTACCACGATAGTGCAAAGCAATGGCACTCTTTGCAGGAGTTGTTGTGCGCCAATCATTAATGAAACTATAAGTATAGTCATCGTAAACCTCGTTGTTGTAAGTTAAGGTTTTTACTCGCGTGCAATCGACAGTTGCCTTCTTTATGCCCGTGTAGATTTCGATGGAGTAGAGCTTGGTCATCGAGCCACCAGTCATCGTGAATGTCATGTCGCCATCTTCTTTGGCAATGAAATTGTAAGCACCGCGATATTGCCATGCACCACCTTCACCTCTCCAAGGCGATCCACCTGCCTTGTAAGTCTTGGTAATATCATTTCCTATGGCATCGAGAGCGTTTGTAATATTGAAGAAGCAGGCTTCTTTACCACTTCCTTCACCGCTGCCCATAAAGATAAGCACGCGGTCGCCCTTCTTTAGCCCAGGGATGGTGAACGATCCGCCAGGCAGGATGCCTACATAGCGGTCAGGGTCTGTTTTGTTTGCGTCATCAAGTTCGTGGCTTACATCACGACCGAACTCGTTGTAAATACAGCTCTGGTTAGAAGAGGTGTTGAAAATCAAGCCTTCGGTATCCCAAATCATGTCGGCATTATCGCCTTCCATGTCGTAATTATTGAGGAATCGTGGATCGTGGGTCGTACCATTACTTGCTTTTACACGGTAGTTGAAAGTCCAGTCGCCTTTGGCGATTTCTTGTGACAACAAAGAATTAGAAACCTTGCTGGTGCCAAAAGGAGTTACAGTGGCTTCTTGCGAAGCTCTGTTGGTCCACTTTAATCCATTCAAAGACTTGTCAGAGAAGTTCCAAGTATGACCTTCACTTCTTACTGCACCCTCGGGTTTGTTGAAACTTGCGTCATAAGCAATTGTCAGTGCAAACACGGGAGTTGCATCATTGTCCTTGTCACCGACCTTGATAAGGACGGTTCCACCAGGGTTAGTTCCGGCTTTATACGAGATACTCGTCACTTTCAGAACACCACCTTCGATAGCAACAGTACAAGACTGAATGTTATCAGACTTCTTCTTAACGCAAACGTCGGAATAACCATATACAGTAGCCAGGTTACCCAACTCAGGCTCATTGGAAATAGTTGCGCCATTCTTCACCCACTTAGCAAGCGGATATACATATTTACTAGGCTTAAAGGTGACATCAATCAGCTCGGCAACACCGCAATAGTAATTCGATAAGTTACCTGTGTTGGTACCGCTTTGCCACCATCCATAGATATAATAGGTCTGGCCTGCAGTTACCTCTATATTTTGGAAGGTTAGGTCAGCACCATTGTTCTTGTTCTGGGTTGATATTTGCTGCGGAGAATTTCCGTTCTGCTGCATCAGATAATAAGGACACTCAACATTACTGGTCTTCTCGTTCGGTGTACCAAATTGGTCAGAAGCGGCATTACCTTCAATGCCGTAATTAATGTAGGAGATGCTATTTGCTTTGAACCTGACAGTCATTGTTCCTGAAACTTCTGGGACAAACCTATAGTACGTTCCAGTCACTGGGAGTCCGTCCCCTACATTGATACTTCCCCATGTGCCATGTCTTGCCATCTTAAAGTGGCTTTGGTCATAGACAAAGGAAACAGGGCCTTTGTCGGACATCACCACTTCTGCATGATGAGTTTCATCCTCGTTGCCAACATATACGTGCAATCCACCGGGAACGATGTGGTGTTTGGCTTCCAATTGTCCTGTAGTATCAAAATAAGAGGTGTTGCCATCGCTTGGGGTATTACCATATCTGTCCACCATTCTAGCCTGATGGTCACCATAGATTGTTATCTTAAAAATCCTTGAGCCATCAGCGAGGCCGATATCTAAGTGACCGTCTTCGGTTACAGTGTATGCATAAGTTATATATGAATTGGTTTGGAGGTTGTTGTCATAACTGGTGGATTTTGCATCTAAGGACATTCCGTTAGCGATATTCACGTCTTGCCCATTGAAATCACCGTCGTTATCTATATCCTTAAAAGCTGGGCAGCCATTGTATCCGCCATTTTGTCCTGCGCTGGAGAACGTGGCCTGTCCCGCGTACTGAATAACGACACGGTCACCTTCCTTCAGGTTACAGATACTGAGGTTATGCCAAGAATATTGTGATTTCAGACCATGGTCATTAAACACCCAGTTATAAGTTCCACCATCACTTGTTGTGCTGATGGCAATTCTATTGTTGAGCGCCATACCACCCTGAAGGTTAGTGATATATTTGGCTGTGCGGCCATTCAAGTTAAAATCCGCATCGGAAGTGCCAAAGCTACCTGTCACATTATACAAATCGTAAATCTCAACGGCAGGGTCATAAGAATATGAGCCAGCATCGTCGTGCTGGATGGTAATGCTGTAAATCCATTGGGTTCCAGCAAGACTAATTCCCAAAGCACCTTTTGCTGTCATAGTAAATTTATTGCCATCGGCTGTTGCATTACCTGATGTTAAAGAAAAAGTTGTACTTCCATTTATCGTAACGACATCTCCTGCGTACAAATTGTTAATAACGAATGTACGATACTGGTTAACGCTAGCACCTGTTTGGCAAAGACCATAAGTGGTACCACTGCTACTAGATGCTGATCTCAAAATCAATCCGGTATTCTGAGATGCAAATCTACCAGGATTTTGCACATTACCAAGAGTTGAATAAACAGTACAAGGAACACCACCAACATTTATTGTTTCTGTTGAAAACTGTGTTGTCGTATTTCCATTTTGCACCGAAGCAGCGAAATCGTACGTAGTAGTCACAATGTCAGCTTTCGCTCCTTGCGGCACCATCAGCAAAACTGCAAAAAGGGCAAGCATAGAGTATATGGATGATACTCTGCGATAATTAGAATTAATCCCTACTGAGTTGTAGTTAGCTCTTGATAGGAAAGTAAAAAGCTTTTTCATTTTGCTCTTGTTTTAATTTATTTAATTGTTTTATGTTATATTCAATTTTGTTCAAAGCCACCAATGGGCTATATCATTTGTCTTATGGGCAGATGCCTACTTATGAGTCAGTTACATTTCCGGGTGCAAAGGTATAGTATATATTAATAAGTGTATTTGTAACAAGTAACACGGAATTCGCATAGTGTCCCTCTCACAATTATGTTACATTATGCAAAGTTTATGAAAGGTTTGGTATTTCCGCAATAAACTTGTTCACACTCCACCGTTTGCATTTCAAGTGCAAAGGTAGTAAGATTCTTCCAAACCACAAAGGGTTTTCGCGATTATTTTTGTCTGATACCGCTCACGACATATAGCCGAAACAGGGTATTATCCCCACGAATGACTTGAATATAAGATGTATTTATCTGTTTGTTAAGACAAGTAAACAGACTGAAGGAGGGTACACAGAAATGATGCCAAATCACAGATATCAGAAATTCAGCTGGGGGAGTTTTTGAACACGAATTGCACGAATCACACGAATATAGCCTGTACGGCTGGGGGGAAGGGCAGATAACTTAGGCCACCCCTAGGGGGTGTGTCAAATTCTTTGTTGGTCGCCCTTTAGGCGAGAAATCGAACAAAATCTAAACAAATCTAACAAATAAAGTACTGAAAGTCAATGTGATAGATTATGTTATGATTTTGGATGATTTCTGCGCGAAGCGCATTCCCCCTATTATGACACACCCTCACTGCAAGATCTGCAAGATCTGCATGACCTCTAATTCTATAAATACTGTTTGCAATTGGGCATGCAGATTAAGCGGATTCAGCAGATTCTCATCATTGGCCTGCCAATGATTATAATTTCCGCTCTTTCTGCCATCTCTGCGGGACATTTTCCTATTCTAAGGATCTTAGGATTTTAGGATTTATTAGCCGTACAGGCTATATTCGTGTTGATTCGTGCAATTCGTGTTCAAAAACTCCCCCAGCCGTACAGGCAGATAAAAATCTGTGCTATCTGTGCTATCTGTGTGAGATTAGAAACCACATCTCTGTATGACACATCCGCTGAATCTGCGTGATCCGCATGATTTCATTATACGGACTCACTGCAAGAACGAAAAAAAAGCAAAATATTTGGAAGTTTCAAAATAATACCATACCTTTGTATTTCATAAAACATGAAACATAAAATATGAAAATTGAGAATCCTTTTTTTGAATACGGATATTTCGGTGCGGAATACTTCTGTGACCGAGAGCAAGAGACTCAAATGCTCATGGATGCTTTGAGAAATGGTAGCAATGTGACTTTGATGGCTCCTCGACGAATTGGGAAGACAGGACTGATTCATCATGTTTTTGAGCGGATGAAAGCAGAAGACAGACGAGTGCAGTGTTTCTATGTTGACATCTTCCCAACCAAGACATTCACTCAGATGACTCAATTTGTGGCCAATGCCATCTTGGGCAAACTTGATTCCCCGTCAAAAGCAATCAAAAGGAAATTGAACAACCTTATGGCCGCTTTACGACCAACCATGTCGCTTGATCCAATCAGCGGTATGCCTTCATTCAGCTTTACGGTCATGCCTGATCAAGCGCGAGAAACCCTTACTCAGGTATTCGAATACATGAAGGAGTCGGAACAGGCGTGCTATCTTGCCATTGATGAGTTCCAGCAAGTAAGCCGTTATAGCGAGATCGGAGCAGATGCTTTCATTCGTTCCATCATACAGTTTGTTCCAAATGTTCACCTCATTTTTTCAGGTAGTCAGCAGCATCTGTTATCCGATATGTTCATGTCGCCCAAGCATCCGTTCTTCAATAGCTCACAGATTATGACAATCAAGGAAATTGATGCCGAAAAATACAGAGATTTTGCCAACAGTTTCTTCAAGAAGCAGGGGCGTGAGATGCCTCAGGAAGTCTTTAGTTACTTATACAATATGGTAGATGGTCAGACGTGGTATGTTCAGAAAATACTCAATCGTCTCTATCGCATACCCCAGGAAACCTTTTGCAAGGAGGGAGTTGACAGGATCGTCGGCAGCATCATTGCTGAGCAGGAAATCAACTATCAAAGTAACTACAATCTGTTGACAGAGAATCAGGCTCTACTACTTACTGCCATAGCCCGTCAAGGCGCAGTTAACGCTCCGACCTCGCTTGACTTTATTCTCCGATATCATCTGCCTGCTCCAAGTAGTATCAAACTTGCATTAAAGTCATTACAGGAAAAGGAGTTCATCTATCAAACACCACAGGGGGAATACATTGTATATGACCGTTTCTTTGGTATGTGGCTGAAGAGGTTATAAGGATCACAGATAACATAGGCCGAAAAAAATCTGTGGTATCTGTGCTATCTGTGAGATAAAAAACTAAGAGTGCTATCGGTGTGAGATTAAAAAACACATCTCTGTGACATAAATATTTCTGTGGGAAGAAATTGCACAGAAAAAGGGAGCAGTATCATCACGACGCCACTCCCCCGCTGAATCTATAACAATTTTACTACAGTTCATACCTCTTCTACAGCCAGCATGAACATGATGCAAAGATATAAAACATTTCGCAAACGCTTTTCTTGTTGAGTTACAGGCTCTTTGCGTTTGGTAACTTGTATCACAAACTTTGTTTTGAGTTACATCAAAAGAGGAAAGTGTAAAAAAATAGAACAAAAAAGGTACTTTGTATGAAAATAATTTGTAACTTTGCAACAAGAAACAATTTTTACTACAACCCAATGAAGCATCTTTTTTTATCAGTCATGATGTTTTTCTCCGTGAGTGTGAGTGCACAGACGGGTAGGCTTTACACGACAAACGACAAGCTGTCGAGCAGTATCGTCAGTCAAGTGTTCCAAGACCAGAAGGGTCGTATCTGGATCACCACACTGAACGGTTTGAATGTCTATGACGGCTATACGTTCCGTACATTCAAGAAATCACATGGACTGGCCAACAACAGTGTAAACTGCATCATGCAGACCCGCAGGGGCACTATATATATAGGTATGTCGAACGCGCTGCAGCGTTATGTGCACAGCGACTTCGAAGATGTGCCCATGATCGACCGTACGGGAAAGAGGGTAGCTGCCTTCGTGAACAGTATCATCGAGTGCAGCAACGGCGACATCCTGATCTCCACTTCCGGCTACGGCATCTACAAGATGGATGATGACCACCTGAACGCACATCAGCTGGAAGGTCCGTATGCCGATATCAAATACTCCTACCGTCTGGCTCAGGACAGGAGTAATCGTATCTGGGTGCTGACGGAAGACAACGGTGTGTTCATGATCAACGGATCCAGTCGCAGTCAGTTCCTGAACAAAGGGGAGCTACGCCATCATTTCAGTGCCATCTGCATCGGTGAGAACGGTGCGGTGTTCTTAGGCAGTAACCACAGCGGACTGTACCGCTACACGCCCGTCAACAGCGAGGGTTTCCAGCAGATTCCTTCCACCACCGGACTGCATATTGCCACACTGACCTTGAGGAAAAACGGTGACCTGTTGTTAGGCTGCGACGGTCAGGGTGTGATGGAATACAATACAAAGACCGGTACGGTGACCCCTATCTCGTATGTGAGCACAGAGATCGACCTGAACAAGAGCAAGGCCGTGAGTGTGATGGAGGACAAGATCGGTAACCTGTGGATCGGATTGCTACAGAAAGGAGTGTTTATGCAGCCGCAGCGCCCCAACAGCTTCGGATACTTAGGCAGGAAGATGGGAACCAAGAACACGATCGGCGATGCCTGTGTGATGGCCGTGAAGAAGACTCGTGATGGTAGTTTGTGGGTGGCAGGAGACAACGACGGTCTGTATGCCATTGCCAGCGACCGTGTCAGCGTACGTCATTTCCGTCTGGAACAGCCGGGAGAGCCTCCTGTCACCGTACTGGGTATGGCTGAGGACAAATCAGGACGGCTCTGGGTAGGTACTTTCCGCAACGGCTGCGGATGGGTGGACAAGCAGACGGGTGCCTATCATCGTCATCCTGCCACGCTGACAGAGTCGGAGAGTGTGTTCGATATCGCCATCGATGACAACAACAACCTGTGGATCGGCAGCATGGGCAACGGCTTGAAACGCGTGAACCTCAACACGAACGAGGTGCGCACCTACCGTTCGCAGCTGCCATCGAACAGCGACAGCGTGAGCAACTGTCTGATCAACGACTATATCGCCCAGCTTCAGCTGTCACCCGACGGCAAACGTCTCTATGTGGGTACCTGCATCGGTCTGGCCTGCCTGGACATTAAGACGGGAAGCTGGACCAATACATTCCATAATAATGGCATCATCCGCGACATCCAGATCAATACCATCCAAGAAGACAAGAGAGGGCGCGTATGGGCCGGTACCAGCGAGGGCCTTTACAGCTTTGACCTGAAGAGTGGCAAGCTCGCACGCTACAGTAAGGCTGACGGTCTGGCCGATGAATATATCGCGGGTATTGAGATTGATCGCAAAGGGAACGTATGGGTGAGTACCGGACATGGTCTGAGTTGTCTGCATCCGGAGACTCTCAAGACCAGCAATTACTTCGTGGACGACGGTCTGCAGGACAATGAGTTCTCCGAAGGCGTGTCGTGCCGTGACGAAGAGGGGCATCTCATCTTCGGCGGTATGCAGGGTATCACCTGGTTCAATCCCATGGAGCTGCGCCCCCTGCAACGCCAGTTCTCGGTGAACATCACAGGTATGCGTATCAACGGTCAGGATGTGAGAGCAGGACATAAGTCGGGAAGCTACACCGTGACCGACAGCACCGTGATCAATGCCAGTCACTTCGAACTGGCCCATCAGGACAACTCTTTCTCGGTAAACCTCTCTACGCTGACATTCGACCGACCAGAGCACATCACCTATGAATACAGCATCAACGGGGAGCCATGGATCAGCATGCCCGCAGGAACCCATGAGCTGACATTCAGTCATCTGCCCTCTGGCACCTACCACTTCCGTGTGAAGGCAATCATCAGCAATACCGAGTCGGACATCAAGGAGTTCACCGTGGTGATCCATCCCGTGTGGTACCTCTCTATCTGGGCCAAGCTGTTCTACTTCCTGCTACTCGCCCTGGCTCTCTATGCCTATTTCAGCTACAGGCGCAAACAGGAACAAGACCACCTGCGCCTACAAGAGCATATCCATGCCGAGGAGATGAGCGAGGCCAAACTGCGCTTCTTCATGAATATCAGTCATGAGATCCGCACGCCGATGACGCTGATCCTCACACCGATCATGTCGCTCATCAAAGAAGATACCGATCCCCACCGACATGGAATCTACAAGACCATCCAGCGCAACTCTGAGCGTATCCTCCATCTGATCAACCAGATGATGGACCTGCGGAAGATTGAGAAGGGACAGATGATGATGCGTATGAGCGAAAACGATTTTGTTTCGTTCGTCAACGATGTCTATTCCTTGTTCGAAGTGCAGGCACGCAGCAAGAATATCGAGCTGAGCTATATACACGACTGCGATCACCTGCCTGTTTGGATAGACCGCCAGAACTTCGACAAGGTAGTGGTGAACCTGCTGTCGAATGCCTTTAAGTTCACCCCTGCAGGCGGAAAGGTGAGGATTTCTGTGGAACATGATGAACATGAGGCACGGCTCCGCATCAAAGATACCGGCGAAGGTATCCCTGCCGACAAGATACAGAAGGTGTTCGAACGCTTCTACCAGGCTACGACCTCTCCCGATGAGCGCAATGTGGGTACTGGCATCGGACTCGATCTGACACGCTCACTGGTGGAGCTGCACCATGGTACGATCAGCGTACAAAACAATACCGACGGTAAGGGCTGTGAGTTCACCGTGACCATCCCGTTAGGCAACGCCCACCTGAAGCCCGAGGAGATGATCCTGGAGGAAACAGCCGAGACGAACCTCCACGAACTGGACATGCTGGCAGATGTCCCAGAGAATCTGACACCCGACGAGGGCGTGCAGAACCGAAAAGACCTCTATGTGGTGGTGGTGGAAGACGATCAGGAGATTGCCGATTATCTGCGCACTGAACTGGAGCGTGACTATACCGTGAAGACCTTCCCCAACGGAAAGGAGGCACTGCCCGTGATCCTGACACAGATTCCCGATGTGGTGATCAGCGACATCATGATGCCTGAGATGGATGGAAACACCCTGTGCTCACGCATCAAGACAAATGTGAACACCAACCATATTCCCGTGGTGCTGCTCACCGCAAAAAACCGTGACGAAGACCGGCTGGTAGGACTGGAGACTGGTGCAGATGCCTATCTGGTGAAGCCGTTCAATATGGATATCCTGCGCCGCACTATCATCAACCTCACTGAGACGCGGAAGGTGATGCGGTATAAGTTCACCGGTAACGAGAGTCAGGAGGACAAGGTGGAGCAGGTGACGATGAAGTCACCCGACGAGAAACTGTTAGAGCGTGTGATGAATGTCATCAACCGCAATATCAGTAACTCCGATCTCAGCGTGGATATGATTGCCGACGAGGTGGGTATCAGTCGTGTACACCTGCATCGTAAGATGAAGGAGCTCACCAACCAGACGCCCCATGACTTCATCCGTAACCTCCGACTGAAACAGGCTGCCAACCTGCTGGCTAACCAGCATCAGAATGTGACGGAGGTGATGTATGCCTGCGGTTTCAGTAATGCAGCCTCGTTCTCCACCATCTTCAAGAAATTCTACGGAATGTCGCCAAGGGACTATATGAAGGAACACCTGAAGGAGAATTATTAAAGGGAGCCCACCCCAACCCTCCCGAAAAGGAAGCCCACCCCAACCCTCCCAAAGGGAGGGAGAAGGAAGAATGAAAACTGGACAGTGAATAAGATACTGCCATACAGGAGTAAGCATAAAGTTCAAAGATCAATGTTCAGAGATTAAAGAACAGTGCGCCAGCCGACAAAAAAGACAAGCCGCCCCTTTGATGGGGCGTGCTTACCTTTGTTTATAGTTCATAGTTCATAATTCATAGTTCATAATTCAATGATCAACGTACATTGCGTAAGCCGACAAAAAAAAACAAGCCGCCCCTTTGATGGGGCGAGCTTACCTTAGTGTAAGAGCGACGAGGAGGAAAGGCTACGGGTAGGCGAGCGAGCTCGGGAATGCGGTTGAGCCTTCCCATATAGGGGAAGGACGGGTTAGGGTGGATGTTTCTTTTGCCTCTTTTCTTTGCGCCAAAGAAAAGAGTGAATAAAGACAGTTGAAAACTGCCAATTGATAATTGACAATTGATAATTGATAATTGGAAGAATATGAATTGTAAGAAGGTTCTTTTATCAGCCATAGGCTTCCTGATGATATCAGGAACCGTCAACGCCTCCACCACTCTACCGCTGAAAGGAAGCATAGTGAAAGCCTCTGATCCCCGAATCGTCTATACGGGCAGGATCAGCTTCGCATCACCCGATGCACCCACGTTCTCCTATCCCGGGACACAGATCATCGCACGCTTTGAGGGAACCTCACTGAAGATGATCGCTAAACCGATGAGCGGCTATTTCATGGCACAGATAGACCAGGCTGAGCCGTTCAAGGTGAGTTTCAACGCACCGAAAGACTCTGTAGTGACACTCGCCACAGCACTCACCGACGGTACACATACTGTCAGACTGATGTATGCCGTGGAAGGTCTCGACTACAAACCTGTGTTTAAGGGATTCATACTCGATACGGGACGGCAACTTGCCGAGCCACCCGTCCTACCCCAGCGGAAGATTGAGTTCATCGGAAACTCCATCACCTGCGGCTATGGCAATGAGAGCATAGAAAAGAGTGATCCTTTTGAATATGAAACGGAGAACCATTACTACACCTATGCTGCCGAGACAGCAAGGAACCTGAACGCACAGCACTGGGTGGTGGCACGCAGCGGCATCGGTGTGTATCGTAACTATGACGGTCCGAAAACGGGTAATGCCGATTGCATGCCGGCACAATATGAATACACCTTATTTAATAATAAGAGTGAGAAATGGGACTTCAGCCGTTTCACTCCCGATGTGGTATGTATCAATCTCGGGACAAATGACCTGTCAACGAACAATTACGACGTGAAACGACTGCGACAAGCATATATTGACTTTATTCAAGCAGTACGCCGGCATTATCCACAGGCAAAGATTGTGATGCTGGTGGGTAGTATGCTCAACGGAAAAGAGCTTGATATCGCCAAGAAGATCCTGAACGAGGTGGTGGCCGACTACAACAAACAGGGAGACAAGGAAATATACCGCTTTGACTTCACCCCGCAGAACGGCGACCTATTCTACGGTGCCAGTTGGCATCCCAGCATTTGGCAGCACCAGAAAATGGCGGGTGAGCTCACTGCGTTCCTCCGCACACTGATGCAGTGGTTTTAAATATTAGAGACAAGAAACAAGAAGAGGGCAGTTCATTTTTGAGCTGCCCTCTTCTATCAGATTACTACCAGATAACTACGAATTCTTCCAAAGCTTGGTCATATCCTCCAAAGTCTTGCCCTTGGTCTCGGGCACCAACTTCCACACGAAGACAGCTGCAATGATGCAGATCAGACCATAAAGACCATAAGTGAACCAATGGCCGAAGTCATCACCCTCGGTGAGGTGCATGTTGAACATCGGAACGAAGGTGGAGCTAACGATAAAGTTGAAGATCCATTGGAAAGCCACGGCAATAGCCACGGCGGCACCACGGATGGTATTGGGGAAAATCTCTGCAATGAGCACCCAGGTGATCGGTCCCCAGGAGAACATGAACGATGCAGCATACACCATGATACTGGCAGCTGTCACCATCTCCATACCGGCATGTCCGAAGGTGAGAGCGACTCCAAAAGCACCTAAGGCCATGCCCAAGGAGCCCCAGATGAGCAGGGGTTTACGTCCTAACTTCTCTACAGTGAAGATGGCCACAAGGGTGAACAGGATATTGATGACTCCCATAAACACCGTCACTACCATCGGGTTCTCCATGCCCATATCACCGAAGATTCGCGGAGCATAATAGAGTACGGCATTGATGCCGACAGCCTGCTGGAATACACTGAGCATAATACCAATGAAGATACACATGAAGCCATAGGTCATCAACTTCTCGGTCTTCACCGTCATCGTATCCTTGATGTCCTGAAGGATCTGTGAAGCCTTAGACGACCCGTTGATCTTCGACAGAATGCCCAAGGCCTTCTGATCCTGGCCAACACTCACCAGATAGCGGGGAGTCTCGGGAACGAAGCAGATCAGCAGAGCAAAGAGACCTGCGGGGATGGCCTCGGAGCCGAACATATAACGCCAGCCTGTGGTAACAGTCCATTGGGCGGCGGGGTTGATGGCTGCAAGACCCTTACCCATCTCCTCAACGAGCGGCTGGATATGATCGCCCAAGATGAAGAAATTGACGAAATAAACCACCAACTGACCGAAGATGATGGCAAACTGGTTCCAAGATACTAACATACCACGGATGTTCGAAGGTGCCACCTCACCGATATACATCGGACAGATAGCAGATGCCAATCCCACTCCAACACCACCGATGACACGATAGATGTTGAACATGATAAGCAATGAGAAAGTGGGAGTGCCATGCTTGAAGAACAGGAACTCTGGTTCCATACTGCCAAGGGCAGAGATAAAGAAGAGCAAACCGGCAATGATCAACGACTTCTTACGGCCTAAACGTGTAGCTAACAGACCTGAGATAGCAGAACCGATGATACAGCCAATGAGGGCAGAGGAAGAGGTGAAGCCATGCCATACATTATTATAGGTGAAATCACCTGCCTCCATGAAAAACGCTTGCAGACCTTTCTCTGCACCAGAGATTACGGCTGTGTCGTAGCCGAAGAGCAGACCGCCCAAGACGGCCACCATGACGATAGAAATAAGGTAGGCTTTGCTACCTGACTGATTTTGTTGCATATTCGATTAATTTAGGTTCTCTTTTCTACATTAAATTACGTTTATTAAACCCTTTTCCCCGAAAATTATTGTGAAAGGCTTAATGAAACAAATATTTTTTCGTAACTTTACATAAGTTACAATGCACTCGGCATAAAAAACAAATGAATTTGTTTTGTTCTGCACTCGTTTTTTCGTAACTTTAAATAAGTTACAATGCACTCGGCATAAAAAACAAATGAATTTGTTTTGTTCTGCACTCGTTTTTTCGTAACTTTGCAGCAGATATGAACGTGACAGAGATACTGAGAGAGAATACTAACGGGGGGCAACGCTTTTCGTTTGAGGTGCTGCCACCCTTGAAAGGTAGTGGCACAGAAGCCTTGTTTAACACCATCGACAAGCTGAAAGATTATAAACCACTGTTTATCAACATTACTACCCATCACTCAGAATATGTGTATAAAGAACTGGAGAACGGGCAGTATGAACGGCAACGTATCCGCAGGCGTCCCGGTACCATCGCCATGGCCGCCGCTATCCAAAACCGTTATGGCATCCCCGTGATTCCCCATATCATCTGTAGCGGTATTACGGCTGAGGATATCGAATATGAACTGATAGACCTACAATTTCTCGGCATCTCCAACCTGCTGCTCCTTCGTGGAGACAAAGCGAAAGACGACAGGATGTTCACACCTACCAAGGGAGGGTATGCCCATACCACGGAACTGATCCGACAGGTGAGACAGTTCAACGAGGGCTTTTTCCTCGACGGGACACCCATCAAGCATCCTGGAGAACCGTTCGAGTTCGGCGTGGCTTGCTATCCAGAGAAACACGAAGAGGCTCCCAACATCGAGATGGACATGCTGTATCTGAAAGAGAAGCAGGACATGGGTGCGCAATATGCCGTCACCCAGCTGTTCTACGACAACCAGAAATACTACGAGTTTGTGGAGAAAGCTCGGTCCATGGGGATCACCATACCGATTATCCCCGGACTGAAACCTTTTGCGAAGCTGTCGCAGCTCACCATGGTACCCAAGACTTTCCATTGTGACATCCCTGAAGATCTGGCACAAGAGGTGGTGAAATGTAAAACCGATGAGGATGCACGACAGTTAGGTATCGAATGGGGATTACAGCAATGCCGCGATCTGGCCAGCCATGGGGTGAACAACATCCACTTCTACACGGTATCGGCTGTGGAATCAGTGAAGGAGATTGTTTCTAAACTTTGACCAAAGTTTTGATAATTGATAATTGACAATTAAGTTGTGCATTGGAATGAAGTCATAGGTCAGGAAGAGGCAAAGGCACGATTGATGCAGTTGGTGAACGACGGTCGTCTGCCACATGCTTTGCTGTTCTGCGGTCCTGCAGGATCGGGGAAAATGGCTCTGGCCTTAGCCTTCGCGTCCTATCTGCTGACGGAAACAGCCAGTAGCGAGACGGTCAAACACAATGCCGAAGCAATGCTCGCCAAATGGCAACATCCCGACCTCCATTTCACCTTCCCCGTAATCAGGCCCACAGGCATCAGTTCTGACCACAAGATGGTGAGTGATGACTTCTCCAAGGAATGGCATGAGATGCTGGCAGAAGGACCTTACTTCTCCATGGACCAGTGGTTAGGCCAGATGCGTGCCGCCAACCAACAGGCTATCATCTATGCCAGCGAGAGCGATGATATCATCCGCAAACTTTCCCTGAAATCCAGTCAGGGCGGCTACAAGGTGTGTATCATCTGGCTACCGGAACGCATGAATGGCGAATGCGCCAACAAACTGCTGAAAATCATAGAGGAACCCCCGCAGCAAACAGTGTTCATCCTTGTCTGTGAAGAGCCTGAGAAACTGTTGGAGACCATACTGAGCCGTACACAGCGTTTTGATATCAAAAAGATTGAAACGGCTGCAGTGGAAAGGGCCTTAGTGGAACGAAGAGGACTTGACGAGGCTGTGGCACATCGCATTGCACGGGTAGCCAACGGCAACTGGCTGAAAGCGATGGAAGAGCTGGATGCCGGTAACGAGAACCGTCTGTTCTTAGATATGTTCATCATGCTGATGCGCTTAGCCTACCAGCGTAACGTGAAGGAACTGAAGCACTGGAGTGAAACCATGGCCGGCTACGGACGAGAGAAGCAGAAACGGATGATGGCCTATTTCCTTCGGCTGATCCGAGAGAACTTCATGTACAATTTTCAGAATCCAGAACTGGTATATATGACACAAGAAGAAGAGAATTTTGCCAAAAACTTCGCCCGGTTCATTAACGAGGCGAATGTGCTGGAATTCTCTGATCTCTTCACACGGATAATACGCGACATCGGACAGAACGCCAATCCGAAGATTGTGTTTTTCGACATGGCGCTGAAAGTGATCGTGCTACTGATCAGGAAATAGTTTTGAAATAACGATATAACGAATGATTCAATGGATTATAAGAATTTGAAATACAAAATCAGCACGGGCTGCGACCGCGGACTCTGTATCAAAGCCTGCGGAAGACAAGACCGACAGCTGAACACCTATGACTGGCTGGCCGATGTGCCAGGTAACCAAGAGAGTACTGACCTGGTGGAGGTGCAGTTCAAGAACACCCGTAAAGGTTACTACCATAATGTGAACAACCTGGAGCTGAAGAAAGGTGACATCGTCGCCGTGGAGGCTAATCCAGGACATGACATCGGAGTGGTTACACTGACAGGACGTCTGGTGAAACTACAAATCAAAAAAGCAAACTTGAAATCATCGGATGACATCAAACGGGTGTATCGTCATGCCAAACCTGTGGATATGGAGAAATACCGTGAAGCCAAAAGCCGTGAACATGCCACGATGATCCAAAGCCGACAGATTGCCAAAGACCTCGGACTGCAAATGAAGATTGGCGATGTGGAATATCAGGGTGATGGCAACAAGGCTATCTTCTATTACATCGCCGATGAGCGCGTTGACTTCCGACAGCTAATCAAAGACCTGGCCGCCACCTTCCATGTACGCATTGAGATGAAACAGATCGGTGCACGCCAAGAAGCAGGACGCATCGGTGGTACAGGACCTTGTGGCCGTGAACTGTGCTGTGCCACCTGGATGAAGAATTTCGTGAGCGTGAGCACCAATGCCGCCCGTTTCCAAGATATCTCCCTGAACCCACAGAAACTCGCAGGAATGTGCGCCAAGTTGAAATGCTGTCTGAACTATGAGGTTGACGACTATATCGAGGCCAGCAAGAAGATGCCCAGCAAAGAGATCGTGCTACAGACACAAGACAGCGACTACTATATCTTCAAGACGGATATCCTGGCCGGTCTGATCACCTACTCTACCGACAAACGCTTGGCTGCGAACTTAGAAACCATCTCCTCAGAACGTGCCCTGCAGATTATTGAGATGAACAAACGTGGGGAGAAGCCCGTGTCGCTTACTGACGATGATCAGCAGAAACCGTCAACGCACCCTGTCGATCTGCTCGCCGGAGAGAATATTGCGCGCTTTGATAAGAACAAGAAGAAGAAAAAGAGCAAGACAAGCCGACAGCCTCAAGCAAAAGCATCTCAGGCCCCCGCTGCTAAACCCAAAGGAGCAGAGAACGGGAGCAAAGGGAATGCGCCGAGACGTCAGCGTCAGCCAAAGAGCAAAGAGGGAAAGAACAGCGAACCAAAGCAGTCATGATGAAATCATTGACATACACCTTATTTATAATAGTGGCTGTGGCATCTGCCGCAGCCACCATTTCATCATGTGACACCAACACCGTTTACGACAGTTACAACCACACCCCCATCTCCGGATGGGAGAAGAACGACACACTGCACTTCGAGGTAGGTCCCCTGCGCGACTCAGGACATTTCACGCAAAGCGTGGGACTACGAATCAACCAGAAATTCCCATTCACCAGTTTGTCACTGGTTGTAGAGCAACGGATCTTCCCTGGATTCCGTTTTCGCACCGACACCCTACGCTGTCAGTTCTATGGGGATGACGATAACCTGCAAGGCAGAGGAGTGAGCTATTATCAATTCAATTTTCCCCTGCGAGAGACAGATCTGCGCCGTGGCGATTCTATCCACGTCACGATCCGGCACGCCATGAAGCGTGAGATACTGCCAGGTATCTCAGACATCGGCTTTATCATGAAACATAGTAACTATTGATCAGGTTCGTACCAGATTCCTGCCTGCATCAATGCGAAGGAAAATAAACAGGAGGAACGTGAACCCCCACAAGGAAGAACCGCCATAGCTGAAGAACGGCAAAGGAATGCCGATCACTGGTGTGAGTCCTAACACCATGCCCACATTGATAAAGACATGGAATAAGAATATGCTGAGCACACAATAGCCATAGACCCTTCCAAACTTGAAAGGTTGTCGTTCCGACAACTTGATTAACCTGAGTATCAACGCTAAGAAAAGTAGGAGCACGATGGCACTGCCAATAAATCCTTCTTCTTCGCCTACCGTACAGAAAATAAAGTCGGTGTCCTGTTCAGGTACAAATTTCAGCTTCGTCTGCGTACCGTTCAGGAATCCCTTTCCCGTGATACCTCCCGAACCGATAGCAATCTGACTCTGATGGACGTTGTAACCCGTTTTCTTGATGTCTTTATCGATACCAAGCAACACATTGATACGAGTACGTTGGTGAGGCTCCAAGGTGTTATTCAGGATATGGTCGGACAGGTTAAACAAGGCTACGGAACCGATGGCAAACAACGCGATGAAATAGTAGGTACGGATACGGGTGCCCAGTCCCAGATACACCAGATAGCCGATCATTCCTGCCGTGAGAGCCATCTGCAGCCACACGATGTCGAAAGGAATGACGAACTTGGAGAACAGAAGGGCGAGAATCGTGATACCGATGGTATAAGCAAGGATGCGCCAGAACTGCCGGGCATCTCGGAGATAGACATACAACATGGAGGCAGTGAACAGCTGCACCATGATGAGCACAGAGAACTTACCCAGAGAGGTAGGGGTATCCCAGAGAAGGACCTCCTCATAGCGGATACCTACGACGAAGTAGATAACCATCGCCACGGCGGTGAATAAGATACTGCCTGGCATCCCTTCACGGTAGAGCATCAGGGAGAAAGCAAGGTAAACCAAAGCAGATCCCGTTTCTTTTTGCAGGACGATACATGCCATCGGAAGCAGAAGCATACCCACAGCCAAAGCAAAATGCTTCATCTTACTAAGGGTGAAGCCGTAGGTGCTCATCAGTTTGGACAATGCCAATGCGGTGACGAACTTGGAGAACTCTGCAGGCTGGATATGAACAGGCCCCAGAACCAGCCAGGAACGGGAGCCCTTGATCTCATGAGGGTTGAAGATCGTAGCTATAAGTGCCAGGATCATAAAGCCATAAAGGATATAGGCCACATACTCATACAGACGGTCATCGAGCATCAACAGGATAAAGCCCAGAACGATAGAAGAGCCAATCCAAACGATCTGCATGCCCGAACGAGAGTCCAGACTGAAGATATCTGTATCACCATAGGTATAACTGGCACCACACACACTGATCCATCCGAACACGAGAAGTGCCAGGTAAATCAGGATCGTCCACCAGTCGAGTGAACGAAGTACGCTGGGTTGTTTATCTACTTGTGGTGCCATAAGCAATTCGTCTGTGCTGGAAGGCTGTGGCACGTGCCTCTGAGGCTGCCGACAACTTCCCGTGTAAATACTGTTCTATCATCAGTCCACCGATCGGTACGCCGAAATCTGCGCCAAAGCCTCCGTTTTCCACATAGACAGCTATGGCGATCTTCGGTTTGTCCATCGGAGCAAAACCCATGAACACCGAGTGATCACGGCCTCTGTTCTGAGCCGTACCCGTCTTTCCGCAGATGGGAATATCACCACGGTTCAGGTGCTTACAAGTTCCTCCCAATACCGAGGCACGCATGCCCTGAACGATATATTCGTAGGCAGTACGATTGGCCATGGTATAATGTTTCTCGGTGAATTCTTTTTTCAGGGGTTCATCCTCCACTTTCTTCACCACATGGGGCGTAATATAGTATCCTCTATTAGCAATCGTTGCACCGAGGTTTGCTATCTGTAAGGGGGTGAGCGTCACTTCACCCTGTCCGATGGAGATACTGATGACACTCAGAGCACTCCATCCCTTTGACAGGTACTTGTCATAGTATTCCGCATTCGGGATCATACCGCGTTTCTCACCTGGGAGGTCTATGCCCAAGGGATATCCGAATCCCATACTCTTCATATAATCGCGCCAGGTGTTCATGGCCACCTGCACAGATTTGTATTTCTGTCGGTTGCTCAGCATGTAATAAAGTCCCCAGCAGAAATAGCCATTGCATGATGTACTGATAGCCGGCACCAACGAGATGGGAGAGGCATGACCATGACAGCCCACATGCATACCTTTGTAATAGAATCCCCGATGACAGGAATAGGCAGTGTTCTTAGGATGGATGATCCCCTCGCTTAGGAACGTGAGGCCCTGGGATGTCTTGAACGTAGATCCTGGCGGATAAGCTCCCATGATCGAACGGTTAAGCAACGGTTTCCAAGGATCTTTCATTAGCTCGTGATGATTCTTTCCACGCTGCTTTCCTACCATCATCCTCGGATCAAACGTCGGTGCCGACACCATACAAAGCACCTCACCAGTCTCGGGTTCGATGGCCACGATACTACCCATCTTCCCTTCCATCAAGCGCTCACCTAAGGCCTGCAGTTTGATGTCGATACTCAGATCGAGCGATTTTCCTGATTTTGGTTTGGCATCCAAGGCACCGTCCTGATAACGGCCTTTGATACGACCATGGGCATCGCGGAGCAGGATCTGAACACCTTTCTCTCCTCGGAGCTCCTTTTCGTATGAACGTTCAATGCCCTGCTTACCGATATAGTCTCCCGCCTGGTAATATTCATCTTTCTCAATATCCCCAGGTGACACCTCTGCCACATCACCCAACAGGTGCGCTGCATAAGGATAGACATACTGTCGAAGGGTGCGGTGCTGAACATAGAAACCAGGAAAACGGAACATTTTCTCTTGGAAGATGCGGAAATCTTCTTCAGAGAGCTGTGACATAAACAGCTGCTGTGTGAAGCGAGAGTAACCGGGATTTTTCGATCGATCCTTGATCTCTTCCATGCGCTTGATGTAATCTTCTTTGGTAATGCCCAGTGTAGTACAGAACTCAAGGGTGTCAATACGTCCTTTCTGCTCATTCATCACCACCATCAGGTCATAGGCATTCTGGTTGTACACCAAGAGGTCACCATTCCTGTCGCGCATCACGCCACGAGCTGGGAACTCGATCTTTTTCAGAAAAGCATTGCTGTCGGCATTCTTCTTATAGTCGTCGCTGAGAATCTGGAGTGTGAACAAACGGATAAGATAAATGACTATAATCAATATAGCCACTCCTCCTATCACATACTGTCGTTTATCAAGTTCGTAATCTCCCTTCATCGCCTAACGCTCAGATTCTCTATCGCCAAAATGAATACGAATGTCAAGGCAGAACTACCGCCGATACATAACAGCCATTGTTGCCAGTTGAAGAAGTTAAATGCCTCTAATGAGAAGAACACCAAGGTGTAAATAGCAACAATGATCAGGGTAAAGATAGTGAACTTCCCCCACCCTAACGTTTTCATGGACACTTCCAAGTCATCGGTACTGTCACGTGGCACAAAAGGTTCTAACAGGTAAGGCTGCAACAGTCCTATCAGTGTCATCGAACCAGCTGCCACACCTGGGGTATTGGAAAAGATATCAAGGCACAACCCCATCAGGAAACTCCATGTCAAAATAGCCCATTTGGGATACCCTCGATGGAACGTGATGACGAAATAGACATACAGCAACGGTGTAGCGAACCCAAAAAGATGGATCCGATTAAGGATCAGTGCTTGTACAAGACAAAGCACAATGAACGCCACAAATCGTTTCAGTATCTCTGTATCCATACCTCTTAGTTTCTTGACTTGATGGAGTCCTTGGCTGCTCGCAACAAGTCGATACGCTCTTTCATCTTTGAGTCATCGATAATGCATACGTCACGCAGCGTACTGAAATCGGTGCTCAGTTTCACCTGGAGCTGTAATGACAGGCCATCAAGCGACTTGAATACATACAGCACTTTTCCCACCTCCAAACCAGGAGGGAAAATGCTTGAGTATCCACTGGTGATAATATGATCTCCCTGACGTACCTTGGCATGCAACGGGATATCGTTCACATAAGCACGGTCAGAACGGCGCCCCAACCAATGCAGATAGCCAAAATATCCTCGCTTGTCAACGACCACACTGATATTGGAATGACTATTCAGGACAGGGATCACGACACAATAGTTTTTCGATACCATATAGACAATTCCCACAACACCATTGCCACAAGCCACTCCCATATCCACACGAACCCCATCATCACTGCCCTTATCGAGCGTGATGAGGTTATCGCGTTTATCGATCGAATTGCTAATCACCTTGGCAGGAATCAACTTGTAGCTGTCGAGCATCTGCAACTGGTTGCGTTTGGTGAATCCTGTATCACGAGTAACATCAATCATCTTCTCTGTGAGTTCCTTCACCTGTTGCTCAAGATAGAGATTGCGCTCCGTGAGCTGCTCGTTGACTTTCGTCAAACTGAAAAAAGACTTGGCCTGTGCATCAAGTTCATATACTTTTCCCGCTGCCACATTAGCTGTAGAGAAAAACACACTTCCCTGATAACTGTTGTAGTGGAACAACAGTATTGCGCAGACCACTTCCAGAATGACGAAGAGGAACCAATGGTGGTACTTCGCGATGAATGCCAAAAGATTCCGCATGCCTGTCCCCCGTCTCCAAACGTTATTATCTCATCAGGAACGAGAAGCGATCGACATTGTTCAGGGCTATGCCGGCACCCTTTGCCACACAATGAAGAGGATCCTCGGCCACAATGAACGGGATGTTGATCTTATCAGTGAGTCGTTTATCCAATCCTCTGAGCAATGCGCCACCACCAGTCAGGTAAATACCGTTCTTAACAATGTCGGCATACAACTCCGGCGGTGTATTCTCCAGGGCATTAAGAACAGCGGTCTCGATACGTGCCACCGTTTTATCCAGACAATGGGCAATCTCCTGATAACATACAGGCACTTCCATCGGAAGAGCAGTGATACGATTCGGTCCGTGAACGACATAGTCCTCCGGTCCTTCCTCACCCAGGTCTGTCAATGCAGAGCCCACATTGATTTTGATGCGCTCAGCCATACGCTCGCTGACCTTCACATTATGCTGACGACTCATATATTCCTGGATATCAGCAGTCAAGTCATCACCAGCCACCTTGATGGAATTGTTGGCAACGATACCACCAAGAGAGATCACAGCGATCTCGGTGGTACCGCCACCGATATCAACGATCATGTTTCCTTCTGGTGCCTCCACATCCAAACCGATACCGATAGCAGCAGCCATAGGCTCAAAGATCAGATAGACATCACGCCCGCCTGCATGCTCAGCACTATCACGGACAGCACGCAGTTCCACCTCAGTAGAACCCGAAGGCACACCGATCACCATACGCAAGGAGGTGCTGAAGAGGCGGGAGCCAGAGTGCACCATCTTGATCAGGCCACGCATCATCTGCTCACAGGCGGTAAAGTCGGCGATCACACCATCGCGCAAAGGACGGATGGTACGGATTCCCGGATGCTCTTTCTCGTACATCATCTTGGCCTTGTCACCCACGGCAATCATCTTGTCTGTGCGGCGGTCAAGGGCAACCACGGACGGTTCGTCCACCACGATCTTGTCATCACTGATAATGATGGTGTTTGCCGTACCGAGGTCCATTGCAATCTCCTGGATAAATGAAAAAAATCCCATGTTTTATTGTATTACTTAATCCTTTTGTTACTATTTCGTTCGTAAGAGACAGCAGCTTAAGCTTTCTCAAACCAATCGTGAATGGCTGTATCATAATGACTGCTCACGCCGAAAGCACGTGCAGCAAACATCTTGCGTTCCTCTAAAGTAGTCTGAGCACCGTTCTTCTTCAGGATATCAAGCAACATGCCATACTCTGTTTTGCTCGGCACAATCACTACATCGTTGAAGTTCTTTGCTCCGGCACGAATCAAGGAGATGCCACCGATATCGATCTTCTCAATGATGTCTGCCTCATCAGCACCACTTGCCACTGTCTGCTCGAAAGGATAGAGATCAACGATTACGAGGTCTATCTCGGGAATATCGTACTCCTTCATCTGAGCTTGGTCACCCTCATGGTCACGACGTGCCAAGATGCCACCAAATACTTTCGGATGAAGAGTTTTGACACGTCCTCCCAGGATCGAAGGGTAACTCGTCACACTCTCTACGGTCTGACACTCGTAGCCCAGCGACTCAATGAATTTCTGTGTACCTCCTGTTGATAAGAACTTCACTCCCTCTTCGTTCAATTTGGCGAGCAGTTCGTCTAATCCATCTTTGTGGAATACCGATACCAATGCGGTCTTGATTTTCTTTGTTCCAGCCATATCTATTCTTACATTATTATATTAGGGATGCAAAATTACAAAAATAAAGCGAATGTCCCGAAGATTTTACAATAAAAATTATCGAAGACGGCATTTATTTATCACAAATCAAATAATAACAAATTTTTTCCCGAAAAAGTTTGGTGGTGTCGGTGATTTGTACTAACTTTGCACCCGCAAAAAGCTTAGGGGCGTAGCTCAGCTGGTTTAGAGCGCTTCAGTCACATTGAAGAGGTCATCGGTTCGAACCCGATCGTCCCTACCCTAATCTCCCCACTTATTTATTTTCTTATGTTTTTCACTTCGAAAGCGACAGTGAAAAGACACTTTTAAATATCCACTGATCCATAAACAAAAAAAAGAGATGATCACTCACCTCTTTTGTAGCGGGGGTGGGTCACGATCCCACGACCTCCGGATTATGAATCCGACGCTCTAACCAGCTGAGCTACCCCGCCAACACAAAAACGATTTCGTTTTGCGGGTGCAAAGGTACATAAATTATTTAAATACCCAAAAATATTTTGAAATAATTTTCTAATATCCCAAGTTTTTTCGTAAATTTGTCGCATAAAACTACCTAACCACCTATTAAATGGCTTATGGAGAAGCGAAAGATAAACATAGAAAGGGAACTGAGATGCAAAAGCGCGAACATCATCTGGCCCTTGTTAAGCACACCGGAAGGTTTGGCCAAATGGATTGCCGACGAGGTGAAGCGCAATGACGACACCCTCACCTTTACCTGGGGAGAAGTATGGCGCCATCATGAGATCAGAAACGCCACCATCATTGAAGAGGAGAAAGGCGATCATATTCGTTATGCCTGGGAGAACGATGAACCTGAGGCATATTGGGAACTGCGTATCGAGAAAAGCGACATCACGAACGACTATATCCTCATCATTACCGACCATGCCCTGCCCGAAGACATCGATAGCCTGAAGGACATCTGGGAAAGCAACCTGGAACAGTTGCATCATTCTACGGGCCTATGAGTCAAGTAATCGTATTCGCATCTTGCAGTCTGAGACAATGCCCCCATTCCATTAAGATATGATCTCGATGATTTGTAACGTTTGATAAGTTATTCCAGTTTCGTTTGTTTCACTTACTAAGCCTTTGTGGAATGTGGAGCAAGGAGTGTTTTCGAACGCTGATGATCGAAGAAATAGTGCAGAAGCGTTGCACAAAGAGTGCAAGACGTTTGCACAAAGTGTGCAAGGCATCTGCACAAAGTGTGCAAAGCCTCTGCACAAAGTGTGCAACGAACCAGTACTAATTACGCCACTGCACGAAAAGTGCACGACATCCGCACAGATCGTACCTTATCAAGGTCATAATGAAACAAGCGAGACTTGAACAGGCAACAGTACAGTCAGCATAAAAAAACGAGTGACTTTGTTTTGTTCTGATCTCGTTTTTTCTAACTTTTCGAATAATCGTGAAGTTACTCCGTCCCGGCATAAAAATAAATGATTTTATTTTGTATTGCACTCGACTTTTCGTAACTTTGGCTCCGCCGAACTTACTTGCACTCGTAAATGAAAAGAAAAGTATGCTTTCCTTTTGCATTTCTCTCGTTTTTTTGTAACTTTGCACCCTGCATTTAGAGTGCAAGGTCATTATGTTCAGAATCAAGAAACTCGACATATTCATCGCTAAGCAATTCGGCTTACTGTTCGTAGGAACTTTTTTCGTTTGTCAGTTTGTGCTGATGATGCAGTTCCTGTGGCGCTACATTGACGAGTTGATTGGCAAGGGACTGTCAATGGAGGTACTGGCTCAATTCTTCTGGTATATGAGTCTGATGCTGATCCCCCAAGCCTTACCGCTGGCCATTCTCCTCTCCTCTCTTATTACTTTCGGAAACTTAGGCGAGAGCAGCGAGCTCACTGCCATCAAGGCTGCTGGCATCTCACTGATGCAATCTTTCCGCAGTCTGATATTCCTCACTGTCTGCATTATGCTGGGATCGTTTTATTTCCAGAACGTCATAGGTCCGAAAGCCAACATGTCGTTTGCACAGCTACTGATCTCCATGAAACAGAAAAGTCCGGAGCTGGAAATTCCCGAAGGGATATTCTACGACGGCATCCCCAAGACAAATCTCTACGTCCAGAAGAAAGACACCAAAACCGGTATGCTCTATGGAATGATGATCTACAGGATGACCGACAGCTTCGAAGATGCAGCCATCATACTCGCCGACTCAGGAATGATGCAGAGTACTGCAGAGAAGAAGCACCTGCTGCTGACTCTCTACAGCGGAGAATGGTTCGAGAACATGCAGGCAACAGGGCTCACAGTACCTTATCGACGGGAGACTTTTTCCCAGAAACGCATCGTTCTGGACTTCGATGCCGACTTCAATCTCACCGACGCAGCATCCCTGACCAATAATGCCAAGGGAAAAAGTCTGGCACAGATCAGAAACGATGTCGATTCGCTGAACCACGACTATGACAGTATCGGACGGATGTTCTACCAAGATGCCAAGAGGGCTTTCTACAGTTCAGGAGGACTCAGCAAACGTGATTCACTACGAGCCGTGAAAATGGCGGGAACGAAGACGTTCAATATCGACACGGTATATAACAAGCTGTCTGCAGAAAAAAGGCAACAGGCCGTATCGGGAGCACTTTCTAAGATCCAGTCGGAAAAAAGCAATATGGAGTTCAAAGCACTCATCACAGCAGAAGGTGATCGTGTGATCCGCCAGCACCACATTTGGGCTATTGATAAGTTCACGCTGTCACTATCCTGTCTCCTATTCTTTTTCATCGGCGCCCCCCTGGGAGCCATCATCCGCAAAGGCGGACTGGGTATCCCTGTTATTATCTCCGTTCTGGTGTTCATCATCTACTACATCCTCGACAACACCGGATATCAAATGGCTCGAAGAGGCATCTGGGCAGTGTGGTTCGGCAAGAGCATCTCTACCGCCGTACTCACCCCCATGGCTGTTTTCTTCACCTATAAGGCCAATAACGACTCGGTGGTGTTCAACCTCGACCTCTATCGTACCTTCTTTATGAAACTGTTAGGACTGCGTCTGAAACGACACGTCTATGCCAAGGAAGTGATCATCAACGATCCCGACTACATCAAGAACGCAGAGACACTGAGGAAGATCAACGAAGAGGTGACAAACTATGCCCACGGGCACAAACTATACCGTCTTCCCAACCCCATCAAGGTCTTCTTCATCTATGAGCCTGATCACGAAATCGAGCGGATCAACGAGGTGATGGAAGCAACCATCGACGACTTGACGAACACCCGCGATAAGGTAATCATGAACGAGCTGAACAACTATCCTGTGGTTTCAACCAAGGCACATACACGACCGTTCGAGCATCGCTGGATGAATATCACAGCAGCCATTATCGTTCCCGTGGGTATCTTTCTCTACTTAAGGATGTGGATGTTCCGTCTCAGACTTTATCGTGACCTGCGAACGATCAAGCAGACAAATGCAAACATCGTGAACCGCATTCAGCAGATGTTCCCGAATAATGATCAATCATAACATATATATTATATAATAAGGTGTAAACACTATGGAAGAGTTCAAACTGAACAGCATCGATGAGGCTGTAAAAGATATCAAGGAAGGGAAATTCGTCATCGTCGTCGATGATGAGGACCGAGAGAATGAAGGCGACCTAATCTGTGCGGCAGAGAAGATTACACCCGAGATGGTGAACTTCATGCTGAAATATGCACGGGGTGTGCTATGTGTTCCTATCACCATCTCAAGGTGCGAAGAACTGGAACTGCCCCATCAGGTAATGGAAAACACATCGGTACTTGGAACACCTTTCACCGTTACTGTTGACAAGCTGGAAGGATGCTCTACAGGCGTTTCTGCCCACGACAGAGCCGCTACCATACGGGCACTTGCCGACCCGACCTCAACACCACAGACTTTCGGACGCCCAGGACACGTGAACCCACTATATGCCCAAGAGAACGGTGTGCTGAAAAGAAGCGGACACACAGAAGCAGCCATCGACTTATGCAAACTGGCCGGATTACAGCCTGCAGGGGCCTTGATGGAAATCATGAACGAAGATGGCACCATGGCTCGTATGCCCCAGCTGATAACCTTTGCCAAGGAACACGACATGAAGATCATCACCATCAAAGACATGATCGCCTACCGCCTGAGAAAAGACTCCTTAGTAGTGATGGGCGAAGAGGTGGATATGCCCACCATATATGGCCATTTCCGTATGATCCCCTTCCGACAGGTGAGCAACGGTCTGGAGCATTTCGCACTGATCAAGGGCGAATGGAAGGAGGGAGAGCCGATCATGGTGCGCGTACACTCCTCATGTGCCACTGGCGACATCCTCGGCAGTATGCGGTGTGACTGTGGCGAACAACTGCACAAAGCCATGCAGATGATCGACCAGGAAGGGAAAGGTGTAGTGGTCTATATGCAACAAGAAGGGCGTGGTATCGGACTTATGAACAAGATTGCCGCCTACAAACTTCAAGAGGAAGGTTTAGACACTGTGGAGGCCAACGTACACTTGGGTTTCAAGCCTGATGAACGCGACTACGGATGTGGAGCACAGATCCTTGCCAAACTCGGTGTGAGTAAAATGCGACTCCTCACCAACAACCCCGTGAAACGTGTAGGACTGGAAGCTTACGGATTGGAGATTGTGGAAAACGTGCCGATAGAGGTGACTCCCAACAAATACAATCTGCGATATCTAAAGACGAAAAAAGACCGAATGGGACACATTCTCCACCTATAAATGAAAATATTGACGCATTTTTTCGTTTTTAACGAATAAAATGATTACTTTTGCATGCATTTTTAAATCCGCATTATGGCTAAATTATCAAATCGCTTAAACAGATTGGCACCATCGGCCACACTGGCCATGTCGCAGAAAAGCAGTGAAATGAAAGCGCAGGGCATTGACGTGATTAACATGAGTGTGGGGGAACCCGACTTTAATACGCCTGACCATATCAAAGAGGCTGCCAAACAAGCTGTTGACAACAATTACTCTCGGTATTCTCCAGTTCCTGGATACCCCGAGTTACGCAAAGCTATCGTAGCCAAGTTGAAAAACGAAAACAATCTCGACTATACCCCTGCAGAGATTTCCGTCAGCAACGGAGCCAAACAATGCGTATGTAATGCCATTATGGCCTTGGTTGATGACGATGAGGAAGTGATCATCCCCGCACCCTATTGGGTAAGTTATCCCCAGATGGTCAAACTGGCAGGCGGTATCCCCACCATTGTGCCGGCAGGATTTGAACAGAATTTCAAAATGACACCCGAACAGTTGGAGGCTGCCATCACTCCCAACACCCGAATGCTTATTCTTTGCTCACCCAGCAATCCCACCGGTAGTGTCTATACCGCCGAGGAACTGGAGGCTCTGGCCGCCGTCATCCTCAAGCACGATGACCTCTTTGTCCTGGCTGACGAAATCTACGAACATATCAACTATACGGGCAAACATGCCAGTATCGCTGCCGTTCCCGGTATGAAAGAGCGGAGTATCATCATTAACGGGGTGAGTAAGGCGTATGCCATGACAGGCTGGCGCATCGGATTTGCCGCTGCCCCGGAATGGATCATCAAAGGTATCAATAAACTTCAAGGACAATATACAAGCGGTCCGTGCAGTGTCAGTCAGAAAGCTGCAGAAGAAGCCTACGTTGCTTCTCAACAATGTGTAGAGGACATGCGATTGGCTTTTGAACGTCGGCGTGACCTGATCGTAAAACTGGCCAAAGAGATTCCGGGCTTAGAAGTGAACGTTCCTCAGGGAGCTTTCTACCTCTTCCCCAAATGCAGTAGCTTCTACGGCAAAAGTGATGGCCAGCGTGTGATTAACAATTCCAGCGACTTGGCTATGTACCTCTTGGAAGTAGGCCATGTGGCCACAGTAGGTGGCGATGCATTCGGCGACCCCAATTGTTTCCGGATGAGCTATGCCACCAGTGATGACAATATCCGTGAGGCCATGCGAAGAATCAAAAGCTGTCTTTCCAGACTTGCATAAAAGGGAACTGGTTGGCAAAGAGATTAAGATGCTTTTCAACAGAAAAATGAAGAAATCTGTTGTTAAAACTCCTTAATTATTTGAGTAATTCCTTATTAATTGCTATCTTTGCCAAGTCTATGTAAACCTTTGGGAGTGTCTTCACATAACAACAAAGAAAGGAAATATTTTTAAACTTAATTTATTAATAACTAAAATTTAAATTCAAAATTATGGCAACTACACAAGCTAAGGCAGCGAATCCGAAGAAATCTTCAGGATTCCAGGGAGTTCAAGCAGCGATTTGGATCATCGTATTCTGTTTCATCGCAGCTGTATGTTTCTACAAATTCGTACTCGGTAACCCGGCAAACTTCGTTGATGGCAATCCTGAGAATGCCGTGAAGGACGGAAGTCTCATGGGTCTCGTGTACAAAGGAGGTATCGTGGTGCCTGTGATCATCACCTTGCTGTTCACTGTGATCGCTCTGAGTATCGAGCGCTGGCTTGCCCTCCGTACCGCTTTTGGTAAAGGTAAGCTCCCCAAGTTCGTAGCAAACATCAAGGCTGCGCTGAAGGCAAACGACTTCGCAAAGGCTCAGAAGCTCTGCGACGACCAGAGAGGTTCTGTAGCAAACGTGATCGGTGCTACCCTCGCTACCTACAAGAAGATGGAAGAGACCACTGGTATGAACAAGGAAGAGAAGATCGCTAAGATCCAGGCCGCTTACGACGAGGCTACTCAGCTCGAGATGCCGACTCTGCAGATGAACATGCCGATCCTCGCTACTATCGTTACCCTGGGTACCCTGACCGCTCTGTTCGGTACTGTGGTTGGTATGATCCGTTCATTCGCCGCTCTGGCCGCTGGTGGTGGTGGTGACTCTCTCGCACTGTCACAAGGTATTTCTGAGGCCCTCGTTAACACGGCTTCTGGTATTTTGACATCATGGGGTGCTGTGATCGCCTACAACTATTACACAAATAAGATCGACAAGCTGACATACGCACTCGACGAGGTTAACTACACCATCGCTCAGACCTACGCAGAGAATCACAAGGATGAGGCTTAATTTTTGCTAACCCTTTTAAAACATTTATCAATTATGGGTAAAGTAAAAGTTAAGAAATCGGACGTCTGGATAGACATGACCCCTATGTCTGACGTGATGGTCCTCTTGCTGACCTTCTTCATGATGACATCTACGTTCGTCAAGAATGAGGCAGTCAAGGTGGTGACCCCTATGTCAGTATCGGAGATCAAGGTTCCAGAGACGAATGTTCTGACGGTTCTGGTTGACAAAGATGGAAAGATCTTTGTAGGCTTGGACACGCCGCAGAAGCAGGAAGCCCTGCTGAGCGACATGGCCGCCAAATATGGCATTAGCCTGACCGGAGCGCAGCTGGAGAATGGTCGTGGCGCCGCGAATATCGGTGTTGCGATGAAGGATTTGAACGAGTTCCTCAGCCAGCCAAACGAAAAGCTCAACGACTACCAGAAGACACGCGGTATTCCTACCGACAGTGTGAACGGTGGTATGAGTGAGTTCCAGGACTGGGTGAGTGCAGCTTATGATGCAAACGGTGAGGATATGAAGCTGGCCATCAAGGCTGATGCAAGTACTCCGTACAAGACCATCAAGAAGATGATGTCTGAGCTTCAGGATATGAACCGCAACCGTTACTACCTGATTACGTCTTACAAAACTAACTCGGAGGAATAAGTCATGGCAAAGAAAAAGGAAAGCAAGCAGAAAAAGATGAATGTCCGCGTTGACTTCACGCCAATGGTGGATATGATGATGCTTCTTATCACGTTCTTCATGCTCTGTACATCTTTGGCTAAGCCCCAGACGATGAACCTGACCATGCCGAGTAACGATAAGAACTTGCAAGACAACCAGAAGAACGAGTCGAAGGCTTCACAGACTATCACTATCTATGTCTGTGGAAATGATAAGATCTTCCATATCGACGGTATCCCCAACTATGAGGATCCCAACTGCCTGAAAGAGACCACTTGGGGCAAGGACGGTATTCGTAAGGTGCTCATCGAGCACGTCACAGAAGACGGTTCCACACCTGTGGCCGACATCATGAAGGCAAAGGCCGAATTGGATAAGAAAAAGCTGGAAAATCCCTCTCAGTATCCTGACAGTATCTACGACAAGGAATTGGCAAAGATCAAGAAGGGTGAGATTGGTAACGGCGAGAAAGTACCTACGATGACCATCGTCATCAAGTGTACCGATGAGGCTTCTTACAAGAATATGGTTGATGCTCTCGACGAGATGACGATTTGTAGCATTGGTACCTACGTGATCGATAAAGTGAACGAGGATGACAAGAAGCTTCTCGAAAAGCGCGGTATCAAATAATCACTAATTAAGGAAAGGAAATTAACTATGTCAAAAATTGATTTGGTATCCCATGAATGGGCCGACATCGTCTTTGAAGGAAGGAATCAGAAATACGGAGGTTATGTCCTGCGTAAGAACACTTCAAAGAGAAACGTGATGGCCGTTCTGTTAGTGATTGCTGCAGGAATCCTCGCTTATCTTGGACTGACCATTGCTCGTACTATCGAGGCTAACCGCCAGGTGGAGAACACCCAGGCTATCGAGCTCTCTGCTCTGAACGAGAAGAAGAAGGAAGCCAAGAAGATCGAGAAAGAGGTTGTCAAGGTAGAGCCCGAGAAGGTAATTGAGAAGGTGAAGAGTTCTGTGAAGTTCACTCCTCCTGTGATCAAGAAGGACAGTGAAGTGAAGGAAGATAACCAGCTCGACCTCGAGAAAGTTGAGAAGACCAACGTGACCATCGGTGCATTCGACGTTCAGGGTAACGACGAAGTAGGTGGTGAGGTGCTGAAGGCTAAGGAAGAAATTGCTCAGCCTGAGCCCCCGAAGCACGAGGAGGAGAATAAAGTGTTCGACGTTGTGGAGCAGATGCCTTCATTCCCCGGAGGTATGGGTGCCCTGATGTCATGGCTTAGCCAGAACATGAAGTATCCTCCCATCGCTGCCGAGAATGGTGTGCAGGGTCGTGTCATCGTACAATTCGTGGTTGAGAAAGACGGTTCTATCACCGATGTACATGTAGCCAAGTCTGTTGACCCGTCACTCGACAAGGAGGCAGCCCGCGTTGTGAAAGCAATGCCTCACTGGATTCCTGGTAAGCAGAACGGTTCAGCCGTACGTGTAAAATATACAGTTCCTGTAACATTCAAACTTCAGTAATTACAGCAGATGTATAAGAACTTATTCTACATTTTCGTAGGATTAACTATGTTTTTCGGTTTGTCTTCTTGCGAGGACAAACCGAAAGACGGTAGAACAGATACTTACTCGTCAGGAGCGGCTCAGTTCGCTTCTGACGAAAGTTTTAGTCCGATTATGGACGAGCTGGTGGAGGTGTTCGAGGCAACCTATCCGAAGGCAAAGCTTTCATCTATCTACACCAACGAGCTCGATGGCATCAACCTGTTGCTCAGCGACAGTATATACTTGACCATCGCAGCCCGTAACTTCACGCAAAAGGAGTTCGACAACCTTAAGGAACGCGGGTTCCAGCCCAAAGCGATTCCTTTGGCATACGACGGACTTGCCTTGATCTGCAACAACCAGAATACCGACTCGTGTATCAGCGTGAAAGATGTGAAGCGCATCTTGAGCGGTGAGGCAAAGAACTGGAATGAAATCAATCCCGGTTCCAAGCGAGGAGAGATCTGGGTTTGCTTCGACAACAAACAGTCGAGCACCGTTCATTACTGTGTAGATTCCATCCTTGGGGGGAAGCCTATTAACAGTCCGAACATCTTTGCAGCCAAGACCAGCAAGGAAGTGATTGAATATGTCGAGAAAACACCGAATGCCATCGGTGTCATTGGTAGTAACTGGCTGAACGACAAGCGGGACACCACCAATACCACATTCAAGAAGAACATTACAGTGATGTCAGTCAGCAAGAAAGACGAGGCTACCGAGATGAACAGTTGGAAGCCTTATCAGGCATGGCTGCTGAACGACAGATATCCGTTCGTCAGAACGATCTATGCTTTGCTCAACGACCCACGTCGCGGTCTGCCCTGGGGCTTTGCCCATTTTATTGAACAACCCACGGGGCAACTGATCATCTTCAAGTCGGGTCTTCTACCAGTACGTGGTGAGATCACGATTCGTGACGTAAACGTAAAGAGCGAGTAATAAACTTTTTTAACGCCACATATTTAAACGAAAAAAGAAAAGTAACATCATACTTGTGACATAAGGATTACTAACAAATAAAAAAAAGAAGTTATGAAAGCAATCAAATATTTCTTCGCAGGAGCTTTGATGCTGGGCATCTCAGCTCAAGTTATGGCACAAGACGTAAAGTCTAAGATCGATGCCATTACAAAAGTAATCGTAAGTAACAACGGTGTGGGTCCTGCTGTCAAGGATGCAGTGAAGGTTTTCGTCAAAGAAAACAAGAAGAACGCCGAAGCACTTGCGGGTTTAGGACGCGCTTATCTCGACATCAAGGATCAGACAAACGCACTGAAGTATGCCGACATGGCCATCAAAGCCAACAAGTCGAATGCTGCCGGTTATCTGTTGAAAGGTGACATGGCTGCCATTAACGACAACGGCGGTGAGGCTGCCATGTGGTATCAGACAGCCACACAGTTCGACCCCAAGAACCCGTTAGGCTACATCAAGTATGCCCGCGTTTACCAGAAGGTAGATGCTCAGGGTGCTGAAGACATGCTGCGCAAGCTCACCACTATTGATCCTAACTACCCTGTGGATGCTGAGATTGCCCACATGTACTATTCCAACAACAAGTTCGCCAAGGCTTTGGAGAACTATAAGAAGGTTGACAAGAACAAGCTCGAGGATGACAAGCTCACAGAGTATGCCCTCGCTGCCTACTTCCTCGGAAAGTCTGCCGAGAGCCTGGAGGCTGCAGAGTATGGAGCGAAAAAGTATCCTCGCAGTGCCGGTCTGAACCGTCTTTCGTTCTACAACCACACCGACCTGAAGAACTACGACAAGGCTCTCCAGTTTGCTGATGCTCTCTTCAACCGCAGCGACAGTGCTAAGTTCGTGGGCCGCGACTATCTCTACTATGGTCATGCCCTCAAAGGTGGTGGTAAATACGCTGAGGCCATTAAGAACTTCCAGAAGACCTACGATCTCGATAACACCCAGACCGATGTGCTGAAGTTGATCTCTGACTCTTACCTTGAGAACAAGATGCACGACAAGGCCGTGGAGTATTATCAGAAGTATATCGCCACTCAGGAGAAGAAGAAGGCCAGCGACTACGGTGCTATCGCACGTATCTACCTCGATCTTGCAGAGAACGAGACCACCCAGGCTGCCAAGGAAGCCGCTCTGTTGAAGGCTGATCAGGCTTATGCCGACCTTGCTGTGGCCATGCCCTCTAACGAGAGCTATTCTGCTTACCAGCGTGCTCACATCCACCACATGATCAACCCCGACATCAAGAAGGGTGCAGCCAAGCCATTCTATGAGAAGTGCGCATCAATCCTTGAGGCTCAGGCAGAGAAAGATGCTGGTGAGATGACCACGCTTGCTGAGGCATACAACTACCTGACCGTTTATTACATCCAGAACGACCAGATGTCAAAGGCTAAGGAGTATGCAGCCAAGCTGAAGGCCATCCAGCCGGATAACGAAACTGCCAAGCAGGTTCTCTCTCTCTAATCAAATAGCAGTCAATACCTGACTGGGTCAGTTTGACAAAGAAATGTAAAAGGACAAGTAGGAATATCTTCCTCCTTGTCCTTTTACACTGAAATAGGATATCACGTATCTCACGAGATGATCAAAATAGGAGATCAAATGACAGGAAAGCGAGAATGATGAGAAAGGCGATGCTCCTTACCCTCCTGTCAGTGCTTGCGCTCTTTGCCTGCACCGACCGCCGCTACCCCACAACGTTGGTGGTAGCCGACAGTCTCTGTGCCGTCAATCCCGACAGCGCCCTGCACCTGCTCACCCAATACAAAGACTCCATCCAGACGGCATCCAAGGCCCACCGAATGTACTACCACCTGCTGCTTGCCGATGCCATGAACAAGGCCTACGTGGATATGACCACCGACAGCATCCTCAAGGAGGTTGCCGATTACTACGACCGCCACGGCTCCGCCAATGAGAAGATGCGCGCCCACTACCTCCTCGGCTGTGCCTACCGCGATATGGGCGAGGCTCCCATGGCCCTGCAAGCTTACTATGATGCTATATCATACGCAGATACAACAAGAAATGATTGTGATGTTAATATATTAATAGGTATATATGGCCAAATGGCTCACTTGTTTCATCTCCAGAATCTTCCTTATGATGAAATCTGGGCGGTCAACCATTATATTCATTACGTAAGTAAAACAGATAATCCAGAAGAATATCTTGTGGCACAAAAACAGCTGATAAAGCCTTACTATCTCCTTAATAAGAAAGATACGGTCTTACAGATCATCAATAATACATATCAATCCCTTAAATCAATTGGTAGTATTCAAAAAGCAGCATCAACATTAACGACATCCATTTATATCTATATCGAACGTGGTGAAATAGAAAAAGCAAGTAAGGCTTTGTCTGTTTTTGAGAATGAATCCGGACTGTTTGACGGCAAAGGAAACATAGCGAAAGGACGGGAAGGCTTTTATTACATCAAAGGTTTCTATGAACTTATGACTAATAATATTGACTCTGCGGAATTGTATTTTCGCAAGGCAATTCATTATGGTTATAATTCCGAAGGTTACAAAGGGCTCCTTGCCGTATATAAAAGAAAGAAAAATGCAGACTCCATCTTCTTTTTTGCCAACAAGTATGAAGAAGCTCAAGATTCCCTACATAACAGGATGCAAACAAATGCTATCCACCAGATGTCTTCTCTCTATAAATATACCAGAAGTCAAAATGAGGCAGCAAGGGAAAGAAACAGGGCTCAGAGAGCCATTATTCTTTTAATTGCAATTATAATGCTAAGCATTCTGCTACTGCTTATAATCGCTTTCATAATCCTACGATATCGTAAAAAAAAGAAAGAGAAGGAAATGGAAATAGACTCTTTAAGAAAGTCCCTCGTGAAGGTGAAAAAGCAAAGAAGCATCGTTCAGGAAGAACTTCGGAAACTAAAGGAAAGAGACTATGAGGGAATCATTGCCGAAAAAGAGAAACAAGAAAGGGATTTGACAAAAATCTTAGAACAATTACAGACTGAAAATAAAACTATTAGAAAGGCAGTAATTACAATAGGAACAAATCATCCTGACGCTTTCATTGAAAGCAAGATCGCTGTGCTGTTTATTAAGAAAGCTAAGAGGAAATCAGAAAGACCGGTGCCAACAGAAGCGGAATGGAGAATGCTGACATCACAGTTCTGTAAAGAAAATCCCTCTATGTACAAGTTTTTTAGTGATGGGAAAGGCTTGTCTTTGTTGGAACAGAGAATCTGTATACTTTTAATTCTTGGTATTCCAGAAAAAATGATTTCAACGATGACCGAATCTTTACCCTCTACAGTGTCTAATTCAAAGACACGTGCTAATGAAAAACTATTTGGAAAGAGAGAAGCGCATTCATTAAAGAACAACCTATTCCATGCCTTAAACCTATCATGATGAATTTTGACGAATTATTTTTGTAACACATTGACTGATAACGGATTCAACAGATTCCTGTTGACGAACAAACGAATTCTGACGTACTAAGATTATTCGTTTTATTTGGTAGGATAACAATTTTACCATACATTTGTGCTGATTATAATAGCATAATTATGAAAAGAGTTTTATTTGCTTTCGTGTTAATTGTAATGGCATCTTATAGTGGTGCTATAGTTCAAAAAGTATCTGATGAGATATACCTTGAAGCAGGTATCGTTGATCCAACAATCCCAGATGACCCATATCATAGGTCACCAGCAGCGATTCCTAATGTTTCCCTCGAAGGCCATACTTTATTCTTCACAACACCATGTGATGGTTTTTCTATCCAACTATTGGATGAATATGGTAGTGTGGTCTTTTTCTCGGTTATTTCTACAGGAACAACAAGCCTTGCTTTACCTTCTACCCTCTCAGGTGACTACCAGATCCGGCTCATCGAAGGATACTGGTATTTCTATGGGTGGATTCATCTTTGAAGCGATAATCATCTAAACTAAACACCGCTTTATGAGAAGTCATATATTATCATTTCTTTTATTATTCCCATTCTGTTGTTATGCACAGGATGTAGATTCGACATTTTCAGTGACATACGTCGAATCTGCTCGTGCAAGCCTACCTACATCACTGATATCGAATGTCCAAAGTACAGGGATACCCATTGACTCACTAAAGTCGAGACAAGGGAAATTCATTGCTTTGATATACGACGATTATTATCTTACAGAAGGTATAATACGCAGTGTTTATCAGGCAATGTGTCTATGGGAAGATTGTATGAGTATAACAAATCCTATCGTGTTTGATTTACTGTTTGACGAAGAAATGGAAAATCAAGACGAAATGATAACTGTTGTGAATTATGGCAAAGACATGATTAACAGAATCTGTATTCCACAAAGTTTAATGAGCCAGAGGTCTTTGGGCGGAAGCTCATCTGACGGCCAAATTACAGTAAATGCAAACATTGACTGGGATGCTTCATGGGGATACGAAAGTCCATACGGTATTGATAGGTTCACAACTGCCATGCTACGTCATATTGCCCATCTTTTAGGCTTTGGATCATCTGTAGGTTACCGTGGGGACAACCTCAGATTTTTGGGTGTGTTACCAACCGCGTTCGATCAGATGATTCTCGATGACGAAGACAACTTGCTTTCGCTTAGCACCAACATTGGCAACTTTCTGTCTCGGGACATATATCTTCAAGTTGGCAATAACAAGTATCCTCTATTCAGTTCTGGACAAGGCTATATATCATACAGGACGGCAAACTATTTCTCCATAGGAGAGGAAGCCATTATGGAATATCCATACATCAATGTAGAAAGCCTGCTATGTATTGATTCGATAGTCCTAGAAGTCTTAGAAGCTATTGGATGGACAATAACAGATGACAAAAAAAGGGTAATAACTGGAACAAACCTGGATATAGACGGATATGGAAGCTATTATTCAATTCATACCTTTGGAATACATCCTGATGGGGCGACCGTGAACAGATGGGTGTTACAACTTTTTGACAACAACACACATCAGTATCAAGATGTAGAAGTAGGCTACGGACAATCATTCTGTCCTGTAAACTACACTATTACTGATTCCTATTTAGACGATTTCAACTGCATTCAGGCAAGGATAAGATGTACACTGACAGACAGTGAGGGAACCAGGACATACAACTATCCCTTGTTCCTAGAGCTTGCCCCATGGCTTGATTCCTATGAGATCAGCAATGTCGTATATCATTCTACCTCAAACACTTATGATTTGGATTTCCTCATCCATCAAAACGGGGCAGCATTGATACGTTTATATGTTGGTAACGATTACTCAATGTCACAGAGTTATTTGATGCCTGTGAGTAACCCGTCCACCCTTCATATAGCAAATGTTCCTACTGCTGGTAACAGTTATTTAGACTTGACAATGGAAAACAGCTATGGGACATCCTTTAAGTATATACCGTTAGATCTATCAAATAACAATTCACATCAAGGAACATATTCTGATTACCAAGGTGTCACATTGGACAGGCATAAAGTAAGATATGATAGCAATACTCGGCATTCAGTTATTAAACGAATCAAAAGGAGGGATTATGATAGGAAGACTTATATGCGCTTTACTTATTAGTATCTTACAGATAACAGTTGTCTGTGCAGAAACCGACGTGCACTTTTCCATTTTTGTGAACGGGGAGCCTGTCTCGGGAGGTTGTGTCCTTCATGATGGAGATATTCTATCCATCAGTCCCGTATATGAAGACGGCACGATTGTTAACATGCCTTCCCAAACCATGACCGCCAGTATTTACCTAATTGATAGTGATAATAATGAAAAATGGGGGAAACGTATTGAGGGCGACACAAGTTTATTCTTGGAGGTTATGCCAGGCTTCTTCGAAGGGGTCGATCTTTCAGACGCAACCCTCATCCACGACCCATACGGTGACGCCTATCATTCCGCTGTTGTCAAATGTAGCCTCTCTGTTAACGATCAGGAACTGTTGGGCGAACGGATTCCTATCAGATTTGAACTCATCCCTGCAAAGCCTTTGATTCAGGAAGTGGTCGTTGACTCCTTATATTCGGAAATCACCAACTATTTGGCCAAAATGGATGAAGGTATTACATGCTATTGGTTGTCCATTAAGGCATTGAGCCAGAGGAGTAAGAATGCAAGAGTCGATGCCTCCTGGTATTGGGATGGTTTCCCCTATAATCCTGTTTATAGTTATCAGGATTTGGGTGTGACCGAGGGAATCGCTGACGGACAGATTGCCCTCTTTAGTAATGAGTTTTTCCATGTTATCGCATGGAACGAGTATGGCTATTCCCTTTCGGAGACACTTAATATGACCCAGGTATTGACAGACATATCCCTGCCTACTGTTCCAAATAACGTGTGTAAGGTTGTGGGAAGACGAATCCTAACACCTGATGGCACCCCGCCTGAGTATTACCGACTGTTCAGCAGCAAGGGAGAACTGATCTGTCAGGAACAAGGAATATCCATCCTTCCCATATTTGATAGAAAGGGGGTCTGTATCTTACAAGTAAAGCCCGTTCATCAAGAATGTCAAACAATTAAAATCTTAGTAAAATGAGAAAAGCGTTACTATCCATGTTTATGACCTTATGTGGGGTCATAGCATACTCACAAAACACGTCATCCTATATCTACGAAACCGGTACAAGTAATCCTGTCATTTATAACCAACCGCAATCCCGTAGGATATACGGAGGCTCGATAATAAAAGTTTCCTATGAAGGAAGCAATGTCATGCGAAACACAAAGTTACAGAATGCCATGGCTAAGGCATGTCATTTATGGGAGGAACAGATGCCGACATGTTTCCCTTTGAAAATCGCTGTGCGAATGGGCAATCTTAACAACACAACAGCCCTTGCACGGGTTGAGACCATAAATGGGAATGACAGTGTTTTTGACTATGGAAAGCTATACCTAAAAAAATGGTACATGTATCCTCTTTCTGAAATACCAGAAGAGAACTACACTTTTGAATTCTTTAGAGATAGCCCAGATATCATCATTACCTTTACCAATCGGAATGTGTTTGACTATAGCCTATCGGGCAACACAAACAGCGGTAAATATGATTTTATTACAGTTGCATTGCAGGCGTTTTATAAAGCCTTAGATTTGTCATCATTAGACAATACTTTATCATCAAGCCTGCCAGATGTCCAAGAGGGATATGTAAGGTCGGCTTTCAGAGATACTAGCGGTCCTGAGGAAACCATCGTGCATTCTGAGTTGTCAAAGAATACAGTAGTCCGGTATCTTGGAGATGGAATGCACGATTATTTAGAGCCCAAGTGGTTTATAAATTACATCGCTGTAGGCATGGGGGGATCTGTCATTAGCGATACAACTTCTTGCACCTACCCTGTTACTGCTTATCAAGGACAACAAAGTGGTTCTGTGTTGTCTACGCCTATAAACGATAATCGTAACAACAATGTTGCCCAATATCTATCCCAATTCTATGAAACATCTGGAGGTTATGGTAACTTTGTGATGCAGAATGATGGTACATGGAGAAAATTCATCTATTACAGTAACATTTCTGAGAACGACAATATGGTAAATGCAAGACAGGTTGACGGGCACTTGATAATTAAGACAGTGACGGAAAATGGACTTAACAGCATAGTTACATATTCTCTTTACGAATATATTCCCAGGAAATCAACTCCGGTTCTCATTTCTGCCGCACCCTTCAGTCTCTATGGCACCAATAGTGTTCTGGCAAGGCCATTAAACAGAGATGATGATGAATATATGGAGGTCACAATAGGCTTTACTGATATAGAAGGATGTGCTAACATTCTTGTTGAGCAAGTTGATGAGGATTATCCTTTTCCAACTTATTATTATGTAGATCCTGAAGACGGTGAATTTGTAGCTATAATGAATAAAAACTATAAGTCAACATTCACTCTTCATTATATCAATGCTCATGGTGAGACCATCGGGAATCCAATAGAAATAGACCTTTCTGACTTTGATACAAATGCTCTTGATATGACAGTGTCATTCCATGGTGGTAAGATTGAGTACAACATCTTTGAGAAAGACATGAACTCAAAAGCTATCTGTACAGTTAAAAACCTCCTTTCTTCTGAAACTTCATTTACCAGAAAAGTTGATAACGAAAATGGTACTATTGACATATCTGACTTGCCAAGAGGTCTTTACTTAGTGACGTTTACTAGTGGGGAAAAAAGGTTTTCGACTAAAATTGTAAAATAAGGAGCAGCTGTCATACCTGTCACTTCCACAGGAAATAATGATCCTGAGATGGAAATTGCTATCTCTTATAACAGATAAGATACAATAAATCCCCATATTTTGAACAACGAATCAATATATTTTATATTTTTGCACTGAAATACCATTCCTAACAAAAATAGAACAATATGATGAGAAGGTTAGCAGTTATATTCATGGCAGTAGTGCCCCTTCTGTCATTCGGGCAACTAATTTCTGGCTGGTTTAATTTGGATGTTTCTCCTTTAATTTATATATTTGCAAAAAAAAGGATATGAGAAGAAAAGAATTATTCTATGCGTTATTGATGTTCCTCTTCATGGCCGGGTGTTCGGACGATAAGGAGGAGCCGACGGATGTGGAACAGCCGCCAAAGGAATTTGCGCTGGCAAACTTCAACAACTCGGGCTGTAAGTCCATGGCGGAGTCAAGGAGTGGCATCTATGGATTTGATGAGCATTTTGAACTGAATGCCATCGCTGACGGTGGTATTCGTGTCAGACATGAGAATGCTGTTTTCAACTGTGCATCCAGCAAGTTCGAAGCAAAGGCTGTCATGGAGGGGAAGACCATCACGGTGACCGAGGTGGATGTTACGAAATCTGAAGTGATGGCTAATTGTATCTGTCCTTACGACTTTGAATATGACATTGGTCCGCTGAAGGATGGAGAAACCTATTCGATGACCGTCATTACGACTGTTGAACCACTCTTTGACGATCCCAGGATCACGGTTGACAGCCTGAAGACCACATTTAGCTTCACTTACTCACCAACCCTATCCAAAACAATTCCTGTTTCTCAATAGATAGTATCTTTATTAAATAATTAGAAGAATACGAAAAGAATCATTCTGTCATTTCTGGCATTCCTGCCATTTGTGCTTAATGCCCAGCATGCCTATCGGCCCCTTGTCGTTGACGGGAAGGACTGGGTATCGGTTTACCTTAGGGCAACAGAAACCTTTCATTTCGAGAATGGGGAGCTTGTGGGTAGTGACAGGACCGAAGATTACGGGGAGATGCATGAAGTCCTGCAGGGCGACACCGTGATCGACGGTCTTTCCTACAAGAAGGTGCAGACAACCACTCCCTACAGTTCCTATAGTGACTTTGCCTTGCGTGAGGAGGACAGAAAGGTATATGCCTATGTCTTCTATTTCAAGAAGGAATTCCTGCTATATGATTTCAACGCAGAGGTGGGAGATGTCGTCATGGCAGGCTGGGTACAAGGGAGGAGATATGGTCTTATACCACGGGCATCCATCCACCGGTCATTAATAAGCCATCAATCCCAGGCACCTACTACGACCTCAATGGCCGCAGGATCAAAGGTGTTCCGCAGAAAGGGGTGTATATCCAGAACGGCAGGAAAGTGGTGGTGAAGTAAAGAGGATGCATTCGTGGGCAAAGTAGTTTTCGTAGAATTACTACCATACTACCATAAACCTCTTGAAATGCCTTTAAACAAAGTTTTTTTGGATGGGGTAGCAAGGTGGTAGATGGTAGCATCGCACAGTTCACGCTTAGTCGCAGACTTGGACGAGCCGTAATACACGCCCCTCGAATCCGTAATATCCGAGGCGGAGAGGTTACGTTTCGTCGATGGCGGTCAAGGTGGGCCGCATGACTCCAACTCCAGTTGATCCAGTTTATTGGCACACAGAAAACACGGAAAACACTCTAAGTTTGCAGCGTCTAAGAAAAAAGACAGGATTTTTTGCTTAGTAAGGTTCGATTCCCTACCTTTGTTGTAAGAAGGAGGAACCGGCCTGCTGGAGAGGGAAACTTTGGAAATCACGGGGA
>Ga0247609_10000169_pt1 | contig 94666 bp, 80 predicted proteins | sample 172DNAGHGlowgp2_FD_193487 | JGI IMG/M metagenome (GOLD analysis project Ga0247609, IMG submission 193487) | Sheep rumen microbial communities from Palmerston North, Manawatu-Wanganui, New Zealand - 1728 DNA GHGlow gp2 | ecosystem: Host-associated > Mammals > Digestive system > Stomach > Rumen ...
ATGCCTGAGCGGATGGTGCGCTCCTGTCCTGTGCCGTCGTCAATGGTGAACTGTAGGAGCTTCTTCGACTTGGGCACGCGCTGGCAGTTCTTCACCAGGCCTACGCGGATGTCGAGTTTCTCGAAGGTCTCGAAGTCAACGTTCGGCTTCACCTCGGCAGGCTTCCATGCAGCTTCTTCGTTCTGTTTCTTGGTGGCAGCTAACTTGTCGAGCTGCTTCTGGATGGTCTCGTCCTCAATCTTCTCGAACAGCAGCTGCGGCTCGCCTAACTGGTGGCCGGCCTTCAGGAGGTCGGTAGCGCCTAACTGTTCCCACTCGAAGCTTTCCAGATTCAGCATCTCACGCAGCTTCTTGCTGGAGAACGGCAGGAACGGCTCGAAGGCAATGGCGAGGTTGGCGGTCAGCTGCAGACAGATGTTCAGGATGGTCTCGCAGCGCTTGGGGTCGGTCTTCCACACCTTCCAAGGCTCGCACTCGGTGATGTAGCGGTTGCCGATGCGGGCCAGGTTCATGGCCTCAAACTGTGCATCGCGGAACTTGAACTGTTCCAGCAGCGACTCCACCTTCTGCTTCACGTCCTTGAACTCCTCCAGGGCGGCCTTATCTACCTCCTGCAGTTCGCCGCATGCCGGCACCACGCCGTTCCAGTATTTCTTCGTCAGCTGCAGGGCGCGGTTGACGAAGTTGCCATAGACGGCCACCAGCTCGTTGTTGTTGCGGTCCTGGAAGTCCTTCCACGTGAAGTTGTTGTCCTTCGTTTCAGGGGCATTGGCGGTCAGCACATATCTTAATACATCCTGCTTGCCGGGCATATCGACGAGGTATTCGTGGAGCCAGACGGCCCAGTTGCGCGAGGTCGATATTTTGTCGTCCTCTAAGTTCAGGAACTCGTTGGCCGGCACGTTGTCGGGCATGATGTACTTGCCGTGGGCCTTCATCATGACGGGGAAGATGATGCAGTGGAACACGATGTTGTCCTTGCCGATGAAGTGGATGAGGCGCGTGTCCTCGTCCTGCCACCACTGCTGCCACGGTCCCCACTTCTCGGGTTCGCGGTCGCACAGCTCCTTGGTGTTCGAGACGTAGCCGATGGGTGCGTCGAACCACACGTAGAGCACCTTGCCGTCGGCACCCTCTACGGGAACGGGTATTCCCCAGTCCAGGTCACGCGTCATGGCACGTGGCTGCAGGTCCATGTCCAACCACGACTTACACTGTCCATAGACGTTGGGGCGCCACTCCTTGTGCTCCTCTAATATCCACTGCTTCAGCCAGTCCTGATACTCGTTCAGGGGCAGGTACCAGTTCTTGGTCTCCTTCAGCACGGGTGTTGAACCGCTGATGGTGCTCTTCGGATTGATGAGCTCCGTAGGACTCAGGTCGCGGCCGCACTTCTCACACTGGTCGCCGTAGGCTCCCTGGTTGTGGCAGTAGGGGCACTCGCCCGTCACGTAGCGGTCGGCCAGGAACTGCTTGGCCTCCTCGTCGTACAGCTGTGCCGTCGTCTCTTCGGTCAGCTTGCCCTCGTCGTAGAGTTTGCGGAACCACTCGGCGGCAAACTTATGGTGTGTCTCCGAGGTGGTACGGCTGTAGATGTCGAACGAGATGCCAAACTCCTCGAACGAGTCCTTGATCATCTTATGGTAACGATCGACCACGTCCTGCGGTGTGATGCCCTCCTTCCGGGCCCGTACTGTGATGGGTACGCCATGTTCGTCAGAGCCACCGATGAAGATGACGTCCTTTTTCTTCAGACGCAGGTAGCGGACATAGATGTCTGCCGGTACATAGACGCCGGCCAGGTGGCCGATATGGACTCCTCCGTTGGCATACGGCAGGGCCGATGTCACGGTGTAGCGCTTGTAGTTCTTCTTTTCCATTGCTTTATCTTTTTTGTTATTTTGGCTGCAAAGGTACGAATAAGCGAGCGAAAAGCCAAATTTCTTCACTCATTTCTTTTCCAATAGGTGTTCAGGCGAGCAAGCTCGGAGTCTTTGAGCTTTTCCGAGCGAGAGTACCTTCGAACGTAAGGTCAAAGGTAATAGATATTGCTGAAAGTCAGCCAAGTTTTACGGAATATTCAACAACTTGTGTGTCTGTAGTGACAGCTTCCACTGCGGATGTTGCCTGATGTAGTCAATGCACAGTCCCGTAATTTCGCGGTTACGTGCTTCGTCACCTGTGTCGCAGGGCTGCAGGTAGAGGAGTGGTGCCCCTTCCGATTCATTAGAGATGGAGAGAAAAGTGTGCGGGTCGGTCTTGCCGTCGAAGATGACCTTCAGCTCGCTGATGCGCTTCGGCCACTTCCTTTTGGGTGACACAGAGGGGTTCTCCTTGGGCGATACGGTTACCCAGTCGATGCTTTCCGGCACGGGGTGTGTGCCGTTGGTCTCCATGGCTACGCTGAACCCTTCCCGGTGCAGGGCATCGACGAGAGCATCGTCCACCTGCAGCGACGGCTCGCCGCCTGTCAGCACCACGAAGCCGCAGTACTTCCACGGTTGTATGGCTTCGATGATGTCGTCGCCGCTCATCTCCGTGTAGGAGCTAAAGTCAGTGTCGCAGAACGGACACCTGAGGTTACACCCGCTGAAACGGATGAACACGGCAGCCCGTCCTGTGTTACGCCCCTCGCCCTGCAGCGAGTAGAATATCTCGTTGACCCGATACTTCACGGCTTTACAAAAGGTATTTCGCGTCAATGGGGAACTCGTCGTCGAAGGCCTGCGCCTTGTTTCCGAACGACTCCTCCACAATAGCCTTATAACAATGTGGGAACTGCTGCACAATCCAGTTGGCAAGATTCTCTGCCGTGGGGTTGAAGGGCAGCAACTCGTTCAGGTTCCTGTGATCCAGAAACCCGTGTATATTCTTTTTGATGTGTGTAAAATCCTCCACCATGCCTACGGCGTTCAGTTCGCGCGAGGCCAGAAAAACCGTTATCTCCCAGTTGTGTCCATGCAACCGGCTACACTTACTTTCGTAGGGCAGTGTCAAGTAGTGACAACCTGCCACTTCCATTTTCTTTGATATACAATAAATCATGTCTTTAAAAGCTCCCGCAAAGCGCGGGTAGGGAAAAATGATTCGTTATTTTTTCAGTATTTGGGCTATTTGTCATCGTAATGTCCGTAAGCCGAAAGCACATCCACATAGACCTCGGTCTCGAAGATTTCGTATATCAGCCTGTGCTTCTTCGTGATGGTACGGCTCCACTGTCCGGAACGGTCGCCCTTCAGCGGCTCGGGGTGGCCGGTTCCCGTGCGGGGATGCTGCATCAGTTCGTTAAGCAGTTTTACGGCTTTTTTATGGGCGGCAGGCTCGCTGTGTCGAAGTCTTGCCAAGTCTTCCTCGGCTTTTTCAGAGTAAACGATGTCGTACATAGTCATAGAGAGTTAAGCCATGCATTCATTTCCTCAGGGTTGGAAAAACGCCTCCCTTTCCCCTGCCTAATCTCTTCACGGGCTTCATCGACACGCTTGAAGAACTCCTCTTTCGTCATCAGCGTGGGGTCCTCCTTCTTGGCGGCCAGCTTCTTCAAATACTTGGCTGCACGTGTCATCAGCGTCTCGTCCTCTGCTATGACACCCAACGAGCGGTATATCTCCGCATTCAACTGTAATGCTGTCATCATGCTATAAATGTTTATTTCGCGTACAAAAATACAGAAAAAATCTGAGATAACCCCCTTTTAATACAAAATTAACAATATGTTTCACATTAAAGGGCAAAAACGACTCCTGTCAGGCATTAATGGCTCCTTAAAGCCCAAGCAGCGGCAGCAGCTGGCTGATGTTGTCGATTTTCACCATGCGTGGATGGTCGAAGTCCTCATGGACCTCCAGTTGCCAGGTGACGTGGAAGGGTATGTGTACCGCCTGTGCACCGATGGCCACGGCCGGTGCCATGTCGCTCTTCAGCGAGTTGCCCACCATGAGCAGCTCGTGCGGCTCGATGCCTAAATGTCGGCATAGTGCCAGAAACTCCTTTCCCGTCTTGTCGGACGTTATCTCCACATGGTCAAAGTACTTCCCCAGTCCCGAGCGCCGCAGCTTGTTTTCCTGGTCCTGCAGCTCCCCTTTGGTGAAACATACAAGCCTCACCCCCGTCAACTCTCCGGGGAGGCATGCAGCAGCAGTCCCCCGTGGGTGTGTCTGTTCGTAGAGACGCTTCAGAGTCTGCTCCACGCCGGGCAGTGGCGTGGCAGGCAGCTGCAGCAGGTGCTTGCCGGCAAGCAGCAAGTCGGAGAGGTCGGTAGCCGAGAGGTCGTTGCCGCAGACGCGCAGGGCTGTTTCCATGACGCTGATGGTGAAGGCCTTGCATCCGTAGCCCAGGTCTTCCATGTTACGGCTCTCGGTTTCGAAAAGTTCGCGTTTAGGGTCCATGCAGTAAGGCCCGATGATGTTGTAGAGCATGTTTTCCACCTCTTCGAAGTGCGACTGGCAGTCCCATAGTGTGTCGTCAGCATCGAAGACGATGGCTCGAATCTGTTGAGTGTTCAGTTTGTTCATGCGTGCAAAGGTAGTCCTTATTTGGGAGTTAAAGGAGCCAAAGGAAGTTAAAAGGAGTTAAAGGACAATTGTTTGTCAATTTTTTGCCCACTTAATTGTACCTTTGTAGAGATAATTTTTTTTCGATGACTATGGAGAATAGACTTTTACAGCCCGGTACCATGTTGCGTGGCGGCACCTACAGGGTGGAGCGCCAGCTGAGCAGCGGTGGTTTTGGAAACACGTACGTCGTGACGAATGTCAATTTCGAGGAGACATTTGCCATGAAGGAGTTTTACATGAAGGACATCAATATGCGCAGTGGCAACACCGTCACGGTGAGCATTCCCGATAACAAATCGACCTTCGACACCCAGCGTAACAAGTTCATGAAGGAGGCCAAGCGTCTGCGCAAGCTGACGAACAACCATATCGTTGGTGTGCACGACCTCTTCGAGGAGAATGGCACCACCTATTATATCATGGACTTCATCGACGGTGAGTCGCTCAGTGCCCGCTTGAAGCGGACGGGACAGCCCCTCTCGGAGGCAGAGACCCTGGACGTGCTCCAGCAGGTGCTCGATGCCTTGGATGCCGTCCACCAGCAGGGCATCTGGCACTTGGACCTAAAGCCTGCCAACATCATGATGAACAAGGAGGGCAAGGCGCTGCTCATTGATTTCGGTGCCAGCAAGCAGATGCGTGCCAACGACGGCATGACGAGCACGTCGGGACTTTGCTACACGCCGGGTTATGCGCCCATCGAGCAGATGGAGCAGAACCTCGACCGTTTCGGTCCGTGGACCGACATCTACTCCTTGGGTGCTACGGTCTATCATCTGCTGACGCGTAACAGTCTGCCGTCGCCGATGGAACTGCTTGAAGAAGGCGAGGGAGCCCTGCAGTTCCCGCCTACGGTAAGTTCCAAGATGCGGCAGCTGGTCTATCGGATGATGCAGCCCAGTCGTCTGAATCGTCCGCAGTCCATTGCCGAGGTACGTCAGTTGCTGAAGGGTGAAAAGCCCGCTGTCAGCGAAGAGACGGTTGTCGGCACGCCGAAGCCTGCTGACGAAGAGACACGTGTCATCAGCACCCCCAAACCGGCAATGCCCAAACCAGCAACAGCAAAGGCAGCAGCACCCAAGCCTGCTCCCCCCACACCTAAGTCCCCTTACCAGACACCCCTCACCACTCCCCAGAGAAAGTCCACCCCCATCTGGCCCTTCATTGCCGTGGGAGCCGTGGTCCTGCTGCTGTTGTTGGGAGTCGGAGGCTTCTTCTTGGGCAGTAAGTTGCTGAAGGGTGGTGATAACAGAGAGGTGGTTGTCGCCGAGCCGGCAGCGTCTTCTCCTGCCGTTGCCGACCAGCCCTTGACGGCACAGGCAACGCCGGAGCCCGCCGCCCCCGCCGTCTCCGAACAGGTGACACCGGCGGCTCCCGTCAAAGAGACGCCGCAGGCTACCCCGGCACCCGCCAAGACCGAGAAACCCGCAGCGCAGACCACCCAGAGTACTGCAACGAAGGAAGATGTGTCTGCCGATAACACCGTCCGTGACGTTGTGGAGCAGATGCCCTCGTTCCCCGGAGGTACGGAGGCCATGATGAGCTATGTGTCCAGAAGTATCAAGTATCCTACAGTGGCTGAGGAGAATGGTATCCAGGGACTTGTCATCGTATCCTTCGTTGTAGAGAAGGATGGCAGTATCAGTGGTGCGAAGGTGACAAGAGGTGTTGACCCGTCGCTCGACAAGGAGGCGCTGCGTATCATCCGTTCCATGCCGCGATGGACGCCGGGAAAGCAGGATGGCAAGCCTGTCCGCGTGAAATACACGATTCCTGTTCGTTTTAAATTGTAAATTCCCCTAAATTCCTATAACATCTTCCAAAAAGCGGACCTTCCACCACCAAAAATGCTAAATAATTTGGCAGTTCGCTGATTTGTTCGTAAATTTGCGGCTGATTTGACGCCCCGACGTAATAACGTCATAACGAAATACCGTCATCACGCCCCGTCGTAATAACGTCATCACGAAATACCGAAATACCGCAAAAAAAAATAAAAGAAAAAAAATGAAGAAGATTAACGTTATTCTGCTATCGGCTGCTTCAGTAATGCTGATGACAGCCTGCTCCAGTAAGCTGGGAGCCCTGAGTTCCGACAACTTTAAAGTGAACCCGAAACCACTGGAGACCCGTGGCGGTCATGTGGAGGCTACTGTCGATGGTGTCTTCCCCGAGAAGTATATGCACCGTAAGGCGGTGGTGAAGGTCACCCCCGAGCTGCGCTACACGGATGCCAACGGACGGCAGCAGGTGGAGCGTGCCGCAGCAAGCACCTTCCAGGGTGAGAAGGTGATGGGTAACGACCGCGTCATCTCCTACAAGATGGGCGGACACTATGCCATGAAGCCTGACTTCGTCTTCAAGCCCGACATGATGAAGAGCGAGTTGTGGATGACGTTCACCGCCCGTGTGGGCAACAAGATGGTGGAGGTTCCTGCCGTGAAGGTTGCCGAGGGTGTGAAAGCCACCTCCGAGCTCTACCGTAAGACCCTTGTGGGCACCGCCCCCGCACTGGCAGCCGACTCCTTCCAGCGCATCTCACAGGTGAAGCAGGAGGCTAACATCCGCTTCCTCGTGGCACAGACACAGTTGCGTAAGAGTGAGCTGCAGAGCACGTCGGTGACTGACTTCCTGCGTCTGCTGACGCAGATTAACAATGAGCGTGAGAGCATGGTGCTGAACAACATCGAGGTGTCGGCTTATGCATCGCCCGAAGGAACATTCACCGTCAATAACCGTCTGGCCAGTGGCCGTCAGGAGGTGTCCGAGCAGTTTGTTCGTCAGCAGCTCAACGCCGCTAAGCTGAACACCCATATCGACACCCGCTACACCGCCGAGGACTGGGAGGGCTTCCAGCAGTTGGTACGTGCCTCCAACATCCAGGACAAGGAGGTCATCCTGCGCGTGCTCTCCATGTACGACGACCCCGAGGAGCGTGAGCAGCAGATTCGTAACATGAGCGAGGCCTTCCGTGAACTCTCTGAGGGCATCCTGCCTGAGCTGCGCCGTGCCCGTCTCATTGCCAACTACGAGGTGGTGGGCCGTAGCGACGAGGAGATTCGCCAGCAGATGAAGAGCGACCCCACCCGACTGACGGTCGAGGAGATGCTGTATGCTGCCACCCTGACCAACGACCTGGACGAGCAGCAGAACATCTACCAGGAGGTGGTCAAGGAGTATGCTGCCGATGCCCGTGCCTATAACAACATCGGACGTATCCACTATATGAAGGGCAACTACGACCGTGCCCGTAAGTTCTTCCAGCAGGCACTCACCATTGACAGCAAGCTCGACGAGGCTAATGCCAACCTCGGACTCCTCGAACTGCTGAACGGTAACGTCAGCGAGGCCCAGAACTACATTGCCAAGGCTTCCGGTTCACAGGCAGCTGCCGAGGCTGTCGGTGTGCTCCACCTGGCACAGGGCAACTACGCCCTCGCTGAACAGGACTTCGGTGAGGTGGCAAGCAACAATGCTGCCCTGGCACAGATTCTGAACCGTAACTACACCAAGGCTGAACAGACCCTGGGCAAGGTAGAGGCCAAGGACGCCATGACCGACTACCTGCGTGCCGTTCTCTATGCCCGCAAGGGCAACAAGGGTGTGGCAGGAACCTTCCTGCGTAGCGCCATCAGCAAGGATCCCGCACTGGAGGCTTTCGCCAAGCGTGACCTTGAACTGCTGAACGTACGATAAACAAACATGAAGCGATATCTCGCATACGTCATACTACTGCTGCTCTTGGCCTCCTGTGGGGCTGAGAGCGGCCGTTTTCGTATAGAAGGTCGTCTGGCGAACATGAACCAGGCGGAGTTCTATATCTATAATATGGATGGCGGTTCGCTGCGACTGGACACCATCAAGGTGGTTGACGGCCGTTTTATCTACGAGACCGACCTGGAGCATCAGGGAACCTTCGTGATTCTCTATCCCAACTTCTCCGACCAGGTGGTCTTCGGTGAGTCAGGAGCCGTCGTGGAGATGGTCGGCGATGCCTCGCACCTCAAGGATATGGAGGTGACGGGCACCGACGACAACGACCTGATGACGGCGTGGCGCATCCATGCCAATACCCTTACCCCTACCGAGGTCAACAAGTCGGCGGTCGAGTTCATCAAGGAACACCCCGCCTCCATCGTCAGCAACTACCTGCTCTCCCGTTACCTGGTGCTGGACGACTCTCCCGACTACCAGCAGGCAGAGGAGCTCTCCCTGCTGTTGCAGAAGGAACAGCCGCAGAACGGACGTCTGCTGAACCTGTCGAAGCTGTTGGCTGGTCTGAAGAACTACCAGGAGGGCAAGAAACTGCCCGACTTCTCGGCTACCGACATCAACGGCAAACGGGTGTCGCGAGAGAGTCTGAACGGCGAACTGAACGTCATCTGTCTCTGGGCAACGTGGAACTATGACAGTCAGAGCATCCTGCGCAAGCTGAACAAACTGAAGCGCGACTACGGCAGCCGCTTGTCGCTGCTGAGCATCTGTCTGGAGCCCAGTGTCAAGGACTGCCGCCGGTTTGTGGAGCGTGACTCCATGCGCTGGAGCCACGTCTGCGACGGTCGGATGTGGGAGTCGCCGCTGGTCACGAAGTTAGGTTTCTCCGATATGCCGGGAAACCTGTTTGTTGACCGTCACGGAAAGATTGTGGCTGTCGATGTGAAGAACAAGGATATTGAAGAGAAAGTGAAGTCGTTCCTTAAATGACCCCCCACTATACAGGATTAACCAGTGAGCAGGTGCTTCGCAGTCGTGCGGAGCATGGTGCCAACGTGCTGTCGTCGCCCGAACGGGAGTCGCTGTGGAAACGCTTCTTCGAGAAGCTGACAGGTCCCTTCGGCCATTGCCTGAAGGGCTGGAACGACGGCGACTCGCTCATCTTCATCCTCGAGATAGCTGCCGTGCTGTCGGTGCTCATCTCCCTTGCGGAGTATAATGAGTGGTTCGGACTGCACAACCCCGGACGTGGCGTGTTCTTCGAACCGCTGGGCATTCTCATGGCCATCTTCATTGCCACGGGCATCTCCTTTTTCTTTGAGCTGAAGGCCGACCGTGAGTTCTCGCTGTTGAACCAGGTCAGCGACGAGGAACCCGTGCTGGTCATCCGTAACGGCAATGCCACCAAGGTGCCCCGTGCCGACATCGTCGTCGGCGACGTCATCATGCTCTCCACCGGCGAGGAGGTGCCTGCCGACGGTGAACTGCTGGAGGCTACCTCGCTCCAGATGGACGAGTCGTCACTCACCGGCGAACCAGTATGCAGCAAGACCACCGACGAGCGTCATTTCGACCCTGAGGCCACCTTCCCCAGCAACCATGTCATGCGTGGCACGAAGGTCATGGAGGGTCACGGCATCTGCCGCATCCTCAAGGTAGGCAACGAGACGGAGTACGGCCATGTCTTTGTGGCAGCACAGATTGACGACAGCGTGAAGACCCCGCTCAACGAGCAGCTCGACCGACTGGGCAAACTCATTGCCAAGGTCAGCTATGCCGTTGCCGCCCTCGTCGTCATTGCCCGCATCGGCATGTATTTCGTCAACCTCGACGGTTCACCCTTCACCCTCATCGACTTCATCACCTATCTGTTGCAGACGGTCATGATAGCCGTCACCCTCATTGTCGTCGCCGTGCCCGAAGGACTCCCCATGGCTGTGTCGCTGAGTCTGGCATACTCTATGCGCCGTATGCTCAAGACCAACAACCTGGTGCGGAAGATGCATGCCTGTGAGACCATGGGAGCCACCACCGTCATCTGTACCGACAAGACCGGTACGCTCACCCAAAACCAGATGCAAGTGGCAGAAGTATTCACCCTTAACCCCTCACCGCTAACCCCTTCCCCCCTCCACGAGAACATGGCCATCAACGCTACCGCCCAGCTCGACCTGACCGACCCCGCCAAACCCGCTGTGCTGGGTAATCCCACTGAGGGCGCACTGCTGCTCTGGCTCCGCGAACAGGGCGTTGACTACCGTGAGCTGCGTGAACGGGCAGAGATTCTTGACGAGGTGCCCTTCTCCACCGAACGGAAATACATGGCGACGCTGGTCCGCTGGCCGGAATCCTCGCGTACATTATTATATATAAAGGGAGCTCCCGAGGTGGTCATGGCGATGTGTTCCAACGCTCAATCCCCCATGCTCCAAACCCAATTGTCAAAGTGGCAACAGCAGGCCATGCGCACGCTGGCCCTTGCTTATATCGAGAATCCGCCTCTTGACATCTGTAAAACGCTCTCAACTCTCCACTCTCAACCCACTCTAAACTCTAAACTCACTCTAAACTCTAAACTCTCAACTCTAAACTCATTAGTAGCCATTAGCGACCCTGTCCGCAGCGATGTGCCGGCAGCCGTCCGCGAGTGTCTGGATGCCGGTATTCAGGTGAAGATAGTGACGGGCGATACCGTGGGTACCGCCCGTGAGATAGGCCGTCAGACGGGCTTGTGGACCGATGCCGACGGCGACCGTAACATCATTACCGGACCGGAGTTTGCCGCCCTGTCCGATGCAGCGCTGTTGGAGCGTGTGAAAGACCTGAAGATCATAGCCCGTGCTCGTCCCATGGACAAGCGGCGACTGGTGGAGGCTCTCCAGCAGTGTGGCGAGGTGGTGGCGGTGACGGGCGACGGCACCAACGATGCACCTGCCCTGAAGGCTGCCCATGTCGGACTCTCCATGGGCGACGGCACCTCGGTAGCCAAGGAGGCCAGCGACATCACCATCATCGACAACTCCTTCTCCAGCATCGGCCGTGCCGTCATGTGGGGCCGTTCGCTCTACCAGAACATCCAGCGTTTCATCCTGTTCCAGCTTACCGTCAATGTCACCGCCTGCATCGTGGTGCTGGTAGGCTCGTTCCTGGGCACCGAGTCGCCGCTCACGGTGACGCAGATGCTGTGGGTCAACCTCATCATGGATACCTTTGCTGCAATGGCGCTGGCATCGCTGCCGCCGTCGCCTGCTGTCATGCACGACCGTCCCCGTTCCCGTCAGGCATTCATCATCACCCGTCCCATGTGGAACCGCATCCTCGGCATCGGCCTGCTCTTCACCGCCCTGCTGCTGGCTCTGCTCCTTGTCCCCTCCACTCTCACTACTCTAAACTCTAATCTCTCCACTCTCAACACTTCTTTCTTCACCGTCTTCGTGATGTTGCAGTTCTGGAACATGTTCAATGCCCGAGCCTTTGCCACGGGTCGTTCCGCCCTGCACCTGAAGGGTTGCAAGGGATTCCTGCTCATTGCCGCTTTGATATTTGTCGGTCAGGTGTTGATAGTCACTTTTGGAGGTGCTTTTTTCAATGTCGAGCCCCTTCCGCTCACCACGTGGCTCCTCATCATCGGCATCACCTCCCTGGTCCTCTGGGTCGGTGAAACCGTCCGGAAATTAACGAAATAACGTCATAACGCCCCGTCGTCATAACGTCATAACGTCATAACGCAATAACGCAATACCGCAATAACGCAATAACGAAAAAAGAAAAAACAATGGAAATAACCAGATTTGGCTATTATTGGTTAGACACATGGGTGCTTGCCAATGTCATACAGTTGGCAACACAGGACTTCTGCGCCCGTTTCCTGAATCATACGAATGACCCGTGTGGACGCCAGTACGACCAAATGACACAAGCTGCGCGTTCGGCACCTGCCAATATTGCTGAGGGAAATTCACGCCACTCCACCTCGAAGGAGACGGAAATGAAACTGACAGACGTGGCTCGTGCAACGCTCTCAGAACTGGCCAACGACTATCTCAATTGGCTCTTGCGCCAGGAGCGTGTACCCTGGTCGGTAAACAGTCCGGAGCATCTTGCTGTCAGCAGTGTTCGCTTTGACAAACCTGACTATAAAGATGATGTGCAGCATAAGAGCAGTATCCATATCCTTGCCCAGAAACATAAGTTCGACCAATGGCTTAACAGCAATGATTCTCTCGTAGTAGCCAATTGTCTGCTGGTGCTTTGTAACCGTCTGGTACTGATGTTGAGCCGTCAAATAGAACGCCAGCTTGACATATTTAGGGTGGAAGGAGGCTTCACAGAGGGGCTGACAGCAGAGCGACTGTCCTATCGCCAACAACAAAGCATCCAGTCTGATGCGCCCGTTTGTCCCTTGTGCGGCAAACCCATGATTAAGCGCGTTGCTAAGAAGGGCGTCAATTCAGGCAAGGAATTCTGGAGCTGTAGCGACTATCCCAAATGCAATGGGACGAAGCGGATGGAGTAACGATTCGTGACTCCATCCGCCCATCGGCAGAGACAAAAAGTCCGTCTGTTGTGGCAATAACGAAATCCCGTCATCCCGAAATCCCGTCAATCCCGTTATCCCGAAATCCCGTCATCCCGAAATAACCTAATAACGTAATAACGAAATAACGTCAATAACGAAAAAAAGGGAAAAAACAGATTTGGCTTGCTTACCCTGTTTTTCTTGTCCTCTTACGCTGTCGGGTGGCAACTCCAGAAGAACCCGATAAAAAGCGCGGTGAGGTCGTTAGGAGATACAGGTGGGAACATACAAACAGCGGGGAAGCATGCGCTTCCCCGCTGTTGCAAGATATTGATAAACGTGTCTTATGTCTTAATACTTATTCTAAGTCTCCGAAGAACTTTGGGGCACGGGAACCTCCACCAGGTAACGGGTTTTCAACTTCTGAGGCATTTTCACCTTGAGTTTCAGACCCTCCATCAACACTAGAACCATGATTACCCCCTGAGCCAGCAAGGATTTGAAGGCTTTGCAGAATGTCTATGATTTCTATTTCCGGTTTTAAATATGTACATTTCATGTTGTTTATCCTTTTCTTTTTACTTAACCATTACTTTCTTTCCGTTCACGATGTAGATGCCCTTTGCAAGGCCTTCCAGTGACTCGCCTACATACTGTCCGTTGAGGCTATACACACGGGTGGTTGTCGGCATGATTTCAACGCCGTCAACCTTGATGGAAGTGGTCTCATCGTTGTTGTACAGCATATCCATGCCGAACATCATGGCCATCGGGGCACTTGTTACGGCAGACGATACAGAGCTGGAGTGGTAGAGGTCGTCGCTCAGCGTGGCTGTAACGCTTTCACCGTATATCTTCCACTGTGCTGCCTGCTTATTTGTTGCCAGACTAATTTTACCGTCATGGCTACCCTTACCAAGGTTGTAATGCTGTTTTGTCTCAAGGTTATCGTTCGACTTCAGCATGTTCGGGCAGATGATGCACGAGTTGTTGTTCCACAGCATGACGTTGGCATAGTCGGGCGTGTTGGCTTTCTTGTTCTGTGCGAACTTCTCGGTTGTGTAGTCAGCATAGATGAAGCATGCCTTGTTGGTGTAGCCAAGGAAGTAGCTGAACGGGGGTATGACGGCCTTAGCCAGCGAACCTACGAACGTGTAGTCGAAGTCGGCAGAGCGTACATATTTTTGTGTGCCAATAGTAATATGGTTTTCATCTCCTTCGAGTGCTTTTTCAGTTCCTGAATACTCGAAGTTTTCACCAGCAGGCAGCAGAGCCGGAACAGTATAGATGTTCTTCTCCTGCAACTCGCGGAACTCTTTACCATCAACGGTTGTTGAGAGGGCAATCTTCTCGAACAGGCCGGGATAATTTTCTGCGGTTGCTGTGATACGTCCAGCAGAGAGGTCGGCGTTGACGTTGTTGCCACCGTAGATGTCAAACTGACGGTTGTTGTTTGCGAAGGTGGGCTTGATGAGGTAGGGCACACCAGCATGCAGCACGATATCTGCAGAACCTCCGTGTTTGGTGTCCTCGTCAACATCATGGTTCGGAGCCTCAGTTGTTGAAACCTCCCAAACGCCGTTGGTATTCTTTGTAGCCTTATGCTCCATCAGGTTGCTTGAGAAGTTCAGCGTGATGTGGTGGCGGCTCTCATCGCGTACTACGTTAGAGAGCAGACACAGCTGCGGAACCTTATTGCCCTGAATGTCACCGTAGAGAAGCATCATCTCATTGTAGGTCAGGTCGTAGGGCAGGCAGATGGTCCACCAGTCGGTGTCGGTGATGTACGAACGTACAGGCTGCACAGGATCATTGGTATTGGCTGCGTAGGCATTCAGCACGAACTGGTGCCAGCCGCGGTAGTCGTGAGACTTTGTTACGTCGCGATACTCCTTATCCACCATCGTGGGGCAGTAGTTGCCAGTACCCGGTGTTTCAGCTTCTACATAGACTGTGGTCTTTGCCCAGCGATCTTTGCCAGCGTCAGTATCGGCATTGTAAGCTGTGTAGGTGTAGTCATAGTCCTGAATGTAGTATGTTCCGTCGAACTCAATAGTCTCTGCGGGATTAGCACCGTTAGCATCGGTAAAGTAGTCATGAGCATTCCAGTTCTGACCGTTGGCGCTGTCGTAGTGGACGGTAGATCCGTTTACATAATAGTATGCAGTTGAGAAGGTGAATGGTCCGCTGTATTCAGAGTACGTTCCGTTGTAGTTGTCCGTGTAGTATGTCCGTGTGGGATTCCACTCTGTAGTAGATGCATATTTGTCAGTCGTACCCGTTGCGTAATAGTATGGTTTACTGAAGCAATCACCGGTATACTCAGTATATGTATAGGTATTAGGGTCATATGTATAATAAGTGTATTTGCCGGTTACAAATTGAGTTGTCTTCTTATATTCTGGCCCTTCTTGATCGTAATAACTTTCAGAAATACCAATATTTGTTGAAGAATATTCTTCTGTAAACTGATTCTCATTATATGACCAATAGTATTTATCGACTCCCTCTACGACAGTAGTTGTTGATACAAATATATTATTACTATTTTTATAAGCATAATAAGGAGCACCATACTGGTTTAAAGTTGGCTTGATAGCTTCGGTAGATTCTTCCGTGCTATAGTAGTTATAAACGCCAGGGATAAAATTAGATGTTTTTATCCTTGTCGTAGTTGTTTCTCCTGTTAAATAATACAAATCTCCACTATTAGTCGTAAGCTGTGGTGTAACTTTAGTATATACACCAGAGTTCTCCTCATAATATTCATCGATATTTTCAACAGGACTATATACTGCGCTCGAATAGGTGTTATCGGTATCTCCTGTCTTGTAGTAGTAGGTAGCATTCAGAGTAGCAGTAGTGGGGGTATATACGTTTTCGTTTGATTTTGTATAATATGTGTCCACATCATTGACGGGGTTGTAAATTGCCTCGCTATATTGGGGGTCTGTTCCATTCTCATACCAATAGGTATCGGCCTTCACCTTCGGAGTAGCAACTTCCTTAGTACCTGCGTTGTCGGTGTAGTACGTGTCAACATACTCCTGTTCCTTTGTCACAGCGGTGTAAGTCCCTTTAGCAACAGCATCGCGTACGTAGTCTCCGTTAGCAGCCTTGACGTAGCTGTCCTCGGGAACATAGTCACCTTCCGGGCAAGCTTCATAGACTTTGTTGCCGTTGCTGTCAATCTTTTGAATCTGCTCGCGCTTGTAGTAGGTGGTTCCGCCAGAATAGGTCGAAGCTATTACGTATTCTGTGCCGTTCTTCGTATAGAGTGTGCCTTTGAAGTTTGAGTAATCGTCGCTCGTCGCAATTTGTGCGTCGATGTAATTATAGTAAACGGCAGAGGTTTCTGCAGCAGGGTAGAGGTGATCATCTTCGTCGGAACCATTTGTATAGAGAATCTTCTCATTCCAATAGATGTTGGAATAGGGCTCCAAACCAGTAGGCTGACTGTACAAGCCATTGGCCGTTACGTCATAGAACGATGTGTAGGGGTTCTCTGAACGTTTCGGGTTCTTCAGATAGGTGTCGTTACCTTGCTTCTGAATGCCAGCACTCCAATGCTCACCGCCAATGGTGAGTGACTCCTTCAAAGAACCGTATTCATACTCCTGACTCCAGGCGTTCCAAACATAACCAGTTGTACCTTGTGCGTAAGCAGCCAGGAACTCGGAGAAGTTAGGATAGTAGAGCACAGCACCCTTACCGTCTCGCTCGTTGGACGCTGTCGTATATTTACGGGTGGGGTCGGTGTAACGTTGTACGTTCGGCGTAACACACTCACGGGGATAGTGCAGCATGGTAATCCAGCTGCTGCCGTTCACGTAGGAGTCGCGGGTAATAACACCTTCTTCGATGGTCGGGTTGTAACCACCGCTGGCAACATACATAGCGGTATTGAAGGCATCCACATGGCACTCTGGAGCGTCCTTTGCCAGTACATAGATATCTTTCACATGAGGAGTCGTGTTGTAGAAAGCGCAGCTCTCAATCAACTCCAAGTTGCTTGAGAAAGTATATGTACCATAAGGCTCCAAACCATAAAATGTGAATCCGCTATATCCAGGTGTAGGTTTAGAATTCCTTGTTTCATATGCACCGTTGTCATAGATGGTGCCAGGAATGTCGCCAGAAGCTGCCGTTGTCCAAATGTGGTCAACTGACTGTGCAAAGTGGGTGCGAATGACCTTAATATTAGAGGGAATACAGATTTCCTTGATACCATTCGTACAGGTGAACCAAGCTGGAGTCTCTGTGACACGTGGGTCAGTTGGGATAACGACCTTCCAAAGGCTTGCACCTGCGATGTTTGCACCTTGTGCAGAAAGAGTCATGTCTCCACATTGGCTGAAATAGCAGTCGCGCATGTCAAGTTCTTTCAACTGCTGTGTACCAGACAGACCTCCATAAACCTCGGTACCTACCAGTTTACGAGGGTCAACAAGGTCATAGACTGTTTCTGATGCTGCACTGTCCCATGCGAAGTGACCGTCATTGTCAACCTTTTGATTCATGTTACAAATGTCATAAGCAATCAGATTGCCAGAAAGTGTAGCATATGTAAGTGTTCCTTCGTTATTGTTGAGGTTTGGGTAATAGGCCGTTTGCCCGTTAATTGTGAAATTTCCGCCGATAGTTGTAGCCAGTCCGGCTGCTGCCATAGCAGGTTGCAGGGTTCCGGCAACATGGACGTAGGCAGTAATGCTTATTTCCTGGTTGTTGATATGACTCTCAATGGCAGTCAGCAGATTGGTGCATCCGGCTAAGGCCGTGGCGTTAACAAGGTTTTTGCGGGTAGAGCCATTAGGTAATATCAGGAATTTGACGTGGGTGTTGGATATAGATGTAATACCATCGAGGGTAGCCTCTGACAGGTCGAGAATCATGGCATCAATTCCATTTAATGCTTCAGTGTCACTTGATGAAATGTTACCTGTAATATTAACCTTGCCGTAAGACTTTCCATTCTCGAGGGTATTGTTAGACATCGTAATGGTAACACCTGTGGTCTTGATGTTTTGGTAATCGTTAATAGGTTCATAGAAGTAATACAATTTCATTGCACCTGCGTCAGTTGGTGTATGTAACTGCATTGAGATGTCGTCGTAAGCCCACGCCCCAGTCACAGCGCAGACCATTGAAATGATTAAAAGTAAGTACTTTTTCATTTGCTTCAATTTTTTTGGTTAATTTATTTTGTTTTGATTCTTATTTTGCTTGAAATGTTTATATATCCAATGCGTTGTTTAGCGTGTATAGTTAGTCACTTCACGTTGTATTTTGATGATATGGTGTGTATGATATTTGCATTGTTTGTGCCCGCCGGCATGCTTCTCAACAAAACCAGCAGGACTGTTATTTTAATTTTTCGGGTGCAAAAGTACCCATAAATCAGCTAATTAAAGAATAAATAGGTGGGAAAAGAGGGTTTGGTCGGAGTCTTTAACATCTGATAACATTTCTGGCACTACGCAAACGTTAACGTAGGAGTGCTTATGTCACACTTTATTTTTAGTTGAGCGTGTAGAGTTTTGAAGGTCACACAGATCTGGGGGATCTCACAGATCTTTGGTCGCTACGCTCAAAATTGAAACAAAAATTAAAGTCACACAGATCTTGGGGATCTCACAGATCCTTCAATTCTTCCATCAATCCGTAATCTTTCATCCGTAATCCAATTACCATCCTTCAATCCTTATACGACCAAAACCTTGAAAACCCCTTGCTGAGAAAGATACGTTTGTCAGCGTATTAACGCCATTTGTTGTAATGCTGCTTGTGTGCAAGCACCCAGCCAGCCTTCCAACAAATACCGTTATCCCTTTCAGGGACTCTTTCTCATCAAGGAAAAACCAAGAAAACAGTTTACCGCTTACAGCTTACTGGTACTGGTTACATTGTTTTTAAGCGCGAAGTGCGGGTTTTGTCGGTTTTGGTGGCCCTGAATTTCTGATTAATTTCTGGCAATTTCTTTCCTTCTCAATCCTTTTGTGGGGTCACACCGATCTGAAGTTCAAATTTCGCTAGGTACGAAATCTGAGATTAGTCATTAATAGCATGCGACTCATGCTTGTCTTCATAATGGAAATACATTAGCAATGAAATCCCAAATGCTGCAATGATAATTAATGCTACAATTGCTCCCATATTATTATCTTTTTATTTTTTCTTTATGGCGTTCACGATTACGTTCCTTCTCAATCCTTCAATCCTTCAATTCTTATATGGATTGGAGGAACATATCCATTGTTACTAAATTCAGCTTCGGAAATGGTATGCTTTCAAGAATCTTGAAGTGATGGTCTTCAGAAACAAGGTAATCTGCATTGGCAGCAAATGCACAGTCAACAAATTTATTGTCGTCAGGATCCTCAACAATGAGGTTCATGCGAAAATATGGGTCAATAAAGGATACATTCTTTTTGTTCAAAATCAGTAGAATGATGTTTTCGGCAATTCTCGCAGTAGTCTGTTCCTCAAGAATTTCTTGGTATTCTTCAAGTATCTCATTTGACACACAAAGGGTGAATTTCCTCTGAAGGAAAGCTTCCCAAATAGGACGATATGGGCTATGCAGCGAAATAATCTGCAATAAGCAATTGGTGTCTATAACAACTTGCCGCATACCATGATCTATTTGTTATAGGGGGTCCGGAAATGGGCATGCCTTAGATCATGGAGCTTTTGTTCATCCCATTCTCCAGCATTCCATAGTTCTTCCATATCATAATCTATTTGTTTGGCATAAAACTCTGACAATTGTTCTTTCAGGAGTTCTAAGCCTGTAGGAGATTTGATGTGTGACACCAAGTTGAGAATATGGATTTGTGCGGGACTGAAAGTAATAGTTTCCATAAGCATTCTTTTTTCTTGCCTGCAAAAATACGTATTCTTTTCCAATCCACCAAATTATTCATTGTTTTTCTAACGTCACACAGATCTGGGGGATCTCACAGATCTTTGGTCGCTACGCTCAAAATTGAAACAAAATTTAAAGTCACACAGATCTGGGGGATCTCACAGATCCTTCAATCCTTCAATCCTTCAATTCTTCCATCAATCCGTAATCCGTAATCTTTCATCCGTAATCCAATTACCATCCTTCAATCCTTCAATTCTTCAATTCTTTTGTAGTGTCACACTACTATTCCCAACAATCTAACTCGTTCTACAGCTCTGGAATCTGACTACGGTGGAAGGTTGGCTCTTAATTGATAACCGATATCTTATAATAATGTACGCGCGAGGCTATAGTTTCTCGCCGTAACAGAGGTCTCCACAGTCGCCGAAACCGGGAACGATGTACTTTTGCTCGTTCATGCCGGGGTCGATGGCTGCACACCAGATGGTGCTGTCGGGGGGTAGCGTGTCCTTGACGACTTCAATGCCCTCGGGGGCGGCGATGACACAGGCAATATGAATGGTCTTGGGCTTGCCCGAACGACAGAGTGCCTCGATGGCAGCTGCCATGGAACCGCCAGTGGCGAGCATGGGATCGACGATGATGAGTGTCTTGCCCTTGACGCTGGGCGTTGCCATGTATTCGGTATGTACGCCGACCTCGGTATGCTCGCGGTTGGTGTACATGCGGTAGGCCGAGACAAAGGCGTTTTCAGCACGGTCGAACACGTTGAGGAACCCCTGGTGGAAGGGCAGCCCGGCACGTAACACAGTAGCCAGGACGATGTTGTCGATGGGCACGGAGACGTCTATTGAGGCAAGCGGTGTATGGATGGTCTTGACCTTGTAGTCGAGCGTCTTGGAGAGCTCGTAGGCCATCATGGTGCCGATGCGCTCAATGTTGTGCCGAAATACCATGCGTCCCCTCTGGTATGCCTTGTCGCGAAGGAGCGCCATGTACTGGTTGATGACAGTGTTTTGTTCTGAGAAATTGATGACTTTCATAATGCTAATACTTTGTTTTGCTGGCAAAAGTACAAAAAAAGTTGTATTTATGCTTGTAAATGTCGAGTTTTTTTGTATTTTTGCAAACAAAATAATGGTATGTCGCTAAAGTTGTCCACAAAAAAAATGCGGTATGCGGGAATCATTATTATCGTTGCCGCTGCCATTCTGCTGGAAGTGATTTCAGCAGGACAGTACCATTATATGCACAACATATTGGAGGACGAGCTGGAACACCGTGCAGGGACCGAACTGGGTATGAAGGCCATTGTGTTGAAGAGTTTCGTGAACATGTCGGAGCGTACGCTGCAGGGCCATCTGTGGGATATGAAGAACGACCTGGCAACGCCTGACTCCATGTTCTCCATAGCCAGTTGGATGCTCAAGACGAACCCCCAGCTGACCGGTTGCGGCATAGCCTTCAAGCCTGGCTACTACCCCGACAGGGGCGAGCTGTTTGAGCCTTACGCCATTCGCCAGGGCGACAGCATCATCGTGAAGCAGGTGGCTGGTCTGGAGCACGACTACCGGACGTCCGGTTTCTATCCGGAAGGTATGAAGAAGAAGAAACCCTGCTGGGTGGACCCCTATATTGACGACATCACCAAGCTACGGACGCTCAGCTTTGCCCTGCCCGTCTGGGACTACGACCATAACTTTGTGGCGGTGTTCGGACTGGACGTGTCGCTCGACTGGTTGGGTGACACCTTGAATGTACGCCATATCTACCCCTCGTCGTACGACCTGCTGCTGTCCGGTGATGGTGTGCTGCTTGCCGGTCCCGCTGCGGAAATGGTGAGCGAGAAGAAGGTCCGTGACATCGTGGCACTCATCAACGATAGTACGGTAGCGAGGGAGAAGAGCCAGAGCGGACGCAGCACCGTGGTGGATTTCGTGGATGAGGACGGTCGTGCCGGCATGGTGTTCTACTCCACCTTCCGTAGTGAGCCCCACTGGCAGATGGCTGTGGTATGCTATGATGACGAGGTCTATGGACCGCTCTACGCCATGCGCCGAATGGTGATTATAGCCTCGATATTCGGTCTGTTGCTACTGGGTCTGATACTCTTTCTGGTGATGCGGTACTTCCGCCGGCTGGAGCAGGCGAACCTGCGACAGGAGAACATCAGCAACGAGTTGCGCATTGCCCGTAACATCCAGATGGAGATGCTGCCGCCCATGGAGACCGCCTATGCCGACCGTGACGACGTGCAGCTGTATAGTTCGCTGGTGCCTGCCAAGGAGGTGGGCGGCGACCTGATAGACCATTTCCTACGCGACGAGAAACTCTTCTTCTGCATCGGTGACGTGTCGGGCAAGGGCGTGCCCTCGGCAATGGTCATGGCGGTGATTCACTCGCTGTTCCGCATGGCATCGGCCCGTGAGAAAAACCCCGACCGTATTATGCAGACCATCAACGAGGTGGCGTGCCAGAATAACCGCTCGAACATGTTTGTCACGCTGTTCATCGGTGTGCTCGACTTGCCGACGGGACATCTGCGCTACTGTAATGCCGGCCACGATGCACCGGTTTGTCTGCGGCAGGGAGCTGAGGGCTTGGAGCTGGAGTGTCTGCCGGTAAAGCCCAACCTGCCTGTCGGTGTGTTCGATGACTTCAGCTACGAGAAGCAGTCGGTGACGCTGGCTCCCGGCGAGACGCTGTTCCTCTATACCGACGGACTGACGGAGGCTCGTAGTCCGGTGCGTGACCAGTTCCGCATGGAGCGGACCATGGAGGTGCTGAAGGGCTGTGACGGCATGACGCCACAACAGGTGATAGCCACGATGAAGGCTGCCGTCCAGGCATTTGTGGAGGATGCTCCGCAGAGTGACGACCTGACCATGATGAGCATCAGCTACACGCCCGTGGAACATAAGACGACCCTGGACGAAACGCTGGAACTGGAGAATGACATACGGCAGGTGACGGCGCTGAACGACTTTGTGAAGCGTGTCAATGGACAGCTGAACATAGCGCCGTCAGTGGTCAAGAGCATACGGCTGGCGGTGGAGGAGGCTGTGGTGAACGTGATGGACTATGCCTATCCTGCCAATGTCGTGGGAAAGATTAACATACGTGCTTTATCGGACGGCGAGACCCTGGAGTTTGTCATCAGCGACAGCGGTGTGGCCTTCGACCCGACGGAGGCACTGGAGGCTGACACGTCGCTGTCGGCGAACGACCGTCCCATCGGCGGACTGGGTATCCTCTTGGTGCGTGAACTCATGGACAGCATTAACTATGAGCGGATTAACGGACGTAATGTGCTGACGCTAAAGAAAAAGATTTAGCGGAATAACGGAATCACGAAATAACGGAATAACGAAATAACGGAATCACGTCATAACGTCATAACGAAATAACGAAAGTACGAAAGAAAAAAATGAAAACAACAATTGAAGAACTCGACGGCAAGTTTGTTGCCACATTAGACGGTGAACTCGACACTGCAGCTGCAGTGGAAGTGGAAAAAGTGTTGCAACCCCTGTATAACACGGGTGGCAAGGACGTCATCATTGAGTGCAAGGACCTGGAGTATATTGCTTCCAGTGGCCTGCGTATCCTGCTGGGCCTGCTGAAGGGCGCCATGGCCAATGGCAGCAAGGTGACGCTGAGGAATGTGAACGACGACATCCAGAGCGTGTTCAAGCTCACGGGATTCATCAGCCTGTTTAACTTTGAGTAGGCTTTTGAAAGAGGAGGTACGAAGTAGAAACGAACGAAAGCACTAATCATGCGAAGAGGTTTGCTCGTGGTCTTTGTGGCACTTTGTTCGTTTGGGCAGCTGACAGCCCAGACGGACTCTACCCGGCATCGTCTCCATCTGGGCCTTAGCTTCATGACCCACGGTGAGCATCGTGGCGGCGGACTGCCGACCACGACGGGCACGGTGCGTGATCCCAAGGAGGGGGAGACCGCTGCAGAGAAAGAGGGAGAGGCAAACTTCATCCTTGGACGAACGCGACTGTCGTTAGACTTCGATATGCCGCACATTGACGCCAGGGCCGTCATACAGAACCAGGCGGTGTGGGGCTCGAAGACCAACAGCACCCTCGGCCTCTATGAGGCCTGGGTACGGTTTCGTGCCAACAACGGACTCTTTGCTCAGCTGGGACGTGTGCCGTTGTCGTACGACGATGAGCGTATCATCGGTCCCAACGACTGGGCGATGGCCTCTAAGGCGCACGACCTGGCGAGGGTAGGCTACGAGGGGCATGGCCATAAGGTACATGTGCTGTTGGCCTACAACCAGAATGCCGAGAACCTTACCAAAGGCTCCTTCTACGAGGGTGGTGCCCAGCCTTATAAGACCATGCACACGTTGTGGTACCACTACGACGTGCCGAAGATTCCCATCGGCGCTTCGGTGCTGTTCATGAATATCGGTATGCAGGGCGGTACCCCAGACGATAATCCCCGTACGGAGTACCAGCAGCTGTTGGGCGGATACCTCACCGCTACACCCAAGAACCTGAAGCTGGAGGCTGCCTACTACCGGCAGATGGGAAAGAACGAGTACTCCATCGACATCGAAGCATGGATGGCTGCCTTCAAGGCAACGATGGCCTTCGACCAAGGGCGTCACACCGTGGCAGTAGGCTATGACTACCTGAGCGGCGACGACTATGTGGCTGTGGTACAGCCCGGTACCATCGGACTGCCGAACCATGATAAGATCAAGGGTTTCAGCACGGTATATGGCTCGCACCATGAGTTCTACGGGGTCATGGACTACTTCTACCAGAGTGCCTACATACAGGGTTTCACCCCCGGACTGCAGAACGCCTTTGCGGAGTTCAGCTTCAAACCCGTACGGCCACTGACCTGTAAGGTGGCCTATCACTACATGGCGGTCGCCACCACGTTGGAGGGCCTGAACAAGACACTGGGACACGACGTGGAACTGGAGGCGTCCTACCGCTTCTCGAAGAATGTCAGTCTCTCAGCAGGCTTCTCGTTCATGGCAGGAACGGAAACCATGTACCGACTGAAGCAGCATAGCGGCGACCGCAGCGTGCAGTGGGGATGGTTCTCACTCATCGTCTCGCCCAGTCTGCTGACCACAAAGTGGTGAGCCAGGATATAAGGAATAACTTTTTTGCAAACTCCGTATTGCAAAAGTGTTATTACTACGCTCATTTTTAAATTCTTTAACCTAAAAATAAGGAGGTTAAGGGCATTTTCTTCATTCTTCGTTCTTCATTCTATATTTTTATTTGTACCTTTGCAGCCGATTTCAAGATAATTAAATTCACAAAAACAATAAATTACAAATTATGGCAAAGTTAGATTTGACACAGTATGGCATTACCGGTTCAACGGTTATTGCACACAATCCGTCGTATGAGTATCTCTTCGCTGAGGAGACAAAGGCTGGTCTGACCGGTTTCGACAAGGGTCAGAACACCGAGCTGAACGCTGTTAACGTGATGACTGGTATCTATACCGGCCGTTCGCCTAAGGACAAGTACATTGTTGACGATGCTCAGAGCCACGACAAGGTATGGTGGACTTCTGAGGAATACAAGAACGACAACCATCCCATGAGCGAGGAGGTTTGGGCAAAGATCAAGGACATCGCCATCAAGGAACTGTGCAACAAAGAACTGTACGTGGTAGATGCTTTCTGTGGTGCTAACGAGGCAACCCGTCTGGCTGTCCGCTTCATCGTTGAAGTAGCATGGCAGGCACACTTCGTAAAGAACATGTTCATCCAGCCGACCGCTGAGGAACTGGAGAACTTCAAGCCTAACTTCGTTATCTATAACGCCTCTAAGGCCAAGGTTGAGAACTACAAAGAGCTGGGTCTGAACTCAGAGACTTGCGTAGCCTTCAATACTACCAGCCGTGAGCAGTGCATCATCAACACCTGGTACGGTGGTGAGATGAAGAAGGGTATGTTCTCTATGCAGAACTACTACCTGCCCCTGCAGGGCATCGCTTCCATGCACTGCTCTGCCAACACCGACATGGAGGGTAAGAACACCGCCATCTTCTTCGGTCTGTCCGGTACCGGTAAGACCACTCTTTCCACCGACCCGAAGCGCCTGCTGATTGGTGACGACGAGCATGGATGGGACGATGAGGGTGTGTTCAACCTCGAGGGTGGCTGCTATGCCAAGGTTATCAACCTGGACAAGGAGAGCGAGCCCGACATCTACAACGCTATCCGTCGCGACGCCCTGCTGGAGAACGTCACCGTTGACGAGAATGGCAAGATTGACTTCGCCGACAAGAGCGTTACCGAGAATACCCGTGTCAGCTATCCTATCGACCACATCGAGAAGATTGCCCAGAAGGTAAACGGCAAGAGCGCCGGTCCCGAGGCTAAGAACGTCATCTTCCTCTCTGCCGATGCTTTCGGCGTACTGCCTCCCGTATCTATCCTGACTCCGGAGCAGACGAAGTACTACTTCCTCTCTGGCTTCACCGCAAAGCTGGCTGGTACAGAGCGTGGCATCACTGAGCCCACTCCTACCTTCTCTGCTTGCTTCGGCCAGGCATTCCTCGAGCTGCACCCCACAAAGTATGCTGAGGAACTGGTAAAGCGCATGGAGAAGAGCGGTGCCAAGGCTTACCTCGTGAACACTGGTTGGAACGGTACCGGCAAGCGTATCTCTATCCGCGACACCCGTGGCATCATCGATGCTATCCTGGGCGGTGCCATCCTGAAGGCTCCCACCAAGAAGATTCCTTACTTCGACTTCGAGGTTCCCACAGAACTGGAGGGCGTAGATACCAACATCCTTGATCCTCGCGACACTTACGCTGACGCTGCTCAGTGGGAGGAGAAGGCTAAGGATCTGGCTGCCCGCTTCATCAAGAACTTCAAGAAGTACGAGGGTAACGAGGCCGGTAAGGCTCTGGTCGAGGCAGGTCCAAAACTGTAAGAAGTGAAGAGTGAAAAGTGAAGAGTGAAGAATTTGCTTCCGCTCTTCTAAAAAATAAAGGATTGGCTGCGCCTTCTGGCGCAGCCAATCTTTTTTGATATAGGTCAAAAAGCACGTTGGCAGCAGCAAATTCTTCACTCTTCACTCTTCATTCTTCACTCTTCTTCGTACCTTTGCATTGTAATCGTGACGATTATGCATTTTTAGTTATTCATTAGGTTAGTAGTTTTATATCATTAAGGTAAAGATTATGTTATTAGATTTTCAAACAACGGTATTGTTGGTAGTTGTTGCCATTGTGACAGTATTGAGTGTCTTGACACTAATACATACCGACGTCCGTTAGGAAAGAGCACGGGGTGAGCGATTCATACCGCGCTCTTTTTTTGTTTACAAAACCTAAAATATGCGTTTTTATGATATATTTAACTTAATAAAAGGCAGAAAAATGTGGCTATTTGCGGAATTGTGCGTAAATTTGCACCCAAAAACTGAAAATGAACCGACTGATGAAGAGATATTTTGTGCTGTTGTGTGCAGTGCTGACCATGATGCTACTTCCTACATCATGCCTGAAAGGCAGCGATGACAACGGTGCGACGGTCTTTAATGACATGGGCGTCACCCACTTTTACATAGGAACCATGAAGCGTTATGTGCCGACAGAAACAGGAGGAACGAAGCTAACCACGGTTGACGGTTCCACCTACAACTTCCAGATTGACCAACAGCAGCGGCGCATCTTTAATATCGACTCGTTGCCTGTCGGCACCGATCTCACCAAAGTTCCCTGTACCATCACCGCCTACAACAACGGCGGACTCTACCTGGAGGACCTGGAGGACAAGGATGCCCTGCAGATATATTCCAGCACGGACTCCATCGACTTCTCCGTGCCCCGTAAGCTGCGCGTCTATGCCTACGGCACCGCCAACTACTCCACCTATACCATCACGCTGAACGTACACAAGGAAGACGGCGATGTGTTCAGGTGGACGAAGATGACTGCCGACGACGTGCTGAAGGACCTGACGGCCGTCCGTCTGATGACCATGGGCGAAAAGCTTGTCCTGGTCGGTCGGAAGGGGAATGCCACGGTGTTCTTCTCCTCTGAGGACGGTAAGTCCTGGCAGCAGCGTTTCACGACCGTGAACATGGCGCTTTCTGCCGATGCCTGTGTCAACACGCTGTGCTTTGGCGATTACCTCTATACCCTGTCCAACGGCGAACTGCTGCGCTCCGACGACCTCGAGCAGTGGGAGACAATCCATGCGGAGACAGGGAACGAAAGTCTGAGGCGCCTGGTGGCTGCCGGAACAACCGAGATGTATGCCTATGGTGACATCGGCGAGATTCTGGTGTCGCAGGACGGCGGCTATACGTGGGAATGGGAACTCCTGGATACCTCACCGGACTTGTTGCCGACGGAGGATGTGGCGTATGTATGCCACCAGTACAGCACGCTGAAGATGACCGACTACGTGCTGCTGGCAGGCAGTCGGAGTGCCGCTAAGTTCCCGCAGGACAAGGCAGCACAGGTATGGCATAAGATTGTGGACTACTCTGAAACGGGCGTTCCCTCGTGGTGGGCCTATATGGAGTGGGCTGAAAATAACACCAATAAGTACCTGCCCTGTTTGGAGGGACTCTCCTTGCTGCGATACGACGACCGTCTGCTGGGCATCGGCCTGTATGAGGGTATGCTGTCTGTCTTCGAGTCGCACGATGGCGGTCTGGTATGGCAGGAGAGCAGCTACTACACGCTGCCTACTGACATGGACCAGGGCCTCCCCGTCAGTGTCTGCACCGATGAAGACAACTTCATCTGGCTGGCGCAGGCTACAACAGGACAGATTTGGCGCGGCCGCCTCAATAAGATGGGGTGGGAGTGAACGAATAATAACCGCTGTGATGATGAGAGGCTCGAGTACCAGATGGTTCGTGACCATGAGTTTGTCATTGGTCGTCAGTCTTTTGTCGTCGATGCACGTCAGTGCTCAGGACCAGCCCGAGTACCGTGCCGAGATAGGTGCCAGTGCCGGACTTGTCAGTTATCTGGGCGACCTGAACGGCAGTCTGCTGAAAAACCTGCAACCCATGGGTACGCTGATCGGACGCTACAAGATGAACCCCCGTATGGCGTTGGCCTTGAACGTGGGTCTTGGACAGATAAAAGGGTCGTCGAAGGTGGACGACACCTGGTATCCTGAGGCGCAGACCAAGCTGCTGGACTTCAAAGGTACGCTGGTCGATGTCGGTGTGCGCTACGAGTATAATTTCTGGCCTTATGGCACAGGACGTGAGTACCGGGGAGCACGCCGCGTGACGCCGTTTGTGGCCTTGGGGCTGGGCGGCACCTTCGGGTCGGTCAAGGGCTCTACGTTGGAGACCGACGGCAAGAAGTCGGTGGCAGCGTTCAACATCCCTCTCGGCGTGGGCGTGAAATACAAGGTCGCCGAGCGCCTGAACTTAGGTTTCGAGTGGATGGTACACTTCACGCTCAGCGACATGCTGGACGGCATGAAGGACCCCTATGGCATCAAGAGCAGCGGACTGTTCAAGAACACCGATTGCTACAGCATGCTCAACCTGTCGCTGACCTACGACCTCTGGGCAAAATGCAAGGTGTGTCACAATGACCGTGATTAATGAGTAAGTAGAGATATGGAAGAAAACTTAGATATGAAGCGAATCCCCCAGCACGTTGCCATCATCATGGACGGCAACGGTCGTTGGGCTAATCAGCGAGGCATGGAGCGCGGCTTCGGCCATCAGGCGGGAGTGGAGACCGTACGGCGTATTACGGCAGAGTGCGTCCGACTGGGCGTGAAATACCTGACGCTCTATACCTTCTCCACCGAAAACTGGAACCGTCCGTCAGACGAGATATCAGCGCTGATGGGACTGGTGCTTACCTCGCTGGAGGACGAGATCTTCATGAAGCACCATGTGCGTTTCCGTGTGATTGGCGACATGAAACGACTGCCCGATGAGGTACAGAAGAAGCTTCGCCAGACCGAGGAGCGAACGAAGGATAACGATGTCATGACGATGGTGGTGGCACTGAGCTACAGCAGCCGTTGGGAGATTACTGAGGCCGTACGCCAGATCGTGACCGAGGTGCACGACATGGAAGAACTGCCAGAGAACATTCTGAAGAACTGGGCAACGGGTGGCATCCGTGCCGAGGACATCACCGAGGAAACCATCAGCAGTCATCTTTCCACCAGTTTCATGCCCGACCCCGACCTGCTGATTCGTACAGGCGGCGAGTTGCGCATCTCCAACTACCTGCTATGGCAGATAGCCTATTCGGAACTGTATTTCTGTGACACCTACTGGCCTGACTTCGACGAGAAGGAACTGCACAAGGCCTTCCTGAGCTACCAGCGTCGCCAGCGCCGCTACGGAAAGACGGGAGCGCAGGTGGAAGGTGAACAGGAGAAAGCGTGAAAGCGTGAAAAGGTGAAAAAGTGAAAAGGTGAAAAGGTGAAAAAGTGAAAGAGTGAAAGCCAATTTGCTACCGCTTTGATAGAAGATGAAGAAAAGAACGATATATAATATGGTGAAGTTGAATTTGAAGAAAGAACGGGTGTTGCTCTTTGCAGTATTCCTCCTTCTTCACGCTTCCTTCTTCACCGTAAAAGCACAGGATGTGATTGTCAATCCGGAGATATCCTATGCCGGCACGCCCCGCCAGTGTGAGATTGGCGGCATTGCCGTCGAGGGTGTCGAGGGCTATGAGGACTTTGTACTGACCAGTCTTTCCGGTCTTACTGTCGGCCAGCGAATCTCTGTGCCGGGCTCGGAGATTACCGAGGCTGTCAACCGCTACTGGCGTCATGGCCTGTTCTCCAGGGTGAAGATTTCTGCCGACTCCATTGTAGGCAATAAGATTTTCCTGCGCTTCTCGCTGGCTGTCCGTCCCCGTGTGAGCACCATCAACTATACCGGTGTCAAGAAGTCGGAGCGTGAGGACCTGGAGCAGAAGTTAGGCATGATGAAGGGCATGAGTCTTCATCCGAATGTCATTGACCGTGCCAAGATCCTGGCAAAGAAGTATTTTGACGGCAAGGGCTACAAGAATGCCGTCATCACCATCACCCAGCGTGACGACGTGGCCAACAAGAACATGGTCATCCTGGATGTTGACATTGACAAGAAGGCGAAGATGAAGGTGCGCGACATCATCATCGACGGCAACTACTTCCTCAGCGACAAGAAAATCAAGGGTACGCTGATTACCAAGGGTGTGTTCAAGAAGACGCATGAGGCTGGAAAACTATCGACCTTCCTGAAGTCGAAGAAGTTTACCGACGAGCGTTACGAGCAGGACAAGAAGAACCTGATAGAGAAATACAACGAACTGGGCTTCCGCGATGCCGTCATCATCGAGGACTCCGTATGGAATGTCGATGACGGTCATGTCAGCGTCTATCTGAAGGTTGACGAAGGCCAGCGTTACTACATCCGTAACATCACATGGGTGGGCAACACGGTCTATCCGACGGACTACCTGAACACCCTGCTGGGCATGAAGAAGGGTGACGTCTATAACCAGAAGCTGCTCAAGAAGCGACTCTCCGAGGATGAGGATGCCGTGGGTAATGCCTACTGGAACAACGGATACCTGTTCTATAACCTCGATCCGACGGAAATCAATGTTGTCGGCGACTCCATCGACCTCGAGATGCGTATTACCGAGGGAACGCAGGCGCATATCAGCCATGTGCGAATCTATGGTAACGACCGACTCTACGAAGAGGTGGTACGCCGTGAGTTGCGTACCAAGCCCGGCGACCTGTTCTCGAAGGATGCCCTGATGCGTTCTGCCCGTGAGATAGCTTCCATGGGATTCTTCGACCCCGAGAAGGTGCAGCCCGACGTGAAGCCGAACTACGAGGACGGATCCGTCGATATCAACTGGATGCTGGAACAGAAGTCCAACGACCAGCTGGAGTTCTCGCTCGGTTGGGGACAGACGGGTGTCATTGGTCGTGTGGGTATTAAGTTCAACAACTTCTCCCTACGCAACCTCTTCGGCAAGAATAAGATGCACCGTGGCATCCTGCCTTCGGGCGACGGTGAGCAGCTGTCGCTCTCGGCACAGACAAACGGTAAGTACTACCAGTCCTACAGCGTGGGCTACTCCACCAACTGGTTCGGCGGCAAGCGCCCCAACGCTCTGAGCGTCTCGGCCTTCTTCTCGAAGCAGACCGACGTGAACAGCAGCTATTACAACTCTGCCTGGATGAACAACATGTACGGGTTGTACGGAGGCTATGGCACGCTCAATTCCGGCATGGTCAACTATGACGCCTATCTTGATGACGACAAGTACATACAGCTGTTCGGTGCTTCTATCGGCTGGGGCAGACGCCTGCGCTGGCCCGATGACTACTTCCAGCTGTCGCTGCAGATGTCCTACCAGCGCTATATGCTGCGTGACTGGCGTTACTTCGTCATCAACAACGGTAACTGTAACAACCTGAGCTTCGGTGTCACCCTCTCACGTGTGTCAACCGACAACCAGCTCTTCCCGCGTAGCGGCTCGGAGTTTACTGCCTCGCTGAACATCACACCGCCTTGGTCGGCATTCGACAAAAAGGACTACAAGAACATGGCCAACGACGTCAATTCGGCCACCTACGAGAGCGAGCAGCAGGAGAAGTACCGCTGGATTGAGTACCATAAGTGGAAGTTCAAGAGCCGTACCTTCACCTCGCTCACTGAGGGACAGAAGTGTCTTGTCCTCATGACACGTGTCGAACTGGGTATTCTGGGCTCCTTCAACCAGTACAAGCGCTCACCCTTCGAAACCTTCTACATGGGTGGTGACGGTATGAGCGGCTACTCGTCAAGCTATGCCGAGGAAACCATCGGACTGCGTGGTTACGAGAATGGTTCGCTGTCGTCGTCGGCAGCCTATAAGGCCATGATGAACGGTGAGACGCCCTCGTCCTATAATGCCTATGCCTACGACCGCTTCACCCTCGAGCTGCGCTATCCGCTGCTGTTGGGCAATACCACTATCTACGGACTCGGCTTCCTCGAGGCAGGTAACTCCTGGGCAAATGTTGGTGACTTCAACCCCTTCGACATCAAGCGCTCGGCAGGTGTCGGTGTGCGTATCTTCCTGCCGATGGTCGGTCTGATGGGTATTGACTGGGCCTATGGTTTCGACAAGGTATATACCAACCGTACGGGTTCACAGTCACGCGGCGGCAGCCAGTTCCACTTCATTCTGGGACAGGAGTTCTGATACATTAAACATTAAAGATTATACATTAAAGATTAAGCATTAAAGATTAAGCATTAAAGATTAAAAAATGTTTACGAAAAATAACTATTGAACGATTCAGACGTCATAACAATAAAAACTGAGAGCGTATGAAAAAGTTTTTGATTATGTTTGCCATGCTGTTATCGACAGTAGGCATGAGTGCACAGAAGTTTGCGTTGCTTGACATGGACTATATCCTGAAGAGCATCCCGGCTTACGAGCGTGCCAATGAGCAGTTGAACCAGATGTCCAAGAAGTGGCAGGCTGAGGTGGAGGCACTCCAGACGGAAGCCCAGACACTCTATAAGAACTATCAGGACAACGTGGTGTTCCTCTCCAACGAACAGAAAAAGGCTCGTCAGGAGGAGATTGTTGCCAAGGAGAAGCAGGCTGCCGAACTGAAGAAGACCTACTTCGGTCCGGAGGGAGAGCTCTTCAAGAAGCGTGCTGCATTGATGAACCCCATTCAGGAAGAAATCTATAATACCGTCAAGGAAATTGCCGAGCAGCGCGGCTATCAGCTGATACTCGACCGTGCCAGTGACAGCGGCATCATCTTCGGTAGCCCCAAGATTGACATCTCTGATGAGGTGCTACAGAAATTAGGATATTAAATTTAAAATTAAAAAATTACAAAGACAATGAAGAAATTAGTTGTAATGCTTTTGATGCTGGCCCCCGTGGCAGCATTTGCTCAGAAGTTCGGACACGTTAATGCACAGGACATCGTACAGGCCATGCCAGAGTTTGCCAAGGCACGCACGGAAATCGAGGCTCTTCAGAAACAGTATGAGACCGACCTGCAGAGCATGCAGGACGAGTTGCAGAAGAAGGCTGAGGCCTTTGAGAAGGAAGAGGCAACCCTGCCCGATAACATCAAGCAGCGTCGTCAGACCGAGTTGCAGGAGATGTATCAGAAGATCCAGCAGAGCTATCAGGACAACCAGCAGGCGCTGGCCAAGGCTCAGCAGGAGAAGATGCAGGCCATCACCGCCAAGGTTCTGGAAGCCATCAAGTCTGTCGGTGATGCCGGAGGCTATATCTATATCATGGATACCGCCAGTGGTATTCCTTTCATCAGCACCACGCTGAGCAAGGACGTGACAGCCGACGTGAAAGCAAAGCTGGGACTGCGTTAATATGAAGCGTATCGCTCTATCCCTTATGATGACCCTCGTGTTTGCACTCGCTGCAAATGCGCAGGGTCTTCATTTTGGCTTCATCAGCTACGACCAAGCCCTGACGTCGATGCCTGACTATGCCCTTGTGCAGACAAGTCTTGCAACGCTGAGGGCACAGTACGAAGCAGAGACCCGCCGCGTAGAGGATGAGTTCAATGCCAAGTACGAACAGTTCCTTGACGGACAGCGTGACTTCCCGCCAACCATTCTCCAGAAGCGGCAGAGTGAACTGCAGGAGCTCATGGAGAAGAACATCGCCTTCAAGGAGGAGAGCCGCCGCTTGCTGGCCCAGGCAGAGGAGCAGGCCATGGAACCGCTCCGCCAGCGGCTTGACAGTGCCCTGCAGAGCGTGGGAACCTCTCGCGGCCTGGCCTTTATCATCAATACCGACCAGAACGCCTGTCCTTTCATCAATCCCGAAATGGGTATTGACGTGACACAGGATGTGCTCGAGGCCGTGTGTCATTAACCCTACCATATGTTCAGCAGCGAAGCCGGTCCTATAGGCATCTTTGACAGCGGCTACGGCGGACTCACCATCCTGCATGGCATCCGTCAGCTGTTACCCCAGTACGACTATCTCTACTTGGGCGACAATGCCCGTGCCCCGTATGGCACCCGGTCGTTCGACGTGGTCTATGAGTTCACCCGTCAGGCCGTCGAACGTCTCTTTGCGATGGGCTGTCAGCTTGTTATCCTCGGCTGTAATACCGCCTCGGCAAAGGCGCTGCGTACCATTCAGCAGCACGACCTGCCACTGTGGGACCCCGAACGCCGTGTGTTAGGCATTATCCGTCCCACCGCGGAGGTCATCGGTACCCTCACCCATACCCGTCATGTCGGCATCTTTGCCACCGAGGGTACCATCAAGAGCGAGAGCTACAACCTGGAAATTGCCAAGCTGTGGCCCGACATCAAGGTCAGCGGTGTAGCCTGTCCCTTCTGGGTTCCGCTGGTAGAGTATAATGAAGCCGACTCCCCAGGTGCCGACTATTTTGTGAAGAAGCGCATAGACCAGCTGATGCGCATGGATGCCGAGATAGACACCGTCATCCTCGGCTGCACGCACTATCCGCTGCTGTTACCTAAAATCCATAAGTACATCCCCCGTGGCATCCGTATTGTGTCGCAGGGCGAATATGTTGCAGAAAGCCTGCAACGCTATTTTGAGCAGCATCCCTCGTTGGAACAGCGCTGTACCCGCCATGGCAGCGTACACTACCTGACCACCGAGAATCCCGAGAAATTCAAGGAGTCCGCCCAGATGTTCCTCCATGACACCGTAGAGGTGGAGAACATCACATTGGGATGACCGCTGCCGCTGCCAAAGTTACATTTAATTTCACACAAATCTTATGAAACCTCACGCCAGCAGGCGTTTGGCGAAGTAGCGTACGGGGTACCAGACGCTAAGGAAGCCAACGGTGACAACCGTGATGCCTACGAGGACGACATCCCAGGGGTGGACGCTGACAGGGTAGGCGTTGATGAGGAAGGCATCGCTGGAACGGCCGAGGGTGACAATGCCGTAGGTCTGCTGAACCCAGCAGAGCAGCAAACCGATGACAATGCCGATGATGGCTCCCAAGGCGGATATCATACGACCTTCGAAGAGGAAGATGCGGGTTATCTGCTTGTCGGAGGCTCCGAGGTTGCGCAGGGTGACGACATCGTCTTTCTTGTCGATGATGAGCATGGAGAGACTGCCGATGATGTTGAAGGAGGCCACGATGAGGATGAAGGTCAGGAAGATATAGGCCATGAGCTTCTCTATCTTCATAATCTTAAAGGTGTCGTCCTGCTGTTCGTAGCGGTCCTGTACCACGTAGCGGTCGCCGGCCAGCTGTTGTATCTCTGCCTTCACGGCATCGAAGTCGCTGCCGGGCTTGAGGCGCAGCTCCAAGGACGACAGGCGACCGTCGAGGTCGAACAGACGGCGGGCGAAGTCGATGTGTGTCAGGATGTACTTTCCATCGTACTTGGCCTGGCGGACACAGAAGAGGGCGCCGGGGGAGTACAGCTCGTCAACGACGAAGCCTTCGGTGGGGTTTGCCATGTTGAGTTGTCCTTCACGAACGGGGGCATATATCTGCAGGCTGCCGGGGAAGGCATAGCCCATGCCTAACTGTTCGGCAATGCGCATGCCAAGGATGCCGTAGTACAGGTCGGCGGCGCGTAGGCGGTATTTCTCGGGGTTGTTGGACAGCAGGGTGTCGCCATCTTCCAGGATGGCCACGATATGTGTCAGGCGGTTGAAATTCTCTTCCACACCCTTGATGGTGACCATGGTCTGGTGGCCGTTATAGACGGCGAGTGCCTGGTCCTCGACGCTCTCCATGGCAACGTCGATCTGGGGCAGCTTACGTATCTGCGTCAGGACGGGGTCGTCAGCAGGTGCCGTCTTTCCCGTAGCGGGCATGATTTTGATTTGCGGGTCAAAGGCCGTGAAGAAGGATGCTACCAGATCGTGGAAGCCGTTGAACACGCTCAACGTTACCACGAGGGCCATGGTGGCGATGGCCACACCCACAATGCTCACGCCACTGATGATGTTGATGGCGTGGGTGGACTTCTTCGAGAAGAGGTAGCGGCGGGCTATGAAAAACGGGAAATTCATTTCTTCAATAATTCATCGATGCGTTCGATGTAGTCGAGCGAGTCGTCAATGAAGAAGCGCAGCTCGGGTACGATGCGCAGCTGATGACGGATGCGGGTGCCCAGTTCGTAGCGTATCTGTTTCTCGTTGGCGGTGATGTTACGCAGGAGCTGCTCGCCTTTCTCGCTGGGGAAGATGCTGAGGTAGGCGGTGCAGATACTGAGGTCGGGCGATATCTTCACACGGGTCACGCTGATCATGGTGCCGTGCATGGCGCGTGTCTGCTGCTGGAAAATGACACTCAGCTCTTTCTGCAGCAGGCGTGCTATTTTATTCTGTCTTGTTTCTTGCATATCGATATGTTGCTTGATTTCGCTGCAAAGGTAATAAAAAGTTTAGAGTTTAGCGTTTAGTGTTTAGCGTTTTTTTCATTATTTAATCAGGAACGAGATGAAGTCGAGTTCGAAGGGTACGGCGGAAGGCACGTGGTCGAGGTCGAGCAGTTTGTAATCGACGCGTGCCCCACAGCGTTTCAGTCGTTTGTAGAGTTCCCAGAAACAGGCTATGGGGACATAGGTGTCGTGGCGGGAGTGGAACAGATGTACCTTGGCCTTGGGGACCCAGTCTTCGGGAATGGTCTTTTCCGTCACCACCTTCATGAGTCGCATGTACTCCGGGTTCTGGTCGTTGAAGAAATCGAAGTTCAGGTAACGGTCGAGTTTGGTGCCAATCATCTGCGTCAGTTCCGGAATGGGGATGTTGCCTTTGCACCATTCGGTATGGTGCTTGAGGAGTTCGCCTTTGAAGATGTGGCTGAAATCCAATTCCAGGTGGTCGTAGTGGTTCATGGAATAGACGATGTTCGGCAGGATGGCGTAGTCGCTGTAGCGGGAGGAGTGGAAGGCCCGCAGCGCCACTTCGGGGTAGTAGGCACCGCCGCCAGCGAAGATATGGCGTACGTTGACGCCCAGTTCGGGATGCTGCTGGTAGTGACGTGCCAGCGCCCAGACGCCGGAGCCGCCCAGTGAGTAGCCAAAGAGCAGCGATTCACGGGGAAGTTTGTAGTGCAGCTCCTGTTCGAGGAATGTTGCTGCCGCCTGTCGCATGTCGGCACTGGCTTCTGCCACGTTGTCGTGTTGCAGGTAGGCAATGGGGAGGCTGTCGGAAACGCCGCAGCCGATGAGGTCGGGGATGATTGTCACGTAGCCCATCATGCCGGGGAATATCTCGGCGGCCATGATGTCGCGTGTGGCACAGTCAATCTTGCTGCGTGTCAGCGGCGACACCTCGATGACGCCTTTGGGTTTCCCCTTCTTGCGGGGCATGTAGATGACACCCGAGGCCAGGGTGGGGTTGCCTTCCGGGTCGATGGTATGATAGGAGATGCCGTAGGCTGTCATGTCGCCGATGCCCATGAGCATCTTCATCAGCTGTCGGGTATAGGGCAACAGTACCTTCGGACCTATCTCGTACTGTGACAGCACGTGCAGAAAGGTCTTGAAGAATCCTAACCTCTTGATGAACAGCAGCTCGGCAAATTGTCCTCGCATCTCTCTTGATTTTTCACTCTTATCAACGTCAGTCCGTCACGCAGCGGAAGAATCACTTTTTCCACACGGCTGTCGTGCGCCACATAGTCATTGAAGGTCTCAATGCCCTGTGTCTGTTGGTCGCGGCTATAGGCAGGGTCCACCACATGACCGTCCCACAGCGTGTTGTCTGCCACGATGAATCCTCCAGGCCGTAGCACACTGAGCACCATCTCATAAGTTTCACGATAGGTGCGCTTGTCGCCGTCAATGAATGCCATGTCGAAGGTGATGCCCAGTCGGGGAGCCTCGGTGAGGGCATCGCCGATGATGAACGTAATCTTGTCGGCTACGGACGACCCCTCAATCCACGGACGGGTGAAGTCCTCCTGCTCGTCGTTGATTTCGAAGGTATAGAGATGTCCGTCGTCGTCCAGCCCCTCGGCCATGCAAAGGGCGGAGTATCCACTGAACGTCCCCACTTCGAGGACGTTCTTCGGCCGTACCATGCGTACCAGCATCTTCAGCAACCGTCCCTGCAGGTGTCCGCTGGCCATGCGGCCATGTAGCATGTGGATGTTTGTGGCACGGTACAGCCGGTACAGGTAGTCCGGCTCCGCGTCGATGTGACTGAGGATGTAATCGTCCAGATTGCCCTTCTTATTACTCATACTTCACTGGGCCTGCATTTGTTCGGACCCTCATTCTCTAAGTTAGGGAGCAAAGAGCTTCTACGGCCAGTCGGTACGAGTCGAGTCCGAAGCCGCAGATGACACCCTTGCAGGCGCTTGATATAAAAGAATGGTGGCGGAACTCCTCACGCTGGTGGACATTCGAGATGTGTACCTCAATGACGGGGCACTGTAATGAACGGATGCAGTCGTGCAGGGCTATGCTGGTGTGGGTGTAGGCACCGGCATTCAGTACGATGCCGTCGTAGCTGAAACCCACCTCCTGCATCTTGTTAATCAGCTCACCTTCCACGTTGCTCTGGTAGTAGCTGATTTCTGCCTGTGGGTATTTGGCCTGTAGCTTCGGCAGGTAGTCGTCGAACGATGACGAGCCGTAGATGCCAGGTTCGCGGCGTCCCAGCAGGTTAAGATTCGGGCCATTGACAATCAGAATTTTCATATTTTATAAATTATTTGTATCTTTGCGGGGACAAAATTAGTTATTTTCATGGAAACGAGCAAGAAAATGGAGGAAAAGATGGTTCGTAGCTACGTTCGCTATCTGAAACTACAGCGAAATATGTCGGCCAATACACTCGATGCCTATCAGCGTGATCTGCTGAAGTTGCTGGACTTTCTGAAGTCGGAAGGGAAGGACGTGCTGGACGTGGAACTGACCGACTTGCAGACATTTGCCGCCGGGCTGCATGACGTGGGCATCGGTCCGCGGTCGCAATGCCGCATCCTGAGTGGTGTGCGGTCGTTCTTCCGATTCCTGCAGCTGGACGGCTACCGCGACGATGACCCGTCGGAACTCCTGGAGTCACCCGTGTTGGGCGAGCATCTGCCAGAGGTGCTCTCGACGGAGGAAGTCGATGCCCTTGAGGCCAGCATCGACCTCTCGAAGCCGGAGGGCCACCGTAACCGTGCCATCATCGAGGTGTTGTTCTCCTGTGGGCTGCGTGTCAGCGAGCTGGTCAACCTGAAGCTCTCGAACCTGTATCTTGAGGAGCAGTATGTGCGTGTCATGGGCAAGGGGTCGAAGGAACGGCTGGTGCCCATCTCCGAACGTGCCATCTGCGAGCTTGACTTCTGGTTTGCGGACCGTAACCTGTTGAACATCAAGACGGGTGAGGAAGACTATGTGTTTCTGAATCGTCGGGGAGCACACCTCACGCGTACCATGATACTTATTATGATCAAGCGGCAGGCCGAGGAAGCAGGCATCCGGAAGACCATTTCGCCCCATACCCTGCGCCACTCGTTTGCGACGGCATTGCTGGAAGGCGGAGCCGACCTGCGTGCCATCCAGACTCTGCTGGGACATGAGAGCATAGGTACGACAGAGATATATACCCATATTGACATGACGACCCTGAGGGAGGAGATTCTGCAGCATCATCCGAGAAATATGAAAAGGTAAAAGAGGAGTGAAAAAATAAAAAAACAAAAAAACTGCAACTTTTACGTAGTTTTTTGCGTCATAATGACGACTAATGATAAAAAATATGTACTTTTGTACGCCAAAAAATGAAATTTTAACATTAACAATTCATGAAACTAAAGAGATTTTTTGCTGCTGCAGTACTGATGGTAATCGGTTCTGTAGCTATGATGGCCCAGGAGATGCCTGCCATTCCCGTGGACGAGGCAGTGCGCATCGGTAAACTGGACAACGGACTGACTTATTACATCCGCCACAACAACTGGCCTGAGAACCGTGCAGAGTTCTACATTGCCCAGAAGGTGGGCTCTCTGCAGGAGAACGACGACCAGCGCGGTCTGGCACATTTCCTGGAGCACATGGCATTCAACGGTTCCAAGCACTTCAAGGGCAATGACCTGCTTCGTTGGTGCGAGAGCGTTGGTATCAAGTTCGGTACTGACCTGAATGCCTACACGTCTATTGACCAGACGGTATATAACATTTCGAACGTTCCCACAACGCGTGAGGGCGTCATCGACTCTTGTCTGCTCATTCTCTATGACTGGGCTGACGGTCTGCTTCTGGAGCAGGAGGAGATCGAGAAGGAGCGTGGTGTCATCCACGAGGAGTGGCGCCTGCGTACCAGTGCTTCGCAGCGTATGCTCGAGCGCGACCTGCCGCAGCTCTATCCTAACTGTAAGTATGGCTATCGTATGCCTATCGGTCTGATGGAGATTATCGACAACTTCGAGCGTCCCTTCCTGCAGTCTTACTACGAGAAGTGGTATCGTCCCGACAACCAGGGACTCATCATCGTAGGTGATGTGGATGTTGATAAGGTAGAGGCCAAGATTAAGGAACTGTTCAGTGGCATCGTGCTGCCCGAGAACCGTGCATTGGTAGAGGACGTTCCTGTTCCCGACAACAACGAGGCCATCTATGTCATCGACAAGGACAAGGAGATGCAGTACAACTATATCATGCTGATGTTCAAGCATGAGGTATTCCCCGACTCATTGAAGGGTACGCTGGCTTATACCATGTCAGAGTACATGAAGGAAGCTGCCATCAGCATGCTGAACGACCGTCTGAAGGAGTATGCTGAGAAGCCTGAATGCCCGTTTGTTCAGGCAGGTTCTGGCGACGGTCAGTATATCTTTGCCAAGACGAAGGATGCCTTTGAGATGGATATTCTGCCAAAGGACGGTCAGGCAGAGGCTGCTCTGACGACTGCTCTTGTTGAGGCTCGTCGTGCTGCTGAGTTCGGCTTCACCGCTACGGAGTACAACCGTTTCAAGGCCAACTATATCAGCTCTTTGGAGAAGCAGTATTCTAACAAGGACAAGCGTTATAATTCACAGTTTGTCAACCAGTACGTACGTCACTTCCTGGCTAACGAGCCTATTCCCTCTATCGACTTCACCTATACGACGATGAAGCAGGTGGTACCCATGATTCCCGTGGATTATGTCAACATGGTCATCAAGGAACTGGTACCTGCCAACGATACGAACCTGGTGGTGCTGAACTTCAACACCGAGAAGGAAGGTGCCGTTTATCCTACGGCTGATGGTTTCAAGAAGGCCATTGCCGATGCCCGTGCTGCCAGCATTGAGGCATACGTGGATAATGTGAAGGACGAGCCGCTGATGGCAACGATGCCTCAGGCTGGTAAGATCACGAAGGAAGTGAAGAACGACAAGTTCGGCTATACGGAGCTGACGCTCTCTAACGGTGCTACCGTTATCCTCAAGCAGACCGACCTGAAGAAAGACCAGGTGCTGCTCCGCGGTGAAGGCTTTGGCGGTTCTGCCCTCTATGGTGCAGCCGACTTCGCCAACATCAAGATGTTCAATGATGTGATTGAGGCCAGCGGCCTGGGTAACTTCTCTCACACCGAGCTGGAGAAGGCTATGGCCGGTAAGATTGCCAGCCTGTCTCTGTCTTTGGGCACCAACCGTCAGAATGTCAACGGTTCTTCTACCCCGAAGGACGTCGAGGCCATGCTGCAGTTGCTCTACCTGACCTTCACGAATATCAATAAGGACCAGAAGTCGTTCGACAACCTGATGCAGACCACCGAGTTGGAGCTGAAGAACCGTTCGCTCACGCCTGAGGTGGCATTCAGCGACTCGCTGCAGGCTACATTGTCTTGCCACAACCCGCGCTTCACATCACTGGTGTCTGAGGACCTGAAGAACGTCAGCTACGACCGTATTCTCCAGATTGCCAAGGAGCGTACAGCCAATGCCGCTGCCTATACCTTCACCATCGTTGGTAACTATGACGAGGCAACCATCCGTCCGCTCATCGAGCAGTACATCGCTTCGCTGCCCGCCCAGAAGAAGGTTGTCAAGAGCCAGGATGTCAGCACCGACTTCAAGGGTGTTGTGGTCAACAACTTCAAGAAGAAGGCAGAGACCCCGAAGGCCATCGCCGTCATGGTATGGAACAGCAAGCAGATTCCCTATACCCTCGAGAACGACATCAAGGCTGAGATTGCCCACCAGATTCTGAGCATGATTTACTTGAAGAAGATTCGTGAGGACGCCAGTGCAGCCTATACCGTACAGGCCATGGGTGGTGCCGAGCGCAACGACTTCGGTTCTGAGGTAACGCTGCTGGCTTATTGCCCGATGAAGCCTGAGAAGGGCGACGTGGCTGTCCAGATTCTGCGTGACGAGATGAACGAGCTGGCTAAGACCTGCGACGCCGACATGCTGGCCAAGGTCAAGGAATACATGCTGAAGAACGTTGACGACCAGGCAAAGACCAACGGCTACTGGGCTGGCGTCATCAGCACATGGCGCAAATGGGGCGTTGACCTTAACACCGACTATAAGAAGGTGGTTGAGGCTCAGACTCCCGAAAGCATCAGTGCCTTTATCAAGGAACTGCTGAAGGCTGGTAACCGTGCCGAGGTGGTTATGATGCCTGCTGAGTAAGCAAGATACGATTAATCAGGAAAAACAGCCTGTTTCTTTTGAAAACGGGCTGTTTTTTTTGTCATGTCCTAAAAACTACGTACCTTTGACTTTGTCGAAGGTACTCTCGTTCGAAAAAGAAAAGAAAAACATGTTTTCCTTTTGCTTTTTGCTCACTTATTCGTACCTTTGTCGCCTGAAAGAAAAATGTAAATTGTAAACAGTTAAATTGTAAATTAGTATGTCCTATTTTTTCTCATCAGAATCAGTTTCCGAAGGCCATCCCGACAAAGTGGCCGACCAGATAAGTGATGCTATACTCGACCAGTTCCTGGCTTACGACGACCATGCCCGTGTGGCTTGTGAGTCGTTTGTTACTACAGGTCAGGTGGTTATCATGGGCGAGGTGCGCAGCGAAGTCTATATCGACCTGCAGACCATTGCCCGCAATACCATCAAGAAGATTGGCTATACCAAGGCCGAGTACCAGTTTGATGGTAACTCATGCGGAATTCTCACCGCCATCCATGAGCAGAGCGAAGACATCAACCGTGGTGTCGATCGTGAGGAGGATGAAAACCAGGGTGCCGGCGACCAGGGAATGATGTTCGGCTACGCCACCAACGAGACCGAGAGCCTGATGCCGGTGAGCCTTGATTTGGCACACCTCATCATGCGTACCCTGGCCGACATCCGCAAGGAGGGTAAGGTGATGACCTACCTGCGTCCGGATGCCAAGAGTCAGGTGACTGTCCAGTATAGCGACGAGGGACTGCCCGAGCGCATTGATACCATCGTTGTCTCCACCCAGCACGATGAGTTCGATACCGACGACGACCGGATGCTGGCACGTATCAAGGACGATGTCATCAATATCCTCATTCCCCGCGTCAAACAGCAGATACATTCCGAGAAGGTGCTCAGCCTTTTCGGCAACGACATCAAGTACTTCGTCAACCCTACGGGTAAGTTCGTCATTGGCGGCCCTCATGGCGATACCGGTCTGACAGGCCGCAAGATCATTGTCGATACCTATGGCGGCAAGGGCGCCCATGGTGGTGGCGCCTTCTCAGGCAAGGACTCCTCGAAGGTCGATCGCTCGGCAGCATACGCAGCACGCCACATTGCCAAGAACATGGTGGCAGCAGGCGTCAGCGACGAGATGCTGGTGCAGATCAGCTATGCCATTGGTGTGGCAGAGCCCATGAACATCTATGTGAACACCTACGGACGCAAGCATGTCAACATGAGCGATGGTGAGATAGCAGAGCGTATCGGTGAGCTCTTCGACCTGCGTCCGAAGGCTATCGAGCGTTCCTTGAAGCTCCGCCAGCCCATGTATCTGGAGACGGCAGCCTACGGCCACATGGGCCGTAAGAACGAGGTGGTAAAGAAAACCTTTACCAGCCGTTACCATGAGACGAAGACCATTGATGTCGAACTGTTCACTTGGGAGAAACTCGATAGGGTAGCGGATATCAGGAAGGCCTTCGGCTTATCGTAAATCGTAAGTCGAAAATCGAAAATCCGTAAATCGAAAATCCGTAAATCGAAAATCCGTAAATCGTAAATCATCAAGTTGTTTCCGCAGGATTCCATCACGCATGCAGGACAGCCGGTAGAGACTGCTGTCGTCACTTCCGACTCGGTAGTCCGTCCGGCCAAGCCGCGTACCCCCTACGAGGTACTGCGTTCACTGCCGCGTGGTGCTACGCCCGCCCAGCAGGACTCTGCCATCCAAGCTACTTTCCAGCCAGGCGAGATACATTATAGCAGTCAGCCCGACACGCTCCACCTGCCTGGACACGAGATTGGCGTGAAGGTTACGGATGTTGATATCCCCATCTTTTACGAGAAGACTTTTTTTGCCAAGAGCATCCAGCAACAGGGACGTATCAGTACGATGTACGGCATGCCGGGCGACCCTGTGCCCTACACCCTGCGCAACGATCACATCATCACCTCGGTGCTCTTGGGCATGCTGCTGGTGACCCTTGTGCTGCTGGCCAACCACAGGGATTTCTTCCTTCGTCAGCTGAAAGGCCTTTTCGGACTGTCCCATAAGGACGAGGAATTCATGCCGGAAACGGGCAGCGAGTACCGTTGTCAGTTCTTCCTGGTGGCACAGACATCCATGCTGTTGGGCATCCTTCAGTTCTTCTTTACCCAGAAGTTTATAGGCGACACCTTTATCCTGCGTTCTGACTATATGGTGGTAGGGGTGTTCTTTGCCATGACACTGGCTTACTTCCTGTTGCGTTCCGTCTTCTATACAGCTGCCAATTCCGTGTTCTTCAGCGTTCGCCAAAACGCCATTTGGCAGAAGGCACAGCTGTTCATTGCTGCGATGGAAGGACTGTTGCTTTTCCCCCTGGTTTTGTTGCAGGTTTATTTCGATCTTTCAGCACAAAATGTTATCCTAAACTTTGCAATTGCCCTCCTTATTGTCAAAATCTTGACGTTTTACAAGTCAAAAGTTATCTTTTTTAAGGGAATTGGTGGTTTTTTGCAAAATATTTTGTACTTTTGTGCCCTCGAAATCGTACCATTGGCTGCTTTTTGGGGTGCCATGGTGCTAATGGGAAACTTTTTGAAAATAAACTATTAGGATAAAATGAAGAAGAAGATTCTGGTATCACAGCCACAGCCCTCCAGTGAGAAATCACCTTATTACGATATCGCTTCTCGCTTTGATGTCGAAATGGTCTTCCGTCCCTTTATCAAGGTGGAAGGGTTGACGGCCAAGGAGTTCCGTCAGCAGCGTATCAACATTCTTGACTATACCGCCGTTGTATTCACCTCGCGCCACGCTATAGACCACTTCTTTACGCTGGCCAAGGATCTTCGTGTGACCATTCCTGAGGACATGAAGTACTTCTGCGTCACCGAGACCATTGCGCTGTACATCCAGAAATACGTGCAGTACCGCAAACGTAAGGTGTTCTTTGGTGAGACGGGAAAGATTAATGACCTCATCCCGACGATGGTCAAGCACAAGCAGGAGAAGTATCTCGTTCCCATGAGCGACGTACATAATAATAATGTGGCAGAACTGCTCGATGCCAAGAAACTTCACTATCAGGAGTGCGTCATGTACCGCACGGTCAGCAACGACTTCACTCCCGAGGAGATGGCATCGTTCGACTATGACATGCTCATCTTCTTCAGTCCCTCAGGTATTGAGTCGCTCATCAAGAACTTCCCCGATTTCAAGCAAGGAAACATTGCCATCGGCACTTTCGGACCGGCAACGGCCAAGGCCGTCAAGGACGCCGGCCTGCGCTTAGACCTTGAAGCACCCACCGAGAAATACCCTTCCATGACGGGTGCCCTGCAACACTTTTTGCTTGAGCAGGAAGAAGACTGATGGCCACTCCTCACTCTCCACACGCTACCCACCATACCCTCGGCAGACAGGAGCGCATCAAGAGCAGCAAACTCATTGACGAGCTCTTCTCGGGAGGCAAAAGCCAGTCTATGGCTGCCTTCCCCTTGCGTGTGGTTTGGAGCATCAAGGAGCAAGATTCACCGCTCACCACCCAGATTCTTGTCAGCGTCTCCAAGCGTCATTTCAAGCGGGCTGTCAAGCGTAACCGTGTGAAACGCCAGATACGTGAGGCCTATCGGTTGAATAAGGAAATCCTTCACCACTCACCACGCTCCACGCGCCACTTACAACTCTTTCTCGCCTTCATCTGGCAGTCGGACGAAATCCTGCCTACTGCTGTGGTGGAAGAACGGATGAAGAACCTGTTAACCCGATTGTCAGAGAAGTTATGAAGCAGTTGTTCCATAAGCTGTCTCAGGGTTTGTCGTGGCTGCTGTGTCTGCCCATTGTTTTCTACCAGACCTGCATATCGCCCTATACGCCGCCTGCCTGCCGTTTCACTCCTACCTGCAGCGAGTACGCCAAGCAGGCACTGAAAAAGCATGGCCCCATCAAGGGTTTGGCCCTTGCCATCTGGCGTATCATGCGCTGCAACCCCTGGGGTGGCTCCGGCTACGATCCTGTACCCTGACTTATTGTTCCTCCATTTTGAGGAACTGATAACTGCCGTCCCAACTGTCAAAACTATGTGAAGTCAGACCATTGCGTGTTATTTCTGGATACCCTTGACTTTGTCCAAGATACTCGTGTTCGAGATAATTCAAAATTCTTTTGGTTTTCCGCTCACTTAATCGCACCTTTGCATGTACCAATAACAACAATTATGCGAGAGAGGAGTAGGAGCCAGGCAGTTGTAGTTGTCCCGAGTTACGGACATTACCTACGGCATCATTCAGAGAGTGAAATGTCGAACCAGAGAGTCCCCTGGTCTAACTCAATACACACTTTGGAAATAAAGTGTTCAAGGCTTTAACATCAATCTGATACCCATCTGCAGATTCAAGTTAGTGGGCTTATCCTTCCAGTAGTTCTTTATGTTGCTGCCATTGTCAAAATAATGAGCAACTCCAGGTTCTACATATAGTCCGAGTTGCGGAATGATGTCATACTCCACACCCAGACTGCCCCTTACAGACCACTGCATGCGGTCGCGGTTCAAAGGCTGCGTGACACCTTCCGTTTCCAGATGAGTTTTGATGTTCCAGTCTGCCTCGGCACCTGCTGCAATATATACCCTCGTATTTTTATATTTCCAAAGCAGAAAAGACGCACTGACAGGAAAGCCTATATAGTGTAAAGTCTGCTTCCGTCGGATTTCCTGTGTCTTGATAATTTGTGAAAAATCCGACCGCATTTTGGTGTAGTTAATGCCAGCAGAAAAAGCCAATCGCGGTGTCAACGGATAGCTGACGTTGAGTCCGAAGGAAATGGGCTGGTAGTGATGCTGAAGCTCCTCATAGTCAATCAAAGATGTTTCATCTTCAGCAGCTGCACCATTCATTTCTATCTTATACTGTGCCAGTGCATCAGCCATCCGCACACCGTTGTGCCCCATATAAGCACTCAGTCCGTTTGCAGCATAGAGTTTGAGGGTAACTGATGAATGGGGAGTGGTGAGTGGAGAATGGTGAGTGGTGAGTGATGAATGGTGCTCAGTCACTGGAAGTTCGCTGTGATGCTGTTCTACGCTTTGGGTTACAACGGGTTCCTCCGGAATTGCTGTTGGAGTAGTGGTTGTATCAAGGGCTGCCACCTGTTCTGCTATCTGCATCTTTAGCCTGAGCAAACGGGGAACATCAACAACAGTCGTCTCAGGTTCTTCGTCTTGCGGGGAAACGTTCGTTTGATCTATATGAACATCGGTCTTTACTATTTGCTGTACGTTTTCTTGTATATTTGCCTCCTCGTCCCCCCAAAACAAATATGCTCCTCCAACAACGAGAGCTGCCAGCGAAGCAGCAACAGCCCACCGGTGCAGGATGATAAAACGGGACTTGTGAGCCTTAGGCTGTGCTTCAAGAACAGCCTCAATATCACTCCACAACCCCTCTGGCGGAGTCGTCTTGTGCTCTGCCAGCTTGTCATGCAGCTGTTGTGTCCATTTGTCCTTTTTCATATCTCTTGTTGTTTGATGTATTCTTGAATCATCTTGCTCAGCATTCTCTTTGCCCTAAAGAATATGGAAGATGAAGTATTCTCCTTGATACCAAGTTGCAGGGCTATCTCGCGGTGAGAGTATTGCTCAAAGACAAAGAGATTAAGTACCGTACGGTAGCTTGCAGGCAACCGGCTTATCATCTTCATCAACTCATCAGGTGGTACTCCTCCTATGTCTGGTTCCTCATCAACTTCTTCTGGTATATCGTCTGTGAGCATAAAACGTTTGTGTTCGCGCAGAAAGTCAACAGACTGGTTGGCAACAATGCGACAAATCCATGACTTGAGCGACCCTTCACCACGATAGTTGAACAGTTGGATGGTGGTCAGTATTTTTACAAAGCTGTCCTGCATGACATCGTGTACATCGTCCTGCTGTGGGATATACCTCAGCGAAACAGACATGGCGTAGCCTGCATAGCGGTCATAGAGTCTGCGTAGAGCAGCCCGTTCGCCGTTGTTTATGGCATCAAGCAGTTGTAGTTCCGTTTCCACGCGTCTTTACAGAATTCTCTTGGTTGTGTTATAATATAGAAAAATGATTTCCTTCATATTTTTTATTATTATAACGGATTTTATTATTATAACGGAGAATTTCTGAAATCTTGCACTTCATGAGGAACTTTTTTGTTTTCCCTTTTCCGTTAATAGAAGTTAAATATCAGAAAACAGATGCAAGATTTCATGCCCTCCCTCGTTTTGATAGCAAAGAACGAACCATTATTTGCAGTAAACTAAATGATGCCTAATATGAATAGAAAGTTTTTGATTATTGCGGGCTTGATGCTCTTGAGTTTGTCGCTGATGACAGGATGCAGCAGTGGTGACAAATTGTTAGCACAAGAGAGTGTGTTGTTAAGTTCAACTCAGTCGGGGTGTAAGGGTGTGAGTCGCTCTTCAGAAGAAGCAGGAACTTTATCTGGTTCTTATTCGGAAGAAATCATTAAGTATAACGCCACTCCCGACAAAGGGCTTATTATAGAACACCAGAATGTAATTTTTGGTTGTGAGGCGAAACTGACTACCAGCGCATTAATAATGGATCATGAAATCATTATCAATGAATCTGGAGAAAGTAGAACGAATTGTGTCTGTCCGTATGATTTAACCTTGAAAATAGGTCCTTTGAATGAGGGGGATTATCGCATCGTAATTATTCGCGATGCCCTTGAATATGCCAGTTTCAATATAAACTACACATCTGCATTAAAAGGTGAATTTATAATCAATCACAATTAAAGATAATCTGAATCAAGGGGCGGTTCTGGTCTGAATCTGCCATATCATTTTACCTATAAATATTTCTTATTTTGCCAAATGCCAGGTATTCTTTTGCCAAATGCCCACATTTGTGTAGCAAAATAAATTAAATTGCTCTGTAAAATAAATTAAATTGCTGTGCAAAATAAGTTAAATTGCTATGCGATTGTGGGCATTTGTCAATAGAGACTATTGCGTATGTCAAAAACAATGCTTATTTTTGCCCAAGTTAAACCGTTTATTTATTGGAGTTATGGCATTAGAATTTACATTGAGAAAGAACGAGATTAAGAGTAACAAGTCTTACGGTAAGTGGTATGCACAGACTGTGCGCGGCTCAGAATTGTCGCTGTCTGAAATTGCGGAACGCGTACAGTCTAACTGCGGAGTGAGCCGTGCCAACGTGGTGGCTGTAATAACGGCACTGCAAAGTGTGGTCTCAAAGGGACTGAAGAATGGTCATGTGGTCAACTTAGGTGAGTTGGGCAAATTCTACTTGAGTATCCGCAGCGAGTGTGTTGACAGTCCTGACGAGTTCAGTGTGCAGAAACACGTGAAGGGTGTGGTATGCAAGTACATACCCGAAGGTCACCGTCTGTCAAGCGACGGAACGCTTACCCGACCTTTCACGGAGAATATTGAATTGCGGCAGGCATCGGAATACGACGAGACTGGACACGTAGTCAAACGTATCCGCCGTGGCGGAAAGGTACGATAAGTTCAGTTAATCGTACCTCTGACCTTCGATCGAAGGTTGGTTTGCACTACTTTGACCTTCGGTCGAAGGTACTCTCGTTCGAAAATGCTCAAATAAATTTGGCATTTTACTCACTTATTCGTACCTTTGCAGGCGCAAAGAAATTTAGAAAGATGAGAAAGAATTTTGTAGAAGAACTGAAATGGCGAGGCATGCTGGCACAAATCATGCCTGGCACGGAAGAACTGCTCCAGAAAGAAATGGTTACGGCCTACCTGGGAACTGACCCTACGGCCGACTCACTACACATTGGTCACCTCTGCGGTATCATGATGCTGCGTCACCTGCAGCGTTGTGGTCATAAGCCCATCATCCTTGTGGGTGGTGCCACCGGTATGATTGGCGACCCCTCAGGTAAGAGTCAGGAGCGCAACCTGCTCAACGACGAGACGCTGCGCCACAATCAGGAGTGCATCAAGCGTCAGGTGGCTAAGTTCCTGGACTTCGAGTCGAAGGATGCCAACGCTGCCGAGATGGTGAACAACTACGACTGGATGAAGGACTTTACGTTCCTGGACTTTGCCCGTGAGGTGGGCAAGCACATCACCGTCAACTATATGATGGCCAAGGAGAGCGTACAGCAGCGTCTGAACGGTACGGCCCGCGACGGACTGTCGTTCACCGAGTTCACCTACCAGCTGCTGCAGGGTTACGACTTCCTGTACCTCTATCAGCACAAGGGCGTGAAGCTGCAGCTTGGCGGCAACGACCAGTGGGGTAACATGACAACCGGTACGGAGCTCATCCGTCGTACGCTGGGCAACGAGGTGGAGACCTTCGCCCTGACCTGTCCGCTCATTACGAAGAGCGATGGCAAGAAGTTCGGTAAGACGGAGTCGGGAAACATCTGGCTCGACCCCAAGCGTACCACGCCGTACAAGTTCTACCAGTTCTGGCTTAACGTCAGCGACGAGGATGCCGAGCGTTACATCAAGATATTCACCTCGCTGGAGAAGGATGTCATTGACGCCCTCATCGAGGAGCACCATGCCGATCCTGGTCGCCGCGTGCTGCAGAAGCGACTGGCCGAGGAGGTTACCGTCCTGGTACACTCGCAGGAGGCACTCGACACAGCCATCGAGGCCAGCAGCATCCTCTTCGGCAAATCGACCAAGGAGGGACTGGAGAAACTCGACGAGCAGACCTTCCTGGACGTGTTCGACGGTGTGCCGCAGTTTGAAATCTCGAAGGACCTGCTGGGTCAGCCCGCCATAGAGCTGTTTACGACAGCTGCACCTGTCTTCCCCTCGAAGGGTGAGATGCGCAAGATGGTGCAGGGTGGTGGTGTCAGCCTGAACAAGGAGAAGCTGACCGACCAGAATCGTCCCGTTACTGCTGAGGACCTCATTGACGGCAAGTATCTCCTGGCTCAGAAAGGCAAGAAGAACTACTACCTGCTTATTGTAAAATAATTACTAAAATATTTGGTAGTGGCGTAAAAAACCACTACCTTTGCACCCGAATTCTTCAGGCGATTGTCCAATGGTGTAATGGTAGCACAACAGGTTTTGGTTCTGTTTGTGGTGGTTCGAATCCGCCTTGGACAACGTAAAGAAGCGTAACCGTTCGCAATCGGTTACGCTCTTTTTTTTACCACTCGCCACTCACTACTCACCATTTTTTTGTACCTTTGCCGCATATCTAAAACAAAAACAAAAATAAACGCAATGAAGACAAATTACGAAATCCGTTATGCTGCGCATCCGGAGGATGCGAAAAGCTATGACACCCAGCGTATTCGCCGTGACTTCCTGATTGAGAAAGTGTTTGCTGCCGACGAGGTGAACATGGTGTATTCTATGTACGACCGCATGGTGGTGGGTGGTGCCATGCCCGTGAACGAGAGCCTCAAGCTCGAGGCCATTGACCCGCTGAAGGCACCCTATTTCACCACACGCCGTGAGGTAGGCATCTTCAATGTCGGCGGTGCCGGCTGCGTGAAGGTGGGCGACGAGGTGTTCGAGCTCGACTTCAAGGAGGCACTCTACATCGGCCGTGGCGACCGTGACGTGGTGTTCTGCTCGAAGGACGGCCAGAAGCCTGCCAAGTTCTACTTCAACTCCACGACGGCTCATGCCGAATATCCCTGCAAGAAGATTACCAAGGCCGATGCCGTGGTGGCCCACATGGGAAGCTTGGAGATGTCGAACGAGCGTAACATCAACAAGATGATTGTGAACCAGGTGCTGCCTACCTGTCAGTTGCAGATGGGTATGACGGAGCTGGCTACCGGTTCTGTATGGAATACGATGCCTGCCCACGTTCACAGCCGCCGCATGGAGGCATATTTCTATTTCGAGGTTCCTGAGGACCAGGCTGTCTGCCACTTCATGGGCGAGGTCAATGAGACGCGCCACATCTGGATGCGTGGCGACCAGGCCGTGCTCTCTCCAGAATGGAGCATCCACTCTGCAGCTGCCACGCACAACTACACCTTCATCTGGGGTATGGGTGGCGAGAACCTTGACTACGGTGACCAGGACTTCTCGCTGATTACCGACCTGAAGTAAGAACGATTAAACGTAATAACGAAAAAAAATGAAGAACCTCTTTTCATTGGAAGGTAAGGTAGCCCTGGTGACGGGTGCTGCCTACGGAATAGGATTTGCCATTGCCGAGGCACTGGCAAAGGCAGGTGCTGAGATTGCGTTCAACTGTCGTGGTCAGGAGCATCTGGAGAAGGCATTGGCGGAGTACGAGTCCAAGGGCATCAAGGCCCATGGCTACCTGTGTGACGTGACAAACGAGGAGGACGTTCAGCAGATGGTGGCAGACATCCGCCGTGAACTGGGCCACATCGACATCCTCGTCAACAATGCCGGCATCATCAAGCGCATCCCCATGCACGAGATGAAGCGTGAGGATTTCCAGCAGGTCATCGACATCGACCTCGTGGGTCCGTTTATCATGACCAAGGCCGTCATTCCCGAGATGATGGAGCGTCGTGAGGGTAAGATCATCAATATCTGCTCCATGATGTCCGAGTTGGGTCGTGAGACGGTCAGCGCCTACGCTGCCGCCAAGGGTGGTCTGAAGATGCTGACGCGTAACATCTGCTCCGAGTATGGTGAGTATAACATCCAGTGCAACGGCATCGGCCCGGGCTACATCGCCACACCGCAGACAGCCCCACTGCGCGAACGGCAGCCAGACGGCAGTCGCCATCCCTTCGACTCGTTCATCTGCGCCAAGACGCCTGCCGGTCGCTGGCTGGAGCCCGAGGAGCTGGGCGGTCCCGCCGTGTTCCTGGCTTCTCACGCCTCGGATGCCGTCAATGGTCATGTGCTCTATGTGGATGGTGGCATCCTTGCCTACATTGGCAAGCAGCCCAAATAGCTTGACCGGCAGCCCCATGGCTGCCTGTCATCACTCCTCCTCGGCCGCGTCGTCGGAGTCGTCTTCAGGCTCCACGTCGCGGCTGTTCAGTTCTACCTCCAACTGGTCGGTACGGCGCTTGAACTCCTGATAGACGTGTGAGAGGTCGTCGCGAGTGATGTCTATCGTGGTGTCAACGGGTCGCCACGGGTCTTTCAGCGTGTGGCGGAACAGCCATTCGTAGGTTTTCTTGCTGTAGAAGTAACGTGCCAGGGCACCGTGCGAGGCACCCTTCAGCCAGTCGAAGCGCAGTCGGCTGGTGATGCCTAAGCGCTGCATGCCCTCTACCACCTTCTGCGACTCCTTCACCGACACGGCACGGTCGGCCGTGCCGTGTGCTATCCACAGGGGCAGTTCGCCCAGCTTACGGTAGTCCTTCAGCGTACTGCCGCCGCAGAGTGCGATGGCAGCAGCTATCTTCTCGGGATAAGTGCCTGCAAAGTCCAGTGTGCCGTAGCCCCCTAAGCTCATGCCGAGCACATAGACGCGGCTTTTGTTGTAGGCGTAGTGCTTCTCCATCCACGTCAGGATGTCGTTCAGCTTATGCGGGTTCCACGGTCCGCCCGGGTTCTGTGGTGCCACGATGAGTGCCGGTATGTCCAGTCCCATCTTCACGGCATCTATGCAGCCGTATCGCAGCACGCGGTTCAGGTTGCGTCCGCAGAGGCTGGCCCCATGCAGGAAGATGATGAGTGCCGTCGATTCCTGACTGAAGTAATAGTCCTCGGGGGTATATACCCAGAAGTCGTAGCCGCCCTTGATGACGCCTTTCTTGGCAGAGAGCAGGTCGTACTGTGCCTGCATGGGTATGGCGCAGGTCAGCAGTATCAGTAGTGATATGATAACTTTCTTCATTCTATGTTTGTCGTATCTGGTGTAACTTTCTTGGTTTCGTTTTCCGTTCCCGTTTCCTCGCGCTCCGTCTTCCGTTCCTCGCGCTCCATTTTCCGTTCTCCGGGCTTGGTCCACTGCTGGTGCAGGAAGCGCAGGTACGAGCTGTAGGTATGGCTGGAGTAGGCTTTGAAGATGTTGTTGGCAAAGAGGATGTCCGTAATCTTGTTGTCGTCCACGTAGGCAATGATGTCCTTGGTGAAGTAGCGTGAGTCGATGACGTGTATCTCTTCGAACGAGTAGAACAGGAATGCCGGCAGCATATTGCCGAAGCTGTCTTTCAGGATGATGAGGCGTCGGCCGTTCTTCGTGCCGGTACGCACCTGTGTCAGTTTGTTGTCGCCGCCCATCACCGAGCAGTAGGCTCCGCCGTTGCCGTCCTTGAACTTAAAGAAGAACGGTGCTTTGTAGGGTTTGCCCACCCCCGTCACCTTATAGTCGCTGTTGATGGTGTAGTTGGTGTACGTCGTCTGGTAGCTGATGCCCTTGGGTACGTAGAAGACGAAGTCCTCGGGAGCATTCTTGATGGCGATGTCCTTGGAGTATCCGTACATGCTGCCCACGTAGCCGTGTACCACCCGCTGCTCGTAGTTCGACAGGTCCTTGAACGGCACGCCAGCCACCTTGGCGAAGGCCTCTGCGGCATAGTAGCCGCCCAGTGCCGCCCAGTGGTGGTCGGTACGCAGGTAGATGTCCTCGTCGGCATGTTGTCCCAAGGTGGTGTAGATATCGACGGGTTTCACGCCCGCATCCAGATGGTCGAACACGTTACGGATGGTGGCCAGTTGCGACTTCGTCCGTTTCTTGGCCTTGTCGGGACAGTAGAACTCAATGGCTGTGGGTATGACCATGCAGTAGATGTTCACCTTGTCGCCGAACACCTCCTTGTATTTATTGGCGGCCTGTGCATAGCCCGTGCACCCCTTGGCGCTGCCGCCGTACGCCATCAGGGCACGTACCTTGTCGCCTTTTCCGACGATGATGATGCCCGCATTTGAAATCTTTGCGTTCTCGTCGGCATTGACGTGGTTCTCGTATTCGTCGATGGCCAGGCTGTCACGCTCTTCCTCGCTCACGGGTGACAGGTATTCATTCCCGTATCCGTTTTCGTTTTCGTTTTCGTTTTCGTTTTCGTTCCCGTCAGTCGAAGCATGGAACGTGATGTTGTCCTCGTCGGGTGCAATGCCTTCCAGGTCCTTGATGTACATGCTCAGCATCATGAACATGTCGCGGTAGGGTTCGCTGTCGCTGAACCACGTCGATATGTCACGGGTATAGGAACCGTCTGCCAGCCGCTCCCACGAGAAGTCGGGGAAGGTGGCCAGCTCGCGTTTCTCCAGTTCCGACACCGTGCTGCGTGGAAAGACGTTGAACACGATGACGAACGCCGCGAATAGCAAGGCAATGATGCCCACATAGAACTTATTTCCCATTGGCTATAACTATTGTCCTCCTAACTCCTCTTAACTCCCCCTAACTACTGTTCTAAATACCGGTGGTACGCTTTGTATGTTGCTTCCGTATGCGCATGTCCGGCATTGTTGGCAAAGAGAATGTCGGAGATGCCGTGCTCCCGGACGTAGGTGGCGATGTTACGCAGGAAGTAGCGGCAATCGACGACGTGTATCTCCTCGAACGAGTGGAACAGGAACCCCGGCAGTGCGTTGCCGTAGCTGTCCTTGAGGATGAGCAGTCGGCGTCCGTTCTTGGTCGATGTCTTCACCGTTGTGGTGTTCAGGTCGCCGTGCATGAAGGTCATGTAGGCGGCGCTGCTGCCGTCGGTGTATTCGAAGAAGAAGTTTCCCTCCTCGGGTGCGCTCTCGCTGATCACCTGTTTGTTCCTGCCCAGTTTGTACTTGATGTACGACGTGGTGTAGGTGACGTCCTGCGGGACGAACCACACGAAGTCCTCGGGCGCATTCTTCACGGCGATGTCCTTCGAGAACCGGTACATGGTGCCCACATAGTCGTGGATGGCATACTCCTTGTAGGTCGAGAGGTCGGCAAACGGCACCTGTGCCACCTCGGCAAACTGCTGTGCGGCATAGTAGGCTCCCAGTGCAGCCCAGTGGTGGTCGGTACGGGCGTAGATAGCCTCTGCGGCATGTGCCTTCAGCGTCTCAGCCAGGTCGATGGCCTTCACGTTGTCCTTCAGGTGCGTATAGACGTTGTCGATGGCCGCCCACTCATCCTTCGTCCACTCCTGTGCCTCCTCCGGGCAGTAGAGTGCGACGGCCGTTGGGATGACCATGCAATAGACGTTTACGCGGTCGCCGAATGTTTTCTTGTAACGGTTGGCAGCCTCGGCATAGTTGATGCCGCGCTCTGCCAGTCCTCTGAACGGTTCCATGGCACGTACCTCACTGCCCGTGCCCATGATGATGATGCCCGACTTCGTGCGGCGTACGTCGGCAGCGTGTGCTCCCAACACGGTCAGGGTCATCATTGCTAATACTATAATATTCTTTACTTTCATATTTCTTTTTCCCTTGTTTGAATTACTGTCCTTGGGAGTCGTTAGAACTATTGTCCCCTAACTCCTCTTAACTCCTTTAACTCCCGTTTTTAGAATCTTGTGTAGATAAATGCGTTGTTGGTGGCACCCACCAGCAGTGCCGCACTCAGTATGAGGATGGCTGCCGAGAGGGTGAGCTTCGTCACCAGTGCCACCGTGGTCTGCAGACCGGCAGGCTGTATGTGCCGTTCGGTCCAGTCGGTTACCGCCTGTCGGACGGGCAGGCAGAAGCACAGCGCCACCACCCAGAGCCAGAAGTTGTTCAGCAGCGCACTCTCTACCACGAAGTCAGCCTCGGCAGCTGTCATGCCGAAGAAGGCGTGGAAGAACAGCAGCATCTGCTGGAAGTCGTCGAAGTAGAAGATGCCCCATCCCGTGATGACCAGCAGCATGCTGTACAGGTGTAGCAGCGGCTTGGGTATGCGGTCCTTGACGCGCAGCAGCGTGTATTTCTCGACCATGACGATGAGTCCGAAATAGACACCCCAGATGATGAAGTTCCAGCTGGCACCGTGCCACATACCCGTCAGGAACCACACCACGAGGATGTTCACCGCCTGGTGCTGTCGGTTACCGCCGAGGGGTATATAGACGTAGTCGCGGAAGAAGCTGCCCAGCGAGATGTGCCAGCGCCGCCAGAAGTCGGTGATGGAGTCGCAGCAGTACGGGTGTCTGAAGTTCTCGTTGAAGTGGAACCCCATGCAGCGTCCCAGTCCGATGGCCATGTCGCTATAGCCCGAGAAGTCGAAGTATATCTGCAGCGTGAAGGCCACGATGCCCACCCAGGCGCCTGCCATGGAGAGCTCCTGCAGTCCGCTGCCCGTCAGGAACTGGTCGCTCAGTTCCGACAGCTGGTTGGCAATGATGACTTTCTTTCCCAGTCCGATGAGAAACCGGAACAGTCCGTCTGCCATGTCCTTTGTCTCCACCCTCCGGTTGTGTATCTCCTCGGCGATGGTTCCGTAGCGTACGATAGGTCCGGCAATGAGCTGTGGGAACATGGAGATGTAGAGCAGCAGTCCGCCGAACCTGCGCTGTACGGGTGACTCCCGCCGATAGACGTCGATGAGGTACGAGATGCTTTGGAACGTATAGAAGCTGATGCCGATGGGCAGTGCGATGTTCGGCACGGGCACTGTCAGTCCCACGTCGCACAGACACTGTGCCAGGAATCCCAGGTATTTGAAGGAGGCCAGAATCAGTATGTTCACCGTCAGTCCGCCCACCAGCGCCGCCTTCCGGTGCTGTTCCATCCGGTCGATGACCAGTCCTGCCAGGTAGTTCATCAGCACGCAGAACAGCAGCAGGAACACATACACCGGTTCGCCCCAGGCGTAGAAGATGAGCGAGAAGCCGACGATGGCCCAGTTTCTTGCCGTGAAGGTTTTTTGCTCGCCTTGCTCCCTGCTCTTCGTGCCCCATAATCGGTCTATCCCTGTTGCCAACAAGTAGCACAACAGGAATGCCGGTAGAAACACAAACAGAAAATACAAGTCAGAAAAAACCATTCTTTAATTCTTCAATTCTTCAATCCATTAATTCTCCTTCCTATCAGCTGCCCAATGCAGCGGGCGCCGGCCTCGTTCGTGTGTACCCCGTCGGTGGTGTACGTCAGCTTTCTGAGCTCCTGCTTCCGCTTGACGCAGCCCTCGCGGTCCAGTCGGATGACTGCTGCCCCCAACGCCTTGCCGCACCGTTCTATCGTGTCGCCCGCCCGGTGAATATTGCTGAGGCTTGTCTTCGTGGTCTGCATCGGGGTCACCAACACCAGCCTGCAGTCGGGAAACAGTTCCCGGAGCATCGTGCAGTCGTGCCTCACGGCCCCCGCAAGCGTCAGGCAGCCATCCTGTTTCCCGTCCATACCCCTGCCAAACCACGCGTCGTTAGTCCCCGCCATCATGATGATGAGGTCAGGCCGTGGCTGTTCGCCAGCCTCGTAGGCTTTCTTTAGTCGGTTCACCTGGTTGTAGATGACGTTATTGTCGCTGAGCACCTCGGTGTATTCCTCCGTGTCGCAGACGGTCTTCTCCGTGTGCGTCCATGTGGCGCCGCTGCGGGCATAGCTGCGGCACGATGCCGGCTTTGCTGTCTGGCAGAACCAGTAGTTCCAGCCGCGGGGCTGTGAGCAGTCGTCGCCCCCTATCCACGTGTTGCTGTCGCCCAGGATGACCACATGTCCGATGCCGTCGGCACATAGTGTCCCGACGCACATCAGAAGTATAATCATGATGATTCCTATACGTTTCATTGTCAGCGCATTTCCAAAAACGCTGCAAAGGTACGAATAAGCGAGAAGAAAACCAAAAGAATTAAATTTTCTTTTGTTTTTCTCGAGGTGCGAGTTTTTTAGGGAGTTAAGGGGAGTTATCGGCCTTCGGCCTGGGGAGTTAAGGGACATTTGTGGGATAAACACTTGTTTCTTTTCTTTTAGAGCATTGGAGCCGCAGAACTATTGTCCCCTAACTCCCCTTAACTCCCCCTAACTTCCTCTAACTTTCTCTTACCTAATCACAAACCGGTAGATATTCCTGCCGCGGCACCCCACGACGGCCGAGTTGCCCACCACCACCGGCGACGACTCGAAATTGAAGCCCACCATTTTCTGGCACACCACTTCGCCCGTCTTGCCCCTGATGAGCCTGAGCACCCCCGAGGCATCGCCCGCCAGGATGAACAGCTCGTTGCGCTCGTTGAGGAACGGCACCGGCGATGACCATGCAAACTGTCCGTAGGGCACGGTGTATAGTACCCGTCCGTCCTTGGTGCTGAAGGCCGTCAGTTCGCCCACCGTCTTCGATGCCCCGTTGCGGCACACCTGAGCGAAGAGCATGTCCTCGCAGTCGCCCCGTCCTATGAGCGGACTGGCATACATGCCGCCGTCCAGCGTCTTCCCCGGCAGGTTCAGTCGGTGGCAGCTTATCTGCTGTTCCCATACGCGCTGTCCGTTCAGCGCGTTCAGCTTGATGAAGTGGCTCGTCCCCTTGTCGCCCTGCTTGTCCACCTCGCAGGCCGTGTAGAGGTACGGTGTGCCCCCCTCCTCGCGGCAAACCATCGTGCCGTCGCTGTCGTCGTGGTTGTCGTAGTACCATACCGGCCGCATGGTGTTCAGGTTCACGCAGATGATGTTTCCGTGGTTGTCCGAGAAGAATCCGTAGTTACGATATACGCAGAGGCTCGACTCGATGCCCGGTGCCGCCCCCCTGACGCGGTAGCGCATCACGCTGATGCGCTGCAGCGAGCCCTGTCGCCGTTCGTACTTGTAGAGGCTGCCGTTCTCGCCCGGCCAGAAGAGGTAGCCCCCCGCCACAATGGGCGACGAGTCGAAGGCGTTCCAGCCGCGCCATGCCTTCGGGTCGGGTCCGTAGAAGAAAGTCCGTTCGTGCTTCAGCAGGTCGAACACCTGACACCCGAAGGGTCCCGGCTTTCGCGGCACGCCCTGTCCCACGTAGAGGTTCATCAGCTCCGGGTCCATGGATACCGTGCCCTTCACCACGTTCCCCAGGTCCAGCGGCTGTCGCGATGCCTTACCCGTCTGGAAATTGATGAAGTACCCCTTTCCGCAGAGAGAGCCCACGATGATCTCCTCCTGTCCGAAGTCCTGCGTCAGTCCGGGCGACGTCTGTCTGAAGGCAGCCATCTGCTTGTCGGTCCATTTCATGTATAGCGGTTGTCCCGTCCATCCCGAGCCCCCTCCCCATGTGCCGAACTTCGTATGCGTGGTGTCGTAGTCGGTCGTAAACACCCATGCCGTCTCAATGCTCGTGGGTGTTCCCTTCACCGTGCCGCCGAAGTCCGCATTGCGCAGCAGGTTCTTCCGGAAAGCCATCACGTTCGTGCTCCCCTCATATCGGTCGTTGAAATCCTTGAGAGGGTGGGGCAGCGAGTCCGTGTTCTCCACCACATATTTCACCGCCTCCGCACTCGCATAGCATGTGTCGGGCAGCACCAGCTGCTCCATCGTCGCTTCCCCCTTTCCGTTTTCGTTTTCGTAGCGAAGCGTTTCGTTCCCGTTTCCGTTCCCGTTTCTACCTCCGCCACATGCTATGAGGAAAAGCGTGCAGGGCAGTAATAGCCATTTCTTCGAAACCATATATACCATTTAGAAGAAGAGATAAGCCAGTGTGTAGCATACCACTGTGCTGACGACGACGCTGATGAGTCCCGGCACCATGAACGAGTGGTTCAGCACGAAGCGTCCAATCCTGGTCGTCCCCGTGCGGTCCATGTTGACCGTGGCAATGTCAGTAGGGTAGTTGGGAATGAAGAAGTAGCCGTAGGCACAAGGCAGCACGCCCAGCAGCACCCAGCCTGGAATGCCCAGTGCATAGGCCACGGGCAACAGCGACACGAGCACGGCGCCCTGAGAGTTGATGAGTACGGAGAACACGAAGAACATCAGCGCCACGGTCCAGTGGTACTCGCTGACCATCGTGCCCAGCAGTCCCTTGATTTCCTCCATGTGTGCCCCGAAGAAGGTGTTTGCCAGCCATGCGATGCCGTAGATGGCCACCACGGCCACCATGCCCGACTGCCACACGTTGCCGGCCACGGCCGCCTTCGGTTTGACGCGGCAGAAGATGATCATGAGGGCAGCGGCAGTGATGAGTATAATCTGAATCACCAGGTACATCTTGATGGTCACCGCCTCCTTCACGGTGACACCAGCCATCACGATGCCCGCGTCGGCCAGCTGCTGCGGCGTGACGGTCATGCCCGTGGGCAGTAGCACGTCCTTGGCACCCTTGACGGCCACCACCGTCTCATGGGCAGGCAGCACGGCCTGTGCAAAGGCCAGGACGACGATGATGATGATGGCCGACAGGAAGATATAGACAGCCCGTTTGGCCTCCGGCGATATCTTCTTGTCCAGCACCGTGTCGCTCTTGCCATACACGTAGTCGTAGTTCTCCTGCTTTGCAATGAACTCCTGGTAGCGGGGGTCGCCCACCAGTTCGAACCCCTTGCGGCGTGAGTTCCATAGCGCTGCCGCCATGATGCCAACCAGACACGACGGAATGGTGACGGCCACCACCTGCGGTATGCTGATGCTGAACCCGTAGATGTGTGAGATGGTCGAGAAGGCGATGACGGCCGCCGAGATGGGCGAGCACACAATGGCAATCATCGATGCCACGCTGGCCACCGAGCAAGGCCTTACCGGTCTGATGCCGCGCTTGATGCAGACGTCAATGATGATGGGCATGAGCGTGTACATCACGTGTCCCGTACCCACAAGGATGGTCAGGAAGAAGGTACACAGCGGGGCAATGAACACGATGTAGCGCGGGTGCCGGCGTATCAGCCGCTCAGCTATCTGCACCAGCCATTCCATGCCTCCCGAGGCTTGCAGCACGCCGGCACACGTCACGGCGGCTATGATGATGTAAATGACGTCGGTCGGCGGTGTTCCCGGTTGCAGTCCGTGGTCAAACACCAGGAAAGCGATACCCAGACCGGCAATGGCTCCTAAGGCCAGACTGCCATAGCGCGAACCAAGATACAGCGCCAGCAGTACTACGAGCAATTCTATAATGACAATTAACATGACTCTTTAGTTTTCGTTCTTCGTTTTTCGTTTTCGTTTCCCATTCTCAGAACAGCACCGTGCTCAGTCCGTAGGCCACCAGTGTCGCCACGGTAATGTGAATAAGTCCCGGCACCATGAACGAGTGGTTCAGCAGATACTTTCCGATGACCGTGGTCCCCGAGCGGTCGAAGTTCACGGTGGCAATGTCCGACGGATAGTTCGGAATGAAGAAGTACCCATAGACGCTGGGCAGTACTCCCAGCAGCACCGGTCCCGGAATGCCCAGCGAGTAAGCCAGCGGCAGCATCGAGACCACCACCGCACCCTGCGAGTTGATGAGCACCGACACCAGGAAGAACACAATGGCTATCGACCAGTTGTACTTGCTGACGATGTCACCCAGCATGGCCTGCATCTCCGCACTGTAGTTCGAGAAGTACGTGTCAGCCAGCCATGCAATGCCGAATATGGCGATGACCGCCACCATGCCCGACTGCCATACCGGTCCTGCCACCGCCTTCTTGGGCGACGCCTTGCAGAACAGTATCATGATGGCAGAGGCCGCCACCATCACAATCTGAATCACCACGTTCATCTTCAGCTGGATGGTCGATACCTCCGTATAGCCCGGAACCACCGCCTTCGCCTTCGCCAGTGCCGCCGCCGATGCCACCGTGCCGTCCTCGAACACAAAGTCGGGAGCCCCCTTGATGGCCTTGACCGTCGAGTACGTAGGCAGCACGTCCTGGAACACGGCGAAGAGCACGATGATGATGATGGCCCCCAGGAACACATACACGGCATTTTTGGCCGACTGCGGTATCTCCTTGTCCAGTGTTGTCGCACCGCCGCCGTAGATGTACTCCCGCATCTCGGGGTCCTCCATCTTCTTCAGGAACTCAGGATCCTTGTCCAGGTCCAGTCCGCGGTGGTACGAGAACAGCGCCGCCGCCATCAGTCCCAGCACACAGGCAGGGAAGCTGACCATCAGCACCTGCGGAATGTTCACGTCGAACCCGTTGGCGTTCGATATCGTCACGAAGGCCACTACGGCAGCCGCTATCGGCGAACACGTGATGCCCACCTGCGAGGCGATGGAAGCCACGCCGCACGGCCGCTCCGGTCTGATGCCCTTCTTCAGCGCGATGTCACAGATGATCGGCATCAGCGTATAGACCACGTGTCCCGTACCCACCAGCACCGTCAGCAGGAATGTTGACAGCGGAGCCAGGAACGTGATGCGGTCCGGATGCTTGCGGAGCATCTTCTCCGCAATCTGTATCAGCCAGTCCATGCCGCCCGAAGCCTGCATGATGCCGGCGCACGTCACGGCGGCAATGATGATGTAGATAACGTCTGTCGGTGGTGTTCCGGGTTTCATGCCGAAGGCAAACACAAGCAGTGCCAGTCCGATGCCCGAAATAGCACCCAGGGCAAGCGATCCGAATCGCGATCCTACCCATAATGCTCCCAGTACAATGAGGAGTTGAAGACACATTGTTAACATCTTTCCAAGAGTGTTTTGTTATAAGTTAGTTATTGCTGTTTTTTTTAGTTATCGGGGGCAAAGGTACAAAATTTTCGGTCATTTGTTGCTTAATTAAGGAATAAATTATACTTTTGTACCCAAATTATCAACTATTATGTTATGAAAAGAATCATTCTGCTACTAATCAGTGTGTGTTTTTGTGTCGGCCTCCAGGCGCAGACCACCCGGCTGTTCGACGACGGCTGGCAGTTCACCCGTAACGGAAAGACCCAGTGCGTCAGTCTGCCCCACGACTGGGACATCTACGACGCCCCCGACCCCGCCACAGGCGCTACCGGCACTGGCGGCGGCTGGTTCCAGGGCGGTACCGGCGAGTACCGCAAGACCTTCAAGACCCCTGCCGGCGAACTTGTGAAGCTCCATTTCGAGGGCGTCTATCAGCGGGCTGAAGTCTTCGTTAACGGCAAGAAAGCCGGCCAGCACGCCTACGGCTATACCCCGTTCACCGTCGATGTCACCCCCTACCTCTACCGTGACAAGCGGCAGAACGAAGTCCTCGTCACCGTCAACAACAGCCTGCAGCCCAACTGCCGCTGGTACTCCGGCTCCGGCATCTACCGCCACGTGTGGCTCCAGACCATGCCCGCCCTCCACATCGCCGAGAATGGTGTCTTCGTCACCACCCCCGTTGTCACCCCACAGCAGGCCACCGTCCACGTCGAGGTCACCATGCAGAACGAGTCCGACGCTCCCCGCCAGGCCGTCCTCACCGTCGAGGATTGTCAGCAGGACTTGTCGCTGTCCGCCGGTGAGCGCAAGACCGTCACCTTTACCTACACCATCGACAACCCCCGTCTCTGGTCCCCCGAGTCGCCATACCTTTATACGGCAGATGTGCAGCTCTCTGGCGAGCCCGTCGTAAAACACGGCAAACCCGGACGCTCAACGCTCAGCGCCCACTGCTCAACGAAATTCGGCATCCGCACCTTCTCGTTCGATGCTGAGCGCGGCTTCCTGCTCAATGGCAAGCCCATGCTCCTCAACGGCGCCTGTGTCCACCACGACGACGGCGTGTTAGGCGCCATGGCGTTCGATGCCGCCGAGGTCCGTAAGGTACGGCTCATGAAGTCCGCCGGCTTCAACCTCATCCGTACCAGCCACAACCCCACCACCCGGGCGTTCCTCGATGCCTGCGACTCCCTGGGCATGCTCGTCATCGGCGAAGCCTTCGACGGCTGGCGCACCGCCAAGCTGCAGCACGACTATTCCACCCTCATCGACTCCTGCTACCGCGACGACATCCATGCCATGGTGCTGCGCGACCGCAACCACCCCAGCATCATCTCCTGGAGCATCGGCAATGAGGTCATCGAGCGCAAGGAGCTCCGTGTCGTCCAGACCGCCCGCCAGCTCAAGGCCGCCATCCTCGAGTGCGACACCACGCGTCCCGTCACCGAGGCCCTCTGCGCCTGGGACCGCGACTGGGAGATCTACGACCCCCACTTCGACGTCCTCGATGTTGCCGGCTATAACTATATGATTTTCAAGCACCAGAGCGACCACCAGCGCAACCCCCGTCGTGTCATGTGGCAGACCGAGAGCTATCCCCGCGATGCCTTCCGCAACTGGGCAACCGTCAACGACCACCCCTATGTCGTCGGCGATATGGTGTGGACCGGTCTCGACTACCTCGGCGAGTCCGGCATCGGCCGTTACTACTATGAGGGCGAGCGTCCCGGCGAGAGCTATGCCCCCGGCGGACAGCCCGACTGGCATGGAGCCTGCTGCGGCGATGTCGATATTACCGGCTGGCGCCGTCCCGTCAGCCACTACCGCGACATGCTCTGGAACCATGTCAGCCGTCCCTATATGGCAGTCCGTGAGCCCGACGGCTATCGTGGCAAGATTCACGAGACCCAGTGGAGCGTATGGCCCACCTGGGAGTCCTGGAACTGGCCCGGCTGGGAAGGCAAGCCCATCGATGTCGAGGTCTATACCCGTCACCCCGAGGTCAGTCTCTACCTCAACGACCGGCTCGTTGCCACCAAGGCCGTCAGCCGCGACACCCAGTTTAAGGCCGTCTTCCAGCTCCCCTACGAGCCCGGTGTTCTCCGTGCCGAGGCTGGCGGACAGCGTGTGACGCTGGCCACCGCCGGCGAGCCTGCCGCCCTCCGTCTCACTGCCGACCGTACCGTCCTTGCGGCCGATGGTCAGGACCTCTGTTATGTCACTGTGGAAGTTGTTGACCGCGACGGTCGTCTCTGCCCTGATGCCGCCATCCCCTGCAGTGCCGTCGTCCGTGGCGAGGGACAGCTCATGGCCTTCGCCTCTGCCGACCTGAAAGATACCGAGCCCTCCACGTCCCCCCGTGTCACCACCTGGAAGGGCCGTGCCCTGCTTGTCGTCCGCAGCACCGCTCACAAGGGCAAGCTGCAGGTCAGTGTCAAGAGCCCCCTCCCTGCAAGTCCCCTTGTCATCAAGTCAAGGTAAAGGCGCTATAATCCCCTCTCCGCCCAGTCCCCTCGGTCCAGGTTCCGGTAGCCGATGGCCTCGGCGATGTGGACAGTCTCCACCTTCTCACTTTCGGCAAGGTCGGCGATGGTGCGGGCCACCTTCAGGATGCGGCTGTAGGCACGGGCGCTGAGTTTGAGACGTTCCATAGCCATGCGGAGCATGTCTAAGGATTGGGCATCAGGTTCGGCAAATTCGTGGAGCATCTTCTCCGTCATCATGGCGTTGCAATGGATACGACCTCTCCCCCCGCCCTCTCCTAAAGAGAGGGAGCTGAATCGCTCGGTCTGAATGTTGCGGGCACGGATAACACGCTCGCGGATAGTGGAACTGGGTTCGCCTGGCTGCATCTGCGACAACTGGGCAAACGGAACAGCCTGTATCTCGCAATGGATGTCAATACGGTCAAGTAGTGGACCGCTAATCTTGTTCATGTAGCGCTGTATCTGACCAGGAGTACAGACGCAATGGTGTGTGGGGTCACCATAGTAGCCGCAAGGACAGGGATTCATGCTTGCAATCAGCATGAAAGAACAAGGATACTCTACGTTATACTTGGCTCGACTGATAGTTATCTTTCGGTCTTCCAAAGGTTGACGAAGCACCTCCAGTACCGACCTCGAGAGCTCTGGCATCTCGTCAAGAAAGAGAACTCCATTATGGGCGAGGCTGATTTCCCCAGGCTGTGGGTTGTTGCCTCCGCCAACGAGAGCAACCTGTGAGATAGTGTGGTGCGGAGCGCGGAAGGGGCGTTGGTTGATGAGGCTTGTGTCACGTCTTAGTTTGCCTGCCACACTATGAATCTGGGTTGTTTCCAGACTCTCGGCCAGTGACAAAGGGGGCAGAATACTGGGTAGGCGCTTGGCAAGCATGGACTTTCCAGAACCGGGAGGACCAATCATGATGAGGTTATGACCGCCGGCAGCAGCGACCTCCAAAGCACGTTTCACGTTCTCTTGGCCTTTCACGTCAGAAAAGTCAAGGTCAAAGTGGTTCTGTTGTTCGTAAAATTCTTTGCGAGTGTCTATTCGGGTTGGTTCTGTCGTGCTATTGCCATTGAAGAAATGGATGACCTCCATCAAATCGTCCATGCCATAGACATCGATGTTGTTGACAACGGCAGCCTCGCGGATGTTCTGACGGGGTACAATAAGTCCCTTATACTTTTCCTTGCGGGCACGAATGGCAATGGGAAGGGCACCGCGAACAGGAAGCAGACGACCATCAAGCCCTAACTCGCCTACCATCATGTACTGATTAAGCTGCTCACTTTCTACCTTCCCGTTGGCAGCCAGAATGCCGATGGCCAATGGGAGATCATAACCAGCTCCCTCCTTCTTGATGTCAGCAGGCGACAGGTTGACAGTGATATCCATCATGGGCATCTTCAGTCCATTGTTCAGTAAGGCAGCCTTGATGCGGTCGTAGCTTTCTTTCACAGCAGTATCGGCCAGTCCTGTCAGATGAAATTGAACACCTCGTGACATACTGACTTCAACAGTTACGGTGGTTACTTCCAGTCCATTGACAGAAGCACAATATGTTTTTACAAGCATAATTTTAGGTTAGGTGGTGCCGCGAGCGGGACTCGAACCCGCACAGCCATTCCTGGCCAAGGGATTTTAAGTCCCTCGTGTCTACCATTCCACCATCGCGGCTAAAATGCGGCTGCAAAGGTAAGAAAAAGATTAAAGATTAAAGATGAAAGAGGGAAGATTTTGATGATGACATCGAAATTTTTAATCTTTTTAAACGTTTCGTCCGCTCACTACTTACCTGTTGTGCACAAAGATATAGCCAAAAGGACCTGTGGTGGTGGCTACGTACTGGGTGAGATTGATGTCGCCCTGCTCGCCGTTCTGAATGACACCGCGGTTGTTCATGTCGTAGCGCTTGTCGCAGACACTACAGGTGGCAATGCCGCTGGACGCCATGATGAGACGGTAGGTGGGGTTGGTGTAGCTGCTGTGCTTGCGTACGCAGTTGGGACACTGCAGGTCGTAGGCGGTGAAACCGCCGTTGGGCGACTCGTTGAGGGTCTGGTAACCGACGATGATGCCGTTGTTGACACCAAGGATATAGGTGGTCTCGCGTTCGAGGGCGCTCTCCTTCTTCTGGGACGACAGCCCCATGTTGTTGGAGAAGTTCAGGTAGGTGGCGCCGCCGCTGACGGACTCGCTGATCTGACAGAAGACGCCGCGTGAGGCGCTGTTCATGGCGGTGGCTAACGTCTCGTCGAGGAAATTGGCGTTCTGGTAGGCGAAATAGCAGGGCTGGCTGCTGTACTCGCTCTCGACGGTGCAGGAGGAAAGTGAAAAGGTGAAAAGGTTAAAAAGTGAAAAGGTGAAAAGGTTAAAAAGTGAAAAGGCGGAGGGGGACTTGCTTTGTTTCATGGGCGGGGCAACATTTTAACATTTTAACATTTTAACTTTTTCACGTTTTCACTTTAAAAGCTTTTTCTCTGCTTCTATGACACGGGCGAAGTGGAAGCCGTCGAGGGTCTGCTGCATGAGGGCCTGGATGCGGTCGTTGCAGAGGTTGCCGATGGAGCCTTCGAGGGTGTGGTGGATGTGCTTGTCGGGGGTGTAGCGACCGGCTTCGATGTCGAGGCCTACCTTCTTATAGGCATCGCGGAAGGGCATGCCGGCGGCGGTGAGGCGGTTGACTTCTTCGACGCTGAACATGGGGTCGTAGATGGGGTTGTCGAGGATGTGCTCGTTGACCTGCATCTTGTTGATGATGTAGGCGCACATCTGCAGGCAGTCCTTGAGTTCGTCGAAGGCGGGCAGGAAGACTTCCTTGATGATCTGCAGGTCGCGGAAATAGCCTACGGGGAGGTTGTTCATGATGAGGGTGACCTGCTGGGGAAGGGCCTGCAGCTTGTTGGACTTGGCACGGATGAGCTCGAAGACGTCGGGGTTCTTCTTGTGGGGCATGATGCTGGAGCCCGTGGTACACTCCTTGGGGAGCTTGACGAAGGAGAAGTTCTGGGAGTTGAACAGGCAGGCGTCGAATGCCATCTTGGCAATGGTGCCGGCGATGGTGGCCAGGGCGAAGGCTACGTTGCGCTCGGTCTTGCCGCGTCCCATCTGGGCATAGACGACATTGTAGTTCATGGTGTCGAAGCCCAGGAGGTCGGTGGTGAGCTGACGGTTGAGGGGGAACGACGAGCCGTAGCCGGCGGCGGAGCCGAGGGGGTTGCGGTTGGTCATGCGGTAGGCTGCCTGCAGGAAGAGCATGTCGTCACAGAGGCTCTCGGCATAGGCGCCGAACCAGAGTCCGAAGCTGGAGGGCATGGCGACTTGCAGGTGGGTGTAGCCGGGCATGAGGATGTCCTTGTACTGGTTGCTCTTCTGGATGAGTTCGTCGAACAGCTCCTTGACGCAGCCTGCGATGTCCATGAGGGCATGGCGGGTGAAGAGCTTCAGATCGACGAGCACCTGGTCGTTGCGGGAGCGTCCGGAGTGTATCTTCTTGCCCATGTCGCCGAGTCGGCGGGTGAGCATGAGCTCTACCTGTGAATGGACGTCCTCGATGTCGTCCTCGATGACGAACTCGCCGCGCTCGGCGGTGGCGTAGATGGTCTTGAGCTCGGACAGCAGCAGGGGCAGCTCGTCCTTGCCGATGAGTCCGATGTGCTCGAGCATGGTGACGTGGGCCATGGAGCCGAGGACGTCGTACTTGGCAAGATAGAGGTCCATCTCACGGTCGCGGCCGACCGTGAAGCGCTCTATCTCTTTGTTTATCTCGTAGTTTTTTTCCCAGAGTTTCATTGTTCTTCTAATTTGTTTTTTAATCTCACACAGAAATCACAGAATTTTTTATGTCACACAGAAATCACAGAAATTATTCTGATAACCGATAACTGTTTTTTTGAAAGAAATTGCCAGAAAATAATCAGAAATTTTTCAATCCTTCAATTCTTCCATCAATCCGTAATCCGTAATCCTTCATCCGTAATCCAATTACCATCCTTCATCCGTAATCCCAACTCACTCGTACGGCACCTGTGCGAGGGCATCGGCAATCTTTTCGAGGCCGTCCTCGAGGGGTCCGCTTACCATGCCCTTGAGCATGAAGGGGATGTCGGCCTTGAGGGTGAGCTTCATCTTGCTAGTGGTGTCGGTGACGGGCAATATTTGAATCCAGAGGTTGAATGGGAGGGGAGACTGGGCGGTCTCGAACTTGATGCACTTGGGTTCCTCACGCTCACAGATGCGGAGGGTGATCTGACCGACGGGATCGACGCTGATGGTGACGGAGTCACGGTCGAAGGTGAAGTCCTTTACCTTGTCTTCGGGGACGCGGTCACGAACGCGCTCGAGGTTGCTCAGGTCGCTGAGGTTGCGATAGACGGCAGACTGCGGGTAGGGTATCTGCTTGATGTTGCTTTCAAATGTTGACATTCTATGATAAGACCCTCCCCCTTGCCCCTCCCTGCATGGAGGGGAGCGGTTAGTCTTGCTGTTTGATGATTAATAACTCGTTTTCATTGAAAAGTAATTACTCCCCTCCATTCAGGGAGGGGTTGGGGGTGGGTCCAGTCCACGCCGCCGGGTCCTTGCGCCACTCCTTCAGCACCTCGATGTCCTGGGGCTTGATGTAGCCGGTCTCGGCGGCCTGCTCCAGCACGGCATTGTAGTCGCTGAGGGTGATGAGCTGTACGCCAGCCTCGCGGAAGGCTTCTTCAGCCACGGGGAAGCCGTAGGTGAAGGAGGCTACCATGCCAATGACTTCGACACCGTACTCGCGGAGGGCTGCCACTGCCTTCAGACTGCTGCCGCCGGTGGAGATGAGGTCCTCGACAACGATGACCTTGGCGCCCTGCTGCAGCTCACCTTCTACCTGGTTGCCCATGCCGTGGTCTTTCGGCTTCGGACGGACATAGGCGTAGGGCAGGCCCAGCTCGTCGGCTACGAGGGCTCCCTGGGCGATGGCTCCCGTGGCAACGCCTGCCACGGCTTCTGCCTGGGGGAAGTGCTGCTGGATGGCGTGGCACAACTCGAGTTTGACGAACGAGCGCACATCGGCATAGCCGAGTGTCTTGCGGTTGTCGGTATAGATGGGTGACTTCCAGCCGGAGGCCCATGTGAAGGGTTCCTGCGGTTGGAGCTTGATGGCCTGGATATCCATCAGCTTCTGTGCAAACTGTTTCTTGATAGCATCCATAGGGGTTCTTCTTCGTTTTTTTTGCTTTTTCGGATGCAAAGGTAAGAAAAAGATTAAAGATTAAAGATGAAAGATGAAAGTTTTTTTGTGTTGCTGGCTCAGCTTTGCGTGAATCCCAAGGTCAGGACACTGAAACGGATATGGTTTTCCTTGGGTTTCAGGGCGGTGGCACAGGCGATGAGGGTGGCACCGGTGGTGGTGACGTCGTCAACCAGCAGGATGTGACGGCCTGCCCACGTGGCGGGACGGGACGACGAGAACTGCTGTTCGACGTTCTGTAGGCGCTGCCAGCGGTCCAGCTGTGTCTGGCTCTGTGAGAAATGCAGGCGTCTGACTGCCTGTTCCTCCACGGGGATGCCGGTCACGCGGCTGATGCCCCGGGCTATCATCGCACTCTGGTTGTAGCCCCGCTGGCGCTGTCGCTCCCGTGCCAAGGGGACGGGGATGACGAGGTCGATGCCGTCGAAGAAGCCGCTGGCGCTGTATTCGCGAGCCATGGCCTGTCCCATGCTGATGCCGATGTCGGGGCGGTCGTGGTACTTCAGGTCGCGGACGATGCGGCTGGTATTGGTGTCGGGGGCGTAGTAGAACCATGCGGCGGCACGCTCGATGGGCATGAGGCCCCAGAACAGCTGTGCCATCTTGTTGTCGTAGGGCTTGCGGTCGTAGTGGGTGCGTGGCAGCTGGTCGTTGCACGAACGGCAGATGTAGGGCTCGTCAACGGCGAGCCGGTTGCCGCACATGACGCACGGTCGGGGAATGATGAGGTCGAGGAGGCTTTTCCAGAGCATGGTTATCAGTTATCGGTTGGGTCGTCGTCCACGTCGAGGCACTGGCGGATGATGTCGAAGGTGAAGCCGCGGCCAACGGCGAAGCGGAGGAGCTTCAGGTTCAGTTCCCATTCGCTCTGCGCCTTGGTGGTCTTGCGCTTCTGCCGGAGCAGGGGTCTGAGGACGTCGAGGTATTCCTCGTCGCTGACCTCGTCGAGCACCCGCTGGCGGATGGCCTCGTCGATGTGTTTCTGCCATAGTGCCTGTTCCACCTTGCGGCGGCCCCACTTGTTGTAGCGTATCTTGTCCATGACGAAGGCACGGGCATAGCGCTCGTCATCGACATAGCGGTCGCGGACCAGCCGTTGCATGATGCGGGCCTGTGCCTCGTCGTCCACCTCCCAGCGGCGCAGCTTCTCCTGCATCTCCCACTGGCAGCGCTCGCCCTGGGCACAGAGCGCCGACAGGCGCAGCAGGGCTTCTTTTTCGGTGATTTGCTTCATGGTGTTTGGGCTTTAAGCATTCGTTGCAGGCCGAACTGGTCGGCTCGTGTCTCTATATGGGTGTACCCCATGTCGCGGAGCATGGCGGTCAGCTCGTCCCGGTAGAGGGGGTTGATCTCGAAGAAGAGCTGTCCGCCGGGCACCAGTGCCTCACGGGCATAGCGGGCAATGGAGCGGTAGAACAGCAGGGGGTCATCGTCGGGTACGAAGAGTGCGAGCGACGGCTCGTGGTCGAGGACGTTAGGTGCCATCTGGGCTTTTTCCTGCTCGCAGATATAGGGGGGATTGCTGACGAGGAGGGTGAGGGATGAGGGATTACGGATGAGGGATGAGGGATTACGGATTACGGATGGAAGGTGGAGGGCGTCCACCTGCTGGAAGGTGACGGTGGCACCTAAGCGCTGCGCATTCTCACGGGCAACGGCGAGGGCACGGTCGGAGATGTCCCAGGCGGTGACGTGGGCCTGCGGCAGTTCGAGTGCCAGGGTGACGGCAATGCAGCCGGAGCCGGTGCCGATGTCTAACAGACGGTGGACGGGGAGCGGGGCATGGTGCGTGGCTTCCTCGACAATCCACTGACAGAGTTCCTGTGTCTCGGGCCGTGGGATGAGGACGTCGGGCGTCACCTTGAAGCGGCGGCCACCAAACAGCTCTTCGCCCAGCACGTACTGCACGGGTTCGCCCTGCTCCAGCCGCTGCAGCACCTGCTGCAGCTCCTCGTGCGGCACCTCGCTGTCGCGCCCCATCAGCAGGTCGGCCAACGTGAGGCCATAGCGTGACGCATAGACCATGCGGGCCATAGCCTTCGCCTCGCCCTCGCCGTAGAGGGGTGCCAACCGTTTCCAGAATGCTGCGTAGGTCATTGCATCAGTTCGTATAGGTGTGGACGCTGGTGGCCTGTGCCGAGGGCAGGTAGTTGATGCCCCACCAGCACATCTGCAGGAGCACGAAGGCGACGATGAGCATCCAGAGGACGGGCTTCTGCTCACGGGGACGGTAGAGGCGGTAGTGGATATACAGGAGGTAGGCGAACCACGTGATGGCGGCCCAGGTCTCCTTGGGGTCCCACGCCCAGTAGTGGCCCCATGCCTCCTTCGCCCACAGGGCGCCGAAGAGCATGCCGACGGTCATGAAGCCGAGACCGACATAGACGAGGTTGTCGAGGGGATGAAGGATTACGGGTGAGGGATTACGGATTACGGATTGATGGAGTGAAGGTTTGACGAGCATCCAGACGGCCATCAGGGTTGCCACGCCGAAGATGGCGTAGCAGAACATATAGACAATGACATGGGGAGCAAACCACGGACTCTGCAGGGCGGGCATGAGTGTCTTGGAGTGGATCTCGGGCTTGAAGAGGTTGACACAGATGAAGATGAGTGCCATGAAGGTGCTGAAGGAGAGTACCCACTTGTACTTCCAACGGCTATACACCATGAGGCCTGCCACGGGCAGGAAGAACGAGTACCACAGACGGGTCTCGCCCATGGTGCGCAGCGGTGGACGCTCGAGCGAAATCCACATGCCGAGGATGAACGCAAAGAAGACGACGAGGCCGACCACGGTGGTGACGTAGGCCACGGTGCGCCTGTCACGCCATGCTGCCCATGCGCCGGTGGCCCACAGCAGCAGTGCTACGATACCGAAATAGATGAAATGGTCCCAACTCATATAAGGTACTGTGTTCTAACTTTTTCTAACGCCAAAGATTAACATGCAGAAGGCTCCGGCCAGCAGCATGTAGATGCCTGTATAGACTGCCGGCAGCCAGGGGTCGGTGACCAGCTCGAAGATGCTGACCTGGCTCGACGCCCCCATTTGCTGGTCGTAGCCGTACTGGTAGATTTTCCAGCCCGCTACCTCGGCGGGCTTGTTTACCTCGACGGTGGCCGTAAGCTGCTGTCCCGACGCCGTCTGTATCAGGATGTCGGAGGCAAAGCGCTTGGGCATGCGCTCGTCGGCATATTCCTCGAGAATGAACTGCTTGAGCTCGATGGACAGCGGCAGCTCCACGACATGGCTCTGCTCGTCGATGGCCCGCCACTCGGGTTCCCCGTAGGTGCAGATCATCTTCAGCCGTTTCATGTCGGGGTTGCCCAGGGTGGCACAGACAAGCGCCACCAGCAGTCCGACGTGGTTCAGCAGGAAGGCTACGTCGCGCAGGCTGCGGCTGCGGCGCAGTCGCAGCAGCCGACGGACGACGACCAGGGAGAGGACGACCACGATCCAGCCGTAAACGAGTACGAAGGGCCAGAAGCGCAGCATGTTGCTGAGCCAGGTCCCCGAGGCATGCTGTTCGGTGAGTCCCATGATGACGGTCAGCAGCAGGGCATAGCCCAGGGCGGGGATGGCGGCAGCATGGGAACCGAGGAACTGGACGACGGGTGACCGGTGGCAGCACAGCGCCAGGAGGACCGTGGCGAGCAGCCAGCAGCCCACGGTGATGATGTTCACCGGCCAAGCAAACAGTTCCCACGTCACCGGTCCGATGCCCAGCTGAAGCAGTAGTCCGATGATGACGAGGCCTGCACCGACGGCGAGGCCTTCTTTGAGTGTCCAAGGTTTGTTGTTCATTCTGATGAACTCATGTCATGTGTGGTGCAAAGGTAGTGTAAACTGGTCGAAATGCAAAAAAAATTGGGTTTATTTAGCATTTTCGAGGTGCGAGTTTTTTAGGGAGTTAGGGGGAGTTAGGGGGAGTTAGGGGGAGTTAAGGGACATTTGTGGGATAAACACTTGTCTCTTTTTCTTTTTAGAGCATTGGAGCAGCAGAACTATTGTCCCCTAACTCCCCCTAACTCCCCAGGCCGAAGGCCGATAACTCCCCAAAGTGGAGAAAACGTAAATAAAGTTAAAAGAAAGGTCGGATGGTGCTTTGTCATGAGATTATGGCTACCTTTGTGAAGGATTACGGATTACGGATGAAGGATTACGGATTGAATGATTGAAGAATTTCTGATTAATTTCTGGCAATTTCTTTCATAAAAACGAGAATTAATTTGGACAGTAAGGATGGAAACAGACGAGAGATACATGCGCCGCTGTCTGCAACTGGCAGCCAACGGACGACAGAACGCAAGACCGAACCCGATGGTGGGGGCGGTCATCGTAGCCCCTGTGCACCATACAGCACACGACAGCCAACGGATTATCGGCGAGGGCTACCATGTGCGCTGCGGTGAGGGACATGCCGAGGTGAATGCCTTTGCGTCGGTACGGCAGGAGGACGAGCCGCTGCTCAAGGAGGCGACCATCTACGTGTCGCTGGAGCCTTGTTCGCACTATGGCAAGACGCCACCCTGTGCCGACCTTATTATAAAGAAAGGCGTGCGCCGCTGTGTGGTGGGCACCGTTGACCCCTTTGCCGAGGTGCAGGGGCGCGGCATCAGGAAATTGCGTGATGCCGGCATCGAGGTGACGGTGGGCGTACTGGAAAAGGAGTGTCAGTGGCTGAACCGCCGTTTCTTCACCTTCCACCGCGAGCACCGCCCGTACATCATCCTGAAGTGGGCGCAGTCGGCCGACGGATTCATAGACCGTGACTTCCAGCCCACGCAGCTGTCGAACAGCATGACGCAGATGCGCTCGCATAAGCTGCGTGCCGAGGAGGATGCCATCCTCGTGGGACATACGACCTACGACCGGGATCACCCCCAGCTCACCGTCCGCCACTGGACAGGACCGGACCCCAAGCGACTGGTGCTCACCCGTGACCGTGCGTTGCCGTTGCTGATGGACGACCTCTACCAGCATGGCATCCAGTCGTTGATTGTAGAGGGGGGAGCGCAGACCCATCAGTCGTTTATCGACCTTGGACTGTGGGACGAGTTGCGTGTGGAGACCGCTCCTGTCACGTTTGGAAGCGGCACCCGTGCCGTCGGCATACCTGCCGTGGCACAGCTGACAGGTATAAACCACTACGGAGAAAACACGCTGGCGGTTTATGCCCGGTCGGCAGTACAAAAATAAATGCTATTTCCGTCCGAAGTCGGCAGGTACCTCGCCCCATTTGGAGGTTTCCCACTTGACAATGGGGTTACGGAAATCGTGTGTCTGTAGCCAGCGTTCAGCCCTTTCTATAATCTGAAAGAGCTGAGCGGTCTTCTCGTTCCGCTCCAGCTTGGTCTTGCATTTCCGTTTGTTGACCCAGAGGATGGCGTTATAGGAATCGCTGTAGATGGTCTTCTGGTGCAGTCCCTGTTGCCAGCAGAGAGCCAGCGCATGGACAATGGCGAGAAACTCCCCGATGTTGTTGGTGCCATAAACGGGTTTGCCGTCAATTTGGCCGAAGTGGAACACACGGTAGCCCGTCGCCAGGTCGATGGCCTGGTACTCCATGGGTCCGGGGTTTCCACTGCATGCGGCATCGACCGCCCATGCGTCGGCCCTTACCTCAGGGGGCAAGGGCAGCACGGTGTCGTGGCGGTATTCGGGAGGGTTCTGCATTGTTGTTACGTTTGTAACTATGTATGGGGCTCTTACATCCTTTCGGGCACCTCAATGCCAAGCAGGGCCATGCCGCTCCGCAGTATCTTCGCCGTGTTGCGGGCAATGACGATACGGGTGGCCTTCTTCTGCTCGTCAGGCTCGTTGAGAATGCTGTAGTCGTGATAGAACTGGTTGAAGACCTTGGTCAGCTCGTAGCAGTAGTTGGCAATGCCACTAGGTGAGTAGTCCTTGCCAGCCTGTTCTACAGCTGCACCGTATTCTGACATCTTTTGGATGAGTTCGACTTCCTTCTCTTTCAATGCACAATTCCCAATGCTCAATGCACAATCCCCTGCTTTTCTTAAGATACTGCGGATTCTCGCATACGTATATTGGATGAACGGACCGGTATTGCCGTTGAAGTCGATGGACTCCTCGGGGTTGAAGAGCATGTTCTTCCGGGCATCGACCTTCAGGATGAAGTACTTGAGGGCTCCCATGCCGACGATGCGGGCTATCTCGCGGCGCTCCTCCTCGGTCATGTCGTCAAACTTACCCAGTTCCATGCTGGTACGGTAGGCATCGTCCACCATCAGTTGCATGAGGTCGTCGGCATCGACAACGGTTCCCTCGCGGCTCTTCATCTTGCCATTGGGCAGTTCCACCATGCCGTAGGAGAAGTGCGTCAGCTCCTTGCCCCACTTGAAGCCAAGGCGGTCGAGCAGGATGGAGAGCACCTGGAAGTGGTAGTTCTGTTCGTTGCCCACGACATAGATCATCTTGTCGATGGGGTAGTCCTGGAAGCGCATCTCGGCCGTACCGATGTCCTGCGTCATATAGACACTGGTGCCGTCGGAGCGCAGCAGCAGCTTCTGGTCAAGCCCCTCGTCGGTAAGGTCGGCCCACACGCTGCCGTCGTCGTGGCGCTCGAAGAGTCCCTTGGCGAGTCCTTCCTCCACCTTTGCCTTGCCCTTCAGGTAGGTCTGGCTCTCATAGTATATCTTGTCAAACGAGACACCCATCTTCCGGTACGTCTCGTCGAAGCCGGCATACACCCATGCGTTCATCTTCTCCCACAGCGCACGTACCTCGGGGTCGTTCTGTTCCCACTTGACCAGCATGGCATGGGCCTCCTTGATGAGCGGGGCCTCGTCCTTGGCCTTTTTCTCGGCAGCCTCGGCATCCATGCCTTCGGCGGTGTATTGTGCCATGAGCTGCTTCACCTCCTCACGATAGTGCTTGTCGAAGGCCACGTAGTAGTCGCCAATGAGGTGGTCGCCTTTCTTGCCGCTGGTCTCGGGGGTCTCGCCGTTGCCGTACTTCAGCCATGCCAGCATGGACTTGCAGATGTGGATGCCACGGTCGTTGACGATGTTGGTCTTCACCACGCGGTTGCCATTAGCCTGCATGATCTGTGCCAGCGACCAGCCGAGCAGGTTGTTGCGTACATGTCCGAGGTGCAGGGGCTTGTTGGTGTTGGGACTGCTGTACTCAATCATGACGAGCGGCGATGCGTCAGTGGCCTGTTTCGTGCCGTAGTGCTCGTCGTTGTCGATGGCCTCCAGCAACTGCAGCCATGCGTTGTCGCCAATGCAGAGGTTCAGGAAACCCTTGACGACGTTGAACTTATCTACTGCCATGCAGTGCTCCTGCAGGTACTCGCCAATCTCCTGGGCTGTCTGCTCGGGACTCTTCCTGGCAGCCTTGACAAAGGGGAACACGACGAGCGTCAGGTTACCCTCGAACTCACTTCTTGTCTTCTGCAACTGCAACATCTTGTCGGTTGCGTCCATGCCGTAGAGTGCCTTTACAGCCTCGCAAGCAGCCTTGCTAATCAATGCTTCTATATTCATGCTAATGGAATTTTGGGTGCAAAGGTAAGAAAAAGATTAAAGATAAAAGATGAAAGATGAAAGATTTTGCTTTTTTTATTTTCTGCCTGTGAGGAACAGGCCAAGGAAGGTCAGCAAGCCGTTGAACATCAGCAGTTCGTAGCCGAAACGGTAGCCCCAGAGGTGTTGTGCCGCCATGTTGAGCAGGAAACACACGAAGGGTGATGCCAGGCAGATGTAAGGCACAAGACGGTCGTCGGGCTGTCTCGTTGTGAACAGTCCGAAGGTAAACAGTCCGAGCAGTGGGCCGTAGGTGTAGCTGGCAAGGGTGTAGATGGCGTCGATGAGGGAGGTGGAGTTCAGCTGGCGGAACAGGATGATGAACAGCATGAAGAAGAGGCACATGGCGATGTGTGTCCGCTTTCGGAGGGCTACGTTGTCAGGCTGTCGGCAGATATCGACGCAATAGCAGGTGGTGAGCGATGTCAGGGCTGAGTCGGCACTGGAGAAGGAGGCCGCCACGATGCCGAGGATGAACAGGTGGAGTGTGAGAAGTGTGGGGTGCATGGCGTCGGCAGTCCCCTGGACATAGGTGGGCAGCAGCGCGTCGCCCTTGATGTCGGTGCCGAGCACCATTGTCAGCAGGATGCCGAGGGCAAGGAACAGCATGTTGGCCGGCACAAAGGCAACGCCGTAAGAGCACATGTCTTTCTGGGCGTCGCGTAACGTCTTGCAGGTGAGGTTCTTCTGCATCATGTCCTGGTCGAGTCCCGTCATGACAATGGCAATGAACGCACCGCTCAGGAACTGCTTGCAGAAGTGTTGGGGCGACAGCCAGTCGTCAAAGACGAAGATGCGGCTCATGGGGGAGGATGCGATGCGCTGCACAGCCGTGTCGGCAGAGAGCTGTAAATGACCGATGACGGAGCAGATAATCAGGATAAGGGCGGTGAAGAGACAGAGCGTCTGGAACGAGTCGGTGAATACCAGGGTGCCAATGCCGCCTCGTCTCGTGTACAGCCAGATGAGCAGCACCATCACAACGACATTCACCACGAAAGGTATGCCGGCAGGGTCGAACACGAACTGCTGAAGGATGATGCATACCACATAAAAACGGACGGCTGCCCCTGTCATCTTCGAGAGCAGAAAGAAACTGGCTCCTGTCAGGTAGGAACGCACACCCAGCCGTTCGCCAAGATAGGCGTAGATGCTGGTCAGGTTCAGACGGTAGTACAATGGCAGCAGGACGAAGGCGATGACCACATAGCCTACGATGAATCCGAGACACATCTGCAGGTAGGTCATCTGCGACGTTAGTACCATGCCCGGAACAGAGATGAACGTGACACCGGAGATGCTGGCACCCACCATGCCAAAGGCTACCATGTACCAGGGCGCACGGCGGTTGGCACGGTAGAAGGTCTCGTTGTCTGACTTCCCCGTTGTCAGGTGACTGATGCCGAAGAGGATGGCAAAATAGACGATGACGATAATCAGGATACTCATAATTCAGGTGCAAAGTTAATTGTTTTTTTTGCGCTGGCAAAATAAATTCGTATCTTTGCATGCGATATGAACTTGCGCGACCGTCAGATACTGCATATTGCCTTGCCCTCTATCGTGTCAAATATCACCGTGCCGTTGCTGGGACTGGTGGATGTGGCGATTGTGGGGCACATGGGCAGTGCGGTCTATATAGGTGCCGTGGCCGTAGGGTCGATGATATTCAACCTGGTCTATTGGCTCTTTGCTTTCCTGCGTATGGGGTCCAGCGGACTGACAGCGCAGGCGTGGGGACGGCGTGACATGCCGGAAACGGTGGGCATCCTGGTGCGGGCTGTGCTCATCGCCTTGCTGATAGCCCTGCTGCTGCTCGTCTTGCAAGTGCCGTTATGCAGACTGATGTTCTGGCTGATAGAACCGACGCCTGACGTGCTTCCCCTTGCTTCTACCTATTTCTATATGGTCATCTGGGGTGCTCCTGCCTCACTGTGCCTCTTTGTCTTGACGGGGTGGTTCATCGGTATGCAGAACACCCGGTCCCCCATGCTTGTCAGCATCCTGCAGAACGTGGTGAACATCCTTGCCAGTCTCTTGCTGGTGTATGGTCTTGGCATGAAGATAGAGGGGGTAGCGCTGGGTACTGTCGTTGCACAGTATGTGGGCCTGCTGGTGGCTGCCGGTTTGTTGTGGAGATACTATGGCAAAATACTGGGTAAGCAGAAACGAATCTCCACTCCCCGCTCCCCACTCACTACTCACCAGCTCAAAATATATCGGGACCTCTTCCTGCGTACGCTCTGTCTGGTGGCTGTCAACCTGTTTTTCACCGCTGTGGGTGCTCGTCAGGGAGCGGTCGTCTTGTCGGTGAATACGGTGCTGCTGCAGATGTATCTCTTCTTTTCCTACTTCATGGATGGATTTGCGTATGCCGGGGAAGCCCTGGGCGGCAAAACGTATGGGGCACGAAACATGCAGGCTTTCCGCGAGACATTACGGCATTTGTGGTTGTGGATGGTGATAGTGACGGGTGCCTTTACCTTATTATATATAATAGGTAGCATGCAGGTGGTGGAGGCGCTGACCGATGATGCAGACGTCCGGCAGTCGGCTGCCGACTTCATCTTCTGGGCATGGCTTGTCCCTGCTTCCGGCTGTGTGGCATTCATCTGGGATGGTGTTTTTGTCGGCATTACCGCCACACGCGGAATGCTTGTCTCGTCGTTCGTCGCTGCCATCGTCTTTTTCACCATCTGCTGCATCCCCTCCGCCTTCCACCTTCCACCCTCCACCGTCAACCATTTTCTCTGGTTGGCACAAGTGGTTTATCTCTCCATGCGAGGGATTGTTCAGACGGTCTGGTATGGGTTAAAACTTTCAAAATTAGTTAATTAATTTTAATTATCACAACTTTTCCCGTTCTTCACTCATTATTTTTCGTGTAAACTATTTACCTTTGCAGTCCGATTTTCAGGGGAGAGTCTTAGAATCCCCACAGGACGAGTGTGTAAATAGTAGCGTCTTTGGCCGGGCGTTGCGGTTTGTGAATCACTGGTTCAATGACGGTGAAAGTCCGTTCAGCGTATCGTTAGACTACCAGGCAGGGAGTTAGACCTCTGCACGGTGGTTTTATGTGCGCACCAATTTAAACAATGTTTTTTAGTAGTAAATTATTTTAAGTAAAAATGAACACTTTAAGTTACAAGACCGTTTCCGCCAACAAGGAAACTGCTAAGAAGGAGTGGGTGGTTATCGATGCCACAGACCAGGTCGTTGGTCGTCTCGCTTCGAAGGTAGCGAAGCTGATTCGTGGAAAGTACAAGCCCAACTTCACACCCCACGTGGATTGTGGCGACAATGTCATTATCATCAATGCCCAGAAAGTAGTCTTCACGGGCAAGAAAGAAACCGACAAGGTTTACACTCGTTACACTGGTTATCCCGGTGGTCAGCGTTTCAACACTCCCGCCGAGCTGCGCAAGAAGCCCTTTGGCGTTGAGCGTATCATCAAGCATGCCGTAAAGGGTATGCTGCCCAAAGGCCCCCTCGGACGCAGCCTGCTGAACAACCTTTATATTTATGAAGGTACTGAGCACAAGCACGAGGCCCAGAAGCCCAAGGCAATTGATATTAACCAGTACAAGTAAAGATTAAAGATTAAAGAATTATGGCAGAAATGATTAATGCAATCGGTCGTCGTAAGAGCTCTGTAGCTCGCGTTTACCTGACAGAAGGTACAGGTAAGATTACGATTAACAAGAAAGACTTAACCGAATATTTCCCCTCAGCAATTCTGCAGTACGTAGTTAAGCAGCCGCTGGAACTGCTTGAGGCTGGTGAGAAGTATGATATCAAGGCAAACCTCGACGGTGGCGGCTTTACCGGTCAGAGCCAGGCCCTGCGCCTCGCTATTGCCCGTGCCCTCGTCAAGGTGAATGCTGAAGACAAGAAGAACCTGAAGGATCATGGCTTCCTTACCCGCGATGCCCGTGAGGTTGAGCGTAAGAAGCCGGGTCAGCCGAAGGCACGTCGTCGCTTCCAGTTCAGTAAGCGTTAATCCTATTTACAATTGGACAATTTACAATTTGACAATTGTGATTGGATAAACTGAACAGTTTAGTATCCAAACCGACGGGACTCTGGCTAGTACTGCAAGTGGAACTAGTACGACGAGACTACTCGCTGGTTGATCTAAGAAAGAATTAAAAGGAAAGTAAACAACAAAAAGAAAAAAGCAAAATGGCAAGAACAAATTTTGACCAACTGCTGCAGGCTGGCTGTCACTTCGGCCACCTCACGCGTAAGTGGAACCCCGCAATGGCTCCCTACATCTATACCGAGCGTAACGGTATTCATATTATCGATCTTCACAAGACGGTAGCAAAGATAGACACGGCTGCCGAGGCCCTCAAGCAGATTGCTAAGAGCGGCAAGAAAATTCTGTTCGTCGCTACTAAAAAACAAGCTAAGGAAGTGATTGCTGAGAAAGCTACCAGCATCAACATGCCTTATGTTATTGAGCGCTGGCCGGGTGGTATGCTTACCAACTTCCCGACTATCCGCAAGGCCGTCAAGAAAATGGCGAACATCGATAAACTGATGCAGGATGGTACATTCGGCAACCTTTCAAAGCGTGAATTGCTGCAGATTACCCGTCAGCGTGCCAAACTGGAGAAGAACCTCGGTTCTATCGCAGACCTGACCCGTCTGCCAAGTGCCCTCTTCGTTGTTGACGTGATGAAGGAGAATATTGCTGTTCGCGAGGCTAACCGTCTGGGTATCCCCGTATTCGGTATTGTTGATACCAACAGCGATCCGAAGAACATCGACTTTATCATCCCTGCCAATGACGATGCTAAGGACAGCGTAGAGGTTATCCTCAACGCTTGCTGCGAGGCCATCAACGAGGGTCTGGAGGAGCGTAAGGCTGAGAAGGCTGACGAGAAGGCTGCTGAGGCACAGGCAGAGGCAGACGCTGACGAGGCAAAGCCCAAGCGCACCCGTAAGCCCCGCAAGGAGGATGCTCCCGTCGAGGCTCCTGTAGCTGAGGAAAAAGCTGCTGCTCCCGCTGAGGAAGAGGCTCCTGCTGCTGAATAAGTGAAACGTGAAGAGTGAAAAAGTGAATAATTTGCTGACGCTCGGAACATTTAAATTGTAAATCGAAAATAAGTAAATCGAAAATTATTATGGCAATTTCAATTGACGATATCAAGAAGCTTCGCGCTATGACTGGCGCTGGTCTGGCTGACGTAAAGAAGGCTCTGACTGAGGCTGAGGGCGACTTCGACAAGGCTAAGGAACTGCTCCGCGAGCGTGGCCTGGCTATCGCTGCAAAGCGCAGCGACCGTGAGACATCAAACGGTTGTGTTCTCGTAAAGGCTGTAGATGGCTTCGCCGCTACCATCGCCCTGAAGTGTGAGACCGACTTCGTTGCTAACGGTGCTGACTTCATCGCACTGACCCAGAGCATTCTCGATGCAGCCATCGCTGCCAAGGCCAAGGACCTCGAGGCTGTCAAGGCACTCGACATCAACGGTCAGACTGCCCAGGAGGCTGTTACACAGCGTTCTGGTATTACCGGTGAGAAGATGGAGCTGGACGGCTACCTCGTACTCGAGGGTGAGAACGTTGAGGTTTATGACCACATGGGCAAGCACACCCTTTGCACCATGGTACAGACCAACAAGCCCGCTGCCGAGATTGGCCACAAGATTGCTATGCAGGTAGCTGCCATGAAACCCGTGGCCCTGAATGCAGAGAGCGTTTCTCAGGCTATTCTCGACGAGGAATACAAGACTGCTGTTGAGAAGACCAAGCTCGAGCAGGTTGAGAAGTACGTAGAGGTTGTCCTGAAGAAGGCCGGCATCAACCCCAACCTCGTTGACTCCGAGGATCACATCGAGAGCAACATGGCTAAGGGATGGCTTACTCAGGAGCAGGCTGACGAGGCTCGCAAACTGAAGGAGCAGGCTGCTGCCGAGAAGGCTGCTACGCTGAACATGAACATGATTGAGAACATCGCCAAGGGTCGTGTGCAGAAGTTCTTGAAGGAGAACTGCCTCGTTGACCAGGAGTTCCAGTTCGGTGATGGCGACAAGGCTACTGTTTCACAGTGGCTCGCCCAGCAGGATAAGGAGTTGAAGATTGTTGACTTCAAGCGCTTCACACTCGTTGCTGAGTAAACTTCTCTGAAGAGATAAAAGGTAAAAAGGTAAAAAGTGAAAGGGGTTGAATGCCCGTTTGCTTTTCGCCTTTTTACCTTTTTTCATTTGTTCTGGTATTTATTTTTATGCTTTTTGTCCTTTCATGAAGATATTTGCAGTGGGTATGAACTATGCCCAACACAATAAAGAGCTCGATGGCGCGTTATATAAACCAGAGAGGCCGGTGATTTTCACCAAGGCTGACTCTGCACTGCTGAAGGACCACAAACCGTTCTTCATCCCTGACTGGTCCAGTCAGGTGGATTACGAGACGGAACTCGTGGTGCGTATTTGTCGTCTGGGTAAGAGTATTCCGGAGCGCTTTGCCTACCGTTACTACGATGCGGTGACCGTGGGTATTGACTTCACGGCACGTGACTGGCAGCGGGAAGCCCGCGAGAAAGGTCATCCCTGGGAAATATGCAAGGGGTTCGACGGCTCTGCGGTCATTGGCGAGTGGGTTGATAAGCAGAAGTTCCTCGATGTGCAGTCACTCCGTTTCCACCTGGACATTAACGGCCAGACGGTGCAGGAGGGATGTGCAAGTGACATGCTCTATCGTGTGGATGAACTGGTGGCATACATCTCGCAGTTCTTTACGCTGAAGACCGGCGACTTGCTCTTTACGGGTACACCTGTCGGTGTGGGGCCGGTTCACGTCGATGACCACTTGGAAGGGTGGCTTGAGGACCGTAAAGTCCTGGAATTTAACTGTAAGTAGTGTAATTATATCATCAGATAAAGATATCATCAAAAAGGAAAAAGAGAAAAAAACATGACGAAGTCCGTTTTGCATATTCTGATACAGAAAAAGGCGAGAATGCTTATGCCCTCTTGTCTCCTTTTCCTTTTGTCTTTTTCCCTTTTAGTCTTCTTGCCTTCATCCATAAAGGCACAGCAATACTTCAATCTGACAGCCCAACAGGTAAAGATTGACTCCCTGTTGCCTACGTTCACCCATTCGTGGCCTTTGGGTTCCCAATATGCCGATAGCACCTATGAGGTAAGCATCGTCTATCCGGAGTTTATCCAGATGTCGGCAGATGATGTAAGGCGTTATGTGAAAATAGCAGGCGGTGTAGTGCCCCCGTCCATGCCCGTTGTTTCCCAGCAGGTCAGTGTGTCTCGAAAGAAGGCGCAGCTTGAAGTGTCGTTTGTGCCTGTTGTCTTCCGCGACGGGAAGTACCAGAAACTGGTCAGTTTCCAGTTAAAACGGCAGGCAGAACCCGTCTCACGTTCTTGGAGAGTGGCTGCCAGAGCTCGAAAGGCCGCTTCTGACGGTGACCATACTGTAGAGAAGTCGGTTCTTGAAATGGGCAAATGGGTGAAGATACGCGTTCCGGCATCAGGAGTCTATCAGTTGACCGATGACTTTATCCGCAGCGCAGGCTTCTCCGATATTAATAAGGTACACGTGTATGGCTATGGCGGTGCCATGCAGCCCGAGAGTCTGTTAGCCTCCTATATCGCAGCGACAGATGATTTACGGGAGGTGCCGCAGTACGTGACCGGTGCGCGCCACCTTTTCTGGGCGCAGGGCCCTGTTTCGTGGGACAATGCCGAGCGCATCAGAAATCCATATTCTCAGTATGGCTATTATTTTTTGACAGAGTCAGATGGTGAGATACTTACTGAGAGCGAGAGTGAGCTGACAGCCCGTTACGTCAGTTCCGGGGAACTGAGCAACACCCTCTTTGAAGTCGATGACTTCTCCTGGTATCATGGAGGACGCAACCTCTACGATGCCCGTCTTCTGACGATAGGACAGGCACGTGACTATGTCATTCCTTCAGCAGGCCTTTCGGCACAAGGAAAGGTCACCATTGTGCTTACTGCCTATGATGCCACCAGTAACTCATCGGCTGTCGTCAGTGTGAATGGCGAGCAGGTAGGTACGGTGACTGTCCCTAAGTGTTCGGAATACCTCCATGGTGCTCAGGCAAAAGTGAGTTATGCGTTGAGCAATATTGCCAAGAATAATACCATCCGTATTCTGCAGACAGGTGGTGGAGCCATGCGCCTGGACTATATCATTATCCATGAGGACGGTACTCCCTCGGCTCCGGCCCTTCAGAGCGTCAGCATCGGTACACCCCATCTGGTGGGTGCCGTTGCCAACCAGAACCTGCATGGTCATGAGCCTGCCGACATGGTCATCATCATCCCCGCATCACGTAAGCTCCAGACGCAAGCCGAGCGTCTGAAGACCTTTCATGAGCAGCATGACGGTTTGCGGGTCCACCTTGTCGCTGCCGACGAGCTATACAATGAGTTTTCCAGTGGCACCCCTGATGCCAATGCCTATCGTCGTTATTTGCGCATGCTCTATGACCGTGCCCAGAGTGATGCCGACATGCCGCGCTATCTCCTGTTATTCGGAGATGCTGCGTGGGATAACCGTATGCTGTCTTCCGACTGGAAAACCACCGATCCTGATGATTTCCTGCTGTGCTTTGAAAGTGAAAACTCCTTCAGTGCCACTGATTCCTATGTCAGCGACGACTTCTTCTGTATGCTTGACGAGGGGGAAGGCAGTGACCTGCTAAGCAGTGACCGCGCCGATGTGGCTGTCGGTCGGTTCCCTGTCCGGAATGAGGCCCAGGCCCAGGTGATGGTCGATAAGGTTATCTCCTATGCCGAGAACCGCTATGCAGGCTCCTGGCAGAACGAAATATGTGTGATGGGCGATGATGGCAACAACAATCTTCACATGAAGGATGCCGATGCCGTGGCACGGCTGGTGGAGCAGAACCATCCCGCATATGTTGTCAAGCGCATCATGTGGGATGCCTATGAGCGTGTCACCTCTTCTACAGGCAATTCCTATCCCGACGTTACCCGGCTCATCAAACAGCAGATGAAGAATGGTGCGCTGATCATGAACTACTGCGGTCATGGTGCTCCCTATAGTTTCTCCCATGAACAGTCCATTCTGCTGAAAGACTTTGAAGAGACGGTCTCTTCCCACCTGCCTCTTTGGGTGACGGCATCCTGTGATATCATGCCCTTCGATGGACAGGAAGACAATATCGGCGAAACGGCAGTTCTGAACAGTCACGGCGGAGCCATAGCCTTCATTGGTACCACTCGTACTGTATATTCGTCCTTTAACCGCGTCATCAACATGGCCTTCATGGAACAGGTGCTGACCGATGTGTCCGTCGGCGAGGCCCTTCGCTTGGCAAAGAACTCCCTGATAACGTCAGGCTCAGACCGGACAACCAACAAGTTGCAGTATGCCCTGATGGGTGACCCCGCCCTTTTTCTGGCAGCTCCTTCACAGCGTGTCGTGGTTGATGACATCAATGGGGCCAGTGTCATTCAAGGAAGCCCGTTGACATTGAAGGCCGGTACCACAGTTACCGTTCGTGGACATATCGAACAGGGAGGGCAGCGTCAACCATCCTATTCCGGAATGGTAACAGCCACCGTGCGCGATGCTGAGGAGGAGATAACGTGCCGTTTGAATGACACCAGCAAGAGCGGTGCAGAGGAGCCTTTCGTCTATCATGACCGCACGAAGGTTGTCTTTCACGGCACGGACAGTGTCGTCAATGGCCAGTTTGCTATCCGCTTCACTGTTCCCCAGGACATCAGCTATAGTGAGTCAACGGGACTCATCAATCTCTACGCCATCAACAACAGCCGTACCACCACCCTCCATGGCACCTGTTCCCACTTTGTACTGGGTGGTGATGCGTCGGCGAGTCACGACAACACAGGCCCCTCTGTCTATTGCTTCTTGAACTCCGAGTCGTTTACGAACGGCGACAAAGTCAATCTGACTCCCTATTTCGTGGCCCGTGTCAGCGATGACGACGGCATCAATGCCACCGGTAACGGTATCGGCCACGACCTGCAGTTGGTTATTGACGGGCAGACAGCCCAGACATACGTCCTAAACGACTATTTCAGCTACGACTTCGGCAGCCATACCAGCGGTACCGTGGGCTTTAGCATTCCGCCGCTGACGGTTGGCAAGCACAAGCTGCAGTTCCGTGTGTGGGATACGCAGAATAACTCCACGACCAGCGAAATCAGCTTTGTGGTTGTCGAGTCGCTCGAACCGATATTCTTCGATGTTGAGAGCACGCAGAACCCGGCAACAACCCATACGTCGTTCCGCATACTCCACGACCGCACAGGCAGTCAGATGGATGTGATACTCGATGTCTATGACCTGTCAGGTCGTCATCTCTGGCAGCATGCCGAGAGTGGTGTGCCTACTGACGACACCTATCTGGTCGATTGGGACCTGACCTCCGGCAGTGGTAGCCGCATCTCTACCGGAGTATATCTCTATCGTATCCGCATCAGCAGCGAAGGCTCCTCCTACGCTTCCAAGGCAAAGAAACTCATCGTCATTAGCAATAAATAGCCAGATTCTGAGTTATTAGAAAGTATGCAGCTACTTTTTTAGAAACATAAGACAGTATATGAAGATACAAACAAGCAATAAGGCAATGAGGTGGATGGAATGGCTTTTGCCATTTTGTCTTTTAGTCTTTTTCCCATTATTAGCCACCGCCCAGGACAAGCTCAATCAGTTCAATGCCGTAGAACATGCGGTGATATCACAGACCATAGCGCCCGATGCCCGTTCCGCAGGTATGGGTGACGTTGGTGTGGCGACTGACCCTGACGTGAACTCGCAATATTGGAATGCTGCCAAGTACCCCTTCTGCATCAGCCGGGCTGGCATTTCGCTGAACTATACGCCGTGGCTGCGCAAGCTGGTCAGCGATATTGACCTGGCTTACGTTGCTGGCTATTACCGTATTGGCGACTATTCCGCTATCAGCGGCTCCATCCGTTACTTCTCACTGGGTGAGGTCATGACGTCGCTCGATGAGAATGCCATGACGGTCAAACCCTATGAGCTGTCCATTGACGCAGCCTATTCGCTGATGCTCAGCGAGAGTTTCTCCTTGGCAGCCGGTATTCGTTGGCTGTATAGTGACCTTCGCTATGACTATACCGAGGATGCTTCACCCGCGTCAGCCTTTGCTGCCGACCTTGGCATGTATTATAATAAGTATGTTATGCTGGGGCAGCGTGAATGCCAGTTAGGCTTGGGTTTGAACTTCAGCAACATCGGTAGTAAGATTTCCTACTTCGGTGATGACCGTTCCCAGTTTCTTCCTGCCAATATGCGCCTGGGTGCTTCGCTCATGATACCTGTCGATGAATACAATCGTTTCTCGATAGCCGCCGATGCCAACAAACTGCTGGTGCCCACCGTGCCCAAGCAGCGTGACGGTGAGGATAATGCCTCCTATCAGCAGCGTGTTATCGAGGAATACAGTGACGTGGGTTCCATTGCCGGTATCTTCAAGAGTTTCAGCGATGCCCCTGGCGGTTTCAAGGAAGAGTTAGAGGAGATACAGTGGAGCGTGGGTGCCGAGTATGTCTATCACGATCAGTTCTCGCTGCGTGCCGGTTATCACCATGAGTCGGAGAACAAGGGCAACCGCAAGTACTTTACCGTTGGTGGAGGCTTCCGTATGAACGTTTTCTCGCTCGATGTCGGCTATGTCATCTCCACGGCAAAGAGCAATCCTCTTGATCAGACGCTACGTTTCTCGTTAGCCTTTGACATGGATGGAATCAAGGACCTGTTCAAGCGCTGATTTTGGTAACTTGCTGTTGTTTGCGCACACAATCCTTTGATTTAAGTCAAGAATGAGGCGTTTTTTTCGACAAAATGCATGACAATCCATTGTCGGAACCAAAAAACTGCTTACCTTTGCATCGTCAATAAGACAAAAGCGTTCTTACTGCGATGAGCAGTTGAAACAAAAAAATAGATTGTTTTAGGTTAGTAGTAATATTTATAGTTTTAGGTTTTTAGTTATTGGTAATAAGAAAGTTTTAAATGTGTTAGGATAACAGTGGTCGCCGTGAGGCTCCCATAACTTTCTTTTCTTTTGGAAGTTAGTATTAGTTATTGATATTCCTGAGTCGGTGTTCCGACGAAGGCCCTGGCTGAAAGGCCAGTTCTTTTGGAAATAGGATTTTTAGTTAAACATAGGCTTGAATGTCGCTGCTCGCTGATGAGTCGCGACATTTTTTGTCCTTACTCTTTCTCAATGAGTGCCACGGCGTAAGCGGAGATTCCCTCCATGCGTCCGGTGAATCCCAGTCGCTCGGTGGTTGTCGCCTTGATGGATATGCAGTCCTCGTCGCAGCCGATAACCTTCGCCATCGTTTGCTGCATTTGTGGTATGTGCGGGTTCATCTTGGGCTTTTCAGCACAAATGGTAGCATCAATGTTGACCAGACGGTAGCCCTTGGTTGCAATGAGCTCAATGGTACGCTTCAGGATGATTTTGCTGTCCATGCCCAGTGTGTCGTCACTGGTGTCCGGCCAATGATAACCAATGTCACGCATGTTGGCAGCCCCCAGTATGGCGTCACAGATAGCATGTATCAGTACGTCGGCATCGCTGTGTCCCAAAAGTCCCAGTTCGTAGTCCAGCCGTATACCGCCAATCCATAGTTCACGTCCTTCCACCAGTCGGTGGACGTCATATCCCATTCCTACTCTTATATTCATATTCTTTTGATGATAGATTATAATTGCCAAAGGTACGAAAAAAGATGCAAATTCAAGGATGAAAGATTAATTTTTTTTCGTTGTCGGCAAATTCTTCATTGTTTTTGGTCCATTGTTCCTTTTTTTTATTACTTTTGCACAAAGTAGAACTAAAAACCATTGAATATGAAAAAACTGTTTTTGATAGCCTTCGCGCTGCTGACGTCTCTTGTGTCCATAGCGCAGGATGAAGAACTCGTGTTGGAATGCACGTATGAGAGCAATCAGGGGTATAAGACATTGATTATCATTAGGGAGGAAGGTGGCGAGGCCATGTCCATTGCCGGCGACAAGAAGTGCCACTACGACGTGGAGGTGGAGAGCATGGGTGAGCATGTTGTTATTTTGTGCAAGAATGCGAGTCTGAGTTCCTGGGTTGATGACATTTATATTATCAGTGATGAGGACAAGTGCTTTGTAGTGTCACCGGATTTGTCGGGCAATAATTTCGCCAAAGTCAATGTGGAATATATTATGGACGCCAGTCTTGTCACTTCCAAGAAACGTGAGTATGGTCTGACGAACTATAAGGGTAACGGCAGTGGCGGTTCGTCGTCATCAAGCCGAGGCCGGTGATAGTAGTAACATCGTCCACCGTCACTCCCTTCGGGCCCGTCCATGTCGTTCCTGACGTGGGCGGGCCCTGTTTCTTTGCGACACGCCGGTGTCCGCCATCCCCGTTTTGTCCGGAAATGAACTGTCTGTCCAGTGCTTTTTGAAAAAAAGTAGTGTATTTCTGTTCTTCATGCGTAGAAAGCGTTGTAACTTTGCACCAACAAAAAGAGAGACATTCTGGAAACTCTTACACTCCAGGTCTAGTTTGCCAGTCCTGGCGTACCTTCGCCGTACGCCTTGAACTCCACGTCGCCGCAGGCATAGATGGTAGCCGTGCCGCGTACCTTCTTGGGGGTCAGAATCGCTACTTGCGTCTCTTGTTTTTCTTGCTTTTTTGTGGCCATAATGTTATTTTTCTTTCCGTTTTTTCCGATGTTAATACATAGTATTAAAAGTCTCTATCGCAAATTACAAATTTCAAAATGTCAAATGTCATTAAGCTATTATTTTTTGAGTCAACAACTATAAATATTTCATTTTTAAAGGGTTACTACTTATAAATAATATATTATATTTATATAATATATAATTTATCGCTCCATTTTGAAGCATTTTGAAAAATGCTTAATGACATTTTGACATTTGACATTTTGCAACTTTACCTGTTCGCCGGGTGCGGAGCTGACCCGGCAATTTGCCGGGTCAGCTCCGCATTTTTACCGAGTCAGACTCGCACCGGGAAACTGACATAATTACATTATTAACATAATTTTATACACTTCGTTTTATAGCAAAATGAAATTTGTAATTTGTAATTTTGTAATTTTCCTATCGTGACATAAGTCATTTGTTTTGACCTTTTGCATCTATGACCATATGTTTCGTACGGTCATCTTCTGAACTCCTCCAAGGGAGTCACGTTTTGTGACCCCCTTATCTTCGGGTACACACCTGAGCCCCTACTGTGTTAGGAGTAAAGACCGCTCTCGTTGATAACGATGACATCTCTTTGCTGACCTGAGAGAACGAAACGTTCTGTCAGCTTGTCTTCAAAGTGCACAGCGGAACCCTTCTGTGCACTAGCGTATTACGCGGTTTTTCACAAACTTTTTTGCATGAAAAAAGACGATTTTTTACCTATTTTTTGGAGATGCAAAACTATCTTCGTAACTTTGCATCATCAAACACGGGCAGTGATGCCCGGAGCCGCCGGAACAGGTGCCGGATGAAGCCCCGAAAGGTGCCGGATATCGACCTGAAAGGCGGCAGATGAAGACACGAAACATAAGACTCTGAAATACACGGACGGCCAAAAGTGTAACTACTAACGAACGAAAACGAAGACGAAGACGAAAACGAAGACGAGAACGAAAACGAAGACGAAAACGAAAAAAAATATTGTTTAACTTTTTAAAAAACTAAATTACTACTATGGGAACTTTAAACATTCAAATGCGCATCAACCTGCGCCAGAACACCAATCGAAAGTCTGACCAGTACGGGTTCTACTACCCTTACATCGACCGCACGGGAACGCTG
>Ga0247609_10000170_pt1 | contig 94403 bp, 83 predicted proteins | sample 172DNAGHGlowgp2_FD_193487 | JGI IMG/M metagenome (GOLD analysis project Ga0247609, IMG submission 193487) | Sheep rumen microbial communities from Palmerston North, Manawatu-Wanganui, New Zealand - 1728 DNA GHGlow gp2 | ecosystem: Host-associated > Mammals > Digestive system > Stomach > Rumen ...
GGTTTCGTTCCTACTAAGGAAGAATGGTTGGGTTATGAAACTACAACCGTTGGTACTGCAGGTAACGTCCTCAACAGATTGAACACACAGAATGGTCTTCAGTCTTCTGACCCTATGGTTATGGCTGCACGTGAACCGATCCGTGTTGGTCGCTTCCTCGTAAAGTGGACAAAGGCTCCGCCTTTCTTCCCAGATATGGCTGTAAAATATCTTCGATGGATTTTCGAGGATATGGTAATGGAAGTTTCAGGTGTTCCTGAAAACTCTATTGATAAAATCGATATTCAGAATGGTGCAGTTCATGCAACTACATCTTATCCTGGAATTTATCACGAATCTGGAAACAGTGTAACACTGAAAGTTCGTGAATGTGCTGGTTCTCCAGTACGCAAGTTCTTGGATTACTGGATTTCTGGTGTTTCAGATCGTAAGACAGGTGTTTGTCACATGTACGGTGCTAAAATGCGTGCTGTACTTCCAAACATGGCTGGTTCAATCCTTTATGTACTGCTTGGTCCTACTTGCCGTCCTGAGGATATTGAATTCGCATGTATGTGGCACGAAATCATGCCTTACGGCGAAAAAGCATCTCATATGAACTCAGGTAACATCGGCGACGCTGGATCTGGTGTTGATATGGATGTTGAATTCAGCGGTCAGTATGACAGAGGACCGGAGATCGATCTCTTCGCACGTAAAGTTGTTGAAGGATACAATCTCTATGGTCAGAGTTATCTTAACCAGCTTCTTCCTTCTTATATGTACGACCCTGCTATCTTTAGTGCTTCTAAAGAAGAATGGGCTGAACAGAACTCTGTTGATATCGAGGCTCGCCTTGATAACGCACAGAAGCAGGCTGATGCAGCTGGTGAATCTCCTGTTTATACTTCAGATTTACGTGATACACGCACACAGCAGTTTGAACCTTACTTTGCTCGATTCCGTCAGGGATCTCAGGCAGGTACGCTTGGTGAAATGGGCTTGATCGATAACGGTTCTTCAGGAACAATCGATACTCGTACCGATGCTGCTGACAACGCTGCAGGTGGAAACACTTAATGTGTAATTAGTACATAAAAAAAGAAGAGGTCTATAAAGACCTCTTCTTTTTTTTTGTTAAAGTACAACTATAGTTTTCAACTGGATTGTACCTTGTGGTTGGTTTATTGATTGATAATTGAATAGAGATTCCTGATCATCAAATGGACCGATTTGATGTGCTTCTTTAGAAGTAAAAGGTCTCACTAAATAGTAACTTACTTTAACAATTTCATTATCAGCCAAACTGTTCATAGCTTTCAAATGCATGTATGCACATGTTTTGTTGAAGAAGTCACCTGTACACTTTTGTGTAATCTTATTACGAATCATTATCATTTTTATTCCTCCCTAAATGATATAAACCATAAAATAATATATATTAAATATATAATTTTGTTTCAATATATAAAAGAAATACCCAAAAACATTATTCTATATAACAATTAATATTTCATTCTATTATATAGATAGAATTGGAGGATATATATCATGGCTAAAAAAGGTAATATGAATATTAATAATGAAGACTTTGAATTTGATGATGAAATGTTTCCTCTAGACGATTCTGTTTATGATGACGATGATGATCTAGCGGGATTTAAATTTGATCCGAATGAAGAAGGTCCCACTGGAGCTAAAGGTTTCTTTGTTAATACAATGAAATCTATAAAAGGTTTAGGTGTAGATTTTGTCGATGAATTTTTACCCGAAGCCGCTTCCATATCTGATGATATAAAAATGGCTATTTCTGATTCAAAAGATCAGCTTCTTGAGAAGAAAGATAAAGCAGTAAATGCGTTTATCGATTTTAAGAGTAGTATTTCTTCAAAAGCAAATAAAGATACTGCTGGTGAAGTCAAAAAAGGTTTTAAGCAAATAGCCGATAATCTTAAGAAAGGTAAATTTTATACTTCTAATCGAGATGCAACTATTGATATGGATGCATTTATGGGTGAAGATGAAGATGATTCTGAAGAATCTGATGAGCAAGAAATCGATACTTCTGGTGTAATGACGACTAAGTTTAATTATAAAGCACCTAGAAGACGTAGACAATCTAGTCCAATTATTGTCAACAATGACAGTAATAGTCAAGTGTTTATAGAAGCTCAAGAAGCATCTACTGCTGCAGTTGCGTCTATAAATACTAGATTAGCAAAGGCTCAGATTAGAAATTCAAATCAAAATTTCGCTGATTCTATAAGTGTTTTAAAGAGTATTGATGATAATCTCTATGGATTAAGTAAATTCTTAACACATTATGGAAAAACAAATATCAATGCTCAACTTGAATATGATTCTAAATCATTAGCTTTCTTGACAGATCAAAGAGCATTACTCAAAGATATTTTAAAAGCTAGTAATGCGGCTATTGGAATCAAAGAAAAAACTGAAGATGATGAAGAAAAAGAAGAAGATACTTCTGTATTCAAATTCGGTAGTTTTAATTTAGATAACTATACTAAGAAAATAAAAGAAAATGCAAAAAATATGTTCATGGGAACTCAGTTGGGTCAAATGATCGATATGAGTTCTGGTATGACTGGCATGCTCGGTAAAAATTCAGGAATGAAACTCAATCCGATGGATATTGCTAAGAGTATGGCAAAGTCTTTTGTCATGAACAAAATGGTTATGCAGATACAAAAAATAAATTAGATAGATTAAATGATATGTATGGTAATATTGGTGGAGCATTGATGTCTACCGCTAATAGATGGAAGTCTAGTGATAATAAATTTCTTAGTTTCTTAGGCGAATTAATGGGTACTGAAGAAGGTATTAACAAATATGTTAATTTAAACAAAGAAAACCTTCAAGAACAAACTGTATTTGATGTAATGACAAAAGAAACTATTAATGAAACTATCCCTGGTTATTTAGCGCAAATTACTGCTGCATTGACTGGCGGAAAACTTACATATTATAATCATGAAAGTAAACAATTCGAAGAAAGAGATAGTATTGGTAAAAAATATAAACAAATTCAAGAAGATGCTATAAATACTAATTTTAAATTTACTTCTGCAATGAATGATATTTTCGATAAATCAAAAGGAAATAATAAAGAAAATTTGACTGTAGAAGAAATTTCAAAAGCTGTAGATTTGTTTAAGAAAAATTTAATTCAGTCAAAAAGTGCTCTTGATATTTTTAGATTAACACATGAAGGTGGTGATCCAGAATATAAAGAAAAACTTTTTAGAGGTTTTGATTCTATATCAAAAAAGAATTCTGAAAAATTAAAGGATTTAGTTTCTGAACAAATAGCATCTTTGAGACCTGAACAGATAGCGGATATTAATACATCTATAAATAAAGTAGCTAATGATATCGAAACGTCTGCTAAAGACTTTAAAACAAAAATGGCTAAAGTTGGTGGTTTAACTGCTATAGCCGAAATAAATGATAAAGAACGTTGGGAAGAAAGCGATTATAATAAACAATATTCTTCTCTGTATAATGCAGATTTAGTAAAAACGAATGAATTTGCAAAACGACGAGCTACAATGAATAAATTGGAGCTTGAACGATCTGAATTTGGTGAACGTGTCGGAAAAATTAATTTGTCAGATCAAACATCAGATTTAACTAAAGGCGCATCAAACAGAATCAATGATATATATAATCTTCTTTTGAATGGTATTAAAGTATACCCATCAGAAGATGAAAAAGGATTAAAAAGAATTTCTAATTTAAGAAATAAATATGACGAAAGTGAACGAAATAAAAAACAAAAAGAAAAAGAAGATTATAAGAATGAATTAAAGTTTAAAGAAATGAGTTCTCAAGCAAGAATTGAGGCAGAATATACTAGAAAACTTAATGAACAAGCATTAAGATTTAAGAATTCAGATAATAACTCTCTTCTTGGTCAACTTCGTGAAGCTTCTGGTGTTGACAGATTTATTGATAAATTTATCAATATTGCAGAAACACCTATGAACCTAGTTTATGGAAAAGAAGCTACGGCTAATTTAGTAAATGATGGTGCTTACGGAAATGTATTATTAGGTGATGCTAAAAAACTTTATGAAGAAAGATTAGAGAAAGAAAAGAGAGATAAAGAAGCACGTAAAAAGCAAAAAATAGAAAAACGTAATTTACGTAAAAAAGCTGGTAAACAAACATTTTTTGATAGAGTTTCCGAATCAATTGAAGATTTCAAAGATGGTGCAAGTGGAAGATTATCAGAAGTTAAAAATAAACTTTCTACTCATAATGCTAAAGCTGAATTAAAAAGAGCAAAAGAAGCTGAAAAAAATAAAAATAAACCTACCATCTTTAGAAAAATTTTAAGTACTTTAGATTCTGAAGCAATTGAAAAGTGGAATAATACTTTATTAGAAACATCAGGAAGTGCAAAAACTAAAGTATTTGTAGACCCTGAATGGCTGAGTTCTTTATCTGATGATTCAAAAATAAAGAATAAATTTTATGATATAGTTATAAAAAATAGAGCATATATTACAACTGATCCGCAAGATTCAGATATTGATGTGGCATTCTACGATAAAAGGAATGTAGAACGTGATGCATTGAATTTATTTCACAAACGAAATGTATTTGAAATTATTGCTAATGGAAAAAATCTTGATTTATTGGATAAATATACAGGAAGTTCCGGAACAGGAAAATCTGCATTAAAACGCAGTAAAATGGATAGAATTATCAAAAATTCTGAAATTTCTGATTACAGTGAACGAAATTCTAATCTTAATAAACAATCAGTTGTAAAATTTGATATTAATGCTAAAAATAAAAATTATACACATTCTACTATAGATACAAAAACTGTACGTGAAGCTAAATCTGAATTGAAAAATTCAAATAAAGCATTGAATGATTTTAATAAAGAATATAATAAAGAATCTGAAAAATATAAAAAATTAACAGAAGCCGAAAAGAATGAAATCGAGAAAAAACGTAAAGAATTACTTAAAAACGTAACCGATGCTACATCTAAATTGGATAAAGCTCAGGATTTAGGTTTCAAATATAAATACATAACTAAAATTAATTCTCCTAAAACAGCTGGTGAAATGTTCTTGAAACCAGCAACACAACAGGAGATTGATGAATTATTATCTTCAAATGATAAAAAAGCTATTTTTGATTTCGCTAAAAGAATTCAAAATAAATCTAAAAAAGAGAAAAAATTAAAAACACAAAATGAATTAATAGAATATTTGGATCCCGAATTTAAGAATCGAGTAACTGATTTTTTAGCAGATCCAATGTTACAAGGTAAAGGAATAAAACTTAAAGAATCAGTAAGAAGTCCGTTACTTCAATTCGCTTTATATTCTAAAGGTCGCGTTAGTCCTGATATAACAAATGACTTAATGCGTGCTGCTGGATATGAAGAAGGAATTAATTATTTCCCTAAAGAAATAAGAAATAAAATGGGTACTGATGGTATTACCGTTAGATCTTTAGCGTCTAATCACTTAACTGGTAGAAGTTTTGATATCGAAAGCAATGGTAGTATTAGTTGGAAAGAATTAAATCAAATTGCTGCTTCTCATGGTATTAGATGGGCTGGAGAAAAAGATAAACCGCACTTTGAGTTTGATGAAAAATATAATGGTCCACAACCTTATACAAAAGCAACTGCTAATAGAATTGGAAAAGCTAATATATCTATTCCGAAAGACGGATCTATATTAAAAACAGATTATATCAACAAAATACAAACTGAAGATAATAAAAATGATTTGAAAATTTCAGGTAAACCTATTAGTTATTATCAGAACGATCCTGCTGATACAGTTGTAACAGGTAGACCTATTATTGGTAAATCTGTAACTGTAGGTAAGATTGAAAAACTTAAAACTAATAAAGATATTCTTATGGGTATTTATTCTAATACTCAACGAATAGCTGATAATACAGAAAAAATCGGATTTAGATTCGGTATACCTGGAAAAGTTGGAACTGGTCTTATTGGGAAAGTTGGCGATACAATTAAAACTTTAAGCAATAAACTTATTGATGGTACTAAATTCTTATTTGATAAAAGTTCTTCTTTATTAAATAAAGGTATTAATGTTGCTAAAAATGGTTTTGGAAAAATAAAAGATTTTGCAACTGGTGGTATTTCAAAAGTAAAAGATGTTGTATTTGCTGATTTAGATAAAATGTCAAAAGATCAGATCATTATAAAATATAATTTAGAACAAGAATTAAATATGTCTTTAGATCAGATTAAGAAAAAATATAAAAAATCTGATCTTATAGAAATAGTTAAGGGTCTTAAGAAAAACAAGTCTATTCTTACTAAAGGTAAAGGCGTTATTACTAAAGGAATTGGTGAAGTTAAAGATGTAGGTGGTTCTTTGTATAATAAAGCTAAAAATGCTATTTTAGGTAAGAAAGAAGACGTTGTCGAAAAAGCTAAAGAATATTTACTCGATAATAAAATAGTTACTTCTAAAAGAAAGCTTGATAAACTTTCTGATAAAGAAATTATCGAATTAGCTATTAAAAATGGTTTTAAAGAAACTAAAGGTAGAGTTGGTGGTTTATTATCTGGCGCTTATAATACTGTAACAAAAGGTATTGGAGAAGCTAAAGATTTAGGAAGTAATTTATATAATAAAGCTAAAGATATTGTTCTTGGTAAAAAAGAAGACGTTGTCGAAAAAGCTAAAGAATTCATATTAGAAAAGAAACTTTTAGCTAAAGATAAACTTGATAAATTATCTGAAAATGAAATTATTAAGTTAGCTAAAGAAAACGGATTTAAAGAAATTAAAGGTAGAGTTGGCGGGTTAATTACTGCTGCATCTAATATTGGTAATAAGATTATCAATAGAGCTACTAGTGGAGAAGGAAGTTTAATCTCTATTGGTGGTGGAGTTCATAAATCTGGTAAAATTCTTTCTAAAATGGATGATATTATCGAAGCTATATATTTAGCTAACGGAAAAGATGTTCCTGAAGATTATAAAAATCGTGAAAAATCTTCTATAACAAAGAAAGGAAAGTCTGCAATTTCTAAAGTTAAATCTAAATTAGATGATATTAAGTCTCGAAAACTTATTAAAAAATATGGTCTTGAAGAAAGACTTAATATGTCCGAAGATAATATTCTTGAAATTTATTCTTATGAAGATTTAAAGAAATATAAGATTGCTATTGATAGAGGTGAAAAGGTTGACAAACCTAAGACGCCTAAAGAAAGTAAAATAAAACGATTACCTGGTAAATTCAAAGCAAATGTTTCTAAAGCAGCTGCTGCGGGTAAACAAAAACTTGGAAATGCTATAATCGATTTATCTGAAAAACGAATTAGAAATCTTATAAATAAATATAATTTACCAGAATTATTAGATTCTACAGAAGATGAAATATTTGAAACGTTTACACCAGAAGAAATTATGGATTATGTAAATGATCAAAGAAAAGAAAAACTTGAATCTATGAAAGAAAAGCTTAAAGCTAAACTCGGTAATATCTATGCTGGTACAAAACGTATTGGTAAAGGATTATTTGGTGGTGTTAAGAAATTAGCAAAAGGTGCTTTAGGTTTAGGTGGTAAATTAGCAAACGGTGCTGGTAAATTCAAAGCAAATAATTTCTTCAAAGGTGCTGGTACTGGTGCAGGCGGTTTATTTAGTGGATTAGGTTCTTTAGCTAGTGGTGCAGCTAAAGGTTTAGGAGATTTAGGAAGTAATATCATTAAAGGTGGATCTAATATTTTATCATCAGTTGCTGGCGGTATTGGAAAAATCTTTGATGGTGGTAAAACCGAATTCAGAGCTACATTATTAGCAAAGCTCGATAAAATCGATGCTGATATATTAGGAGTTCCATATACACCTGGAACAGAAAGTGTTGCTACAAAAGTTACACCTTCTTCTGAATCAAATGGAAAAAATGTAGATAAAAATACAAATGAAGTTGAAGGTTCTTATAAAGATCAAAAATCTGATAAAGAACGAAAAGAAGAAAAAGAAAATATTGGATCAATGGCTAAAAATATTGCTGGTATTGCTACAGTATTAGGTACACCACAAGCTATTGCTGCTGTTGGTAAAGAAACCGTACAACCAGAAAATAGTATTGGTAGTTTATTGAAAGCTAATTACGAAAATGCCGAATTACAAAATGACTTACTCAAAGACATTAAACAAACCTCTGCTGAAACAGCTAAAAAAGCGGGTAAAGGTGGCGGTCTAAATAGTTGGGGAAAAGTTGGCTCTACTGGAGCAAAACTCGTAAAAGGTATAAATACTGCTGGTAGTGTAGCTACTATTGGTGTTGCCGCAGCTGGTGCTGCAATGGTAGCCAAACAAGGATTTAATAAATATAAAACTATGAAGCAGGATGCCGAGCATTCTACTTTAAGAGAAAAAGTTGGATCTGTGTTTGGAGCTGGTGGTGCTGGTAATTATGATGCTGAAGGAAATGCAATAGATAATCAAGGAAAAGCTGGTAGAAGTTTTGGCGTTAATCAATTAGTTCATATAGGTACATTTGCAAAAGGTGTATCTAAAATTGGTTCTATATTTGCTAAATTCTCAGGTTTAGTATCAAAATTATTTACTAACCCTAAAATAGTTGCCAAAATCGGTGGCAAACAAGCTGCTGCTAATGTATCGAAAGCATTCTTGAAAGAAATGGCTAAAGCTACAGCTAAACCTGGCATTCTTGCAAAAATATCAGGCAAAATAACGTCATTCTGTGCTAAAATTTCACAACCTATCGGATGGGGAGTATTGATAGCTCAGTTGGTTTATGATATTGGTACGGGTATGGCTGAAGCTAATAGATATTTCAAAATGGGTAAAGGAATGAAACCTACATGGCCTATGAGAATTACTGCAGGTTTAGCAAAAGCTATTTCTGGTAATTTGACATTTGGATTAATTCCTCCTGCAACTATTGCTAATTTTATTTTCGATATAATAGGTAGTAAAGCTACTAAAGCACAAATGGAAGAAGCTAAACAATTCGATATGAAACGTGCTTCTCTTATGGAAGTTGAATATGATAGATTAGTTGAGTTTGAATCTATGACTTGGTCTGAAATTGTATTCGGTGGAGATAAGAAACGTGCTACGATATTAGGCTTCTTGAAATATGATAAGAAAAATAAACGAAAAAATGAAGATAGTATAAATAAATTCAAGAATTGGTTCGAAAAGGTATACCAACCATTGGATCAAATGTATAAAGATATGGTTAAAAAATATGGTGGAAAAGTAGATAAAAAGATTAATCCTGATGATGTAGCTGCTCTTGAAAATAGAGATAAGTTTAGAAAGGAATATCTTGAAGCTGCTAAAAACTATATTAATAGTAATAAATTACAAGGATTAGGACCTTTAGGAAAAGATAAAAACTCAGAGGAAAAAGCGGAGGATAAAGATAAAGAAAAACAGGAACAATCTGTAGAGGAAAAAGAAGAAAAACAGATGGAAAAAACATCTGAAGATTCTAGTGCACAGCTTTCATCTGAAGGTGTTGATGTAAAAGGAGTCGCTTCTAGTTCACCTGCATTAACTGCTTCTTTACCTAAAAATGAATCTGAATCTGGTTCATCTGGCGAATCTACTCCTAAAAATAAAATTCAAGTAAATGAACCTAAAGTTTCTCAAACTACAGGTGCTATTACAAATAAACCAGAAATTACAGTTAATGAACCTAAAAAAGGTGTAGAAACAACCGTAGGAACAGCAACCGTAAATACTAATACTATTGATCCTAAAGAAAATGTTAAGAAAGATACATCTGTTATTACTAATAAAAATACTCAACAAACAGCAACTGCTGTTGGTGGTAAAGTTGTAAGTGGTAATATGACTCAAGAAGATTATGAAGCTAAAAATCGTATAATGGATTTACGTCTTCGTAATCAAGTTTATAAAACTAACGGAAATGTTACATATCCAGTTCAATATTATTTTGATAAAGAAAATAAAATTTATATTCCTGATAAAATGTCTTTAGCAGTATTAGGAGCAAAAGAAAAACAACTTGAAGAATTTATGAACGAAAATCCATATTATGATGAATATGGATATGAAGTTGATAAAAAGACTTTACAGCGAAAATCATCTAAAGAAGCCGAAAATGCTCAAGCAGATGGTATAAACTTTAAGAAATTAATAAATAAAAATTATATATCACAGTGGAAACAGTTTGCTAAGGATAATATTAGAAAGACTAATCTTTATAACTCTGCAATTGCAGCACGAGCTGGTGTTATAGGAAAATTCAAGAAAACTAAAGTCGGCGCTTTAATGAGTAAAGGATTTGCTAAGATTAAAAGTATTGCTTCTAATCTTATTGGTGGAGCAAAAGAAGGTGCACGTAATGTTGCTAGTAAAGTTGGTAGTGCATTATTTAAAGTAATAAAATCTCCAGCAGATGCTATTGCTTCTTTTGTATCTAACAGAAAAGAAACTGAAGCAGAAGTTTCATCTATGTTTAACAATAAAGATAGTGAATCGACTGTTTTAAATTTAGCAGATAAGATAAAGGATAGTAGAGCTATTGGTCAACAAAGATCTGCTGCCAATTTATCACCTGAATTCGCACAAAGAGTTGAAGCATTCTTGAAAGATCCTAGAGTTATGAATAAAGGTGTTTCTATCCGTGAAGGATATAGATCTCCTTTAACTCAATTAGCATATTATTCTAAAGGTAGAGCTTCTAATTCAATAACTGATAAACTTATGAAGAAAGCCGGATTTAAAGACGGTATTAACTTCTGGTCTAAGTCATTCCAAAAACCTGGTGATTATATTACTTGGACTTTGGCATCTAACCATTTCAATGGAACAGCTGTAGACTTGGAACCTGGTAGTGTAGGTTATGAAAAATTAGGACAGATTGCAGCAGAGTACGGTATTGATTGGGGTGGAAACTGGAGTACACCAGATAAACCTCATTTCGAAATGGGTTCACCTAATTTCAAAATGCCTAATACACATATTGCATCTACAACAAGTGAAGCAGAATCTCAGCAAGCTGATACAATTAATTATGATAGAATGCTTAATTATGCAAATAAAGCTAAAGATACAATTTCTAATAGCAATATAATTGGTAAAGTTTCTAAAGTAACTAAGAGTGGTTTACTTGGTCATTTGAATAAGTTCACTTCAAATACTTCAGTTTCACGACTTAATTATAATGTGAAGAATAATGTTTCTAAAGCTAATACTGGTAGTGCAAATAAACAAGATAAAAGTGTAGTCATTTCAAATCTTATTGAAGGTAAATTCGATGAACTTCTGAAGATTTCAACAGAAGGCGTTGATATTATGAGAGATCTCTTAAATGAAACTAAGAGACATAATAAGAAAGAAGAAGAAATGATGATGAATCTTATCAAAGGAATTGCTGGATTAGGTGCTATAATGGCTGCTTCACAAAATGGTGGTTATAGTAGTGCGGGAAACAACAATAGCATTACTAAAGGAATATTTGATAATTTAGCAAAAGGTTTATAAAAATAAAAATTAACTGGAGGGATAATTCCCTCCAGTTTTATTTTAAATAAAATATTATTGTTGGACATATATGTATATTAATTAAATAGAAGAAAAAGAGGTTATAATATGGCAGAACGAACAATAACTTCGAAAGAAATGACTTTACGTAATTTAGCTAGTGATATAACTAGCGAAATTCGAAATCAAATACAAGACCAAGATATATTAAATATCCCTCTATCAAGATTTAGAGATGAAAACTATGCAGGTAATGCTGGTACAGAATCCATATTCGATCTTGATCGAGCAATCGATGAATTACATGAGAAAAATACAAAAGATGGTTTAACTCGTAGTATGACATTTGGTATGTACAAAGAAGGTATGCGTGATGAAGCTAAAAATCATAAAGGTACATTACCAAGTATTTCACTACGTATGGGCGAATGTCCAGTAATTAATCCACCTTGGCAATTTAATGAATTAGATGATGTAAGATCTAATACTACATATCCACATATTGGACGTGTATATTTAACTTATATTTATTCTAATTTTCCTATTCTAACATTCCAACCTGGTCGTGAAAAAATGAATGCTAATCTTTTAACATTCTTTACAAAAGGTTTAGGAACAGATCATGCAGTATTAAACAAATACATACGATCAGGCGGTAAAGGTGGAATTTTAAACGGAATAGCTATGGCATTGACAAGTATTAAAAATACTACATTAGGTGCTATCGAAGGTGTATTAGGGTTAATGGGTATAAATTTCGCGGATGCTTCTAAATTTATTACATTCAAACCTGCTATGAAACTTTATCGTGAAATGGCTAATAATTTTTTACGAGAATTTGCAGCTAATTTAGGATTACTTGATTTATCTGCAGAGCAATATGATACTGGATTTAATTTTGATCTCGATGCAAATAATAATGCAGTTTATAATGAAATAAAAGACGAAGAATATGCAAAAGATATAGAAAATTCATTTATCGATGAAAAAAGTAAAGGTATAGATAAAGATTTACAATCAATAGTAGGTTCAGGTAAAGAAAGAACTTCTCCTATAAATCAAGAAGAATATGAAACATTTGGTGATCAAATTAAGAAAGCAGCTAGTGTAGTCGGTAATGCTATTAAAGATGGAGCTAGTGCAATTTCTTCTACATATCGCGGTTCTATTAGAAGACTTGATATTTTGGATATTCTTCCTCATATTGCATTTACAAGCAATCAAGGTAAAATAAGCCAATTTTTTGGTGATATCGAAAATAGATCTTACTTACCATTTTTATGTCAATCGAATATTTCTATATCTGAAACATTTAGTAACTCTACAAAAGAGCATCCTATTATGGGAAGTATCAATTCTTTATCAGAACAATCTTCTGATGCAAAAGGAATTGGTGGTGCTCAAGAAATTATCAATCAAGCACAAAGTCTTATGGGCGGTGCTGATTTCATGACTAAGATGAGTGAAATGGCAAATAATGTGGTTAAAAAGGTTGCTGGAGAGGCTGTATCTAATGTAAGTGAAATGGGTGCTATAATGAATGGAGATGGTAAATTACTCGTTCCTGAAGTTTGGGCATCTTCATCATACTCAAGATCATATTCTGTAGATTTTAAATTTTGGTCACCAACTGGTGATATTGTTTCTATTTTTGAAAATGTTTATATTCCATATTTATTATTAATGGTGTTGTCTATGCCATTGCAAACTGGATATCATTCATATGTATCGCCATTTGTAATAAAAGTATTTTCTAAAGGTCTTTTCTCTGTAGATTTTGGTATGATCGAAAGTTTAAATATCACTCGTGGAGATGGTGCAAATGATAGAACTAGAACGAACTTCCCTCGTTCTATTAAAGTTTCTGTATCAGTTAAAGATCTTTCACCTACACTTATGCTTTCATTAGGCGGTGGTACATTTTGGAAATATAAACGTGCTAATTCTGGATTAAGTGAATATATTGCTACAATGTGTAATCTTTCTATTGCAGACCGTCTTGATATGGGTCGTAAGTTTGATACATATTGGGCATTACAAACAGCTAATCTTAGAGATAAATTTTCATTAAATAATATTGGTTATGCTTTAGGATCATCATTTATTTTTAAACCAGCAGTAGCTTGGAATAGAAATAGAATTACGGTAGATCAAGTTAATGTAAAAAATATTTATATGTAAAATGAAAGATATACCCTCATATGAGGGTATATCTTATTATTTAATTTTAAAGACCAATATATTCTTTAAATTCTTTTGTATCATGTTCATTCATCGGATTTGTCTTATCAACAAATGCATTCAAAGCAGTCAGAATAATAGCCTTATTCTTAATAAGTTCGGCTGATTCCTGACCAACTTCAAAATCTTTTCCACCGTTTTTCTCGAGTGCTTCATCGGTACCGAGTTTAATGATGAATTTTTCAAATGTTGTAGGAGCATAATCAGATGTATCACGTCCTTCGATCATTGCATGAATAATATCAATTTGACTTCCATCAATATCTTTTCCAAGGAAAGATTCGATTCGTTCTTTTGCGTTATTGAACAATTCTTCATGAATTTCATCTTCACTCTTTCCTGGTACAGGTACTTTCTGTGTATCAAGAGCAATATTGATTGAATTGAGATATTCAGTATCAACAAGAGCTTTTGTATCGATATCAAGATCTGCAAACTGAAGAATATTTTTAATCTGATCTTTCTTTTCTTCATCTCCATCAAGACCTACAATATTATTCCAGAACAAATCTTCTCTTGAAGCTCTTTCTTTGTTAAGAGCAATAAGATCATCTTTTGTTTTAGAATTTCTTGCAGCATCTTTCAAGATAGCAATATCAAATGCGGCATCAATTGCATCATTCAAAGATTCAAATGATTTCTTTGGATTTTTATTCTTGATAGAAAGATCACGTGAAAGATAACGATGAGCTTTTGAACCAATATAAAGAGATACTGGATCTTCTTTATCAATAAGTCCATATGGTGTAATACCAATTGCAGCCATAGAATTCTGAATATCGACAGCACCATCAAATGATTCGATAGCAAACTTCTTGTATTCATCGAATTTCTTTGTAAGTTCTTCATCATGTTCACGATTTACGATATCTTCAAGAATATCAAATCTTGCCGATACAACAGTTCTTAAAGAATCAATTCCTTCAGAACCCTTTGCGTATACACATGCAAGAGCATTTGTTTTCGGAACATCAATCATATCCAATTTTGTTGGAGAAAGAGGTACAATTACTTTTCCAAGATTTTCGTTTCCGTATTTATGATCAAGATATTCTTTTGTTCCATATCCTTCTACAGAAACTGTATCATTTGTTTCTGGTTCTTCTCCTTCATTTGGAGTTGAAACTGTAAGATCTGTTGGAACCTGATCAGGATTTTCATTTCCTACAGCACCATCATCTGTGTGTTCAGATACATCAGTAACAGCAACATTTGCTTCACCATCTGTATCTTCTGTGTGTGTTGCATCAGGAACACCAATAGTAATCTTTCCGTTTTCAATATCTGAAATAAGAGAAGTATCAAGATTTTCTTCGATTGTGGCTACTTCAGCATCAAAATCTTCCATTCCACCTTGCTGCCAGAATTTTTTAAGATTAATCTTAAGATAGAAAAAGAGATCATACGTTATATATTCACCATCATTTGAACCTGTGCGAATATAGATCTTTGTTTCAAATACAGATGAAGCTGCATCGCCTACACTCTTAATTACTTTCTGTGCTTTCTTTTCATCTTCATCACAAAGAATCAATGTACAAGCAATGAGTCCGCCCACATACGGAATAAATGAAAGAAGTATACTTGTAATATACTTTACATTATTTATTCCACGAATATTACAAAGTTTAAAACGCATCTTGTTTACAGAGTTACCGAACAATTTTTTCTTGTTATGTAAACCTGCATACATTTTATCCAAATGTTCACTGATTTCATCTTTGAAATCTTTTTTATCTTCGAAATATCTTGTAATGTGATAATTCTCATCTTTCTTTTCGAAAGAAGAGAGAGCTTTATCTAATTTATCATAGAATGTTTCAAAAGATTTTTCAATCTGAGGTCGTTTAGAATCGATGAATTTCAATGCTTCTTCACGTTCATCACTACTGAGACCGATAAGACGTTCCATTCCCATTTCATATCCTTCAGTTGAAGTTTCATCGTTATCAGTAACATCTTCAGTATTTTCAGGTTCTTCACCATCATCTTCAGAATCATCAAATTCTTCATTATCAGAAGAAGTATCTTCACCTTCTTCTTCATCATCATCTTCATCTGTAGTAGCAAGTTCTTCACGAATCTCATCCTGTTTATCCTGAATTACTTTGCTTGTTTCATTGATAATTACATTCTTTTCTTCAGCTTCAGCAATTGCAGCACCTACTTCTTTTCCGATTTCAGTAACAATTTCTTCACCTTCCAAAGCAAATGTACTTTCAAGTTCATCGCTATATCGTTTGAAAAGATTTCTGTCTGTAAATTTAAGATTTTCTGTTGAGAATAATTCAAGAATTTTTCCACCGGCAACTGCCTTATCAGATTCAGTAGCAAGAATAGCATTTGCTAAATCTTCACGATAAGCAGCTTCCATACCAGCATATTCTTTTACAATCTTTTTCAATCCACCAATATACGAAGAACCATTTAATTCGTCATTTGTAAAACATTTATCAGCTACATCTTCAATGCTTCCTTTTACAATTCCTCTGATTTTTTCATCAGAAAGAACTTCAGCAGCATTATTATTTTCAATATGATTAATAGATTTGATAACAATACTCTTCATTGTAGCTCCGAGTTGTTTTCTAGCGAAGCTTTCTTCGAAGTTTGTTCTCAAATTACTAATATTTGTGAATGATGGTGTTCCATCTGCATTCAGTAATTGTTCCATTTTTCAACTCCTTATAAAATGGTTCTAACCGTAATATCCGGCTTAAATTGTACAGATCCACTATCGAGGTCTGTATTATCAATATCCACGATTTGTTTTACGCTCAATTTATCAGAAACGATAGAATTACCATCTTTCTTTCTAATTGATTGTACTTCTGAAGGTGAATACTGATTTATTTTGTATAAAATCATATATTCGATAGATGGGATTTTTTCCTTAACAATTTCGAATATAGTATTTATACCAAATGAAATATCTTCGAAATTATTGATGTAATCTCTAATTGTTTCGATGATAATTTCATTATTATCTGCTGAACTATCTGTTGTAGTTGCATCAGATTTATATTTTACACCAATATCGAATGATAATGATATGTCATCAATTGCTTGCCAAGTAGATGTATTCATATTGAATATTTCGTACTCACCTGAACCAGAGGTATTTTTGATACCTAAGGACATAGTTGCACCATCTGCAGCTTCATTTTGAAGTGTCTTAATATTAGATATTAATGATTCATATGAATTAAGAATCTTTTTATATCCATCATTTCCTGCAGCATAAATACGATCATACATTGGAACTTTTTTGATAATAGCAGTATAACTTTCAGCTTTTACTAAAGCTGATGAAGTATCTACATCGCCCGCTTTATGAACAACTATCTTATTTCTATAACTATTTAAAGTATTTTGAAGATTATCTTTTACTGTATTTGAAAGATAATTACCATCCGAATCAACTAAGAATGGATGACCTTCTTCGGTAACTTCAGAATAAGTAAGATCTAAGAATTGTTTTAAATAAAGAATTAATTCTTCATTTGTTAATTCCGCTATATCAAATTTGATTAATTCTATCATTTCAGTTTTAGTATAATTTTGTAAAACTTCACGTTCTTCGATGCCTTTTAAAATAGCTATTGGTTTTGCTAATTCTTTGGCAGTCATATCAATTGATGATTCATATACATAAGAATTTTTCTTATGTAATACTTTAAATACTTCAGTATAAATTGTAGTACCATTAGACTCCAATTTTACTGTTTCTTTTATATAATCACCATTTGAATCTGTTAAATATTCGTCTTCTTCATATAATTTATATACATCAGATTCATATCTAGCATATTCTTTTTGGCTTATTGTAAGATCTGAAGGAAGATTGAAATACTTAGAATAATCTTCAAAAAGAATTACGTCTGTAGCACTATATACAGTTGAAACAAAATACAAATCTTGTTTTTCACCATCGGTGAGAATACTATCATATTGTGTTACAACATTCTCATCTTCTGATTTTTCCAATACAAATATTTTCATAGATACTTCATTTGGTAAGAAGTAATATTCAATTGGATTTTGTATATATGGTACAGGTTCAATAGAATAATCACGTATAATTAATTTATTCGAATTATTAATTGCATCATCTGTGCGAATATATGCATGAACTGTAACCAAATTATTCTCAGTATCAATTTCTTCAGGATAAATATGAGATTCAACAAGGAAGTCTCTATTTCCATCATTAATTACAACTTTATATTTTGAAATTTTCTTTTCAGAATCTTCATCTAAAAGATTAGCAATAACAATTTCAGATGTAGTAATTTGGAAAGAAATATCATAATATCCAGTTGCATGTGTTATATTATTCTTTTTTGGTATATCATTTATATCTTCTGTAATAGTATTTCTATTAACAAAAGCATTAAGAATACCACATTCAAAAGAAGTTTTATTATTATAAAATTCGAATTTCAAATTATATAAATCATTATTTCTATTCATATTAAACACTGATGCATTTAATTCATTATTGGAAATAAATCTTATATGATATGGGAACGAATATTCTTTCTTTTTATTTTCTCTAAATAATTCAAAATATTCAGAATATATTTCTGGATCTTTTATGTATTTACAATACTTAGTATTTTCATCATATTCAAAAACCATCTTAGGATTTATCATACGATTAGAAACTTCTAAGTTCATAGGTAAATCTGTAAAATCAAATGAAATTGTAGAATCACGAGATGAAATAATATCAGAATCACTAGTAAGTGTACCTGAAGCTCTATACTCCAAACATCTTACGTCATTACGAACTTTTTTAACAGCAAATCCTTTTGATTCGGCTTTTCTTTCCATATCTCCAGGAGTAAGAACGTTACTATTACTTCCTCTTATTTCTACTAAATTTCTTATTTCTTCAAACGATAATGCGTCTTTTCCACCAGATGCACCAGCATCTTTAATAGAAATAATTGGTTGTGTAAATACAACTGCATTTTGAGAAGGATCATCTCTGTTTTGATTATATAAGAAATTTGTTTGATTGTATAAAGTATAAATATTTGGAACGTTAAAATTTCCTTTTGAACCTTTTGTAGTATAAACGACTATATCAATTTCATCACCAACTTTAGGACTCCAATAATTAGGATTTCTATTGAATGAAAAATATATTGTTTTCTCATCAGGTTCTATATCAAAATTATATCCATTTACATTTTCATTACCATCAAATACACCAGATTTATATACATATGAATCTGAGTTAACAGATTTATACGACATTTCGAATCCATATAATTGATCTGAATATTCTATTTGGAAATCCGGATTATCACTAGTCACATTAATATGAGTTGTAGTTCGTACTAATTGTCTAGCGTTTACAAACATACCAAAATATTTAACACCATCAACCATAAAAACTTGGCTTGTGATATAAATATTATTCACTTCTGTAAGAGTTGAATTTGGATTTATTTTATCAGATACATCATAGATAGCATATAAATTTTGATATTCTGTACCAGGATTAACTAATTTAATTATAATATTATGATCTAAAACGAATGTTTCTTGATCATCCATAAAAAATTGACATTCTTTATTAATTGTAATTTTATTTTCATTTTCTTTTGCTAATTCTATAAGTCTATCGTATCTATATCCTAATACGAAAGTCATATGAGCAGGATAAGCATAAATACTTGCAACATCTTCAGATTTAAGTTTATTCACTAATGATCTAAGCTTAATTGCTGTCGAAGGAAGCATTTCGTTTTTATACATCATTTGCTCATAGAACGACTGAGATCCTAATCGTCCAAAATTTTCCAAAAATATATTTGTAAAACTTGCTGGATTATCATTAAGTACCTCGTCATTCAATAGAATTCTGTTTTCTATTTGTTTAGCAGCTAAATCTATTAATGCATAGCTACTTTTTACAGCACCTAATTCTTTAAGTGCTTCTTCTTCAGCTGTTTCTGTAGCAGATGACATTTGATACTCCTTTTATGTCCACAAATTATTAGCAGATGTTTGAGCAGCATTATCAACTGCTTCACTTCTACTTTTAATTTTATCATAATTACTATAAAAAACTTTTGGATCAATCCAAACTAATTTATGATTCATAATATATGGAATAGAACCCCAGAATTTATTATCATAATAGTTAGTATCGTTATCCACAATGATTCTATTTTCACTACGTCCATCTTTAGAATATTCAAAATGTGATGGTCTAATTATTCCTGGATCACTACTTAATACTTTATCGATTTCAAAATTTTCATATGGAAGAATAAGCTTTTTAGGAGCAACTCCAGCATTAAGAATTCGCTCTCTATTTGCTTTATTAGGATCTAATAAAAACTTATTCATTAAGAAATTGAAATCCATTAAAGCTGCAGGTTTATTAGCTTCACATCTGTTGTAAGCAAATGGAATAGAAAGATTTTTCAACTTATCTGCCTGTGATTCCATATTGTGTTGAATATTTCCAAGAGGAACTGATTTAGGGAAACATCCTGTATATTTTGCCCATCTTAAAATTGTACTATTGTCTCTATCCGTTTCGAATACATAAATACTACAAGTATAATCGAGAATTCTATACATAATATAGGCTTCCCATGTTTTTACAATATCTTTTGTTAAATAATGAATATAATTAACCCACATATTATACATATGCATTACTGCTAAACCATTTATATCAGCATGCTCAAGAGTAATTTCTCCAGGTTCAAATGATTCATCTGCACCTTTTGCATATTGTAATTTGTTTCCGTGTAAATCTCCTTCGGTCATTTCTGTTGTAAGTGAAAGATCTTGACCTCCACTAGTACTTACACATGTATTACTAAGAATAGGTATAAATGGTGTAAATGTATTATATCCAAAACTTCTAGGATCTGTTGAAGATCCTAAATTTATAAGACCAACTCTTCCTCTTTGAGCTCGAGCATGTCCTGTTCCACTTTCAAACTCCAACTCCATATTGTCTGGAAACATAAGCCAAGGCATTACAGAAATACCAACATTCAATTTTGAAAAATATTGAAATAAATCAACAGTTTCTACATTTTGAATACCAGTAGGATTTCTCCAAAAGTTTAAATCTGGTCTGGTTATAAATACATACGTTTTTCCTACATATGGAGGGTCAATATTAAGTCTTTGGAGTTTATTAAAGTGAGTCATATAACCAGAATATGGATCGAGTAAGTTCCTACCATCCGCATTCAAAACATTTGCATACAAAGAATAAAGTTCTTTATAATATTGCTCATCAGATTCTACTGTAATACCAGAAGATAATTTTCCTGCATCATCATTTGATATCAATCCTAATGAACCAACATTTTTTTCTTCAACTTCATATTCTTTAGAAATATTTGAATTAGCTTCTATTTTATATTTGTCACTATTATAACTCCCTCTATATTTGTCAGGGAATTTTTCAGACATATTTATCTCCATTTTTCAATAAAGTTTAATAATGTTCTATATAGAATTGTTTTGATCTATTAAAAAATGAATTAAAAAATATATTATTAAATAGTAGATAAATTAAAATATTGGGGGAAAATAATGTTTGATGCTGATGATTCTGAAGAACGTAATTATTTTGGAAGACAAAAACCGTTCGATGAATATGCAATAGGAGTAGTACAAGATTCATTTGAAAGAAAATTATCAAGTGTTGTCGATAATAGAGATCGAGAACCACAAAAAAGTGTAAAAGAAGAAATTAAAGGTCTTATCTCTGGTAATAGAGGTAAAAGAAGTAAAGGTTATTTTTCAAGTTATTCTAGGAGGAGATAAATGAAAGATACAATTTTTGAAGATTATGTATTTATTAAAGAACGCATAGAATTTCATTGTAATAAAATTATAGAACTTTTAAGACTTCATAGCGAGCTTATTTTTAAAACTAAAAAAGGTGATAAATTAAAATATGATATCATGAATCATTCTTCTGATATAAAAAATCTTTTAATACGTAATATGGATAATTTTCATCTTAAAGATGACAAATACGAAAACTTTAAAAGTCTTTCTAAAGCTTATGTATTTATACATGATTTAGAAAAAGATCCTAATGATTTACCTGAAGATGATGAGAAAGTAATAATAATCTATTCTATAGAAAAAGATTGTTTTGAACAAGAGATAGCAACTTATAATAAATCTAATAATAGATTTTATGTAGATGAATTTCAATACATCGATACTAATGCTAAATTTATTGCGTGGTATAAAACTATAAACTATAAGGAGATGAAAAAATGACGAATAAATATTCAATGGTTGTAGAGGATGATGAATCTACACTAGAACAAGAATTTTCTATAAAAGATCTCGATGATTTATATGATGTATTAGAAAGTCTTTATAAAGAATGTAGAAAAATAAATTCTATTTCTACTGTAAACGTCGATGCTAATCATAAAAAAATAAAATTATCAGTTTTATTACCTTTTGGTAGATATGAGCATTCTTCATTACATGATATAGGAGTGATAGAAAGACATCTTAAAATGGATGAAATTGAAGCAGAGAAAAAACGTATATCAAATATTGACGAAAAAAGAAGTAAATTTATAGAAAATTCTTATAATTTATATGATAATATAAGAAAATATTATTTACAATATCATGATAAAGCTAAGGATATGTCTTTAAAAGAAAAGCATAATATAATTGATTTCTTAGGACAAGTTAGTTTTCATATAGCTTCTCTAGAAGATGAAATATCCGAAAATAAAGAATATAATATTGATAATTATAGTATATATGAAAGTGATATTAGAAAAGAAAAATTATATTGTTTTGAATCTGAATTTAAAAATAATAAAAAAGCTTTAAAATTTTCTGAAGCGTTTACATTAATGCACAATGTAGTCGACGAACTTATTAACGAAATGGTATAAAACTATAAATTATAAAGGAAATTAAGAATATATGAATTTACCAATTTACTATTATGATATAGTTGATCATCCTATGTTACAGGAAGTAAAAGTAGTAAATAAAAATAATTTAGATACACCAATTATGCTTTATTATGATTTATCTAAATTAATAGGAAAAGAAGTAAAACACTTTAAGAGAGATATTGTAAATGACGAAGATAGATTTAGATATATTTATAGAATAAAAGATTTTGTTTTAGATGCAAATGAACCATCGAAAATACTTGTTATTTATTCTACAATATATCCTGATTATATTTGTGAAAATAAAACATGGGCTAGAGAATTAAGTGAATTCTTTTCCAAAGTTGATAAAGAAAAATATCCTTTTAGCAAAGAAGAATATAGATTTACTAGATTACTTAATATAGATTTAAATATAACTAATGATACGATAAATGAGAAACGTATGAAACGAAAAATAAAATGGAAATGGTTAAAGGACAATAATGATGAAGCTATCACAAAAGAGGAGGATAAAAATGATAAATAAAATTTGTCCAATCTGTTCAAGTAAAAATACTTTGTATAAAAAAGATTATACACCTAAAATTTGTTATTATGGGAAAAATGCTAGAAGAGGAAAACTCAAAATATTGGGATGTAAAAATTGCGGTTTTACTCAAGAATTGCATAAAAATTCTTTTGATAAAATTTACAATAAAGAATTTATTAAATTTAGAAATGAAGTAACTAAAGAGATGATTCGTGATATAATGAAATTCTATGTTTCTGAATGTGGCAGCAGATTTTCTGAAATAGAAAGATTATTATATTTAGAACCAAATTATTTCAACGATATATTGAACGATAAAAGGAAAATTAAACCAGAAGATTCTGCATTAATAAGTATAATTTATAATTTTCCTTTTGTTATCAAATGTGCAGCTCACAATTTCGATGTCAATGAATCTGTAGAATATATAAAAGAATTTATTTCAAACTTGGAAAATTCTATGAAAATAAATGCAAAGAAGCGAGTTAATGAAATATTAGGTATTGAGGAAGAAGAAGTACCTATAAATAAAAAGGAATAATATGATATGACATATATAAATTTAGGAAATATCGGAAAAGCTATTGCTAGAGATATGATCGATAGAGATAAGAAATCTTTACAATCGATTTGTAAAGGATATAATCTTTCTTATTCTAAAATCAGACAATTGATCCACGATGATAATAAAGTATCTATTTTTAAATTAGAAGAACTTAAAAAAATTAAAAGAGTATTTCATATTGAAGCTGATATTATATTAGATCCAATAGAAAATCTTATTAAATTTTATTAATTAAAATAAGAGGGTCTTTACGACTCTCTTATTTTTTTATAACTTAAAACAACTTAATATAGTAAAAAATTATTCTATTTAAGGAGATAAATATGGCTGGTGCATTTAGTGCAATATTAGGTGCTGTTAGTTTAGCTAGCAAAGCCACAGATAATGTAGATATTACCTCTTTAGCTAGAGATTTGAATAATACAAAATCTATTACAGAAAGAGCTAGAAAAAGTATCTTTGTTTATCCTGTTCTTTTTTCTAGCGGTATGTCTGATTTAGAAACAGATTTTGATGTATCAAAGTTCCTCGAGCTTCAGTATGGTATTTTCACTATGTTAACTGTAGGTCTCAATCCTGCTGTTTCTAATGGAACCATTGGTGAATATTTAAATACAATTTCTGCCGAATCTGTAGAAGGTATTGAATATTCTTTAAAATCGTATGATCCTAATCAAGTTAAATCTTGGTACAATATGTTTTCTGAAGAAAATAAAGATTTCTTCGAAGAATACAAATATGTAAATGGAACTGAAAAATGGCATGATCTTGATAAAATGGATGAAAAGCTCGATAAGGTTGATGAAAAACTTGACAATGTAATTGATATAGTAAATGATAACGCTAAAGCAAGTAAAAACAATTCAGAAAACCTTAATAGAAGAGTAAAGGAACTTGAAGGTAAAAATAAAGAGTTTAATTCTATGGATGCTTTTGAAAACGAAACAGACGTTTTCACAAATGAAGTAAAAGCAGAAGCTATGATGAAAAAACTCTCTGATGCTGCTCCAACTATGATTGAACTTAAACTCAAGTTGAAGGGTTATGAATCAGATTTCAAGATTCCTATTGCTCTTAAAGCAAATCCTCATTTCTTAAGAAGTGATGAACTTGCTGCATTATTTGATTCTGCTATCGAAGATAAACGATTACTTACTCGAATTGTTAAACTTACATCTGGAGAAATTTCTTTCTTTAAAGATTTCTTATTCAATATTGATAGAATTAAACGTGATCAAAAACTTTATGAATCATTTGGTCAACATCCTTGGTATCAACAATTCATGGCAAGAAAAGAAAAAAATAGAGCTAAAAGATTGGGACTTATTGTTTCATCTTTATTTGGTAAAGGTAAAGAAGTTGTATCTGCAACTTCAAATTATCTTCCTACAGCTTCTATCGTTCTCACAGTAGATGAACTTGAAAGATCTTCTAAGATGAAATTTGGTTTCTTGTTAAAGAATGAAAAGATTCTTTGGAGTATTCTGAACCATCTTGGTCTTCTTTGTATTAGTATCTATGATCCACGTAGAGAAGTATTCTCATTCTATTTCAACGGTTTCAAGAAACCTTTGATGATGTCTAAGAAACAGATGAAAGGATCAAGTGGTAAAAGTGATAGTGAAAAAATGACAGAACTTATGCTTTTAATGACAAAGAGAGGTATAATGTAATGAAAAACACATTTAAAGAAATCGAAAATCAGTATAAGAAAATAAATTCTTATACACAGAAAATGAAAAATAATGGTTCTTTCTCTTCTGGTGGATTTTTTAATAATAATGTAGAAAAGAAATATAGTCGAGCTCTCGATTCATGGGAAAAATATTTTGTTGCAAATAAATCTAATTCTAATAATATTAGATTTATTAATCAAATTACTTTCCAAGTAGATGGTGATATTACAAAAGCTAAAGACTTTTATAAATCACTTCAATTACATCAAAAAAATCTTACAGAAATCACAAAGAATATTTCATCAAAAGAAGTAAAAGAAAATTCATATATCACAATTTTTAATGATGTATATAATATTTTGACAAATACAAAATATATTTCTGCATTTAAGGTTGCTTATGATGAATATAAGAAAAATAAATCTTCAGTAAAAGGCTCAATTTCTGATATTATCATTATGTGTAATCAGGTTCTCGTTGCATATATTTATTATTGTATGGGAACGTTAAATCCGATTACAATTAATACATATCTTGATGTAGAAAAAGATAAAAGTCTTGAAAAAGAGTTTATTGATATTCTTAGAGAATCCCAAGATTCATATTGGGCAATAATTTCTGATATTGGATTTAGTGCTCTTGAAATTTCTAAGGTTCTTGAAAATGTTAAAAATCCATCTGAAGAACTTAAGAAAGCAATTAAAACTCAAAAAGAATCTTCAGATAAACTTGCAAAAGCTAAGGAATCACATGATACTGCAGTATTGCAAAATACTCTTTATGAAATAAGTGAAGAATCATATCTTGAAAATGATCTTTCATTCGGTGAAGAAGAAGCTCTTACTGTTGCTTTGATTGTAATTGCAAGTATTATGGGTCTTTTCTTTTTAATTAGAGGTATTCGTAGAGCTATCTATATGATTGGTACAATTAAAACTGATGTATCTGAATACATTAAAGTTGACGTTGTAACTGTAATGATGAATATTCAGTCATTAAAAGATAAGCTTGATAATACAACTGATGAAAAAGAAAGAAAAAAGATTCAAGCTATTATCGATAAACAACAAAAATTTGTAGATAGATTTAAAGAAAAATATTCAGATATAATGGAAGAATCATCACAAGCTAGTTATGAATCTTCTTACGTAATCGATGATGAAGATAGTTCTGATGAAGAAACTAGTTCGTCTGGAAATGATTATGATATTTTACTTTAAATAAAAATATATTATAGTAGAAAAATATAATTTTTTACTATAACATATAATTATAATTTATTTATTCGTAAAAATGACCACGACTTGCGAAGAAATAAAAAGATTAATCTTTAAATGGTTAAGGAATGGTTTTTCTTAATCAACCTTGATCAAGGAGAAATTAGTTATGAAAACACGTAAAACTGTAATTTCTTCTGTTCTTGCTAATGACTTTGGTATTGAAGACTTCCAGAGTGGTGCTGTTATGAATCGCGGATCTGAAGATATTCGCTCATACGACCTCTCAAACAAACTTGGTCTTCTTGCTCCTTTGGCTGACCGCAACGATACAGAAGTAGTAACTTTCGGTTCTGAAGCATACAGTCTCCTCGGAGAAGCAAATCAGCTCGAGCAGTACGCTACACAGCAGATTACTGCCGCTAACCAGCGTTTTGCTATTGCTGCAGAAATTAAGAAAGGATATGGCGTTGAAGGTTTTGATGCATTCGCATTTGGTTGCGAAGGTTTCAAAGAAACAATCGTTAAAGCATTCACAGCAGTTGTTGCTGCTATCAAAAAGGTTATTCAGTCAATTTCTAACTGGATCCGCCAGGTTATGAACTGGGTTGGTTCACAGTTTGCTAAGGGACAGGCTAAACTTGTTGAAAAATATAAGAATGCTAAATTCACAGACGCAACAGTTCAGATCAAAGCTGTTATTCCTCCTAAGCCTATCGCTTCAGGTGAATCATTGATCGCTGGTGTAAACGCAAGTATCACAGCAGTTGCTCAGGGTATTGCTGCTATGAACAAAGATGCTCTTGCTGCTATTGAATTGCAGGATAAAGGTATTCAGAAGGATACTCTTAAAGCTGCAACTGGAGATATCAAAGCTGCTATCAAAGCTGAACACAAAATGCTCGGTACATACTACGGTAAGAAAATCGATGTTCTTAAACTCGGATCTGCTACAAAAGTTGCAAATGAAATCGTTTTCGGTACAGAAAAAACTGCAAAAGTTCCTGTATCAGCTCTTTCTTATCTTACAAAGGTAGGAAACTGGAAAGTACTTCTTTCTAAAGACGATCTCAAAGCTGCTCAGTCTTTGGTAAAAGATGGAAAAGCACTCATTAAGATTCTTAACGAATCTCTTAAGACTGCTGATACTCTTGCTAAGTCTATGAAAGTTGGTGGTTCTGAAAAGAAGATGGCTGCTGGAGACAAAGCTCTTAACAAAGCTGTTAAAGCTCAGCGCGCTGCTGTTCAGTATATGAATTTGAACCAGAGACTCGGTTCTCTTTATGCAGGAGTTCTTTACGGTACATTTGCAAATTACCTTAAAGTACGTTCTTACACTGCTGCTGCAGTTAAAGCACTTGCTAAAGCTGTAACAACTGGTAAGGCTGCACCTAAGAAAGGTTCAAACGCTGAACGTCTTGCAAAAGCACGCCAGGCAATTAATGGTTAATTAAATCATTCTTGATTTAAAAATCATTAATTCAAAATAAAAAAATACAGGTGGTATAACGCCACCTGTATTTTTATTTTTCAACAGAATCTGATAATTTTATTCATTACCAGTATCTGATGAACCCGCAGCACCATCAGATGCTGCTGCATTTTTGTCGGTTGTTTCAGAAGTCTCTGTGTTTTCTTTTGTTTCTTCTGTTGTTTCAGATTCGATTTCATCAACATCGTATCCGTCAGCATCTTTAAACATTCTTACACAACGTGGAGTACCGAAACTACCCGGAAGCGGAATGAGAGTTTCCAAGTCTTCGATTTTTGCAAATGCTTCGATTCTTTTGAAGAATTTTTCTTTTGCAGTTTCATCGATTTCTGCAAGATCATGTGCATAGCCAAGACCTGGTTCGAAAAGATTGATCAAACATACTTCGTATTTGTTTGCTTTAGGATAATAATCCCAAACTTTTTCAACAAATTTTGGAAGCTGATCAACTCTTTTTAAAGAGTTATACTCCTTTGTCAGTTCCTTGAATTGATCTGTTAAAGACTTTTTAACCTTTTCAGACAATCCTTTCATAAACTGTTCACTCATCCATTTAGCCATTTTAGGGCCTCCTATAAAAATAATAATTTAATTTATATTTCAAAGTATCAACGATACATTTTATACTGAAATATTTTTATACGAAATATTTAATTTCATGTTTTATTATTTATATTCAATAAATAATATATATTAATAAAACTTATTAAATACTAAAATAAGTTATCAAAAGAAAAAACAATATAATATAAATTATTTTAAGGAGAAATGTCATATGAAAATTTATGATGAAAACCAATTTACTAAAAGTAAACTAGACGAGAGAGAGAGAGAGTGATATTTTAGGTTTAGAAGCTTTTGATATATCGAAAGCACCTGCTTTTAAAAAGAGTAAAACTATTAAATGGGAAAAATTAAAAAAGGATATAGAAAAAGTTATTTCAACAATAGAATCTAAAAATATAGAAGAATACGATGATGGTCGATGGTTTAATTTAAAAATACCTACATCTTATGGATTGTGTACTGGATTTGTAACAGGTTCTTTAGGACCTGATAAACGAGCATATATAAATTTTCAAATTAAAAGTCCATATATTTATAAAGCATCAGATGATCCTAAACGCGTATTTCTTACCCACAGTAACACATTAACATCTTCTTGTGATATAAATGAAAAACAAAGATTTGGAGTTGAATGCAAACTTAATGAAAAAACAAATATGTATTCAACACATATTCAAGTTGAAGATAAATAAAATTTTTTATTTTATATAAATGAATAATTAAAGAAGCACATTAAAAAATAAGATGCTCATTATGAGCATCTTATTTTATTATTTAACTTCTAAAAATCATCATTAAAATAGTGATGATTCATCATATTATTTCATCTCTATCTTTTCATTAACTATCATTTTTTCAATTTTTTCTAAATCTCTTTTTACATTTTTAATAAGACCATCGGATTTTTCTGGAATATAATTATTTTCTTTAATAGGTTTATCATCTACCTCGTCTGTAATATCTTCATCATTAGGAACTGTAAAACATCTTACCTTTTTAGTACCATGTTTATTCCTAATTTCTAAAGATTTAGTTTTTTCTTTATCGATTTTTATATATTTATCAAAATTCTTTTTTACAATATTAAAATATCGTTCATCCAATACGTCTTTCGCAACATGTATGAATGGTTCTCTACAAATTCTAAAATAAATAGTATATGAATCATTATTATCTAAATAATCAAATTCACACGAATGACACATATTATATCTTTCTTTAAATACTTTACATGGTTTTGTAAAAGTTTTTAAGAAAATTTTATTATTTTTAAAGATTATTTTATTTATTATTTCAAGATCTTCACATGAGAAAACAGGCAATTCCATTTCATTAAAGTCAAATTTATTTACACATAAATCCGTAAATTCACTTTTAATTTGACATTTTTCTGTTTTGAATAATGGAAATGTTAATTTTGCAATTTTATTTTCTCGACCAATTACATAATTAATTTTATATTGTGATGGTCTGACTTGAAATTTCATCGCATCATTATATATTCTTTTCATGTCATTTATATAACTTACACCTTGATCTCCCAAAACAGTTCCGATCATTATTTCATCAATCGATCGAATCCGTTCATATCCAATAAAAGCTGGTGCAACCGAATTCATCATTTGTTGAGTATATACAAAAGAGTCTCCTAAACAACCAAATTGTATGTGAGTACAGATTATCGGAGAAACCAATATCATTTTCTTATTTTTAGATATTTTTTCATTAATTTTATTCAATGCTATTTGTGCCATCATATATTTAAACATATTTGTTACATCATCAGATGAATTAAATTTATTTAAAATAGGAATTACTATATTTCCTTTATTTAATTCTCTTAACAATAATGTAGTAGAATCAAGACCGCCAGAAAACATAATTCCTACTACTTTTGCTTTTGGATATTTGTGTCTTAAATACCAAATATCTGATGTACAATTTCCATAATTATATCTCATATTATTAATACTAGAAAAAGAGTTTAATAGTGAAGTAAAAATAGACGATGTTAAATCTTCTATTTTCTTTTCATATAAATACTTTTCTTTCAAGTTTTTAATATTTTCTTTTTCAGAATCTACTTTTCTACAACTCATTTTATTTCTAATTTTGTTTTTTAATGTTTCTTTTTTATCATTATCACATTCATATATTATATTAATATCATTCTTTTTAATTGTGATATCACTAAATAAATCGACTATATTGTCCATATAATACTCCTTATATTTTATAATATATTTTTATATTTTATATTAAAAAATAAAAAAAAGACGCTCAATATTGAGCGTCTTTTTTATAAGGATCAGAGGAATTTACTTATTCATCTTATTAGAAGAATTTAATTCCTCCCATTCCTTTTTCCTTTGAGCAGCGGCAAGTTCACGATCAGCATCACGTTCAGCATATTCTTTTTGCTGTTCTTCTGCTTCTTTTTTAGCCCGTTCAATACGAAGCTTTCGTTCTTCCTGCTCCTGTTCAAAGCGGATCTGTGAACGTTTTTCCGAAGCGGACATAGATTGCATTACTGCGTCTAAGAACTTGTCTGCAATATCCAAGGTCTTGTCCAATACTTTCATAGCTACTTCATGATTCTTTTCATTAGAATCCATGAACATCCCAACAACTTTAGTGATGATCTCACTCTCAATCTCGAACTTCATAGTTCCTCCTAATATAATTAATTTCATAGTATAATATATATTATAGGAATTCATTTGTTACACTTTTTATTCATTTATAAATTTAAATATATTATTATTACAATATTCTAAGTTACTTAACTTATTAGCATTTTTCTCCCAAGACAAATTATTATACCATTCTATTCTTTTTTCATCAGACCATTTTCTATGAAATATTTTTCCATAAATATTACATGTAATACTAGGTAAACCAATAAATATCAAATATAAAAAACCTAATTTTTTAGATTGTTTTTGATGTCCATATTCATGTAATACCGTAAATAAATCAAATGAACTAAGAAATACAAAATTACCTAAAGAAACTGAATTGAAATTCTTTTTATTTACAATCAAATATTTTTTAGTTTTATAATCGTCTCCGATATATTTATAATAATTAATAGAATCTTCTTTATTATTTTGTTTTAAAAAATAATAAATATCACCTATTGTAATACATCTTCTTAATATTAAAAATAAAATAATGCCTACAATATTTTGAGGTAATTGCCAAATGAAAAGTAATATTTGTTTTATCATTTTTTATTCTCATCCTTATATAAATTATTTATTTCATTTACGGTTTCTAATAAAAATTTATTTTTAAATCCTTTTTCTTTAATAGCTGTTATAAAAGCTGGTATATCTTTATTCAAACACTTACTATCATAACCACGGTAATCATCAAAAACAAATGTATGACTTTCGCCAATTCGTTTATCTAAAATTAACCCATCACGAATTTTAGAATAATCAACCCCATATAAATCAGCAATATCTTTAAATTGATTGCAGAAAATTACTTTAGTAGCTAAAAAACAGTTTGCCATATATTTTATAATTTCGGCTTCTACACTTTTACACTGATAAATTTTAAAATTTGAACTTTTATTTAATTCATATAATTGCCTTACTTTATGTACATATTTATCTTCTCCACCTAATATTACAAAATCGTCATTACTTCCGTATTTTGTTACTGAATAAAACTCTGGTGAAAAAATAATCTTTTTATTATATTTTTTATTAAGCATTTCTGTTGTTTTTGGTGGTATAGTTGATTTTATTATATAAATATCTGCTTTTATTTCATTTATAACTGCTTCCACATAACTAATATCGCATTTATTATTTTCTGTTGTATTTGGAGTAGGTACACATATGAAACAAAAATCAAATTTATTTTGTGGTATATTTACAAAATCCGCTCCCATATCTATATCTTTATCATATGTAAATGCAAAAGGAAATTCTTTTTTAATATGTTTACCAACGATCCCAAATCCCGATATCAATATTGAAGGCATTGAAAATATTTGTTCCTTTTCAAATTTACTCATATATTATACCTCTATTATCTTTACTATATTTTTTTGTTTAATTGATATTTTAATATTACAAAAAACATTCTTTTATAATAGAAGAAAAAGAGGTTTATTATGATTAATATAAACACACATATCCTGTGTGAACCTTATGAGATAAAAGATTATCTTAATAAAAATGAAATAGATATAACTACATTCACACAGAAAACATTAGATTTAATATCATCGATTAAAAACTCAGATTATGAAAATATATCCGAAATAGAAAATTTCGATGACAGCGTCAGAAACAATGCTTTATCTATAGGTATACCAGATATTTTTCATTCATTTAATATTAATAAAATATATCAATATTCTAATATTGGTGAAATAAATAAACTTATTTCAAATTTGAATGAAAAAACACACGATATATTTAATTTATCAAATAATATAGAAATAGATGAAGCTGAAGAATATATAGAACAAATTCGAAATCTTATTGAAGAAATTAAAAATGGAAATGTTTATAATGAAAAATCTTTCGAAACATTTGGAGATTTAACAACTTTCAAAAATATCATTGATATTTGTAATAATTCATTTTACACTTCTATTATCGAATGGATTACATCATTTCCTAGTAAATTGATAGATATTCATATAGAAAATGCTACTACATCTATTAATAATAAAAGTTATATTATTGAATCTAAAATAAAATCAAATGAACCATCAGAACTTAAAAAAGAAATTTTATATCTAATCTTTATTCTCTACGAAACTCTTATTAAAAATATTATCGATACAAAACTTTTCTGGTCTTCATTTTTAGATATGTTAGATCCCGAAATAGATATAGATAATATTGAATTTGTAGATGATGAATCTGATATTAATTCCATTTTAAGTGATCTCAATATTTCAGAATATGAAAACGAAGACGATACTCATTCTTATGGTGGAGAATCTTTGGATGACCCATTATTTGGTTTAGAAGATGATAATCCTATTAAAACTGGTAATAAGAAAAGTAATCCGTTCACTAAAGCATTTAAAACACTCAAAGGTCTCGGACCTAAAATTAACAAAATTAGAAAACAATTTAAAATGTTTAGAATGCGTGCAAAAAATCATGGTTTTTATATGAAATATATGGGTCGAATTGAAGGTTTATACGAACGATATGCAGATGAAGCAACTATTATGGAAAATGGAATGTTAGGTGATCCTGTCGAAATATTGAAAGAAAAAGGTCATGAATACATTACAGAAGTTTCTAATGGATTTGTTGATATGCAACATGAATTAATGGATATTGGTAAGAAATTTGCATCTTCTGGTAATCCAAAAGATATGTTGAATATGCTTAAAAATTATGGCGGTATATATATGAAAGATACCGTTAAATCTTCTTCTATCGCATCAAATTTTGTTACTTCAATGAGATTTAAAATAGGAGAATTAATTTTAACACATAATAAAATATATGGATACACTACAGAAAGTATTGCAGAAAACGGTAAAATACCACCAAGTAATCATGCTATAGTTTCTTTGTTTGTAGATAAACCTGATGAAAAACCATTTGAACAGCATGTATCCGATATTTTTAAATCTCCCGATTCTTTTAAATTAATTGCAAAAAATGAAAAAGAACCTATTTTTGAAGTATCTGTAATTTGTTCTAATCTTTTAACAAAAGGTATTCAAGAAGATTCTTACAAAATGCTTAAACAGTATAGAAAAGAATCTAAAGAAAAATTCGAACTTATGTTAAAAGAATTAACTGTAAATGCAGAGAATCAGAAAAAAGAAAAGAGAAATATGACAAAACAGTTTAAACATTGTTGGAAAGGTATTCTTGCAGGTTATGACTATTTAGTTAGTATGAAAGGATATATAAGTGATCTTATTCAATCTTATTTCATTATGATGACTCGTATTGATAATCTTTGTAAAGAATGTTTAGTAAGTCTTTTACATACTGAAACAATGCACAGAGATGAAAGATATAATACTGGTCATAAAGCTGATAATATTAATTCTCATAAACAATATACTCAGCAAGATAATGAAGAAGATGTAAAAACTAAGGGTGAACGTCAACTTGAAAAAATGCAAAAAACTCAAGAAACTAAAGCAGAATATGCTGAAAGAAAACAACGAGTTAATGAGCATATTAATGAAATAAAAAAAGCAATGCAAATGAAAATATTCTAAAAAATATAACTACTGGGTTAAATACCCAGTAGTTATTATTTATTTTTCTTCAATCTGTTTTATTTCATATTTCGATAAAGTATTACCATTAAAATCGGTTTTACCCTTTATAATATCATTAAAATATAATATTTCTTTCATAAACATTTCTGTCATTTTTTCATATGATTTATATATAAGTACATTTATAAGAGCCACAACAAATCTTTGAATTTCACAATTAAGTAAAATATTCATTGAATTTGTTTTTTCTTCTTCAGAATCAAATTTCAAATATTCTAGAATCTTTTCAATCATGTCGAAAAATGAAATAACTTTTTCATCACCATTGATATCTAAAGTACTTATTTTGTTCAATGTGACATTCATAAATTCTTTAAATGACCAATTGATATCTGATATATTTTCTTCTTTTATAGATGATAATATTTGCACTTGTTGTATTGAGTTCAATATAAATCCAAGAGATTCTACAAGTGTTTTATATCCATCACTATATTCCATTTTACCATAATCACTTAATTCTTTATATTTTAAATTTGTAAATTTTATTTCGTGTAATACCTCTATATCTAAATATTTTTGTAAAATTGCATAAATTTCATTAACGTTTTGTATATGATTTCTAATCGGTAGCATTATACTACCTATCATATTCCAATACGTTTTTATATCTAAATACAATTCACTATATTTATTATAGAAATGATCTGCAGCATATGAATTAGAGATTCGTTTTGTCCATGGATCTATACAATTTCTAGCTATTTCACTTTCACTATGTATATAAGTGAGCCTTTTATTTGTTCTATATATAAATCCTATAATAGAACCAATTGCTTTCATTACTGAATACGAAAAGTTTGAAATGGGTTTATGAGAAGATTTTTCATCCCATGACAAATTTTCAAATTTTTCTTTATAACTCAAAATTAGCCTCCTTAATGCTATTTTCTGTATAATAATATATAAAAATAAAAATTAATAAATACGGTCATATGACCGTATTTATTAAACTTATATATCAAAATCTTCCTCTTCATCCTCTGGATTAGATTCTTCATTTTGAACTTCAAGTATTGGAGAAACACCGCCTTCACGCATATAATAATCTCTAATCTTTTCTTTATTAGATTTATCGCCTATTACTTCACCATCTTTCTTGATGGCAGCAACAATATGATCAAATCCTAAGAGATCCAAAATAAGCGTAAATCTGTTCCAAGATAATTGTCCATTACCATTTGTGATTTCACGTCTGATATTATTAAAATCACTCACGTTAGTAAACAAACTCTTGAATGTATTTACTCTCATACCTTTTAATAAGAATTTAACAACTTGCATAAGTTCATTGTCTTTTTCATTAACAGTTACATCGAGGAATTCACTGTTATCAACATTACGTTTCTTAAGAGATTTAATCTCTAAATTTTGTTTTACAGGTGGTGTATGATAATACACTCTCCTGCCGATTCGATACAGAGCATAACTCTGTTCTTCGATCTCATCTTTAGGATTATCAACAAATCCTAGATAGACACAAAACTTATTATCAAAATTAACATAATCACCTTTTTCGAATATATATAACTTTGTGGGTTCGTTTTGTATCAATAAGCGTTCGTCCGTATCTATATTGTTATTATAATACGTTAAGAACTGCTTAATTTCCTCTTCGTTAGTAAGAGTTCTTCCCATATCTTTTTACTCCTTGTGCAAGATCATTGAAAGTATACCAGCATTATAAAGTGCTAGTCCACTTTGATAAAAATTAGTCATAATTTCTTTTGTATAATTATAAAATTCTTTAAATTCTGTACCAGTTAAAGATGTTAAAACACCTCTATCACATTTTATATAAATACCTTGATATCCCGCTCCATTCTTATCGAATATTACTGCAGGTTTAAACATCAACCATCCTTGTTTAAATCGAGCTATAGCAACTTCATTATTTTCAGTAACACCGACTGTATTACCTGCTGCATCTACTGTAAATAATGATGCATATTCTTCATCACAAAGCCACGAAACGCATTTCTCTAAACACTCTAATACTTTATCAAAATCTTGTGGTGTAAGAAATACAAATCCTCCACCTTTTAGTTTTTCATTCCCTTCTTTTGAAGCTTTACTAGGAACGTTAATTACACTTTGTGTATTATTTGATAAAACAATAGTATCAGTAGTGCTTATCGATAATGCTTTTTTCATTTCTCTTGTTCGTTTATCAGATACATCATAAACATAGATTGGACCTCTTGAGACTTCTTTTTGTCTATTATCAAATCCATAATTTGCTAATGAGATAACATGCTTAGCTGAGAAATCAGAAACCTTAAAATAAGTTTTAGAAAACTTATTCACTTTATCTATATTAGTCATCAGCATCCCCTTCCAATTGTTTTCGTTCTTTATACATCATTGATAATAATACGTTCATATCTAATCTCATGTTTTTTATATCTGCGGCTTTGCTTCTAAAGAAATATTGCCGTTTTATATTTTGTCTTGTAATATTTTCATATCCATCATCTACTATATTAAAGTAGAATAATGCTTTTCCTTCTATATATCTAAGACGACCCATTAACTGATGTAAAAGTACAGTACTCTTAAATGGTACAAAATTAATTATACATCTAAGATTTTTGATATCCATACCTGCACCGGAACTCTTGAGTGTACTTAAGATTATATTTCGATTTAATTGTTTTGCTTTCTTATCAGGATCAGTATCATTTGTAAAAATACCACATTTGATATGATCATTAGTAGAAAACAATCTTGCTATTTCATTAATACTATCTCTGATACTTAATACTATTAGTATCTTTGCTTCAGGATCATTCGATAATATTTTTGAACACACATATTTACAAATTAAATAAAAGAATGTCTTTTTTCTATCATTTTTGAATATAAATTTTTCATACAAAACAGCAGAGAATCCTTGTCTTGTGTTACAAATCCTTTTATGCCACGGAGATGGGTAAGTGTTAATATATACATTTTTTACATGTACATATTGCATTATATCTGCAGTATAACCACCAAATTTCAAGAAAGTTTTTGTAATGCGTAGATAGAGTAAAGCTTCTCTAGTATCTGATCTTTCTGGTGTAGCAGTTAAGTAGAAATTGATATAAACATCACATCCCAGATCAATTGCTACCACTGCAGTCATCATTTCGTGTGCTTCATCGATTACTTTAATACCTATACCACACGAATCGATAAACTCTTGAAGTTTATTTTCTTCTGACATAATAGCCATTGTTTGTGTAGAACAGATATAAATCTTTGCTTTTTCTTTAGTTTTAATAGCTTTTTCTACAGAATCTCTACCAGATATAATACATATCTCATGATCTTTTATATTGGTAAAATCTTTAAAAGAATTTATCCATTGTTTCATAAGATTACTATTTGCCATTACAATCATAGCAGCTTTTCCAATCATGGAAATAGCTTTAATAGTACAAAACGTTTTGCCAAATCCAGTATCAATATTTAAAAATCTTTGCTGTTTAGTATCCTTTTCCAATAAGAAGGATATAGAATTTATCTGATGCTCATCGCGAGCTCCCTTTCCAGGTTTCATGATTAATTCTATATCTCTTCCTTCTTTGGTTTCATTAGTCTTATCTACGACATCTACTTCGACAATAGTATCTGTAGCTAATATATTTAACGTTTCATCTTTAGAGAATCCTTTGGGAATATACAATGTTTTTTCGTCTTTATCATATTTATAAAGACACATCGTATATTTCCCAGAATTATAATCATATATAGATAATTTCTTTTCTAATGTTCTAGATTCTCCAAGCGAATAAGGTACCAATGCTAATCTACTTCTATACACATACAAAGTTCTTCTCATTTGTACCTCCTTATTTTATTTAGATAGTGCTTTGAGAATCGTCGTTTTTTCTACCGGAATAAGATAATCTGCTTTATGAACTTTAAATAAAGGATCATAAATTCCAGTTCCTTTCTTTAAGAATGAATCTACATTTGTAACTTGTTGTTTAATCTTTTCGAAACCAAATGCTGTATAGATATCACTATTCGATATTGAAGATGACAACGGAATAATTGTTTTATCAGGTGTTGAATTACTAAAATCTGGTCTTTCGTATAATTTATTATTACTTCTTACCATTTGATAAATAAGAGTTTCAATATTAATACTTGAAGTACCAGCAATACCCATATCGATCAATACATCAGAAATATCTTTCATTAAAGCATCTGGTGTAGAATATGTTTTAGATTTAGATGAATCGATAATTCTTTTGATTTGTTTCAAATAAAGCTGTACTGCTTCAGAAACTACAATCATATTAAAGAATGGAACATCATTATCAAATTTACTTACTGGGATCATAGCTTCTTCCGAATCATATCCCATAACAAATTTACTTGTCTCTTCAAGAACTTCATCTGTTAATACTAAGAAAAGTCCTTCACATTCAATTGTATATCTGTCATCACCATCCTGAATTACAATTGATTCAATTGGTGATGATGAATCGATTAATTCATCTTCTGTATCTGTTGCACCAGATGCAATATCTTCAATGATATCACGATCTACACAAATAAATACATCTTTATTTTTCATTTCAGGTTTGAAATAAAGTTTTCTTCCTTCTTCATTAAAATATTTATTTAAGAATTCAGATTTAACATCTACAGAGTTTGCTGTAGTAAAGTGTTTAGCACGCATAAGGCGTTTAGAAATAGGATTAGCAAATTTGATAGCAGGAAGACCACCAATATTTGTTCCCTTCAATCGTTTAGCCTTTTCACCAAAACAAGTCATACAAACTTTACCGTGTTCAAGAGCACATACAATATGGCTTCTAAGTCTTACTGTTTGTCCTATTAAATCAGTATCTTTGCTTGCATGTACTAAATAAAGTTTACCGTTATCTTTTACAATATATTTCAAATCAATAGATTGCAAATGATCTTCAGTTTCAACAAAATAACTAATTGTATGAGTTGTTCCGCAATCTTTTACATTATAATCGATAGTTGTATTAAGATTATCCAAATTGATCTTTCTTGAAAGATATCCAGAGTCTCGAACAGTAATGTGCTTAAGAATCTGTGCATCTCGTCCTGTAATAGCATCCATATATGCATCAGATGGACAAGAATATCCTTTCATAAAGTTTCCTTTGATAATCTTAGGAAGAATCGATTTATCAACATCAGTTCGCGGTCCTACAGCAAAGAACATTTGCGTAAACTGATCTCGACTAAGACGACCACCTTTAATATAATTTACCAATGCAGATTTTCCATCTTTCAAAATAGCATCTACAGTTCTATGCTCACCTTTCTTAATCTGTTGTTCAATTACTTTCTGTGGAAGTTCTTCGTCCAATTGAGTATTCAAACAAGATTTAAATTCAGGACTTCTTTTCTCCAATTGATGAATATCATAAATAGATATTGTATTAGATGCAATCGTACAATATGAATTCATCAATTCACAATAATCATCAACACATAAAGAAATAATATATGATAATTCATTAATACCATCATCACCTCTAACTTCTGCATCAGGAAGAAATGTTTTAACGATATTTTTAAGAGCTGTTGCAAATTTCTTTTTATCAAAATTTTCAAGATTATAAAATGTATCACTTCTAATTACAACTTTTCTTTTCAAACACTTTGCATAAATTACATACGGTTTCCAGAATATCATATGAATCATTAATTCTGCTGCAGTCATATATGCAAAACAAGGTTCATCATTTTCATCTACTGATACTACTTTTATCAAATTGTCTTTTCTTTTATAATCGAGGAATATATAATTCCATAATGCATCGTAAAGTCTCGCAAATGACTTTTCACCAAATGTTTGTACTTCACCTTTTAATTTGTCTTTTCTTGTAAAATCTGCAGTATTTATTTGAAATACAACAGGTTTTTTAATACGGTTAGGTTCTTCTTTGCTCTCTGTTTTTAAAATTTCAGTTCGCATCATAATCTCCTATATTGTTTTCTTTTATTTTCTTTATATGTTGTATAATATTAAGTTTAATAAAATATAAAATTTTATTAACTTTCAAATTATAATATATTTTAATAATAATTGTTTAAAAATTATTGAAGACATTTAATTATATAAATAAATAATACGGAGCTTCTTATTATGAATGATAAACGTAAAAAAGCTGAAAATACAATATTGAAATTAATTAGTGACTTAGATCCTAGTGGTGCTAATACAGAAGTATGGAAAATTCGTTTTAGTTCTATGAGCGATAAGGATTTTGATACTTGGATGAAAAAAATGTATTCAAATCCGGAACACACACATATTTCAGTAGATCTTGATCAAAGTTCAAACAGAACAGACACAATGATTGATCTAAATCATATTGAAAAAGTCGCTAAAAAATGGAATGTAAAATTAAGAGAATATGTAGCATTTCCTCATTTAAATCCGGATGATCCTGAACATCCTGTAGTAACATCTACTCCAGTACCTATTTTAGTAATTTATGTTCGAAAGATGCAACAGTTCTTACAACATAAAAACTTTTCTGCAGGTACTACTGAACACAGTAATCCTATTACAGGTCAAGTTACAGGTGATTCTAAAGCTGCATCTATTGGTGATATGCAAACTGCTGCTCTTGTAACTACAAACCAAAAAGAATCTCTTAAAGAAATGCTCACTATTCGTGCAGACAATATGCCAGGTAAAATGCGTATGTTAAGCCAAATTGAAAAATATGGTAAAGTAAGATACAATGATTGTTTTGTTAATTTAAATGATTCTCAATCTCTTGAAACTACACGTGCTTTTGTACAAGCTGCTTGTCTTAAATCAAGAGTTCTTAAACCAAAAAATACTATTAACGTATAAAATAATTAGTACCTCATTATTGAGGTACTAATTTTATTTATTTTGTATTGTTAGCCATTGCACTATAAATATTAATAACAGAATTACTATCATTAATTTTAACACTTCCTATATTAGTTTTGATATAACCATATTTTTTAAGAAATTTAGTTAAAAACTTTCTTGTTATTCCTTCGATACGGTTCAATTCATATTTAATAAATTCCTCATTTGTATAACTAGCGAGAAATCGTTTATCTCTAACAAGAAATTTTTCTAATTCGATATTTTCGTGTCTTATTCTATTTTCTTCTTTTAATTTATCGTTATTAAATACTTTTTGTTGGTCCATACTTTTCAACACCTGCTAAACTTGAAATTAATTTAGTATTATCTATTTTAGAAAAAATTAATTCAGTATCTTCTACAGTATACTTATCCCAAAAATCTTGATTCATTTTAATATCATAAGTATCGAGTGCAACAGAAAGTCCTGTAGATCCATTTATATATGACTTATATAATTTACTTTTCATAAAATTATCTTTATTAAATCTTGAATTAGTCAACCCTTTTTCATAAACACTTTTAAAATATGCAGGAATATTAAAATTCGAAAAATAAATTTTATCTTTTTTAAAATCATAATACATATTTAAAGATCTTATTATTTCTGAATTTATAGCATCAAATCTTTCTTTAAGTCTTTCAAAAAATAAATTATCGTGTGCTTCATATCCGTATGAATAAAAACCATTATATAAATTAGTAATTTCTCGTTTAGTTGTTGGATAATAAATTAAATTATTCAGAAAGTATTCATTAAAACTAATAAATCTTTCTACTTCAGGACTTCCATAACCTGATTGTGGATAATCACCATATAAGTTTCTTATAACTTTTACATCGTCAGGATATTTAGAGCAGTGTTCGTATTGTTGTCTAACCATCTGTCTTAACAAACAATAATTCATTAATCCTTCTTTTAGATACTTATATTTCGGTAAATCTGCATTCACTATCATATAAAATCTCCAAAAAAATATAGTCGAAAATATATTTTATTTTCGACTATTTTATTATAAATTAATGTTTTTGCACATTAAAATATTGCATACATCTCCATTTCATCATCATCTTCTTCATTTTGTTTACACATTTCGTTTAATTCTTCGTCAGTTACATATGTATTATCATGCATTTCATCGTATTCGTCTTCATCAATTTCATCGCAAATACAAACCGGATTACTAGAATAAAAATTTGTTAATCCGTTCATGATATTACAGAACATTATCTAACACCACCAGATGTAATTCGTCTATCACTAATTTTTGTACCACTAAAACCATCTTTATTTTTTCGATCTACAATTCCATTTACTAATTTTTCACTCCCGTATCTCGTTACATCATCATTCGAATCTCTAAATGATTCTATAAAATTCTTTACGCCTTCTCTAAGATTATCAGTTTTAATTGTTTTCATATGATTGCTCCTTAAAAATATTTGTTTGATCATTAAATAATATATATTTAAATATATAGATATTACAAAAAATAGTAGAGAGATTATTCCCTCTACTATTTATTTTAAATTTTCTTTTTTAAACTATAAAGTAAAGTGCGACCATTTTCATTATTATCTAGCAATGTATTGATATCTACACCTGTAATATTCTTATTTTTAGCAGGATCAAGTAATTCTATAGGAAATTTTTTATCACCTTCAAATTCAGAATTGAATACTGTCAAATAAACAGAATCGACTAAATTCTCTTCGAGTGCATATCTATAAACACTTTCTCCACCAATTATAAATGTAGTATCATAATCACTCCATGCTTTTCTCTCACAATATCTAATAGCTTCTTCTAAAGATCCGAAAACTTCTTCAATATCGTGACCAATCTTAAATGTAGGATTATCATATTCAACCACATCATGTGTAATTAATATATTCTTTCTTCCTCTTAACCCTTTACATCCCATGCTTTCAAAAGTACTTCTACCCATAATTACATAGTTTCCAAGAGTTAATTCTTTAAATTGTCTCATATCCCATTTGTATTCAGGTAATCCTTTCCATGGTAAATCGTTACCTTTTCCGATAACACCATTTTTACTCATTGCACTTATAATACTAATCATATATTAACCTTCTTACACTGCAATTTCAAAATTGAGTTTATCGCCACATATATAATCTGAAATAACAACGTCTTCAGATTTAAAATCAAAAATAGATTTAAAATTATTTACAGAAAATTTTGGTAATTTATAAGTCGGTCTTTTAAGTTGTTCTAATGCTGTTTCAATATGATTTTCATAAATATGAACATCTGCGAGCATTCCAATGAGTTTTCCTGGTGTATATTTACCAGACTCTAAACAGAGTAATTCGAGAAGTGCTGCATATGATGCAATATTAAATGGAAGACCTAACATAGTATCAACAGATCTTTGATACCAAATAAGATCCATTTTATTAGTTGTCGTATTAATAAGTACTTGCCACATTACATGACATGGCGGTAATGCCATAGCATTTATTTGATTAGGATTCCATGCTGAGCATATAATGCGTCTAGATGTAGGATTATTTTTAATCTCATCTACTACATATTTTAATTGATCTACACCTTTAGCAAATTCATCGGAATACATTTCTTTTATATTATCATCAAAATAGTGTTTACCATCAAAATTTCTCCATTGAACTCCATAAATAGGTCCTAATTCAGAAATCATTCTCATCTTTTCTTTTGTTTCTTTATCATTTCCATATGATTGAATAAAAGGAGAGCACCATTCATCCCATATATGATTTTTATGTTCTTTAAGCCAATTTTTATTATGATATCCTTTTAGAAAAAATTCAAGTTCTGAAAAGATACATTTATATGCCATTTTCTTAGATGTTAAAAGAGGAAAACCGTCCGACATATTGTGTTCAAACATATATCCAGTAATAGATAAAGTATCTATACCTGTTCTGTTTTCCTTTCTTTCGCCTTCATTAATAATTTTTTGAACCAACTTTTTATATGAGTCCATGTTCAACAATTCTCCTTTTCTGTATAGTCTTTGAGGAGTTCAAAATGCGGCGAATCCCATCCCCAATGTTCTCCTTTTCCACCATAGCACCAATCAAGTCCACATTCTTCTGCAATGTGTCCCATTTTTTCCCAAACTTCTTGAGGAGCATTCCACCAAAAGCTTTTGTTTCCACGTTCATCAACTTTTGCAGGAACAAGATCGATAGCATAACCATACCCACTTTCGTCTCTTGTCTGGTGGTTTGATTTATGCTTAATACCATCACAATTTGTAACAGTATTTTTGTTTTCTGCTGCATTTATAAGATATAAACCGGCTTCTTTTCTTAACGTGTTTACTTCCAATAACGATTGACGACCTTGAGCATAATATGCTTTCTGTACGTTCAAATCACGAAGAGTTTCGCTAATAAGTACAGGAAGATTAGCATTTTCCAATGCAATAATAGCTTTTTCAACTCTTTTCTTAAGTGTAGGTTCAAGTAATCCAATTTCTCTATGAATACCCATAATTTTTCCTCCTAATATCAAAAAATTATATATTAATGTATGAAAATATATAAAAAAATAAGGTCATTTATGACCTTATTTTTTCTTTATTATGCAGCAAGAAGAACATCTTTTTTCTCCTTGTTTTTATAATAATCGAGGATTGCTTTTTGAATATCCTCTTTAACTATCTCGCTACATCCTGCGAGATATGCAATTTCCAATACAAATTGGCGAATTGCATAAGAAGGCACACCTTCCATTGTACAGTATACACGTACTGCAATTTCGGCTGTTTCGCTTAAAGATTCAAGCCAATTAAATAAGTTATTATTCATATTATACTCCTTGAATTATAAGTGTTTTAGTATTATTTACTTTATTACTTATATTCACTATATAATATGCCACTAAAAAGTGCTTTTATTACGGGATCACAGGAAAAATAAGTCCTGTACCCTGATATAGGGTACAGGACTATTTAATTACTGACCATTATTTGCAGACATTTGTTTTGCAAGAATCTCTTCTTTTGAAAGACGACGAGGAATATAAAGTGTTTCCAAGTTATCAGTGTTCAAGAAGAGCGCAGCAATACCAACGTTTGCAGCAAATGTTTCGTAGTCTGTGTTACCGGCAACAAGCATATTACAATCAGATTTGAGATCAAGAGTTTCATAATCACCTGTAATAAGGTTATATGACTTTGGTTTTTCTGCATCTGATTTGTAAAGATTATTGTAGATTTCATCAAGTTCATTCTTATCAAAAATAGCATTTTCGAGTGCAGTTTTATAAGCAACATTGAATGTTTCTGTTACTACATCGAGAATACTTCTGATAGCAGATTTTAATGCATCATCGCGGTGTTTACCGAATGTTACATTTCTGCCTTCAGCTTCAAGTTTTGCAATTACCTTTTCGATAATTTCATTACTATATTTGTGAATAAGATGATTGAGAGAAACCTGACCGGCGAGAGTAAATCCGTTTTTGATTGTAGATTTAAGTGCATAGACAGCATCTTCGTATACAAGACAGTTATACTGTCTTTCTTTGAAGGTTGCTCCGCCTACGCGGATAGAAACCATGTTTGATTTAAGAAGACCAATTCTTTCCAGATATGAAGCTTTTCTGAGTTCAGATGCTCCACCATCAGAAATAAGAACCATATGATCAAGTTCACCCTGGAGTTTGTCAATACGAGCCTGAATAGCTACAGAATCTCCATGACCACCAATGATACTTGTTTCATAAGGAATACAAGTAATTTTTTCTGATGCACCGAGAATCTTATCCCATTCTACTGGTGTTGTACCAAGAGAATCCCATGTCTGTGTAATAGCAGGAATCGCATGACCACCAAGAGCAGTTTCAAGATCAACGTATTTATCATGTGATTCATCGTCACCAGCATTGACCTCGATAGGAATGATAGGATATGGAGGTAAAATGCATCTTTGTGGTTTACCTGTCTTAGGATCCTGAAATACGCGTTCCTGTCCACCAATGCGGAGAGAATACAACCACTGTGCAACTTTGATTGTAAATTCAGAAGCAATGATAACAAGAGGAGTATTGTTCATAAAACAACACCAATCGATAATAGGTTCGAGTTTTTCAATATCACCTTCAAGAAGAGCACCTTCAATGAGAAGAAAACGCGGATTTGTATAAGTTGCTGTTGCCTTATCTGGTTCTGTAGTATAGATGCGATTGATATATGAATGCATCATGCGGAATCCGATTTCTGATGAATCAGTCGTATCTTTTGTATAGTTTGGACTGATATCTGTAAAGAGTTCGTCTGCATTACCAGATTCGATAATCTTGTCGAAGAGTTTTGCAACATAATCTCCAACACTCTTATCATTATTTGCAGCAATTGTAGCGACTTTACGTGCAATCTTCTTCTGATCTTCAACAGAATAATCTTTGAGGAATTGAACGTATCCTTTTTCGATAAGTTCTTCTTTGAGAACAACCTTGAGTTTTTCAAGAATATTTACTACGCCAGTAAGAGAGATGTGTTCGAAACCACCTTCGTGTTTCTCAACAAGATCCTCCAATTTAACATAGAAATCTTCGAGAATTACTGCAGCAGAAGTTGTACTGTCACCGATGATCTGATTGTTATGAGCAGAAACATCCTTAATAAGCTTAAGAACTGCATCATAGAAATAATCATCATAGTGCATATCCATAATGTCTCTGAAACCATCCTTTGATTTATACAAAGACATATTGTTCTGATCATGAACCAAATTTGCTTTACCACCTGGTCCAAGAGTGCTTCGTACACTTCCGACATCTCTTAATACATCACGAACAATCTTTTTAAATGTTTCGTGATCAACGAGGTTAATGTGACCCTCTGTAATATCTTTAGAAGAAATCATTTTTCACTCCTATTTATTTTGTGATTTCAATAACTTTTGAGCTTTGGTCTAACGAAATATTTGTCAAACCTTTGTTTTCCACGATCTCGTCGAAAACATCTGCGTTAATCTCGGAACCAAATTCAAACTGTGTCTTTTTTCCACTTTTGTTCATAGACACAGATTTCGGAACATTAATCTCACGCTCTGATGTTTTATCTTTATAAGAACTCATTACGTCAAATATTTCTTGAACTTGTTGTTGATTTTCGGCAGAATATGGGCTAAACGTATCTTTCTTTTTAGGTGTAGAGATACTTACCCCAATATTTGATCCGAGCGTAGAAATAAAGCCACTAAGATTATTAGAATTTTTCTTCTGATCTTTTGTTTTTGCTTTATCTTCCATTTTTATTCCACCTTATTATTGACTCATGTTAGAAAGGTTTTTAGCACCTCTTGGTTTATTATCAGTGCTACCCGAATTACTAAACATTTGATTCAATACAGTAGTCATAGCTTTCAAACCTGTGAAGTCTTTCTCTGTGTAAGAATCGATTTCTCCATACTTCTCAGCACGATATCTAGATTCTTTCAAGTTTGAAACTCTTGCCGCCACCATTGAATTGATAAGTGGAATTGGATACCTATAGACGTCTTCAGGTTTTAACTCCAGCAGTTTTGCTATCTGATCGACAGATTTAGCAATGTTTTGATCTAAGTCTGTTTTAGTATCACCAATTCCATCATACCATTGTTTTTCTAGAATTGCTCTATTTGATCCACCACGGTGACGGTCTTCGTAAAAAAATTGCCACGCATATCGATAGGAATACGTGCAATGTTAGCATTACAATTTGTACAAGTGATATTGTGCAAAATAGTTGTAATACCAACCAATCTTTTTCTTTCTGCAAGTTCTTTACCTGTAAAGAGATCTGCGAATTCTTTTTCAGGGAGACTTTTGAGAATAGAAACGATGTATTTGCGGTTTTCCATACGCTGATTGTCATCATCGATTTCTGTATCAACTTTGTAGAAACCAAGAACAGTTTTACCTTCTTGATTTTTACCGCGGCTTACTGGTACAGTGATACTCTTAATGAGTGTGAAGAGAGTGAGGATATTATGTCCATCCATATCAGAATCGATAATAGCTTCAAAATCTTCAATATCAGTAAGTGTTTCTTTGAATACAGAAAGATATTCGAGAATATCCATAAGTGAAGGACAACCATAGCTGATACGAATATTGTGTGGTTTGATTACTTTTTCATCAAAATTTGTATTTGCTTTTCTGTAAATAAGCGTTTTCTTCAATTCAGAAGAAGGAAGTCTTTCCATCAATACATCTTTGATAAATGTATCTTTAAGAAGAGGATCTCCGCCATTCTGAAGAAGATATGCAAGACCACGATTTGGTTTTTCGACAGTAAATACTGAACCACAGTTTCCACATGTGATATCATATTTACTGATTCCAGGATATGTTGCATCATATGCACCATAATAGAACATATCGAGATCTTTGAACTTTGTAGATTTAAGCCATTCTTCAAATGTGAGTTTTTCTCCATTTGGTTTGAGGGATGTCCATGAAATATGATTGAACAATGTTACCAATTCCTGCTGGAATTTGTATGCAAAATCATATTCAGTACTTCGTAAAATACGAATCATACTTGTAAGCTCACCAATAGAAAAATCTGTCATTTCGGCATAGTAACCGGAAAGTAAACAAGGGAAGCGGCTAATACGATGATCTACTACAGTTGAGTCTTTTGCATTTGTAAGAGTAATGTATTGCTCCATAAAACTCTTTTTAAGATTTTCATCATCATTTGCAATAGGCTTAATTTTATCGATAGGAATATCATATTCTCGCAGTGCCTTTACATTTGGATTGTCAGATGCGTAAGCAAAAGGAATACCACCTTCGCCACCATATACCTTAAATCCAGTTCGTTTTTCCCATTTTTCTTCGAGCTTCTGTCTGCGCTCTTCTTTTTCCTGAATATCTTTTTCTGAAAGTGAATTTTCACTTACAATTTCTTCTTTATTTTCATAATCAATTACGAAATCATCTTTCGTTTCTTCTTTTTCACCTTCGGTGATTACACGATGCATTCTTGATTTAGGATCGATAGAGTTCATCAAACTCTCTTCTTCTTCAGAAGGAACATCAGCTGTTTCATCTGCAATAGGAGTTTCCGCATCAATTTTTGTTTCTTCTTCGCGATCACTTTCCAAAACAATTTTTGATTCCTTTTCAGGTTTCTGAACTGTTTTTGTTTCTTTAGGTGGCTCCGGAATAGACTCCGTAGCTTTCTTTGTTTTTGGCTTTGGAGCTACAGGTTTTTCTTTCAAAGCCTCAGCCAATTTATCATTAGCTTGCGATTCAATAGTTTTTGCTGCTTCTTTTTCAGCTTCGACTTCTTTTTGTATTGTCTCTTTCTTTTCTTTATTTTCATTCTTTACTTGTTCGTCAAGATCAGAAAAATCTACAAAAGGTGAATCGTTAGAATTTTCAAGTGAGTTTTCTTTATTCTCGTCGCTCATTTGTAAAAATCCTCCATATATTAATAGATTTATATAGTATAGTTTAACTATATATAAAAAAATAAACCAGAGGAGAATAACTCTCCTCTGATTCTTTTTAATCTAGAACATCCATAATTGCTTCATTAAATTCGCAGAATTCAGGATAAGGTGAAAGTCCTCTTTCCTTTCTCTGTGCTCTCAATTTCAGCTCTTTAATTGCTGCTTCGCCCATTTTCTTTATCTTTTGTGTGATAATTTCAAACGGACTTTTAGAGCATTCATCTACAATAACTCTAAAGTCATTTTCAGACAAAGTTCCATCAAACAATTTTGTTCTTGCATGTTCAAGAATTTTGATTTTTTCAAAATCACTACTCATTGAATTCCCCTCAATTAAGTTTATATAATAAATAATATATATTTATTATTTAGTTAAAGACGGAAATTGATCAGTTACATTTTTAAACTTAACGATTTCTTTACCAAATAAAGTTTTAACTTTATACGGTTCCCAAATTCTTTGATTTGAAGAACCGCGTAATGGTAATGTAATATCTCGTTTTTTAATATCAAATCTGTCTGTAATCAAATAAGTAACATAAGATAAGAAATCGAGATCAAACGGTTTCTTAAACATTTTCTTAATTTCCTCTAAAGAATATCCAGACCACAAAAGAATCTTTCTATTTGGGAAGAAATTATGCATATAGAAAATGATATTACTTACAAATAATCGATTACGAGGATCTAATGGTTCGCCACCGAGAATAGCTAAATTCTTTTTAATACCATTATCTATTAATAATGGTTTTAATTTATTGACCCAAAACATTCCTTCGTCAGCAGTACTTTTTACTTCACAAAGAAAGTTATCGGGTTTATGATCCCAAAGTTCTGGGTTATGACATCCCGGACAATGATGAGGACATCCACAAACCCATAAACTTACAGCAGGACCATCAACGCTATTCACGGCATCATCATCATTAACTGCCGCTATTCTCATTTTTAATCTCCACATCCACAAGAATAAGATTTCATTTTTATACTGTTGAATGTATATAAAGATTGTTTCTCACGATCTTTCTTTTCCTGTTGTTTTCCATAATTAAATGAAGTTCTCCAATCACCATTGAGATAACCGGTGATACGAGCAGGCATAAGAATATTTTTACTTCCACATTTTGCACATTTTTCTCCATCAGAAAAATCACCAATGAAACCACAATCAAGACATACATCGGCAGGAATATTGATTGCAATGTATGGAGCATCCTTACGTTTTGCATAATCAATATATTCCTCAACAGCTTTAAGATTATTTTTTGAAACACCATCAAATTCAATATAAAGAATACAACCAGCAGATGAGTATTTACTTAATCTTGTTTCTACATCAATCTTTGTTTTAATATCAATCTTTTCCCATACAGGAACGTGAATAGAATTTGTAAAGTATTCACGCAAAGTTCCTTCCTTAATCATCTTTTTAATATATGGATGATCTTTATATTTATTGCGGAACTTTGTCATTGCTGTATAACAAAGATTTTCTGCAGGTGTAAAATAAACACCAAAGTTAAGTTTATATTCTTTCTTGAATTTATCACATTTTGCTTTAAAGAGTTGTTCAATTCGTTCAGCTAAAGCCATACCTTCTTCAGTTAAATGGTTTTTACCAATTAAAATCTGAAGTGTCTCTGCTAATCCTAACTGACCAACAGCAAGTGTTCCGTGTTTAAGAGCACTTCTTATACCTTCCTTTCTTATATATCCCTTCATAATATCATTGTCGTACATGAAACGAGCACTTGAAGGTTTTTGTGAACAAATGTGTTCAAATCGTTCAATTAAGAAATCTTTTGTATCATCAATAGCTTTATCAAGCATTTTCATGAATTCTTCTACGATATCAATAGATTTATCTTTATCCCACTTAAGACGTGCTTTCATAGCATATGTAGGCATGATGACCGTAGATGGAGCAATATTACCACGACCATCTTTCTGCATAGCAGAATATAGATAATTCTTTGGAAGTTTTTCTGTTGAAATAATTTCATTAAGAAGTTGTTTGAAATACTTTTCATCGAAATTGATATCGTATCCGTTATATGTCCTACAACCCATGGTTCCGCCTTCTTCAGTAGGCTGAACTTTATCAGATACAGAAAGAGTTCCATATTCATTTACAGAAAGATTAATCTTTTCTGCATATTCAGGATGCTCTTCGAATATCGCGATAAGTTTTTCTTTAGTTTCTGTAGAAAGAGTTGCTAAAACGTTTCGTTTTAATTCACGATCTTTCTTAATACCTTCAACCTGAACACTCCAGTCACAGTTAAAATAATTTGGATAAAATCTATTAACTGTAGACTTAATAGCCATTAATTTGAGATCATAGTTAGGATCACCAGGTAAACAGTTTACTCCATCTTTTAATTGGAAAATTCCACAAGGGAATATAGAAGTTCTATGATATTTGCCAAGACCTTCCATACTAGCACGAAGAAGTGCTTTTATCATCATACGACCTTCGATAGAAGTATCCAAACCATAATTTAAAGAAGAGAACGGTAATTGGTTCAATTTGTTATCTCATAGGCTTTTTATCCTATGATTCTTATAGTTTCCTATAAGTTCAGCGTACATTTTCACCCTCGTTTAACGTTAGGATAGATTGAAAAATCTATAAAGATCTATAATCTTTGTGTTCGGCACTCTTGGCGATATTATATTTATTCAATCGCTACGCGTTACGATGTCTCTTAACCTTTCGAAATTTAAGAGATTATCTCGGTATTACACAGTATATTTAATTACCAAAAATATAGAGGATCCACCGATATTGCCGAATTTTTCATATCTAATTTCTTAGATAAGGTGGCAACCTTGAGTTTATGCAACTCTCATTATTTTTCTACCACTTCTGCTTTGTAATGTATTTAAATTATGATATAAAGCTTCACAAACCTGATTAACTTCTGCTTCAGTCCATTCCATTGCTTCTTGAGCAATGATTCTACGTCGTTTGTTAAAAATTCTATATTTTCCCCAATATACAGGATTTGTAATTGGAGTATCTTTTGGTTCAGATATCATTTCTAATTTTGGAAGACTCATATTCATTTTACTTAAAAGATCTCTTGCTTTTAAGATATTTTTATAATATGTCTTACGAATAGGAATAACCATTGTAGTATCTGTATGTGTTGCACTAAAACCACCAAATTGTTGAAGTGATTGAAGTTGTCCACCTACAGCAAACATCTGACCTGCAGTATTGGCAGAATTAGAAACACGAATATCTGTATTTCTTGTATCTACACCATAATCATTAATAATATCATCAAATGGTACACTCATACAGTTATGCATACCAACAAAATAAGCATTTCTATCATGAGGATAAATTTCATTCTCAAGGAATGCTTCTAACTGTCGTTCACTCATTATATCATATGCAAGTTCGCACATTATAATACTTGCAACTTCACCAATTCTTCCACCAAATGAATTTTCATCAAGATTTGCATTGGCTTTTTCATCATTCTCGGCTTTTGCTTTAAGAAGAAGTGCTTTATATAAATCACTATGTCGTAATCTATATCTTTCATGATCTCTACGATATTTAATATAACACTTAGCAATTTTAACACATTTATACTCAGGTTTGATAAGTGTATTTTCAACAATATCCTGAATATTTTCAATATTAATATAAATTAATTTTTCAGAAATATTTTTCTGATCTTTAAAAAGCTGTTTTCGTTCATTTTTCTGATCAAGCGTAAGATCTTCTTCGTTTATTTTTTCTAACTGCGATAATCGCTTATTAATTTTTGCCAATAAAGCATCTCTTTCCTTTACAACGCTTTCAAAATACGACATAACCGTTTTATCAACATCATTTGTAATTGTTTTGATTAAGGTTTTGGTTATTTTACCATTTTTGGCTGAATCTAAAGATTCATTTGCTTTAGTATGGCATCTTCGATCTTTTTAAGGTTATATTTAACCTTTTCGCCATCACGTTTTTCAACATAAAAGTCGGTCATATATATTATTTATATCTCCTTATTTTATTGTATAATATCATGTTTTTTAAGAAACTTATTTAAAATAAAATAACATAGGAAACATATTTTATTTTAATTGTGTTATAGTAGATTCTAGTGTTTCTTCAATTTCATCGTCTATAAATGAAAAAAAGTCCATATCAACTAATAATTCTATATCGTTAGTAGTACATTGATAATCTTCAAAATTCTTAGAAATTATTTTATTTGGCATTAAAAATGATATCATATAATATTCATTATCTTTGACAAAAAGACCACATTTATAGAATAGATATGGTACTTTAACTTTATTTTCACCTATCTCATCATATAAATCTGATGCATCATCAGATCCTAAAATAGGACCTGTAATTATATATACTTTATCATATTTTTCACCTAAATTTCTAAAATATTCTTCTAAAAATTTCCATGGTCCTCTATTTAATCCTGGTGTTTGTGGACTCATATTACTCATGTAAAATGATTCACTCATCAGTTCTTTTGAGTATGAAAAATCTGCTGCTGGAGCTAAATGTCCTTTATCATAACCACTTTTATAATAATCTTGTGGTGTAGCTGATTTCGTAGAAACACTATAATCTGACTTAAAATCATTACTCCTAGATACTTTCGAATCTCCATAATTTAAAACATACATAACAAATTCTGGTTGTTCATATACTTCACGATATGATAATACATATCCTTTATGTACAATTAACTCACGTTGTTCCTCTGTTTCATAAATAGGTAATTCAACTCTATCTAAGTTTTTTGATAATTCTTCACAAACTAAATGTGAAAAAATTAATAAAAATGATGTAAAAAATAAAAATAATTTCTTCATTTTAATCTCCTTATATAATATAACGTTTTGAAAAAATGTTATTATTACATATTTATTTCGAACATATTATTGTATATCATCGATAATTATTGGTGTGGGATAAATATTTTTTTTCGTTCTTCCTTTTTTGAAAAATTTGTTCGAAAATGTGTAGTTTTTTCCTTTTCCTCTACACATTGAATATTTAATTATTGTTGATGATATACTTTAGGATCCTCAAGGGTAATCCTTGAGGATTCTTTTTATTTATAAAAAATACACTCCCTAATATTAGGGAGTGTATTTTAAATATTATTTTTTAAAAATTAAATGATTCTTCTTCATCTCCTCCACCAGAATCGCTTCCGTCGGAATTGTCAGAATCGCCAGTATCATCGCCATTTATTAAGTTTTCACTATTTTTAGCAATAATCTTATTCTTAATATCGTCACTCAATCCTTCATAAGGATTATCTTTGATTTTCTTTGCAATATCTTCAATATAAGCAAGATCGATATTACCTGCAAATATCTTAATACATTCCTTCTTAAATCTCTGAATCATGTGTTTTTCTAATGCAGTTTCCGCATCTTCACCAAATAAGTATTTAGCGAATGAATCAATAACTGGTTCAATATTAGTAAATGTTTCAGATATATTAACCATATTAAGATATGTAGGACTTACAAATCTTACATTAATATTTTTAATATCTACTTTTCTAAGTTTAGAATTAATTTCTTCATTACTAGCATCAGATTGAAGTTCTTTATCTTCAACATTAACTGGAATTGCAAGCTTACTATAGATTGCAATCAATCTATATAATTTCGTAATTTGTTTACCAAATGTATATTCTTTTTCATTAATAGAATTTCGATATTCGAGATTCTGATTGACGATACTTCTTGAGAATTCCGCTTCTTGCATCATATTTAAAATTGCAGGTGGAGCAGGAATAGAAGATAATACAGATGATAATCGTTTTTCAATAAAGTCTGTATCGATTGGGGAATCTGCATTTTTCTCTACAGTACTAATATCATATAATTTTTCACCATCGACTACTGGAATAGAGTATCTTGCATATGTAGCTACATTTCTTAATACCGAACCAATATTGTTAAAGAATGACTTTACATGAATATTTCGTGTAGAAAGTTGTTTTTGAATCTCCATCAATGTCATACCAATCTGATGACTCATACCCATATTTACTTCCAATTTTTCTTTATCAGAAGATTTATTAACGATATTTAAAGTCATAGATACAATTCCAGCTAAATACATATAGATTTGCAATAATGTACCATCAAGAATTGAATGTGGCAATCCTTTATCATCAATATCATGAGCAAGATATACTACATTTGTAGCAGGAACACTTGTAAATTTAATCTGTCTATTTACAATGTATCCCTGTCTGATAAGATTCATAATAGCATCAGTGAATGATTTATTTTCACTTAATGATGGATCACACATACGTTTTGCTAAAGTTCGATATACAATTTGTTTCATAATATCAATTCTAGCACCATCATTTTCAAAAACATCATTTCCTTGAAGTGGCATATTTATATTACCAAAATTCGCAGGATTAAAAACTGATGAAAGTGCTGGATCATTTGGAACCAATGATACACCATTAGATGCATTAATAACCGCTTTATCGTTTCCATAACCTGTAGATGCAATAATATTGGCAAATGAAGTAGATTTACGACTTGAAGATCTACTTGCGCCTTCATATGCTTCAGTTTCAAAAATATAGTATTGGATATGCTGAGAACCAATAGAAACAGGTATACAATTTTCTGGATTGAGTTCGTGAATTAAAACTTCTCCATCAAAATCATCACAGAGTTTATCTAATGTTTCTACATCTTCGATATACATTCCATCAACTAAGTTTTTATTTATTTTCTTTTTATTCATTCTTTTCATGAATGAATTTTTAGTTAAATTAAGTGAACTGAAACCATCATCTACGATATCAATATTACTATCTATCTGACAAACAAATTCAGATAAACGTCTTTTGATATTATTTTTGATTTTTTGCTCAGCTTCAAATCTTCGTTTAAGTTTTTCTTCTTCAGATTCTTCTTTTTTACCATCTTCATTTGAAGAACCTAAATTATTTAAGAAGTCTTTTATATTATTACTAACTTCGAATATTTTATCAGTTTCATCTACATCTTCAAAACCATGCTCTAATTTATATTGATCATTTGCTTTTTTATATTCGAATTCGTATGTTTTTTGAATTTCTTCCATTCCATTTTCATAGATAGTATTAACCATATCGTCATCGATAATATCATTAGCAAAAGATTCAAAAGATCTTGTATATTCATCTATATCTTCTTGTGATTGATAATTATACTTCATCTTAGTTATTTCATGCTTTTTACAAATTTTATCGCTATTTAAATTTTTATTGAGTTTGAAAAGATCTATATTTTCATATCCATAACTTTCCAAATCCTCAATACCCATAGAATTAAAGTCTTCCATAGACATCGCGATATTATTTGCATTAGTTGATGCAGTATTGTAAGAACCATCTTTATTTTGTGTACTTGAAAGTGCTAAAGCTTGTTTAATAATATCTCTATATGGCACTACCAATAATGGTTTAGCACCAGTAGTTAATGCTTCATATAACCATATTTCAAGTTTTTCTTCAATATGATATTTCTCAGTAATATTTTTATCTATTAATTTATTGATTTCATCAACATCTTCAGTCGAAGTTTCTGTATCATCTTGAGAAATAGAGTATACATCATGTATAGATCTTTTTGTAATTTCATTTGCATTAATAATATCTCTAACGATTAATTTAATTACACGTTTTAATTCAGGAATTAATTCACATGAAATTCTATATTCATCCATTAATGCAAATGATTCTGAAGTAATTTTTTGGAACGAATTTATAATTCCTTCTTCCAAACTATTACTAGTGTCTTCAGAAGAAATTGAACTCATTCCAGAATCCAAATTACTTGGTTTTAGATTCATTAACTTATCTTGTAAGTTACGTTTATCGATAGTGTTAAATAAAACACGATTATAATTTTTTAATGGATTAACTATATCTGAATTATTTTTATTATTAAATCCATATGATTTAACAATTGAATTTACAGATTCATTTATTTTTTCAAAAACCTCTTTATTTTTTTCAAAGAAATTTGGTGTTAAATTATATGAATCTGCTGCAATCAAAGTATCAGCACGGAGTTTTAAATCCGATGCTTTAAGTTTTTCTTTTCTATTAGTTGGTGTATAACCTGGCATTTACAAACTCCTTTTACGGTTTAATTCTATATGTGAGATTAAACATTCCTACTTGCGATACTTCAGCAAATTCACGCATAGTACCACCGGATACATTTATCATATTCATTTTACTTGTAATATATCTCTTACATGCTTCGTTTGCTTCTTCTGTAAATACACCTTGTGTTGAAATCTGGTCACCATCAAAGTCACCACCAAGAGCTTTCAAGAATGTTGGGAATACACGTACAGTATCAACAAAAAGATAATTCAAATCTTTAGCCTTACTTCTATCACTTGGAAGAATAGGCCATTTAGGAAATTCTTCTCCCATAAATGTAATTTTTTGTGTTGTAGAACACGGAATAATATTTATCATTGTAGGATAAATGTTATGTTGGTCTTCGATAGGATATCGAGTAATATACATACACTTATCATGACAAGTTTTATAAGCTGCAATATATAATGCTTCTGTTATAGACAAAGGACGCATTTTATAATTGCTATTTACTTTCATTTCATCTAATGATTCGTTTAAATTTGTAATAGTTGAATTTTGAGGTCCGATCCACATTAATGGTACTTTCTCAATATTCTTATCTTTTACTCTTACATAAAGTGGTTCCAGACGATATTCATATGATGTATCATATAACTGAATTAAATCATCCATAGCATCTGATTGGAAATCATCCATGTAATCAATAGCTAATTCTACACGGTCTAATTTCATTGTTTTAAAATTAGGAACCATAATAAAATTCGATCCGTTTAATACAGTCTCTATTAACTGTTTGATTCCGTATTTGATAAATGGAGAGAAACACTTACAAACTGTACAAAGTGGAATTGCCGATGTTTTAAAATCAACTTCACAATCTGTTACTTTATTTTCATCATATTTTGGCATTGAAATAACAGCACGAGCAGAATAGTCTGTAGATTTACCCATTACATTTCTGTGAATAAATCCTTTAGTGCCACCAATCAATGTAACAAAATAATCATAAATTTCATTAATAGTATCTTGAATCTTACGATCCGATGATGTAACGCCAAACACTTCAGACATACCAGAAGTAGATCTTAACGATGCAGCATTATTGATAATTTTTCTATACATTGTATTAATTTCACTTATTCGATCATTCTTTGAACTCATATCACGATAGAATGCTGGAATAACTGGGAATTTAGTAATAAATACTTCTTCTCGTTTTAATGATGAAATTAATTTCAAACGCATAATTGTCGAATTCGATGTTGATGATTTATAATCAAATTTAATCTTATCCCATTGTTTATATAAAAAATTAATACCAGTTCCATGAGCACAACCATCAGGTACTGGATCTTTTGGTGTTACCATAGTCATACGACCAGTTACAGGACTTACAAAGAAATCTTCTTGTCCAGATATCAATAATTTATAATTTGACTGATATCTACACAATTCATAATAAATATGTGGGTGTACGAATTTATTTACTAAATCAATATAACCCCAACTTCTTTTTCGTTCTACACTTCCAGGTGCACCAAATATTACATATGATAATAATCCATCAGGATCAGGTTCTAGCGAGTTACTAGTAAACATAATACCATTTTTTACTTCTGGTATTCGATTATCTATAGCCCACTTATCACAAAAGAGTATATCAATATCAATCATTTTGCTTTCCTCTATCTGTAGTTTCTTTTTTATCTTCTTTAATTTTAAGTTCATGTATAAAATTCAAAGATATATTATTCGGTCCTTCAAGACCTACATTAATAAAATCATTGAAATAATATGATAGTATCACTGGATTAATTCCATTATGATGAACATATGACAAAATATTTGTACATTCCTTTTTATTTTCCATCATAGTGTGATAATATAATCCCATATCTGGCACTACATACATTTCTTTTACTGGAAATCTTTTAATTGCTTCAATTTCCATTTCTTCAGAAGTATAAACACAAAATCTACAATCAATTTCATGATTAAATTTATCTTCTGAAATTTCATCTACAAAAGTAGATAATCCTGGTATATTATACCTAAACATAAAAGTTACAGAATTCAACATAAACTTCATTAAATTTAACTTTTGAAAAAAATCTGTAACTGGACTTTTAGCCATTATCTTAGTATAATATTTCTCGATAGCTTTATCAATAAGTTCAGGTTTTAAATCTGAAAAAATTACATTTTTAACATAATCAATACCATTAGGATATTCATCGCGTTCCATGAATTTTTTAATATCAATAGAACGATTTTCTTTAATTAATTCATTTAATAAAGAAACTAATCCTATTGCAGTATATTGACACATATTATCCCATTCAATAAATAAATCAATTTTCTTTTCTTTTGATGGAATAATATTATTGATTTCAGCCATAGTAAATTCATTATTTCCGAATTTCAATTTTAAATTCGGATCTTTTAATTTCTCGTCTACATAATGAGAAATATTAAACTTTTGATTATACAATATTCCATCATTTTTCATATTTTCTTCCTTATTAATAATACAATGTTTTTTCTATATTAATATCCAAAAAAGAAAACCTCCCCTCAACTAAGAGGGGAGGAAAGAATTAAAATGCAAAGATAAATCTATCAACATAATTTGAATGATAATTGATTTTAATATTCTTTGATTTCTTTATACATGTATTTTTTGCATATTTTGATTCACTAATTCTTTTAATATGTCTTTTTCCACACGTGTTACATACGTAAGAGATCCACCATTTACCTTTAACTTTTTTCCAATCTTCTTCAGATTTTATTTCAAATGGCGATTCTATTTTATAATGTGTTTCTTTATTTGTACATATATTTTTTGCCCACTTTCTTTGATGGATAAATCTAATATGATTCTCGCCACAGTCACTACATATATAAGAAATCCACCAATTACCTTTAACTTTTTTCCAATCTTCTTCACATTTTATTTTGAATGGCGATTCTTTATTACAATATAATTTCTTTAAACATGTATTTTTTGCATTATCTAATCTAGAAATTCTTTTAACATGTTTTTCTCCACATGTGTTACAAATATAAGAAACCCACCAATTAGACTTTACTTTCTTCCAATCTTCTTCAGATTGAATCATAAATGGTGTTTCTTCATTTTTATATAAAGAAAAAGATGGACCGAAACATGTATTTTTACGATTTCGTTTATCGATCCTCTTAATGTGTCTTTCACTACAGTTATTACATATATAAGAAACATACCAACCACATTTAACTTTCTTCCAATCTTCTTCAGATTGAATCATAAATGGTGTTTCTTCATTGCGAAAATTCATACAAAATTTCTCCTTTTAAAAAACAGTACTCCTAAAAAGGAGTACTGTTTTTGTTTTACATTTTGACTTTTTCAGCTTTCGGAATATCAAACTCCCATTTAAGATTTGAAAGAATTATTCTGTCATTCGTAAAGTCATCTGTAATATGTTTAACTTCAATTGGTGCATTATATAATTTTATCAAATCACGAAGATTGATCTCCATGTTTCGATATGCTTCTTCATCATTCGGTGTTACATATAAAAGTCTTAACTTATTTTTACTTACACCGTGTGTCAACTCTTTTTCTATAGTTAATCTTCTTAACTCTTTAATAAGTCTTTGGCACTGATGAAAACGAAGAGCTTCATTACATACTACACTACCAGTTTGAAGTTCACGATTTGTTTCAAGAAGTCTTTGTCTTTCTTCTTTAAGTCTTTCTACTACACGTGGTTTTTTAACCATTTTCATAAGTTCAATAACACGTCGTTCGAATTCCTCTGTCAATTCAGACATAACACTTCCGTTGTTAAGAATCTCAATAATTTTTTGAAGTGATGCAATATCAAGTTCTGTTGTTGGTTTTACACCACCTTTATTACTTGACGAATCGTTTCCTCTACCTTTATTAATAAATGATCCATTTATTTTGATTTCACCGTTTATATACATATCTTTTGCAAGATTTGTTTTAAGTTCATCAAAAGTAATAACTTCATCATTTACAATATATGTAGAATTTTCAAAATCGATCATTCTATTTTCTTTGTATGAAACTTGTTCCATACACTGAAAAAGTGATCTTTTATTGGATTCATCTACAACTTTTTCTGCAGATTTAAATTCAGGTTTTTCTGTATTAAGAATATCACCAGTTATATCAACTAAGATATACTTATCCAAAGCATCACCAGCAGTTTTCCAATCCATTTTTCTTTCAAAGATATTAATACAATCTTCCGAAATAAAGTTACTGATAGAATCGCCGTGATCTACAAATATGCCTTCAGTTTTACCTTCGCATGCACGAATAACACGTCCGACAATTTGCATATAATATGCTTTAGATTTAACATGCTTTAATGAAAAAGCATATTCGACTTCTTTACAGTTAAAACCGATCGCTAACAAATCGGAACAAATTAAACCTGATATTTCTTTTGTTTCAAGTTGTTTTATCATTTCATCTCTTTCTTTCAAAGAATTGTGTGAAGTGATAACTTTAAAGTTTGTTCCAAGCGTTGAATTTAAAGCTTCTGTTACTATTTTTGCAACTTTAATTGAAGGTGCAAAACCAATTGTGATTTTTGGCGTACCATCTTCTTTGTGTCCATATTTCTTATACATTTCAATGACATCACCATAAATGTTTTTGGATTCAAATACAGAATTCAAGAAATTTTCATCTGTAATTTCTCCGCTTTTTGTTATTTTAGAATAATTGACAAATTCTTCTATAGGTTTAACAAACAAACGAAGTTTTGACAATCTTCCAATTTTCACCAAATCAGGAATGGAAACAAGATCAATACATTCATCAAAAGCACCCAAATGATACAACTGATCATATACATCGTAAATAGATAATGTTGTGACTTTACACAATGCTTCTCCATCATATCTTTCTGGAGTTGCTGTTAATCCGATGTATTTATCTGGATGGAAAAATCTAATGAGATCAATAGTTTTGAAGATCGAAAGATGACATTCATCAAATATCAAGAATATTTTCTTTCCAGATTTTTTGATACATTTTTTAAGTTCTTCCATCTTGTCATCTCTACTCATCTTTGATACAATGATAACATCATTTTCATCTACATCATAAAATGTGTTTTCAGCTTGTATTTTACCATACGATAATTCATTTCCATTTTTATTTATCTCTTCGATAGTTTGATCGATAAGAACAATGGATGGTGCAATAAAAAGAAAGATATATTTACCTTTCAATTTATTAATAATTTCAACTCCGATTCTTGTTTTACCTGCTCCTGTTGGTGCACAAAGAATAGGATTTTTATTATAACCTTTTTTAGTTACAATATTAATCAATTCTTCTTGGAATGGAAATAGTTTTCCATCATAACTTTCCTCAACACTGAGAATTTCTTCATCAATGTTTCTTTCTTCTTCTGGATAGTTCATACAAAATTTCTCCTTGTATTTTTATTTATATTAAATCTCTTTTACAAGAGATGTTACATATTGTTGATTTATAAAAAATAATATATATTTTTTTATACTAAAATAATACGAAAAAATAAATGGAGGTAATATTACCTCCATTTTTATTACTTTATATTTATATTACAATATAACCAACATATGTTTTCACATCTCCATATTTTATAGCATATACATCAAGATATCCGTTTGCTACACCAACTTTAGTAAACGTACCAGGTACAAGCGATCTTATATCTGCTGAAGAATTGTCATTAAATTTTACATTACCATTATAAGCAGTTATTAAATCAATTGTATTTGGATATATTCTTTTTATTACTCCCATATTATTCTCCTATAATTTTTCAATAGCTTTGTGTAAATCATCTTCTTCAACAACTGTTTTAACCATATCAAATCCATATCTAACATATAAATCGTCAAGTTCTTCTCTTAATCTAGACTTAATTTCTTCAAAATTTTCTTCTTTTTTATCTTCTGACATTTTATTTTTCCTCCCATCTTTTATTTTATATTAAATACATAAATATATTCCAGCTGTTATCCAAATTTGCAATAAATGACAAATCTGATCAACTGTTAAATTTATCTTTTGTTTATTTGCTTTTAAATGATCTATTATAAAATGAATAATAATATTTATAGCAAAAGTAATACAAATAGGTAAAGTTAAAACAAATTTATATTTTATAAAGATCGGAATATAAATTATGAATGTCCATTCAAATGCATGGAGAATTCCGCACATTATCCAATCGTATTTATATAATTTTTGAGGATAATTATTAATCCACCAATTCTTTTGTTTCAATTGACCTAATAGTCCTTGAAGTGTAAAATCTGCAAATATATGCAAAAATATCATTGATAATACTAACATAAAAACTCCTATAAAATATTACTAGAGCTTATCGCTCTAGTAATATTTTATTTTTTAGAAATCAACATCCTGATCAAACAAATCTACACCGGATTCATTGTTTCCACTGACATTTGAGTCATTTACAGCAATTTGTCTTTGTGTGTTTTTGTTGAAGAAACCGAATTTCTTTTCACCATTATTGTTTTGGAAATTTCCTTTATTTCCATTTTTGTAAATAACAGCCTGATAAATTTTATCGGCTGCAGCATATTCAAAAGTCTTTTTCAATGCCTGTTTTACTTCAAGAACAAAACGAAGGAAATCAATATCTCCACCATCAATAAGAGATTTTGCAGATACTCTTCCAATTTTATCGTTGAATTCGTCATAGAAGATTACGCGAATCTGAAGCATTTCTGTTTCAGAATATCCCTTGATACAAATTCTGTTTACACCATTTACTGGTACTGTAGAAATTGTAATCTTTCCTGTCTTTACATCTTCATTCTTTGATTTATCAAAGTAATGTGTATAGAATGTAAATGGCTCTTCTGGAAGTTCTGAATAGTTTGGAACACCTTCTGCACCTTTTGCAACAAAATCGTTAAGAATAGCTGTTCTATCTGCAAGAATTGCATCGAATGCTGTTACGATTTTATATGCTTCAGAGAGTCTGAATTTCTTTGAAAGTTTCTCCTGTTTACCATCATCTGTAATCATAGAGAAATTGAACTTAATGTAATCTCTTACATAGTTAAGTGACAATGATGTCTTGTCACCCAACCCTTTAGCTGTCCAGAAAACACCAAGATTCAACTCGAGTGGTTTGTAATTACTGTAATCAAATTCCTTATCCTGATTATCAGATTTTGGAACTGGGAATTCTTCTGCTGCCATATATTTAACCTCCTATACGTTGCAGTTTAGTTAAAGAAATATTCATCTATATTTAAAAGTGGTCTTTCTACTACTTCTCTATATTTATCAGTAACGAAAACCATTAATCTTTCAAACATAGTATTTCTATCGAAAGTTGATGATATTTTATGATATTTATCATTATCAAAAACTATTTCGATATGTTCACTTATATCACTAGAATAATAGTATATTCTAAGATCTCCATATATTTGTTTTAACTTGTTACAAAATTTATTCATTTTATCCGAAATCAATTCAAGATAATCCGAATTTCTACTTCTAATAACAGTTTTATCTGTCGTTACATCTTTAATGTTAAACCCATGTTTAGAATCATAAATGAATTTATAAGATGTGAAGCATGCTTTCGAATTAAGTAAAAACATGTCAAATGGAATCAATTGTACATCTCTTACCATTTCAGAAATTTCAAATACTAAATTAGGATCTTTAGATATTGTCAATTCTCCATTTATATCTCTACATTCAGTTTGATTCATTTTGTCAATTTCATTTTCTTCGACTACATATACTTCTGTTACATCATCTAATAAATCTATAGCATCATAATATCTGCTTTTATTCATTATAAAATCAGATTCTACTCCTGTATCAATTTCATATTGTTTAGATGTATAATATCTTGGATCTGGTATAATTAATTTACTCTTTGATAAATCTTCTGTACTTTCATCACAATACATATCATCCAAATTTACTTCTACAGGATCTTCATTTTCATTGTACCCAAAGGTTATTCCTAGATCATCATAATATGATGAATCTATAAATTTTCCTTCTCTATATGTTTCATCACATTCATAACCACTAGTGATACAATATCTCAACATCAATCTGGAATTTTTAAACTCTGAAATTATATCTCCATTTGTACCAGAATAAGTGAATGAATATGTACTTTTTATACATTTATAAATACCATTTTCATCTTTTGATCTAGAAATATTAACGACAATTACTGTATTCATTACATAACTGTCAAAAATATTTCCTGGTTTAAAACATTGAGTTGCATATTTTTTTAGTATATAAATTTTTCTTTTTCTATATACTATTCCAGCTTTAACAATAGATTCTTTCGAAACTTTTGCATTATCTTCTGGATCTTGAAATAAATATGGATTAAGAAGCATTTAAATTCTCCATTTAATAATCAAGTTTATTTAAAATACTTATAACTACTCCAGATAATCATCTTCGTCATTTTCATTTATATTTTCCTCCAATTAATAATATATTTATATTCTATTTTTTAAGTTTACTTATATCTTCATTAGAATAAGCAAAAGGATATTTGTCTTTGTTTGATGTACCTATGGTAGCACATATGATATACGTTTTATTCCAACCTTCAATTCTGTAATCTGGTTCATCCATATATAATTCACAAGTGATAGTATCGAGGTTAAGAGATTCACAATCATCTTTACAATGATTACAAAAATCTTCCCACGATACCGGTTCAAATTGCGTTTTTAATGAATCAGAAAGACCACCTCTATGGAATCTTACTTTCATATTATTCCTTTATACGTGTTCTAACACCATTAGATTCCTTATAATCATCAAGGTAATGACAAAGTACATCAAGTGCATTAATAACACGTTTTTGTGTTTCTTCATCTTCATCTTTCTCACCAACAACATTAGGATCGAAAATAGCATCTCTGAGCTGAATAAGATTATGATTCATATTGAGATACTTTTGTGTTGTGGTTTTCATATTAGAAGCTTGTTCTCCTCCTTTACAATCAACACTTTTCATATTTGGCATTTGAGCAATATAATTGTGTGATTTATTTTCTTTAGGTATTGTTTCGTCTTCTATAAGAGTTATTTTTATTTTATATTTTTTATCTTTTTGTTTTGAATAAAAATATTCAATTTTTTTAGAAACAAAAAGACGTCCATTTTGATCAACAAAATTAAAATTCTGCGAAATTAATTGACTAAAATAATTTATATCCTTAATTTTATTAAATATTTTACATTCTTTATCATTGAGTTCAATATTTGCATATAATACTTCTTTATTAACTTTATCAATTACTACTTCATGACCAAAATCGAGTTTAATACTTTTATCTCTTTCAACTCTATGAAATATAAGATGAATTAATTTTTCTATTCTTTTTTTGTCAAGAAATTTCATTTTTATCTCCTTTTTAAGAAATTCTTAATAATGATGAATATGTATTAAAGTCTTTTGTTTTAACTTTATTCATATTCAATGATGGTAACAAATCTGTAATTGCACTAAGGTGCTTTCTAGCCATAACTTCAAAATCAATAATATCAATCATCCATTGTGGTATAGTTGTTACTGCACCATCTCTAGGAATACCAACGGTTGAAAGACCATGATGTCTTAAGAAATTATCTTCTCCATCCCATCTTTCACCATAAACAGCTTTCCTAATCTTCTCTCTCATTTCTTCATCTTGTATCATATATAATTGATTTTCTGAATGAATTTTAGTTTCAAAAGTCATAAGATATTCACCATTACCGATTTTCTGTTCTGGATAAATACGATTCCAAATTTCTACAAGTCTGCAAATCTGAGCAGATTCATATACTTTATATTTATCATAACCAGAGAATCTTTGTGGAATACCCATAGATTTGTCTCCATGTTTTATCATATCAATAATCTTATTCTTTTCTTCATTAATTTCATTCATAATATTAACAGGATCAATTACTTGTGCTCTAAGAATATTTTCTTCGATAATCTTTGTTTGGAAATCACTTACTTGTTTAGGAGTTCTAGATCCAGTAAGTTTAATACCAGTATGAGAAATCTGTTTCTTTGGTGGTACAATATTTCCTTCACGTAAAAGTTTAAGACCAGAATAATTTTTCTTAATACCTGTAAATAAAACTACTCGTTTATAGTAAAATTCATTTTTTGCATTAAGATTATAATCTGGGAATCTATAAATAATATTACATGCTTCTACATATTTATCGTGCCTCATTCGTATAAAATGAGTACAAAGTGTACATAATGTATTAACCATTTTGAAATCATTATTTCGATGTCTATACATATAACCAATTTTATTATAAATTATATCCATAAGTCTACCAAGAATAATAAATACAGAATCTGTATCTGAAAGTAAGATTGCTTTTCTATCACAATCAAAATACTTATCTACACGATGAGAAGTCATAAATTGACAATAACAGAATTCTTCACACACTTCAATAATCTTATCACAAATACCTCTATATTCTTCTGGTACTTTATTAGGATCCAAAAATGCTGTTTCTCCATCTGCAACTTGCTTAAAGAGATTCATTACTTTAGGATTCTTTTCGATAAAGTTAATAAAATTAAATTTATAATATAAATAAACACGTTCTTCTTCAGTTAAGTTATTCAAGAAAATAAACATTGATCTTGAAATACTTTTTGTTTTATTATTAAAATCTTTTATATCAGATAATTTTGCTAATACATATTTTATTATATCTTTCGAAGTTGGGATATAATCTAACCATTCCTTATATTTTTCATAATGTCTTTCTTCATTCAATACACAATTAAAATAAAGCATTGCTTCATCGTAATCTTGAAATTGTAAATTATTAACTAAGAATCGTTCAAACGACCACATCATTTCAGCAATTAATTGACGTGCTTGAGTTGTGATATATGTGGCTGAATCTGGCGAGAATAAGAACGAACCAGGCATACACGCAATACCATAAGTAGAGTTTGTATCCTGTTTATATTTTGTCTGAAGGTTATCGTGAAGATTTGCTTCTTTAAGCATATTATTCTTTTCAAACTCTTTTGCTAATTTCTTTTCTGCAGCACGAGCATCAAGATCTCCAATAACCATTACAGATGTATCTCCTAATACATCTTGTGGAGCATAGGAAAATGCACCATTAGCTCCGACTATAAGTCTATTTTGAGATACCCAAGACATAATTTCATTAAGATCTATCTTAATAACTCTATTTCTATAAATATCTCTAAGGTATGCATATCTAGTACCTTGCTTTCTGCTTTTTTCAACTTCTGCTTCCAAAAGTTTATCTAAAGCTTCTTCATTAAGTTTGCCATGATATACCATTTGAAGAGTATCTTTCATTCTCCTCTTCCACATATCGGTTATTAATTCATTTTCCATCATATGAATAACACCTTCTTACAAGTTTTTTTATTCGCTCTTTATTATTGTGTTCAAGTAATTGTAAATTTATAAGTTTACTCATAAATTTAGTTTCTGCATTAGCAGTCGGTAATGCAATTACTTTTGTAGAACCTGTATTTCTAATGGATAATCCTATATTTTTAGGATAAAAGGCAAAATCATCAAGCCAGACGATTCCTTTCATTTCACCTCTTGCCATTTTTATTCTCCTTATTTAAGAGTTATATAAACATCTTTTCCTATTTCTTTTATATCTCGAACTTCACGTTTCATCATATCGTCGTTATAAATTTCATAATGTTTTAGTTTTTGACCTTTATCAAAAACCATCACATGAATGTCTAATTCATATTTATCGATAACTTCGGATAATTTCATATAATCTCCTTTTTTATTCAAATGATAATGAATGTCTTATTATAGGTTTTTTAATACTTATAACGGGTTCTATACATGTCGTTCTCAAATGTTCTAGAATTCTCACATCTTTTGTCATCGATAATTCTTTTTTAGATTTAATTTCTACAGTCGGTTTATCAAATAAACCATCTTTTACATTATATTTTGTAATCTTTATATCATTTTTATTATATGTTTCTTTTATAATATCCGCTATGTCTTTTTTGGGGTTCCATTCAATTTGTTCATTATTAAAATAATAAACAAACGGATAATTACTTTTCTTAAATTCATATGACGCATTTACTGAATTTGGAATTGACATATTAATTTCCACCGTATACTTTTAATTCTTTTATATCTTTAAAATCGAATCTTTCACACGAATGGTCGTGTTCTTTTACAACTAATTCAACTCCACCATTATCTTGTAATTCCCAAATATTTTTAATATTTCTTTTTGTAATTTCTCCTTTCTTATTTACATAAGTAATTTCTATAACCATATATATTTTCTCCTTTCTGTTTATTATCTTCTTATTATAATATATAGTTAAAGAGAGAATAAAAAATTAAGGCCCGACTATGCGGGCCTTAATCTTCACACATTAAGACTCAATAAAATACATATAACTAAAAAGTTATAGATCTTAAAGAATCTCATAGTATGAATACGGTTTTTTGGAAATAGCATTCAAAAAGACGTTCTGCAGTTGTCTTAATAACACTATTGACTGTTGGTAAGTCAACCTAGTAGCACCCAATCGCAGCGATCACAAATTCGGTCCCTTGGGAAGAACCTAGCTGCACTGCCACAACGTTCTTATTTTGTTAAGAATTAATAATCAAATTATTAATTCAACCTTTATTACGGAAGAAAAAAGTAACACCGAAAAACCTTGAAAACTTTCCGCTCGCTTCATCCGAAGACTGGCGAGATCTCTCGACCCATCTAAGATTTGAACTTAGGACCCACAGATTAACAGTCTGTTGCTCTAACCAACTGAGCTAATGAGTCAAAAATATGATGAAAGAACTATCTACGTCGCGTTAATGAAAATGTGAATATTAACTAACTACTTTTCTTTCATCACATTAATTTGTTATGTGTATATTATTTTTTATTCATTTCTTCATCTTCAAGAAATTTAGCTTTACCTGTATCTAAATTAACGAGATAACAATGACCGTAAGGACACCGATAAGTTGTATATTTTTTCCCATCAATTTCTTTATGTTTAACAGAAAAATCACGCCAAGCAACACTGTATGTAGCACCTGCAACTTTTCTTTTTATTGCATCTTCACATTTGTCGCATTTACGTGAATAACAAAGACTTGAAGACATGAGAGTAAATAATATAAATATGATACACCATAATACAGCAATTCTTTTCATATTTATCTCCTTTAAAGTATTTATATATATATAAGTTTTTTAAATATAAAAAAGATCTCCAGTGGTGTTTGGAGATCTTTTATAACCACTTCAACACATTCTTATTTCAAGATTGTGTCAAAGATGTTGTATGGTTCAAGTACCTGAAGCATGAAATTATAAGGTGTGATTTCTTCAACAGAACCGGAAAGTACTGATGAGAAGATGTTTGCTGAGGCACCAGAAACAAGTTTAACACCATATTCATTCTTTGTAACTGGAGTGTGAATACTACGAGCATCTACATTCCAGAATACCATTTCAGGTAATTTATAACCAGCTTTTTCGAACGCTCTTTTGTAATAGTCGAATGTAGATTCATTCGGTTCCATACATTCATCGAATTCCATATCAGAAACAATGAGTACACGCTCAATCATTTCTTCTGGAGGAATTTCTGCATTGACGGCAAGATTCAACAAGAGCTGGTATACTTTTGCAACGTCTGTATTACTACAGTCGTCAAAAGTTCGCAAGAAATCAAGTTTATTCTTCAACGATGTATAGATATCAGGAATTTCAATAAACTGAGGTCTACTACTAAAAGTAATAAACTTGTTTTTGAAGATACCTTTGAGCTGCTCAGCGAAGAGAAGAGTAAGTGATGTTGCGATATCACATGGTCTGAAATTTGCTTGACCCCATGTCATTGAATCAGATCCATCTCTTACAACAAGAGTTTTAGAGTCATAGGATCCACGTTCAAGAGCTGACCACGCTGCTTCAAGTGATTCGTCTTTATTAGGTATAGGTATCCGTTCATAAGCTGAAACTATCTGATACGGAAACAAAGCTTTTGTATTCATCATAGCTTTACCTGACTGAACATCAGATAAATACTTTGAATAACGCTCTCCATCATTGTTAGCAAAACATTTGCGATATTTAAACATAGCCTGGCTTGGCTGTTTAGAATAGTCAAATGTATAATCTTTTGTACGAAGATTATTTTCAATGATTTTGATCTGTTTTCTCAGCTTTGTACAGATCTTTCTGTATTCAGCAGCTTTTAAACCAAGACCATTCATCAATATCTTAGCATAGTGTCTTGCATTAATGCTAGATGTATTGATAGAAGGCAACCATTTACCAAGTAAGGAGATTTCTTTTCCTTCTTCGAGATTCTTTTCATCTTCTGTAAGTTGTACTTTGATAAGTGCAATTACAGAGTCTTTCAAAGGTGTATCGAGAAGTTCAAGAAGATCATCCCAACGACCATATTGTGGGATCATTCTTAATACTTTCTGTGCAACTTCTGGCTTAGAAGTTACCAAGTATAAGAATAAGGTTCTGAAGATTTTACGTTCTCCAAGACCACCGCGAATATCTCTTGCATAAAAGAGAATTTTTACGGCAAGAATAGGATTCTCTAGTAAAGCTCTTATGAAGAGTTTACTTGCGTCTTCAATATTGTTTCTCATTCCACCAATAAGAGAAAACAGGTCGAGACAGTAAGAACCAGATGTTGAGTGAGCAACATCACCATTTTCAGTACGAACTACATTGAGTTCGCTTCGGATTGCATCTAAGATGCTTTTTGTCTTTTCCATTTAGGACTCCTTATATTTTTGAAAAATTAAATTACAAGAAAAAAGACATTTTCTCCGGCAGCCATCAGACTACCGGAGAACAAGATACTCTTTTTCAATCTCATGCAGAATAAGTTTTGCTGTATGTATCTATAAATGTCTACAAGGTGCTATTTTTAAAGCTGGCGTGTTAACCTGCTACACTACATTATACCTTAATTTAAAAATCAAGATATAATGACCGGACTCGAACCGGTGATCTCCTGCGTCATGATCTTGAGATCGCTGTATGCACCTTTAATAACAAGACACACGTTTAACTCTGGCGCTCTACCAACTGAGCTACTATTACCAATCCGGATCAGAGGATCTTGATTGAATAATAGGTAAGAATCGAACTTACGACATACGGATTTACAATTAGTAAAATCTGCTGGATGTGTCTTTAAATTTTTAACAAGATGCGTCTAAATCAATCAATACCTTTGATATATCAATTGCTGTGGGCATCTTTATTATAGACCGACTAAATTACAGGCCACAAAATTTTTAAATCTGTCGTGGACAATTTAATCAATCTATTTATCTCAATATAATGTATATTCATATTTATTTTTTAATACATTTATATTCAATATATATCATTTTTCTTATTTCATATATATAAAATAATTTATCTTTATTTTCAAAAAACATATTGATATTAGTACTAATTTTAATGGAGGTAAGTAAAATGCTTACTGTTGCAACAAAATCAAAGGTTATTTTGAATTTGATTCAGAATGTACCTGGAATTATGACAAAGAAAGCAGTAAAAGATCTTGCTACAAATCCAAAGAATAACCTTCTTGGATATGAAGATGCTTCTGCTGCAATCTCTTGTATCGAATTGAATGACGTATCAAAGAAAAAGGTTGAAGAAGCAGAAGATACTTCAAAGCTTTCAGATCTTTTCCCGAATCCACGTCTTGCCGCTGAACTCGAAATTATCAAAGAGACAGATCGCACAAAGTACAAGTGTTTTAGAGATAAGATGCTTGAACTCGATTCTATCGCTAAAGAAATCGATGAAGCTGCTGGTCCTTCTCTTAACTTCTTACTCGATGAGATGAAAGAGCAGGTTGAACCTACACTTGCAGATGAGATCAAAAACATGAATGTTTCTATCATCAATGTGCAGGATGCTAAAGTTAATAAATAACTTTACAAAAATTATTCCTACTCCATATATGGAGTAGGAATTTATTTTAATTACTACTTTCACTGTTAACTATATTTTCTTTAACTTGTTTACAATATGGACATTCAGCTGTTTCTAAATTTTTCCAAGATTCTGGGAATGTTCCACCACTCAAATAAGATTCAAATCCAGCTTTCCATTCTTGTAATGTGATTTCAAGATCATTAGGATCTTGATTTATAGTTAAAATTGCTAGAAGCTCATCCCATGATGGCATGTTTACTCCAGCAGATCTAGCTAAAATCGTATCATATATTATCTTAATTCGAGCAAGATAATCATTAGTCATTTGTAAAAATGCATTACCAATAACTTTTGATTCTTCACTTGCTCTTACATTTCTATCAATAGTAGCTTCTTTTTGTTTTACAACAGATTCTCTACTTTCAAGTTCTTTAACTCGACGTAAATAATCTAATTCGCGTTCGATTTCAGCTTTTTTCATAGCCATTTTATTATTTTCTCTTATTTTAATATAAGACTCTCTATCTTTTTCTTCTTTATCAATAACTGACTTTAAAAGCAATAAATTGTCTTGAGTATTAGTAAGAGATAATACATCATTGGCTAAATTTGTACCTTCCATTATAGCAGCAGGAATACTTTCATTTAAATCTTCAACAAATTGGTTAGATTCATATGAAGTATCAAAATGACGTCTGATTCCTTCTATCTCAAATCTATATCTAGTTACAGAAAGATATTCATCGACATTTCCATAATCAACAATAGATGCCGGAATAAAAACGAAAGTAGCAGTATCAACTTCTTCCGGGTCATATGAAGTTATTGGATGGCAGATATAAATATCTGTTTCTTCTGTAACCATAGTAAGATATGTTTTGATTCCAACTTCATCAAAGAACGCACCTCTGATGTCGAAATCACCATAAATTGGTAATTCAGATTTTTTCGTTACAGCTGAAATTTCGACATCATAAGGACCTTTGCTTGTATATGGAGCTACAAATGGAATATGATACCTTTTTCCTTGTATCAAACTATCCATATATCAAACTCCTATTATGATTTTTCAATGAATTTATATTTAATATTCTTAAATGTAAATTCTACAGAATGATCTACATTTCCAGCAGTAGTCTGACTAATACCTGCTTGAGTTTCGGTAAAATGAGTCAAACCTGTAATGAAATCATACTCTATACCATTAATTGTAATTTTTTCCTGGGCATCATCAACTGATGATATTCCGAGTAATACAGAAAGTGCAAATACAAATAAATCGTGAAGAATAATTGTATCTGAATCCATATCACTATTATCTTCAGCAGTAGCAGATGTAATAGGTCTAAATGTTGGGAATCTAGATGTAATTGGATTATTTGATGTAGAAGTTGTATCATGTTCAGTAGCGATAAGAGGAATCTCTGTAAGAGATGTGCTACCACCACTATATACAGCTTTACCAATATAAAAGATTTCATATTGATTATCATTAATATCTGCTTTCTTCAAGAAATCAGAAAGAGTTTTACCATCGATTGGACTCTTAAGTTTAGAGCTTGAACTTGGTTCGAAGTTTGTGATGATAGGATAAATAGATACAACTGTATCGACGAACATATTAGGAAATCTAAGATTTCGTTCAACAAGTTGTTCTGTATTTGTAATTGTATCTGGATATAAAACTGTATCTACATAATTTTTTACATAACCAATTAAAGTTGTATCATCAAGCGGCTGTGTTTCATCCAATGAAGTAAAAATATAGAAAGGTTTATTATATCCATAATCTCCACGATTTTCTTCTGTAATTTCTTCCGTTTCGGTATCATCTGTAAACAATACTGATCTACCATCTTTCTTTCCATATTTACCTTGGTTAATATAGAAAGTTGTACCAGATGTACCGCCGGTTGGACAGAAACGAATAACTCGTTTATATTTACCAGTTTTAAGAATCTCTGTAATTTTATCAATAATTCCAGCTTGGAATTCTGTTTTTGCAATATTTTCACCATTAGTGTAAATATTCATTTGTGAATCATCGATTTTATCATCAGATGGATTAGAAAGATCTTCATATGAATATACTGCATAGTTTTTATTTGCACCCTGAATAATATAAGTATCAGGATTAAAATATACGTTTAAAGAAATCGTATTTGCAATTGTATCAGCGTCTTGATTTCTTTCATCCGTAGTTAATTTTAAATTTGTAACTTTCAATTCACAAGAAAGAATTCTTGTATTTAATGTAGTTGAAGAACTGATATTAACTGCAAGTGAACCCTCTGTATATACAGAAAGTACATCTGCAAATAAACTATCAGTACGAAGTATTTCGTCTCCACGACATGAATATGGAACATTATCTGTAGATGTACCGACAGGGACATTTCTCCAATCAGACTGATTTTCATAAATACATTCAAGAAGTTTTAAAACTTTAGTCCAGAATGTAGACGATATAATAATATTTTTTGCATCTTCATTATTTTTCGTTTCTACAATCGAAACATCGGAAACAGATTTTAATGTTCCGAGTTTATCAACAGTATTGAATGTAATAGGATTGTCAAAGTTATTCATTACATCCATTAATGAATGTTTATAAACAGGATCACCATAGTCGGTATATTCTTTACTTTCTGCATCATATGTACTGTTAAATCCGAATTTATCGTACCAATTATATGCAAGAGGAATATCACGGCCACCCAATCTAGCAAAAAACATTTTCATTTGCGATAGAGCCATTTTGTTTCTCCTTATAAAAAAATTTTATATATTATAATATATCAATGTTTTAGAAAAAATAAAACCTACACATAAAGTATAGGTTTTATTTTTTATTTTGTTGGATTACAAGAGAATTCTAAACTCTTTACAAAGTTCATAGAATACTCTGAGGTCGATATCATTCCAATCATAGAATGACCATTTGCGAACTGAAGTGCGCTGATCATTCAAGATCATATCGTACTTATGAAGTACAAACGTAAAGCAATGATCAGAATACAGATCGATGTAAGTTTCCAAAGCTTTTGCTTCTTCGGAAACTGAATCAAGTTTTCCATAGAATTCTTTAATATCCTCAATACTTTTGAGGTTATTGGAATTCATGATTGCCTGTACCTTTGAAATCAAGTTTCTGAAAGACACTACAGACATCTTGATTTCTTTAGATTCATAGGCTTTTGTTTTCGCAACACGAATGAAAGAAATGACATCGTTTTCAATACGACCGCCGTTTTCCTCGAGCTGCTTAGACTGACTCTCAAGCTCTTTCAATTCATAAAAGAGGTTGATCAGTTCGGTTCCAGACTCTACATAACCACGATATTCAACCTGGTCATCTTCACAAAGTCTTTCTTTGATTGAATCACAAGAACCTTTAATAAGGTATCCATTTATTACCTTAAAAAGTTCCACATCTTTTGTCATCTCTGTAATTTTTTCGAGATGTTTTTTGGTGATACGTATCATATAATACTCCTTAAATATTGTATATACTCTTTATAATATATATTTATAAAAAATAATAGATACAAAAAAAGAGACTCCTGTATAGGAGTCTCTTTTATAAATTTTAATTAAGAAACTTTTTCTACAATACTCTTCGGCGGATGAAGTTTTGCATGTTCTGCAAATATTTTTTCGAGTTCTTCATCTGTATAATCTCTGTCATCGAATGCACTATAAATATCTTCACTCTTATCATTTATTACTTCAAGACCTAAGCAGAACAAATATGCTTCAAATTCCTTAGCAGAAATATTATCACATGTATCTGACATAGGTGTTTCAAGATTATGATATGTTAAAGGATCTTTATACAACAAAGTCTTACAGAGTTCATTGCGAAGTTTTGGATTTGTAGATACTTCAGAAATATATCTAAATACAATATTTGGTTTAATTCTTATAAGAGCATTATTTACTTCCATTTCACCATATTTAATTGGCGAGTTTCCGTATGGACCATTTTGAGAATTTTCAGATTTACCAGATTTATTCGGAATTCCTAATGGGTTGGTGGAGCCTATAAATCTAGCAGAAAGTTTTCCTTCTGGTACATGTTCAAGAACTTGGAAGAATTTAGATGCAATAATAACTGGTTCCTGTGAAAGGAAACTTAAAGTTACAGTTTCATCATCTTCATCAACAATAAATGTTTCATCTGTCCATGTTTTATCGAGGATTTCATCCACAGTTAAATCTTTTCGATATGCTACTTGTTTGAATTTTCCAGGTTCTGTTTCTTTAACGAGTCTTATTCCGTCGTTCTTAACGTTATTTCCATTCGGAACAACCCACTCATTGCTGAGCATCCATCCTTCTTTATTTTCACCAAATATTTCTTCATATCTCTTTTTCTGTTCATCAGCATTATATGGAGAAACAAATTCATTAATTATTTCACCATTTTTATCTTTAAACAATGTAAAGAAACTATCATCTTTATCGATCATCAGATTTTTATTGAATCCGTGTTTGCGTAATCTACGTTGTACACGAACTCTATCTGGTTTAATTTTATATTTATCATACAAACCGCAAAGCTGTTCATATGTCATATTATTCGTAGAACCTTGTCTGATATAAATACCATTCATGATATTATCCATTATGAATTCTTCTTTATCAGCTTCACTTATTGATTCGAAAGTATTTTTCAATGCTTCAGCTTGTTCTGTATCAATATAATTGAAATAATCATACAAAATAGCAAACTGTTTTTCAACACCAAATTTTGCAGCTTCAGCCATCTTCTTACGAACGAAGAATGAAACAAAGTTTTTCTCTGCTTCATATGTCTGATCAGAATTTGCACGTCCTACAATACCTGGTGGACACTGAACTATATCAGCAACATTTCCCCATTTATCTCTAGGCATCATTGCTTTAGGAACAATATGACAAACAACACCTTTTGATGCGGCGCGGTCTGTAATTTTTGATCCTTCTTTAAGATGTGTTTCGTTTGCTACAACGAATCTTATAAATCCAAATTCAAATAATCCATTGTTTGAACTAAACTGAATATTAGGATTCATAAAATCACGACTGTGTTCATAAAGCTGCTGTAATCTATATGTATATTTATTATGACGATTGTTAACAATTCGTCCAAGTTCATCAATAATTTTCTGATGGAATATTTTTGAAATAGTCCAATATGTTAACAATTGAGTTCTACAAGCATTATTTCTTAATTCTTCTTCATCATTGATAAATACATCGATATCAATAATGCGACCTTTACCACACATTGGTGTATCAGAATCCAAAATTCTTTTCAAAGAATCCTGTGTTGTTTCTGATGCTGCAAATGTATAATTTATCTGTCGGTTCGCACAAATTATACCATTTTTTACATATTCACCAATATCTGGGAAACATTTGTAGTTATCATTATCACCATACAAATTCAATAACAAAATATTTTTATTTACTGTATTATTGACTTCATCGATTTCCATATAAGTAACAGATTTAGCAAATTCATCAGACATCATATAACCGTCTTCCTCAACGTCCATATATGATGCATAAATCATATTTGCATTAAAACCTGTTCTATAATTTCCATTTTCATCAAGAGTTGGAGCAGATGCTAATATTTTTCCTCCAGGTATAATTGAACCCGGCATAAAATAATCACCATCTGTTTCCTTTTTCACATAACCGTGTTTTTCTGCATAACTTTCATAATGTTTGATTTCGATAATATCATATACACCGGTTAATACGTCCTGCACTACGTAATAATAAATGTGTCTAGGTAGTGTTGGGAATTTTGAAATTACCGCTACTACCCGGACAGTACTTTCTGCTCTTGTAATAGAATCTGCATATCTACCAAAAGCATTTTCGGAACCGGTATAAATGAATGGAAAATTTGGGTTGTTAATGTTAATACATTGCTCTTGGAATGCACTAGACATTATTAATCGAGCACCAGAATTCTTTGTAGTGTTAAACAATCGTCCAGCACAATAAATCTTATCCCAGTTATCAGGATTTTCTTTAGTGTTGCCGAATTTCTTATTTAACATTTCAAGATCTTCTTTTTCTACACTCATTTATTTAAGACCTCCTTGTAATCTTCAAATAATAATGTATATTCATTTCTATTTTATGAATTCTTTCTTAAAAAGATATCCATCTATATTAGTGTAATCAACACCTACTTTATCTGGTGTTACATAATCTCTAAATCCATCAGGTACAACATATGGTCCACATCCATCAGCATCAGGTGTGAGCAATAAAATTGCAAGCGGATCAATATATGAATTACTACGATCAACTTTAAAATCATTATTTGGATTATATTTTGCAATAGCAAGAGATTCTTCATTCTCTTTAGAAATATCATAAGGATCATATCCTGAATATGTAAATGAATACTGATAAATATATTTAAGTCTTTCTACAATAGGAAGACTTGTAAATATTGTAAAATCAGGCATTTCTGATAAGTTAAGAACCAGATTATTCATTATATAGAATTTAGCTGTAAATTCAATTGCACGTGCAAGTTCAGGATAATCTTTACATTTCTGTAAAAGTGTTTTTCTTGAGAATTTAATTTCTGGAAGAATAAGCATATAGAGTGATGCACCTGCACCACCAATACCAAAGCCTACACTATACAGATATTCGAAATCTGAAAGTTCAGGCATGTATCCTCTACGTTTATCGATTACCATTCGATAAGGTACTGCTTCACCATGATTCTTTGATTTGATATACATATATTCTGCTATAAATCCATCAATGTCTTCACCATAAATAGGATTACGCATATCAAGTTTTTCTTTCATTGTAAGTCTATCAATACCATATGCTTGATAGATTAATTCAAATCCACCTCTAAGTTTTTCACCAGGTTTAAGAGCTACAAGATATCTTTTTGGGATATCGAACATACTCATTTTCTGTTCTTGAGTAATATGATTGATAAGACTTAAATAAATACCATATTGGTTACAAAGAGGTTTCATTTTCATAATAAAATCTGTATTCAATTTTGCTTCACGCATTGCATCGATATTACCTGAAATTTCTACTTCTTTAAGTTCACCAGTTTTATCACGTTCTGCATCTTCGATTCCTACTCCAGATTTTACTGCAGCAATAGAATCGATTAAAATAAATGTCGGAGCCCATGTATAAAGTGGTTTTCCGTCGATATTTAAAATTGGAGTTTCTACATAGTATTGATCTTTATTTTTCTTTTTTACATCTACAAGTTTAAGAAGGAAGTTATACATATCCTTTAAGTTTACGTCTTTTCTTAATGTAAAATGTCTGTTAATATAATCTGGTGTCCAGTGCGAAAGATCCATTACACGATCGATAGTGGTATTATCCTCAGAGTCAATCATAATAAAATCTGCTGGTTCTTGTGGATATCTATCATTCCACCATTTAACGCTATTACAACATGATTGAATAGCAAGTGTTGTTTTACCCTGACCTGACTGTCCGGTTTTCATGTAAAATCTTGTACTCACACCACCATTTACTACTGGTCTTCCGTAGACATCAACTTCGGCAGTTGCTCCGAGCATATCTACTGCAGTAAATCCAGTTGGTGATGAAATACATTTACTGTTATTTGATACATCAATAACACCACTGTTTTTAAGTGCATCTAGTAACATTTCAACCTCCATTATTTATTTGTTTCATTAGATTTTGTATCAGATATAATTTTAAGTTCTTTATAAAGAGATAATTCTATATCAGCAAAAATATTTGCATTATGCATAATATTAGTTCTAATAGAATAATCTTCTGTTTGAGAGTTTGCCGCAGTAAGTTCAGCTTGTATTTCACGAACCCCCAAAATAAACCATTCAGTTATATACTGAGTGAATACTGGAGTTATTTTTCCAGATTCATCTAACACTTTATAATATCTATTGAAAAGAATTTTCATATTTTCAGACATCATAGTGTCAATATAAATGAGAAAACCGGTTGATAATTTAGACATTTCTTCATCATTATTCAAAACCATTAAAAATTCATTTATAGGAGTTTCGCTATTTTCATTTAGTGTTATTAATCGTGAATTGATAAATTTTAAAAAATTTATTTTTAAAAATTCATTAATAACTTCCATTCCTTTTCCTGCAGATACAAGAGGGTCAAATGGAGTTTGCTGTGGAATTGATGCTGCTAATTTAGCATTTGCTTTGTTCAACATATTTGCTTTAATAACTAATCGAATACTTATTACAACAAGTACAAAAGATAAAGCCATTAAAAAAATATCTTTATTAGACATATTATGTTTTCTCCTTTTACTTATGTGATAATGTAGTGAAAAAAATAAAAAAATAAAGATGAGCATAAAGCCCACCTTTATTTTTTATTCCAGAACTACCAACCTGACGACGCGAAAACAGAATTCAAACCGTCAGCAATTCCGATTTTCATTTCATCGGAAAACTTTTTATCACTGAAGAAATTTTGAAGTATTTTTCTATACTTCTGAATTATCTCCAGTGGATTCTTTGGTTTGAATTTGTTGATGAACGGAATAAAGGCATCTCTAATACATTCTTTATATCCGCCGACTGTATAATTTGTACATTCGAGGATATATTTCTTTGCATTAGTAATTGCCATGAATTCTGCATCTTCAAATTCTTTGAGGTTTTTAGCCGCAATAGCATTTTCGCGTTCAAGTTCTTTCTGAGATTTTCGAGGCACATTGAATCTTTTGAATTCAAATTTCTTTTCCCAATCAGGAAGAATATCCTCGAAAAAGTCAGGCTGTGTACGACCGATTGATTCGACATACTCTTTAGAAGGGTAAGTCCAGTCATCGTTAGGACACCAGTTATGCATTCCAGAATCTTCATCCCAATATACTTTGAGAATTGAATATTCTGTACCATTCACAACTTTTGTCTTTCTCTCGGTTTTAAGAGGCGTCCACTTGTAAATGAGATCCTCTAAAACTTCGATGTCGTTCTTGTCCTGAAAATAAACCTGTTCGATAAAGTTAACCATAATCTAGTTGTCTCCTTTTATTATTAGTATTTCTAAAATATAATATATATAAATTATTTTATTTTTTTACGAAAATAAAAGAGTAGGGAATAGTCCCTACTCTTTTAATCATTTACTATTTAACAGGTTCATAGATTTTAGTTTAATTTCAGTAAGCATTTTACTAATATTAACATCTTCCAATTTCTTTATATCATGTTGAATAAACTTATTTTCAGATCTTCTTAATATAGTAGGATAAGCATCTGAATTAGTATTATTTTGAACAAACTTAGCATCATCCATAGCTTTCTTCAAACTATCGCTCGCATAATCTTGATAGAGATTATAGAATTTTTCCCAATCCCCTAATACTAAATCAGGATGAATATTTAATTGCTGATTATGCACTAACTTATGTGCTGTACTATTTAGTGGAACTAATCCAACTAAAAAGTTATAATGAAGTTTTGAAACTTCAGATGCTACGTGCATAATCTTATAATATCCATCTCTTTCAAGATGCTTTTTACATACAGCATATGTATATTCAAATAAAGTAAAAGGTGAATGATGAATTTCCACACTTAAACCATTCTTAATAGAATATCCTTCATAAAAAGCACACTCATCCATTTTTAAAAAATTCTTTAAAAAATAAATAAAAATTTTATAATGATAAGAAGCTCTAACTACTCTTTCGATATTAGCAATTACTTTTTTAGATAATACATCATATCTCATTGCATTTTCAGGTCTAGGTATTTTATGTATTTCAATTATTTCATCCATTTTTATTTTCCTTATCAATTAAATATGTATTATTTATTTTATCATATACATGTTTTTCATTACTTTGTATAGTTAATCTTTTGACTCTTCCATTTTTGATATATTTGTATATATCAGCAAATGCTTCAGCTTCAGAATTGAATCTGCATGGTTTTAAAACCTTTTTAGTTATATTAAAAAATGCATATTTATTATTTTCTTCTGGTAAACGTACAATTGCCATATAACCAACTGTATCATCATCTTTTATATTAACATAAATCATAGATTTCTCCAAAAAAAATAAACGGCTAAATTTTTATCTTTAGCCGTTTATCAAACTACACCTACACTAATGTGTTAGTTAGTCATCCGAAGGTTCTTCATATTCTTTGAAAGTAACACGATATTCATCATCTTCATGAATATAATGTTTTTCAATATTTACTACACATCCTGCCACTTTTACGTGGCCCCCACCACCAAACTTCTTACAAATTTCGGCCGCAGATATTCCTTCTTTATTTGAAATAATGGTAATATAGGATCTTGTCTCTCCTATCACCGGACGACAAAGAACGAATACATCATATTTTTTCTGGTCTTCTTCTGAAAGACCCCATTCAAATAAAGTTGAATTTGCACAATAATCTGCTGCAAAATAAGCCAAATATGAACCATCATCGACATCGAGAAAAGCTTCAAAACCGGTCGATCTCACGACAGCTTTAGATCTACTTTTCTGATAATTAATGATAGCTTTACCGTCATTGATTGTATCTTCAACCAATTTAACAGTATACGGACAAATACCTGATTCGAGGATCTTAGACCATTCTTCGAAATAATCTTTGATCTTCCACATATCAATTCCTTTATTGCGCAATCCATACTGGAAAGGAAGAATTTCTTCATCCCATTTAGTAGGATCTTTTTTGTACCAAATATCATATTCTGATACAAGTTCTACAATTTTCGGAATCTGAATATTTGTGAAGAAGTAATCCCAACACAATGCTGCTGCAGATCTCGGATATTCGAGATTAGGATCTGATGAGTTTTCACTTGCATTATATGAAATATCATGCGCATTTTTACTAACCCATTCGATCGCACTGTCGTGATGATCGATCATTTCAATTTGAGCAGGATCGCCAATCTTCTTGATAAGTTCATCGTAAAGTTCACGATTTTTTGTCCATGAACAATCTACGAAGAATACATAATCATCATATTCAACTTTATCGAGAAGTTCAATATCTTCTTTCTTATTGATATACAATTTATCACCATAATTGTATGGGACAAATGTGATGTCATCAATAGAAACTTTGAGATTTTTGATTACACCCATAGCTGTAATCAAACCGCTGAAAAAGCCGTCGAAGTCGGCTGAATGATGAACGATGAAAATTTTCATACCGTTTCTCCTTATATAAAATAATTTAATTATTTTCTCTATTTATAATATTTATTCATCTATTATCTTTGTTACCAAATATATATTATTTTATGATACGAAAAACGTATTAATAAATACTTATTATTAGGAGGACTTAAATGTCTGATGAATCAAATGAAAAAGTAACAGAAGAAGTTACAAAAGCAAAATCTATTATCGAAACAATCATCGATGAAAATAGAGCTACAACAAAAGAAGATTTGTTCAAGCTCACATGTGGTAAAAAAGAAATCGAAGCTGCTATTGCAGACTTTAAAGCTTTCAAAAAGCATTATAAATTGCCTGCAATTAAAGCAAAATATTATCATGCAGAAATCGATACGTGGGAGATTGAAAATCCTGATGTTCTTTCTGATTCTATTGATGAACTCAGAATTTACACAAGGCAATATGCTATTGCAAAAGAAAAGCGTCTTCTGTACATCATTCGACAAGAAGAACTTATCAGTCTTGTGAACGAAATTCAAGGTAGACTTGAAAAATATGATGAATTCGCTAAATCTGTAAATAACGATCAGCAAAAAATTGGTCAGGAATTTACAAACGCGCAGCTGCAAGAATTTGCAATGTATAAATCGCAGACAATTCCTATGTATATGGTCGAATTGGAGACTCTTGCTTCTTCAATTCACGATAACGAAGAAACATACATTGAATCGGGAATAAAAATCAACGAAATTACATCCGGAATCATTAAATATCTCGAGGAACAGGTTTAAATAACCATTTCTCGTTTTTAATCCATGGATGCGATTGAAAAAAATAATGCAGCTAATGGTGAGATCGCATTAATTAAAAATACAGTATTATCAAAAGAAGTATGGAGAAATGATGCTATTTCAAATGTAATCAATTCAACGGTTTGCGAATATGATATTAAGGGTGCACACTTAGTAGCTATTCACATTTTGTTTGGAGATGAATTATATAATAAATTAGCTGTAATGGATAAACTTAGTAGAAATATTTATATTGGAAATATGGTTAAGAAAGATCCGGATCTTTCCATAAAACTCCAGAAATTGCTATTTAAGTTTAAACAAAAATTTATTGAAGAAAACAATATTTTCATTAATAATATTATAGAAACTACAAAAGACTCTTTAGTTTTAGTTCAAAAGATTCCTACAACTACAACTGTAAAAGTTAATGGAGTTGATGTTGAATTCAGAAATAAAGATGGTATTTACAGTAGTTTTTATAAGCTTGGATCTAAAAGTATTTTATTCGATTCTATGACAGGTAATCTTAGAATTAAAGGTATAAATATGCAAACCGTTCAAGAAAGTGAATTTGTAAATTTGTATCTTAAAGAATTATTAACTACTCTCGAAACAAGTATTAGTCTTGGAAATATTGAATGTATGAAGATTCTCAAACAAATGAGACAAAAATACATTAATGCTTCAGATAATAGTATATATAAATCTCTTAATGATAAAAATAAATTCATTTATGAAGTGGCTGGAGAAATGATCGAAACGGATGTCGAAATAAATAATCCGGCTGCTAAATTAATGAAAATAATGAATTATAGAGATTTTGTTATGCCATTGATGAGAAGTATAATTTAAGTAATGTAATGTGGACTATATAGTCCACATTACATATTTTAGTAATTTATACATTTACAATATTTATTTTTTTCATAACCTCTATTATAAAATTCAGAATATAATGATTGTACAAAAGCTGCACCGTAAGTAAGATATTCATTTATTACTCTAAATGCGATAGCAAATACTTCATCTTTAGGCAACGAAGCATCTATAGAAACAATACATACATCCTTTTTGGTTAATTTATCCAGAGTCTCAAAAGCTTTATAATAATTATGTTTTACTCGTTCAAGTACTTCTGATTTTTCAAATATTTCTTTTTCTTCGCCTCTATTATCAACTCTATTCAAAGATTCTTTAGGAGAAATATCAAAATATAAAATCAATCCAGGACAAGTAATTCCGTTATGTTCTTTTGTCATTTTTACAATATCTTTAAGATTTGCATTCAATGATTGATATGCAAATGTAGAAGCAATATATCTATCGGTTACAACTAAATTTTTTATATCTTCAGATAAGAATTTAGTAACTTCATTTCCATGGATATGATTATCTAACATAAACAAAGAAAGAAGTTCTTTATGCAATACTTTATTGGACAATTTATATTCATTTTTCAACATTTTACGAATTACTTTTGTTACTTCAGAATCATATGGGCTACAATCGTATAATACATTATAGAGATTAATCGATTTAGTTTCTAATAATTTTTTAATAAATGTACTTTTTCCACATCCATCAATTCCTTCAATAGCAATATGACGTTCATTGATTTTACTAATACTCATATTTTTCTCCTTAAATATTATTTCTTATTTGTTTTCTTATTTCAGCTAAAGTTGAATTGATTTCTTCTTTCAATTCACTCAATTTTGTTTCCAACCATGTAACGGAAATATTTGTACATGGTGTAAGAGTAATAGTGGTAGCTTCGTCGGCTGTTCCGCCTCCTAAAAGTGAACTTCCGCTATCTTCATCATCTGTACCTGTACCGCCAGTTGCTCCACCACCTGCAGTAGCGGCTGTGGCTGCTTCTGCAGCTGCCGTATCGATACCACTTTCTATTGCGGTATATAAAGATTTTAAATCATAAATGTATGCAGCTTCTGAAATTAAAAGTTTTAATTTATTTAAAGCTATACATCCTTCGGTTCTTTGACTAGAAGTTATCATACTAATACCTCTAAAAATTCTGTTACTTTTTCATTCAAATCTTGATTCATATTTCTTAATTCATATCTACTGCTTCTTTCTATATCGTAAATTAAAGAAGAAGCACCAGTAGCTTGTGCAGCATCAAATTGGTCTCTTAAATCATTTATTTTATTGATCATATTATCTATCATAAAATTTATATTAGCAGCTTTTCCAATAACTTCACTCATATATTTTCTCCATATATTAATATTCTTTTTATAATAAAACTCTACTCCAATTAAGGAGTAGAGTTTTTTTTAATTATATTTCTTTAATTCTTGCTTCAATATGAGGTTTTACTCGTTCTCGGATATAACTAATATCCAAAGATGATAATTCCTCATCATTGAGTAATCCATTTTGTTTTGCATACATTCTACATTCAGTATCTGTCAATTCAGATTCTTTTTTGTATGTAGAATATGGTCTAGCTCTACATATTGTACTGTGATGAATAAAGTTATTTTCAGAAGTACGGATAGTATTAACTGTTTCCGGAATTCTGATACAATGGCGAGATTCCCAAAGATAAGGAACATAACGTCCATCGATTAAGATAAGATCATTATATTTAATATCGTTAAAGAGAACCTGACCAGGCTTTGGTACATCACGGATTGTTTGATAATCATAATACATCTTTACTTTCTTGAATTTATCTGTTGAAGAAAGGAATGCGATTGAGAATTGACTCATATTATCAAATTGTGAGAGAATGTGTCGCACGTGTCCTTCATATCCAGGTTTCATTACATCTACCTTATCTTGTAACAAAGATGTTACATAAGCAGTAAATGTTTTAAGAGTAATATATGTATTATCACCTTTAATGGATACATCATATTCATCTTCTGGAACGACTGCTCCATTAAAGAATAAAATAAATGTATTTTTAGGGCATTTCTTATTTTTAATTAAGAACTGAGTAAATACGGAGCAATAAACATCACCAAAATAGAAGAATTCTACACGACGGAGTTCTGAGTTTACATTATTGAGATCATGAATCTTATAAGGTCCATCAATCTTAACATCTTCCCAAGAGAATACTCTTGTTGAAAGAACCCATCTCAATTCTGTTGGAACTGTAGGTTCAATAACAGTAGCATTTTCTCCAGCGATTGTAGGAATATTGTTATCATTCTGTGTTGGTTCACCAAGACCTGGGAACTCACAAATTCTTCTTGTTTCAACTCCGGCTAATCCATTATAATTACAGAATGCTTTATTATCATTTCCGATTGTATAGTCTTTTGTGATGAATTTACCATTCAACCAAACTAATAAATCGTCAACTTCAAAGTTTCTTTCATCATTAGGATCTTCCATAATTGTCATCTTAATATCATCACGAAGGACTTCAGCATCTGAAATACTAGAATTGTTAAGTCTATCATAATTTATAAGATCAATTTTTAATTTAGTTATATTGCTTTCAACAGTTTTACTAACTGTACTCTTTACCACATGTAAAGCACCATCTATTTCTTCAGTTTCTATTTCAATTTCACCATTTTCGTTTGGTTCTGAGAAATTAGATTTTGAATAATTAATGGTTTTTTCTTCAGTATCAACTACAGTCATAGGATTAAAGATTCTATTATCTTTGAAATCAAAATAATTATTCGGATTCATTGTTCCTAATTTATTCTGATTATCTGCAATTTTTTCATTTAAATTTTCAATATTTAAATTGATCACTGCAAGTCTATTCTGATATTCGAATATTTCTTCAGGATCTTGAGAATTTTCGATTACAGCTTCATATTCAGTTTTAAGTTGAATATTATGATTCAATGATTCAATTAAATCTGCATTTAAAAAATCAATATCTTTTTGTGAATATTTAATACAAGAGATATTATCTCCAGCATTAATTGTATACACATTAAGATCTTTATCAATAAAATCAACTTGTGGAATAAGAGTTCTATCAACTTTAAATTCATTAGTTATAGATTCTTTATTTAATTCAAGATATTCTATAAAACTATCAAAGTTAATAACTTTACGAAGTGTAGAATTATCAGTCTTTTTAAATTCTTTATATTTCTTTAAAATCTTATTATTTGCATTTCTAAGAGTTACGTTCATATATTTTGATATATAAGCGTTCCAATCAATCCAAACATCATCAATCTTAAAGAAAACATTTTCTACAGAATTTCCACCACCATTTTTATCAGATTTCATAATATAATCAAAATAATATGACCAATAATCAGGTCTAGGAATAGAAATACGTCCAATATCATTAACATTGTTTTCTACAGGTGTCCATACGTCAATATTTTGTGTATTAAGTGGATATCCAAAAACTCCACCACAAGCACCGGTATTTTTACCAGTATAGTAAAGTTTTCCATCTTCTTTGACGACATATACTCCACCATTTGATGCATCTGTATTATACAATTTTAATGTATAAATATTTCTTAATTTATATTCGCCATCTTCTAAATATTCATCTCTTGATATGCATACTAATTTATCTGATACGAATGCTTTAGAATATACTTTTTCATCTATCGTTATAGATGAAGTATTATATAAACCAAATTCTCCATTTACAAATTTACCTTTAACATATAATTTACCATCTTCACCCAACAAAATAATACCATATTCAGTTTTCTTCATAGCTACAAATCGAATATCGTTATATTTTAAAGCAACAGTAGTGTCTTCAGGCATTATAATAGTATTGGTATCTTCGTTCCGTCCATATGTTGATTCATATACTTCACCATTTTTAGTCAAAATATAAATAGTTTCGATAGAATCGTTATTAGTAGATTTATTACAAACAATATCTTTTATTTCTTTATTTTTAAAAACTTCTTCTAATGCTTCAAATATGTCTTTATAAAAATTTCCATCATAATATGGATCATCGGATAAATCAGAATCATCCATCATTATTTTCAATCTATTATTTTTATCTAATAAAAATAATGCATTAATGTTTCCATGATAATCATCCCATTCGCCACAATAATCATCATAAACTTGATATGAATAATATATTATTTGTTTATTTAATATTTTTTTAACATCCGAAACATAAATAGTATTATTAACATCATTTCTAATAAGATTGTGTTCGCTATCAATGAAAAAATAATAATTAAAAATACAAAAATCTATAATTTTATTATCATTTTGTACTTCAATATAATTTTCATTTTTACAAATAAAAGATTCTATATTATTACTAAAACTAATATACGGTTCTACTATATCATCAAATGATATAGTATCTATACAAGGATAATGATTATTATAATTATCATTATATAATACCCATGTAAATTCATGTTCTTTATTAGTTAAATTATCAATTATTGCTAAAGACCAACTTTCATAAGTCCGATATTTATAATAATATCTACCATCTATATAAAGATATATATAAGATCTAAAACTATTTTTAGTTTTATAATAAAAACTCATTTTAGTACATGTCTTTTTAATAGATACTGTTTTAACATATGTAGCATCATTATAAAAATAAAAAAGATTAGAAGTACGAATCTTATTCAATAATTCATTATCATAAGTATTACTAAATAAACTACTATCTGTTTCCACTACATCATCAAATGATATAGTATCTATACAACGATATCCATACCAATAATTATGTAATACCCACGTAAATTCATGTTCTTCGTTAGTTAAATTTTCGATTGTATCCAAAGACCAAATACCAATAGTTGAATATTTATTATAATAATTACCATCTATATAAAGATATATTTCGCTTTGATTATCAGTTTTATAATAAAAACTCATTTTACTACATGTCTTTTTAATAGATACTATTTTAACACATGATCTTGGATTATCACTATAAAAAGGAGTAGATGAATTATCTCCATTTTTATATTCATTAATATTTTTTGTTAATTCATTATCGTATGTATTACTAAATAAACTACTATCTGTTTCTACTACATCATCAAATGATATAGTATCTATACATGAAAAATAATTGGTACTACTATAGTAATTTCTGTAATAATACCCATGTAAATTCATGTTCTTTATTAGTTAAATTTTCGATTGTATCCGAAGACCATTTATAAGATTCATAAATATTATAATAACTACCATCTATATAAAAATATACAGGACCACCATTTGTTTTATAATAAAAACTCATTTTACTACATGTCTTTTTAATAGATACTATTTTGATATTTATATTATAAATATAAAAAGGAGTAGATGAATTATCTCCATTTTTAAATTCTTTATCGTTAAATTCATTAATTAATTCATTATCGTATGTATTACTAAATAAACTACTATCTGTTTCTACTACATCATCAAATGATATAGTATCTATACATGAATAATTACTATATTTATCATCAATACGTAATACCCATGTAAATTCATGTTCTTCGTTAGTTAAATTATCAATTGTATCCGAAGACCATGTGTTTCCAGATTTATATCTAGTGTATCTATTATAATAATTACCATCTATATAAAGATATATATAATTATAGCTGTCAGTAGGAGAATAAGTTTTATAATAAAAACTCATTTTACTACATGTCTTTTTAATAGATACTATTTTAACACCTGATGCATCATTATAAAAAGGAGTAGAGGAATCAGTTCCATTAATATAATCATAAATAATATATTTTAATTCATTATCATAAGTATTACTAAATAAACTACTATCTGTTTCTACTATATCATCAAATGATATAGTATCTATACATGAATAATAATCATTAGTATCATTATCCATGCCATTTAATATCCATGTAAATTCATGTTCTTTATTAGTTAAATTTTCGATTGTTGATAAAGACCAATTTGTACTATATGAATATTGATTATAATAACTACCATCTATATAAAGATATATACGTTTATAAACAGTTTTATAATAAAAACTCATTTTACTACATGTCTTTTTAATAGATACTACTTTATTACCAGTATTATTATTATAAAAAGGAGTAGATGAATTATCTCCATTTTTATATTTTTCATCAGTGGATATACTCGCTAATGGTAATTTAGATTTATTACTAAATAAACTACTATCTGTTTCGACTACATCATCAAATGATATAGTATCTATACATAAATACTGTTTAGAAGTGTTAATACTACTAACAGTATCATTTTGCAATACCCATGTAAATTCATGTTCTTCATTAGTTAAATTTTCGATTGTTGATAAAGACCAATTTGTACTATATGAATATTGATTATAATAACTACCATCTATATAAAGATATATTATACAATCGCTACCAACATTCGCATGATTTCTATAATAAAAACTCATTTTACTACATGTCTTTTTGATAGATACTATTTTAACACCTGCTGTATAAATATAAAAAGGAGTAGATGAATTATCTCCGTTTTTAAATTCTTTATCATTCATCAATTCATTATCATAAGTATTACTAAATAAACTACTATCTGTTTCTACTACATCATCAAATGATATAGTATCTATACATGAATAATAATTATAATCCCGGATTTTATCGACGTATAATACCCATGTAAATTCATGTTCTTTATTAGATAAATTTTCGATTGTTGCTAAAGACCAAGTATTAATGACTGTATATTCATTATAATAATTACCATCTATATAAAGATATATTTCGCTTTGATTATCAGTTTTATAATAAAAACTCATTTTACTACATGTCTTTTTAATAGATACTATTTTAATACTAGATTCATTATTATAAAAAGGAGTAGAGGAATCAGATCCATTAATATAATCATAAATAATATATTTTAATTCATTATCATAAGTATTACTAAATAAACTACTATCTGTTTCTACTATATCATCAAATGATATAGTATCTATACATGAATA